>Ga0164242_10005644_pt1 | contig 13905 bp, 12 predicted proteins | sample OricomgcompostMG_FD_108783 | JGI IMG/M metagenome (GOLD analysis project Ga0164242, IMG submission 108783) | Miracle-Growth compost microbial communities from Emeryville, California, USA - Original compost - Miracle growth compost (MG) ...
CCAGCTCGCCGTGTCGACGACGCGGCCGTCGCGCACCTTGACGAGACCCACCGAACACGCCGACGCGCTGCTGGAGTTCGCGGTTTCGAAGTCGATGGCGGTGAAGTCCAGTGGCACGCGGTCATGCTCGCACGTGTGCGATCGATGTTCTGAGCACCACTCCGGCGTGCCCGGGAGGTGCTCTCGAAAGAGCGTGCTGAGAGCGATTCCGAGAAGGTGCTTGCGGCTGGCCTGCTCACGATATATCGTGTTCGAGGTTTCGCGATATATCGCGAGCCGGCACTGTTCGTCCGTGGCTCGACCGCGCTCGATTCGGCTGACAACAGAACGCGTACCGCGATGTCGGCGGTATGCCCCACAATGTAACGATCCCTCCGGCAAAGCCACGCACCGCCTGCCGACGCAACGCATCCATCGGAGTCTTCTGTGCTGTTCAAACTTCTCGTCCGTTCGCTGAAGCCGTACAAATGGCTTCTGGTCGGCGTACTGGTCTTCCAGTTCGGGTCGGCCCTCGCCAGCCTCTTCCTTCCCAGCCTCAACGCCGACATCATCGACAACGGCGTCGCCAAGGGCGACACCGGCTACATCTGGCGCACCGGCACGCTGATGCTGGTCATCTCGTTCGGCCAGATCGTCGCCTCGGTCATCGCCACCTACTTCGCGGCGATGGCCGCGATGCGGGCGGGGCGAGACATCCGCGACCAGATCTTCGACCGGGTCTCCGCGTTCTCCGAGCGCGAGGTCTCCTCGTTCGGTCCCGGGTCTCTCATCACCAGGAACACGAACGACGTGCAGCAGGTGCAGATGCTTGCCATGATGTCGGCGACGTTCCTCGTCTCGGCGCCGCTGCTGGCGATCGGCGGCATCATCCTCGCGCTGCGTCAGAGCCTCAGCCTGTCCTGGCTGATCGCCGTCGCCGTTCCCGTGCTCCTCATCGTCGCGGCACTCATCATCAGTCGAATGGTGCCGTTGTTCCGCAGCTACCAGAAGAAGCTCGACGCGGTGAACCGCGTCATGCGCGAGCAGCTCACCGGCATCCGGGTGGTTCGGGCGTTCGTGCGCGAGCCCATCGAGGAGGAGCGCTTCCGCGATGCGAACACCGACATCATGGTCGTCGGCCGCAAGGTCGGGTCGCTCTTCGTCCTGCTGTTCCCCGCGGTCATGCTCATCCTCAACGTGACGGTGATCGGGGTGATCTGGTTCGGCGGCGTCAAGGTCGACTCGGGCGAGGTGCAGATCGGAACGTTGTTCGCGTTCATGCAGTACGTGATGATCATCCTCTCCGGCGTGATGATGGCGAGCTTCATGACGATGATGATCCCCCGCGCCGCGGTCTCCGCCGAGCGCATCAGCGAGGTGCTCGACACGGACTCGTCGCTGGAAAGGTCCGACCGCGCCGTCTCCGACTTCCCTGCACCGGGAACCGTCGAGTTGGCGGATGCGTCGTTCACCTACCCGGGAGCCGAGCATCCGGTGCTCTCCGGGATCAGCTTCACGGCGAACCCCGGAGAGACCGTGGCCATCGTCGGATCGACCGGCGCGGGCAAGACCACCTTGATCTCACTGCTTCCGCGGCTGTTCGACGTCACCGACGGTGCCGCCAAGGTCAACGGAGTCGACGTGCGCCAGGCGGACCTGTCGTCGCTCTGGCAGACCATCGGGCTCGTGCCGCAGCGTCCGTTCCTCTTCTCCGGCACCGTCGCCTCGAACCTCCGGTTCGGACGTGAGGACGCCACAGACGACGAGCTGTGGCGAGCCCTCTCGATCGCTCAAGGTAGCGACTTCGTCGCCCAGATGGAGGGCGGCCTCGACGCCAGAATCGCGCAAGGCGGTACGAACGTGTCGGGCGGGCAGCGACAGCGGCTGGCGATCGCGCGAGCGATCGTGCACCGGCCGCGCATCCTCGTCTTCGACGACTCGTTCTCCGCGCTCGACTTGGCGACGGATGCCCGCCTCAGGCAGGCACTGTGGCGCGAGCTCCCCGAGGTGACCAAGATTGTCGTCGCGCAGCGCGTCTCGACCATCACGGATGCCGACCGCATCGTCGTGCTCGACGACGGCCGCATGGTGGGCCTTGGCACACACGACGAACTGCTTGCATCGAACGACACCTATCGAGAGATCGTGGAATCCCAGCTCGGAGTGGAGGCAGGACGATGAGCGCCGCCCAGAAGACCGCGAAGAACCGGGCCGCGAAGAACGCTGTGCCGAAGGAGCTCACGCAAGAGGAGAAGCTCGAGCTGGAGCTCGCCGAGCAGGCCAGGCTGAGTGCAGACGACTGGAGCGGTGGAGTCGCGCCGGGCAAGGCGTCCAACTTCGGGCCGTCATTCCGCAGGCTCATCGGCCTGCTGAAGCCGAACGCAGTGGCATTCGTCTTCGCGTCGGTTCTTGGCGCCATCGGCGTCGTGCTCACCGTCATCGCGCCGAAGGTGCTCGGCGAGGCCACGAACATCCTGTTCGAGGGCGTCATCTCGAAGCAACTTCCCGCGGGTGCCACGAAGCAGCAGATCGTCGACGGCCTCAATCGCTCAGGGCAGCATGACCTGGCGAACATCGTGCAGGCCATGCAGAACCTCGACCCGGGGCACGGCGTCGACTTCGTGCGGCTGAGCCAGGTGCTCGTCATCGTGCTCGCCCTCTATTGCGCCTCGTCGGTGCTCGGATGGCTGCAGGGCTACATCATCAACGTGATCATGGTGCGCACCATGTGGCGTCTGCGCGAGCAGGTCGAGGCGAAGATCAACCACCTGCCGCTCAGCTATTTCGACCGGGTGCAGCGTGGTGAGCTCATCTCGCGGGTGACGAACGACATCGACAACATCACGCAGATGATGCAGCAGTCGCTGTCCAGTGCGATCACGAGCGTGCTGACTGTGCTCGGCGTGCTCATCCTCATGCTGTCCATCTCGTGGCAGCTCACGTTGGTTGCGCTGGTCGCGCTACCGCTGATGGGGGTGATCTTCGGCGTCATCGGTCCGCGCTCGCAGAAGGCGTTCGGCATTCAGTGGCGCAAGGTCGGGCGGCTGAACGCCCGCGTCGAGGAGTCGTTCTCCGGTCACGCGCTGGTCAAGGTGTTCGGCCGCGAGGAGAGTTCGCGGGCGGCATTCCGTTCCGAGAACGAAGAGCTTTACCAGGCATCGTTCAAGGCGCAGTTCCTGTCGAACACGATGATGCCGGCCATGATGTTCATCGGGAACCTCACCTATGTGGGCATCGCGGTGCTCGGCGCGCTCATGGTCGCCGGTGGCCAGCTTCGCCTCGGCGACGTGCAGGCGTTCATCCAGTACTCGCAGCAGTTCACGCAGCCGCTGTCGCAGCTGGGCGGCATGGCGGCGGTCGTGCAGTCCGGTACGGCATCTGCGGAGCGGGTGTTCGAGCTGCTCGACCAGGAGGAGCAGGAGCCCGACGCCGTCGATGCGCCGGTGCCCGCAGACGGCGACGGCACGATCGAGTTCGACCACGTGTCGTTCTCGTACAGTCCCGACCGGCCGCTCATCACCGACCTCTCGTTCCGGGTCGAGCCCGGCCAGACGGTCGCGATCGTGGGGCCGACCGGCGCGGGCAAGACGACGCTGGTGAACCTCATCATGCGGTTCTACGAGCTGAACGGCGGGCGCATCCTGCTGAACGGGCAGAACATCGCCGACCTCACCCGGCATGACATCCGCGCTAAGACCGGAATGGTGCTGCAGGACCCCTGGCTGTTCGCCGGAACCATCCGCGAGAACATCCGCTACGGGCGTGCGGACGCCACCGACGACGAGATCCATCAGGCGGCGGAGGCGACCTACGTCGACCGCTTCGTGCACTCGTTGCCCGACGGCTACGACACCGAACTCGACGAGGACGCATCGAACGTGTCGGCGGGCGAGAAGCAGCTGATCACCATCGCGCGCGCGTTCGTCGCGAAGCCGAGCGTGCTCATCCTCGACGAGGCGACGAGCTCGGTCGACACCCGCACGGAGCTGCTGCTGCAGCACGCGATGAACGCGCTGAGGCAGGGGCGCACGTCGTTCGTGATCGCCCACCGGTTGTCGACCATTCGTGATGCCGACCTCATCCTCGTGATGGAGCACGGCGACATCGTCGAGCAGGGCACGCACGAGGAGCTGATCGCGGCGAAGGGCGCGTACTACCGGCTCTACAACGCCCAGTTCGAGCAGGCGGCGACGGAGCTCGACGAGGAGTTCGCGGGCATCCAGGATCCGCTCGAGCAGGAGGCCAGGGAGATCGCGGAGCGCGACGAGCCGGATGCCGCCGTGCTCGAGTGATGGCGCCGGCAGCCGCCGTATGGTGAGCACATGCAGTCACGCGATACGAAGCTCGAACATGCGCGATCGTTCGGGGGTGTCGCCGACGTGTACGAGGCATCCCGACCCGGCTATCCGCCGGAGGCGGTGACCTGGCTCGTGCGGCCCGAACAGTCGCATGTGGTCGACGTCGGAGCCGGAACGGGCAAGCTGACGCGTGCGCTGGCGGCAGGCGACCGGGAGGTCGTCGCGGTGGATCCGTCCACGCGGATGCTCGAGGTGCTGCGTAGCACGGTGCCGGGAGTGCAGACTCTCGTCGGATCGGGGGAGCGGATACCTCTTCCCGACGAGTCCGTCGATGCGGTCACATACGCGCAGGCCTGGCACTGGGTGGATGCACAGGCGGCCTCCGCCGAGGCGGGCCGGGTGTTGAAGCAGGGCGGCACGCTGGGCCTGATCTGGAACTTCCGCGACGAGCGCATCGACTGGGTGCGCCAACTCGGCATCGCGATGCACGCCGACGGCGATCAATACACCACAGGAATGGATGCCGACCCTCACGTTCACGCGCCGTTCGGCGAGCCGGAGACCGCCTCGTTCGAGTGGGCACAGCCGTTCAGCCGTGACGGCCTGATCGATCTGGTGCGCTCCCGCAGCTACTTCGCCGTGATGACCGCGCCGCAGAAGGAGCGCACGCTGCATGCCGTGCGCGAACTGCTCGAGAAGCATCCGCAGCTCCTCGGCAGCGAGACGATCGAGCTGCCCTATGTGACGCTCGCGTTCCGATACGTACGGCCCTGACTGCTACGAGCCCCCGGTATCACGTCAGCCGGTCGGCCACCGGCTGACTACGCCTGGAAGCGACCCGGCCGGTCATGGGCCGCCGGATACGATGGATGCCCGTGGCTCTCACTATCGGCATCGTCGGCCTGCCCAACGTCGGCAAGTCCACCCTCTTCAATGCCCTGACCAAGAACCAGGTGCTCGCGGCGAACTATCCGTTCGCGACGATCGAGCCGAACATCGGCGTGGTGAATCTGCCCGACTCCCGGCTGGGCGTGCTCGCGGAGCTATTCCACTCCGAGCGGGTGGTGCCTGCCGCCGTGAGCTTCGTCGACATCGCCGGGATCGTGCGCGGCGCGTCGACCGGTGAGGGACTCGGCAACCAGTTCCTCGCGAACATCCGTGAGGCGGATGCCATCGCGCAGGTCGTGCGCGGATTCACCGACTCCGACGTCGTGCATGTGGAGGGCGAGGTGAACCCTGCGAACGACCTGGAGACCATCGGTGCCGAGCTCATGCTCGCGGATCTACAGACGCTCGAGAAGGCGATCACGCGTTACGAGAAGGAGGTGCGCGGCCGCAAGCTCGACCCGGTCGTTCTCGAGACCGCGCTCGCCGCGAAGGATGCGCTCGAGAAGGGCACCTTGCTGTCAGCCACCGGCCTCGACCTCGCTCCGATCAGGGAGCTCGGCCTCCTCACCTCGAAGCCGTTCATCTTCGTCTTCAACGTGGACGAGGCGGTACTGACGGATGCCGTCCGCAAGGCCGAGTTGGCCGCCCTCGTCGCGCCCGCCCACGCGGTCTTCCTCGACGCGAAGCTCGAATCCGAGCTGATCGACCTCGACGAGGACGATGCTGCGGAGCTGCTGGCATCCACCGGTCAGGAGGAGAGCGGGCTGGACCAGCTCGCCCGGATCGGATTCGAGACGCTCGGCTTGCAGACGTTCCTGACCGCCGGTCCGAAGGAATCGCGGGCGTGGACCATCCACAAGGGATGGAAGGCACCCCAGGCTGCCGGTGTGATCCACACCGACTTCGAGAAGGGCTTCATCAAGGCCGAGGTGATCTCGTTCGACGACCTCGTCGAACTCGGCTCTGTGCACGAGGCCCGCGCGCATGGCAAGGCTCGTCTCGAGGGCAAGGACTACGTCATGCAGGACGGCGACGTGGTGGAGTTCCGCTTCAACGTCTAGAAGTGATCGAGCCGTGACCCATGCGACCGTGCCACGGATCGCGTCGGAGACCTGGGCGGTTCTGTAAGCGCTTCTCGTTTCATTCGCGACGTATCCTTGCGCTGTCGCCGGAAGGAAGCATCGACGTGTCTGCTCAGGAAGAACGTTCGTCGCACCACGTACCCGCCCCCGGAGAGCCAACGGTACCGGAACTCGAGGAGGACGAGACGATCGCGCCGCGCCCTGAAGAGGAGATCGCCGACGTGCTTCGGGCCGAGCCCGATGTCGAAGACCACAGGCAGAGCCGGGCTTGACGACGATCCGGGCCAGGGCGCCGTGGTTCACCGGCGCCCACAACGCTGACCCGACCGGGACCCGCCAACGATGCCGGGCGTCTGTCTGATGACCGTGCGAGGCTAGGGGCATGCCCGAGTCACCCGAGGTGCAGGCCGTGGTCGAGCAAATCGGCGATCGGCTCGCAGGTCGCGCGCTCACCGCGGTGGACCTGCTCGAGTTCCGTGTGGTCAAGACGCGGCCCCGTCCTCCGGAGAGCCTGATCGGATCCGATCTGACGGGCGCTCGGCGTTTCGGCAAGTACCTCGATCTCGTCTTCGGTGAGCAGCACCTCGTGATTTCGCTCGGTCGGCACGGCTGGGCGCGCTGGGCTGGCGACGCCACAGCTGTCGAGCAGCTGCCACCCGCGCTGGCGATCCTCGACTTCGACGACGGAACTCGCCTGGAACTGACGGATGCCGGTGGCTGGGTATCTCTCGGCGCCTGGGTCGTCGATGACCCGCTCGATGTGTCCGGCATCGCCGCGCTGGGACCGGACCCGGCCGATTCGGGCTACTCGCGCGGCAATTTCGACGGAGCGTTCGCCGGTCGTCGCAAGCAGTTGAAGGCCGTGCTGGAGGAGCAGAAGTCCATCGCAGGCATCGGCAACGCGTACTCTGACGAGATCCTGTTCGCGGCGCGCCTGAATCCGATTGCCCACGCGTCGGCGCTCGACGAGGCCGAGCTCGAGCGGTTGTTCGAGCAGACGGTCGGTGTCATCCGGGGAGCGATCGGCGCACGGCGCGGCATCCCGATGTCCGAACTCAAGGCGGCGAAGACGACCGCGATGCTGGTGCACGGCCGTGCCGGTGAACCGTGCCCGGGATGCGACGACACGATCCGGGACTTCGCGTTCGCAGGCACGACGGCTCAGTACTGTCCGCAGTGCCAGACCGGTGGCGAACTGCTCTGAACGCTCGAGGTGCCGGAGTGAATCACCCCGGCACCTCGCTCGCGTCTTACGTCCTCAGGCGGTCTGATCCTGGTCCTTGCCCTCACCGATCTCCTCGACGGCCTTGGCGTTGAAGGCAGGAAGATCCGCCGGGGTGCGGCTGGTGACGAGGCCGTGGTCAACCACGACCTCCTCGTCCACCCAGTCGGCGCCCGCATTGCGCAGGTCGGTCTTCAGGCTGTGGTAGCTGGTCATCCGCCGCCCGTCCACGACGCCGGCCTCGATCAGCGTCCACGGCGCATGGCAGATCGCGGCGACAGGCTTGTGCTCCTCGAAGAACCTCTTGGTGAACGCGACCGACGCCTCGTCCGTGCGCAGATGATCGGCGTTCACCACTCCGCCGGGCAGAACGAGTGCATCGAATTCGGATGCCTGCACCTGCGAAGGCGACGCATCCACCGACTGCTGGTGGCCGTTCTTGCCCTTGATCGATCCGGACTCCGGCGACACCATCGTGAGCGTCGCGCCGGCCGCTTCGAGCGCCTCCCACGGCGAGCTCAGCTCGGCGTCCTCATACCCGTTCGTTGCCAGGAAGGCGACGTTCTTGCCATTCAGTTCTCCACTCATGGTGGCGACGGTATGGCGAGGGCGGAAACGACCCCCAGGGGTTGACAGCCTGCACCGCAGAATCGGCACGTGCCGCACCGGCGGAACCTCCGGCATGGCAAGCTGACGACGTGCCCGATGCGATCTTCGACGACCCGCGCCTCGCGCGCCTGTACGACCCGCTCGACCCCGACCGGAGCGACCTCGACGCATACCTCGCGATGGTGCGAGAGTTCAGCGCCCACGCCGTGCTCGACATCGGATGCGGCACCGGCACCTTCGCCTGCCTCGTCGCCGGGGAAGGGTTCGAGGTCGTGGGCGTCGACCCGGCCCTGGCGTCGCTCGACGTCGCACGCCGCAAGCCGGGCGCGGAGCGCGTCCGGTGGATTCACGGAGACGCGACGTCGCTTCCGCCGCTGAATGCTGACACCGCGTTCATGACCGGTAACGTCGCCCAGGTGTTCCTCACCGACGAGGAATGGGTGGCTACGCTCACCGGCATCCGGGAAGCGCTCCGTGCGGGCGGCAGGCTGGTCTTCGAGACACGCGACCCCGAGCAGAAGGCGTGGCTCGGATGGGTTCGGGATGCCACTTTCGAGGACGTGCAGCTTCCCGACGTGGGGCGTGTGCGTTCCTGGACTGACCTGATCGACGTTTCGCCACCGCTGGTCACGTTCGAGTCGTGGGTGGTCTTGCCCAGCGGTGAGCCGCTGCGCTCGACGTCGACACTGCGGTTCCGCTCCCGCGGCGAGGTCGAGCATTCGCTCCTTGACGCGGGTTTCACGGTCAGCGAGGTACGCGACGCTCCCGATCGCCCCGGCAAGGAGTTCGTGTTCGTCGCGCTCCGTTCGTGAGCGCGCGCCGCGCGCTCAGTTCGTGACGGCGTGCTCCACGCTCATCACGAGAATCACACGGTCGGCGCGATCCGCAGGCGGCTGCACTTCTGCGTCTCCGTACCGGCGCCCGAGGCGCACGTAGAACTCGCCCTCCGGGTCGGGCACGACGTCGACGAGGCGGCCTCGCACCTCCAGGTACCGGTAGAAGTCCTTCTCGCGCACGACCGCGAGGCTCATCGACGAGTTGTGCTGCAGGTTGCGGTACTTCTGCCGCTTCGTGGTGTGCGTGAAACGGATGTGCTGCCCGTCGAACTCGAACCACATCGGGTTCACCTGCACGGTGTCGTCCGGCCGGATGGTGCCCAGGAACCCGAAGTTGGGCTCGATGAGCATGGGCTTGAGGTCGGCGGGAATGGTGTCGGATGCCGTCATTCCTCCATCCTGTCGGATGCGCCACGATGGGGATATGACTGAGCACGACGACGCGACACGCGTCACCTCCGCAAGCCGTGACATCCAGGCGTCCGCCGCGGTGATCTTCGAGCTGATCGCCGACCCGGCGCAGCAGCCGAGGTGGGACGGCAACGACAACCTTCTCGAAGCCGAACCCGGACAGCGGGTTCACGGTGTCGGCCAGATCTTCGCGATGACGAACCGAGGTGGCCGTGTGCGCGAGAACCATGTCGTCGAGTTCGAGGAGGGCCGCCGCATCGCCTGGATGCCTGCGGAGGTCGGAAAGCCGCCGATCGGGCAGCTGTGGCGGTGGGAGCTCCAGGAGATCGAACCCGGCCGGACCACGGTCACCCACACCTACGACTGGACCCAGCTGAACGACGAGTCTCGCCTCGAACGCGCGCGAGCCACCACTTCGGAGCGGCTCATGGCTTCAATCGATCGGCTCGCCGCGCTCGCGGAGGGTTCCTGACTCGTTCGCGCTGACGGCCGCCTTTCGCGCAGGGTCCGCGCCACGCACAGCGACGACGGATTCGACGAGGGCGTCGGCCGCACGGCCGAGGTCGGCCGGGGAGGCATGCGTCCAGCTGAAGCGCAGAGCCGTGCTCGCTACGTCGTCGGGCAGCCCGAGCGCCGTGAGCACGTGGGAGGGCTCCGTGCGACCGGCAGCGCACGCGGAACCGCTGGAGGCGACGACTCCTCGCCGCTCCAGTTCCAGCAACACGGTCTCACCGTTCACGCCGTCGATCACGAACGATGCGTGCCCCGGGATGCGCCGCTCCGGATGCCCGGTCAGCGCCGTGCCGGGAACTCGCGTGAGGACGGCGGCGATGAACGCGTCACGGTCCGGGTCCGTCGTGAGGCCGGACTCATCACCTGCCGGCCGCTCGTGTTCGGCGGCTTGGAGAGCGGTGGCCAGCGCGACCGCGAATGCCAGGTTCTCGGTGCCCGACCGGCGACCGCGTTCCTGGCCGCCGCCGTGCAACACCGGCTCGACGGGCATGCCTCCGCGTAGGAAGAGGGCACCGGAGCCCTTCGGCGCGCCCACCTTGTGTCCCGAGAACGAGAGCGCGTCCACGCCGAGCCGTCGAACGTCGAGCGGGAGCCGCCCGGCCGCCTGCACCGCGTCGGTGTGGAACCGGGCTCCGACGCGATGGGCAGTCTCGGCCAGTTCGGCCACCTGCTGCACCGTTCCGATCTCGTTGTTCGCGTACGCGAGCGAAACGAGCGTGGTATCCGGACGCAGCACCGAGAGCAGAGCCTCGACCGTGACCACGCCTTGCGCGTCAAGCGGCACGAAGTCCACCTCGAAGCCGTGCACCCGGCGCAGGAAGTCCACGGACTCGAGCACGGCCTCGTGCTCCGTCACAGCCGTCACGACGTGACGCCCGCGCGGTTCGCCGAGAGCGATGCCCTTGATCGCGAGGTTGTCGGCCTCGGTGCCTCCTGCGGTGAACACCACCTCGGATGCGCGACACCGGAGCACCGACGCGACGCGCGTGCGGGCATCCGTGAGCGCGGCGGCAGCGCGCAGACCCGGCTCGTGCGTGCTCGACGGGTTGCCGAACTCGCCGGTCAGATACGGCCATGCCGCCTCGAGTGCGGCGCGGCGCACGGGCGTGGTCGCTGCCGCGTCGAGATAGAGAGTGGCGGGTGCGGGCATCAGCGCTGTGGTTTCGACACGCTCAACCGGCGGAAGAGGCGGTGGCAGGAGAAGTGGCGGCAGCGGCGTCGATGTCGAGGTCGAGCCCGATGTCGAGCGATCGCACGCTGTGCGTGAGCGCACCGACCGAGATCACGTCGACCCCCGTGGCGGCGATCGCGGCGACCGTGTCGAGGTTCACGTTGCCACTGGCCTCCACGATGGCCCGGCCGGCGACCAAGGAGACGCCCTCGCGCAGCTCGTCGACCGTGAAGTTGTCGAGCATGATCGTGTCGACACCGCCCGCGAGCACCGGTTCGATCTGGTCCATGCGATCGACCTCGACCTCGAGGTGCGTCGTGTGTCCCAGCCGCTCCCGCACGGAACGGATCGCATCGGTCACCGATCGCCCGCCGGCGGTGAGCACGGCGAGGTGGTTGTCCTTGGCCATGACGGCATCCGACAGCGAGTTGCGGTGATTGCGGCCGCCGCCGCATACCACCGCGTGGCGCTCGAGCGCTCGCAGCCCAGGCGTGGTCTTGCGGGTGTCGACGATGCGCGCGTTCGTTCCAGCCGCAAGCTCGACATAGCGTGCGGTCAGCGTGGCGATTCCGCTCATGCGCTGCACGAGATTCAGTGCGACCCGCTCGCCGCGCAGGATGCCCCGAGCCGGCCCCGCCACACGTGCCAGCGCCTGTCCCCTCTCGAAGCGCTCACCGTCGCCGACCAGAAGCTCGACGACGATGCGCTCGTCGACGGCGACCATGGTGCGCTCGAGTACCTGACCCCCGGAGAACACTCCGGGGTCGCGTGCGACAAGGCGAGCGGATGCGGTCGCCTGCGCCGGAATGAACAGTTCGCTGGTCACGTCGCCCCACGGTGCATCCTCCTCGAGGGCGGGGGTGACGACCCGGTCGATGATCTGCTGGGTCAGCACGCGCCGACCACCTCTCGTGTCATGCCCTGACGGGCGTCGGTGAATGTGCCGATGTGCACGTCGCCATCGCGGAGGATGACTCGGCTGTGCACGGCCTCTGAGTGGGTTGTCGGGAAGTCGCTGCGGTAGTGGGCGCCGCGAGATTCCTCCCGTGCCAGGGCTGCGCGCACCACCAGGTCGCCGAGCGTCAGCAGGTTGAGTTCCTCCTGTGCGGCGATGCTCGGAACCGAGTCCGCAGGCTGCAGCTCGTCGATCAGGCGCAGAGCCTCGCTCAGCCCATCAGCGTTCCTTTCGACGCCCGCATAGCGCCACATCACCTCGCGAAGATCGTCCACCGTGCGTTCGGATGGCGCTTCGCCCGCTGCGCGGCCGGAGCCGGAGAGAACGGTGTCCTCGACCGGCGACGTGGGCAGCTCGGTAGCAGACAGCGCATCCGCTGCACGAGCCGCGAACACGAGCCCCTCCAGCAGCGAGTTCGACGCCAGCCGATTCGCCCCCTGGGCTCCGGTGCACGCCGCCTCGCCGATCGCTAAGAGACCGGGAATGCTCGTGCGGGCCCAGGCATCCGTCTTCACCCCGCCCATCCAGTAGTGAGCGGCGGGCGTCACCGGAATCGGCTCGAGCGCCCAGTCGAGTCCAGCAGCCTCGCACGCCGCCTGGATGGTCGGGAACCGATGCGCGAGGAACCGGCGACCCAGCCCTGTGGCATCCAATAGAACCGGCGCGCCGTTCTGCGCGGTCATCTGCCGAGCGATGGCTCGGGCGACAACGTCGCGGGGCGCGAGCTCCGCATCCCCGTGCACGCGCTGCATGAAGCGCGATCCCGAGGCGTCCAAGAGCACGGCACCCTCGCCACGCACCGCCTCCGACACGAGGGTTCCGCCCGGCGCCGCCAGCGCCGTCGGATGGAACTGGTAGAACTCGAGGTCGGCGAGCTCGGCGCCGGCCCGCCACGCGGCCGCGATCCCGTCGCCGGTGGCACCGCACGGGTTCGTGGTGTGCGAGTACGGGCGTCCAGCGCCGCCGGTGGCGAGCACCACGGCCTCCGCCCCGAGCACGCCGCCGGTACCGTCCGCATCGAGCGTGCGCACACCGACCGTGCGACCGCACCGCACAACGAGATCGGTCAGCATCGCGTTCTCCAGAATGCGGATCCCGGATGCCCGCACCCGCGTGGCCAGCGTCACCGCGATCCCGCGTCCGGTCGCGTCGCCTCCAGCGTGCAGCACCCTCGAGCGGGAGTGCGCGGCCTCGAGCCCGCGCGCCAGCTCGCCGCCCGACCGGTCGAACGGCACACCGAAACGCACCAGTTCACGCACGAGCGCCGGACCCTCTGAGCAGAGGATGCGCACGGCATCCTCGTTCCCGAGCCCGGCGCCCGCCAGGAGCGTGTCCCGCACGTGGAGCTCGACGCTGTCGTCGTCGAAGAGCGCGGCAGCTATGCCACCCTGCGCATAGAGCGTGTTGCTCTCCTGCAACGCTCCCTTCGTGATCAGCGTCACTTCCGCGAACGTCGAGATCCGCAGCGCAGCGGTGAGACCCGCGATGCCGCTGCCGACGACCACAACGCGAAACATGTCAGGCCGCCATCGTCGTGTCGGGACGTGCCGCGAGCATCCGCTCGAGTGCCACCCGGGCATCCGTCGCGACCTCATCGGTGACGCGCACCTGGTTGACCACCTCGCCGCGCACGAACGACTCCAGCACCCACGCGACGTATCCGGGGTGGATGCGGTACATCGTCGAGCACGGGCACACCACGGAGTCGAGGCAGAAGATGGTGTGCTGCGGGTACTCCGCCGCCAGCCGCTGCACCAGGTTGATCTCGGTGCCGATCGCGAACGTCGACCCGGCGGGCGCCGCTTGGATCGCCTTGACGATGTAGTCGGTCGAGCCGTACTCGTCCGCGGCGTCGACGACGTCCATCGGGCACTCCGGGTGCACGATGACGCGCACGCCGGGATGCTCCGCCCGGGCCCGGGCGATCTGCGGCACGGTGAA
>Ga0164242_10005645_pt1 | contig 13902 bp, 11 predicted proteins | sample OricomgcompostMG_FD_108783 | JGI IMG/M metagenome (GOLD analysis project Ga0164242, IMG submission 108783) | Miracle-Growth compost microbial communities from Emeryville, California, USA - Original compost - Miracle growth compost (MG) ...
GGCGAGATCGTGCTGCGCCGCAGCCTTGGGGCCGACGGCAAATCCCGCGCCTTCGTCAATGACGGGGCGGTGGGCGTGGGCCTGCTGAAGGATCTGGGCGGCCTGCTGCTGGAAGTGCATGGCCAGCAGGACGATCGCGGCCTGGTCGATGCCGCCACCCACCGGCTGCTGCTGGATGGGTTCGGCGGCCTCGATGCGGCCCCCGTCGCCACGGCCCATGCCGCGTTGGCCATGGCGCGCGCCGCGCTGGCCGATTTGCAGGCATTGGCGGCAGCGGCGGCGGCCGAGGCCGACTTCACCAAAGCCGCCGCCCGCGAACTGGCCGATTTCGCCCCGCAGGCGGGCGAGGAGGAAAAGCTCGCCGCCACCCGCGCCCTGATGATGAACGCGTCCAAGCTGGCGGAAGAGATCGCCGCCGCCTCCGACGCCCTTTCGGGCGAACGCGGTGCCGAAACCGGCCTGGCGCAGGCGCTGAAGCGGCTGTCGCGCCTGCCGCCCGACGCCCGGTCCCTGACCGCCGCCGCCGAAGCGGCGCTGGAACAGGCCTATGCCCTGGCCGAGGAAGCCCGGCGCGAACTGGACTCGCTGCTGACCCGCCTCGACACCGATACCGGCGCGCTGGAGCGGGCGGAGGAGCGCCTCTTCGCCCTGCGTACCCTGGCGCGCAAATATGGCGTGGCGCCCGATGCCCTGCCGGCCCTGGCGCAAACCTATCGCGCCAAGGAAGAGGCGCTGACCGGCGGCGGCGGTCAGATCAAAAAGGCGGAGGCCGCCGTTGCCGAGGCCCGCGCCGCCTATGACGCCGCCGCCGCCGCGCTGTCAAAAGCCCGCGCCGCCGCCGCCCGGAAGCTGGAAGCCGCCGTCGCCGCCGAACTGGCACCGCTGAAGCTGGGCCATGCGAAATTCCGCGTCACGCTGGAAAGACTGCCGGACGGCGGTCCCGCCGGCGCCGAACGGGTGCTGTTCGAGATCGCCACGGTGGAAGGCGCCCCCTTCGGCGCCTTGTCGAGGATCGCCTCGGGCGGCGAACTGGCGCGCTTCTCGCTGGCGCTGAAAGTGGCGCTGGCGGGAACCGCCGCGCCCGCCGCCATGGTGTTCGATGAAGTGGACCGCGGCGTCGGCGGCGCCGTGGCCGATGCGGTGGGGCTGCGGCTGCAGCGCCTGGCCCAGAACACGCAGGTGCTGCTGGTGACGCACAGTCCGCAGGTGGCCGCCCGCGCCGCCCGGCATTTCCGGATTTCGCGCACGAAAGACAAGACCAGGATCGAGATGCTGGACGACGATGCGCGGCTGGAAGAGATCGCCCGCATGCTGTCGGGCGCCGCCGTCACCGACGAGGCCCGCGCCGCCGCGAAGCGCCTGATGGCGGAAGCGGTTGTCTCCGGGGATGGGGCGCCCGCCAAAAAGCAGCGTAAGAGAGCATGAGGACGTCCAGCTTTTTCCTCCCCCGTTTATGGGGGAGGGGGACCGCGAAGCGGTGGAGGGGGGAAACTCTTCGTCGCTGCGCGTGTATCTCCCCCCTCCGTCTCGCGAGGCTCGACACCTCCCCCGCAAGCGGGGGAGGAAAGGCACGGTCATGACCGCCAAGCCCGTCGAGAAACTCACCTCCGCCGAAGCGGAAAAGGAGCTGGACCGCCTGGCGAAGGAAATCGCCGCGCATGACGCCCGCTATTACCGCGAGGACGCGCCCACGGTCAGCGATGCCGACTATGACGCCCTGCGCCGCCGCAATGCCGGGATCGAGGCGCGTTTTCCGCTGCTGGTGCGGCCCGACAGTCCCAGCCATCGCGTCGGCGCCCGGGCAAGCGAAAAGTTCGGCAAGGTGGTGCATCGCGTGCCGATGCTGTCGCTGGACAATGCCTTTGACGACGCGGATGTGGCCGAATGGCTGGCGCGGGTGCGCCGTTTCCTGGGGCTGAAGGAAGACGCGACGGTGCCGGTGACGGCCGAGCCCAAGATCGACGGGCTTTCCGCCAGCCTGCGCTACGAGAACGGCGTCTTCGTGCAAGGCGCCACGCGCGGCGACGGCAGCGAGGGTGAGGACATCACCGCCAATCTGCGCACCATCGCCGACATTCCGCTGCGCCTGAAAGGCAAGCCGCCCAGGGTGCTGGAAGTGCGCGGCGAGGTCTATATGACCCACAAGGCCTTCGCGGCGCTGAACAAGCGGCAGGAAAAGGACGGCAAGCCGACCTATGCCAATCCGCGCAATTCCGCCGCCGGCTCGGTGCGCCAGCTCGATCCCGCCGTCACGGCGGGGCGGGCGCTGAACTTCTTCGCCTATACCTGGGGCGAGATTTCCGAACTGCCGGACGATACGCAGTCGGGCGTGATCGAGGAATTCGAACGCTACGGCCTGCCGGTCAATCCGCTGATGCAGTGCTGCAAGACGGTGGAAGATTTGCTCAAGGCCTATCGCGGCATCGAAGCGAAGCGGGCGAAGCTGGGCTATGACATCGACGGCGTGGTCTACAAGGTCGACAGCCTGCGCCTGCAGGAACGGCTGGGCTTCGTCTCGCGTTCGCCCCGCTGGGCCATCGCCCACAAATTCCCCGCCGAACAGGCCGAGACGGTGCTGGAAGGCATCGAGATCCAGGTCGGCCGCACCGGCAAGCTGGCGCCGGTGGCGCGGCTGAAGCCGGTGACGGTGGGCGGCGTGGTCGTCGCGAACGCCACCTTGCACAATGAAGACCAGATCGCGCGGCTGGATGCGCGCATCGGCGATACGGTGGTGATCCAGCGCGCCGGCGACGTCATTCCGCAGGTGGTGAAAATTCTGCCGGACAAGCGGCCCAAGAATGCCAAGCCATACAAATTCCCGCACGTCTGCCCGGTCTGCGGTAGCCACGCAGTCAAGGAAGTCAATCCACGGACTGGTAAGCTTGACGTAGACCGCCGTTGCACCGGTGGTTTGATTTGCTCTGCGCAGTCTTTAGAAAAGTTAAGGCATTTCGTTTCGAGAAATGCCTTTGATATTGAAGGGATTGGAGAGAAATCACTTACAGAATTCTACGAAGCGGGCCTTCTGACCACTCCCGCAGATATCTTTCGCATGGCCGAGCGGATCAAAGCTGGTGATCTTGATCTCAAGGAGCGAGAAGGTTGGGGAGATTTGAGCGCCCGAAACCTGGCTTCTGCAATCGAAGCTCGGAAATCTATCCCGCTGAATCGGTTTATTTTTGCACTTGGCATTCCCGATATCGGTGAGGTTGCATCAAAGTCATTGGCTCGTTTTTTTGTTTCAGCGTCTGTCTTTGTTAAATTGTTTGAGGGTGCCGTATCGCGCGCTCTGTCCCTCTGGCGGGATGATCTTCAGGAGCAGCTTCATGACAAACGCCTGCCTAACGATGTGGATTTGAAGGAAGTTTTTGATTTTTTCCACGAGAAATATGATTGGGACCAGTATTTCATAGGAAAATTGCGATATCTGAAGGGTGTTGGTCCCGTAAAGGCCAGAGAGCTCGTTTACCACTCTGCGCTTGCTGGGAACGATCCCGAAGGCTCTTGGAGTCAGCGCCTTCGGAAGGTGCTGGGTAAGGCCTATGGTACGCTTCTGGATCGCAAGGGGGACTTAATTTCAGACGCTGATTTGCTCGACCTAGCTTTAGATATCGACTCCAAATGCCGTCAGAATTGGTTGGATGCATCAAAGGAATTTGATGACCGCCTGGGGTTGAGCTTTTCTAAGTCTGGCTATGCTGAGATGTTGGAAACAAGTTGGGCAACTATTCATACCCATGTTGGCAATGTGATTGCCCTGGAAACGGATGAGTACGCCGACCTCTTTGCCGTGGAAGAGTTTGGCGAAGTTGCATTCTATTCGCTACTTCGGTTTTTCATGGAAACTGGAAATGACGACGCGGTTTGGGAACTTCTGGAATATGTTGAAGTGCCGAAATGGCGGGAGAAGATTGTAAAGTCTTCTATTACCGGTAAAATCTTGGTCTTTACTGGAAACCTGCAAAGCATGACCCGCCAGGAAGCCAAGGCGCGGGCCGAAGCGCTGGGCGCCAAGGTTTCAGGCTCGGTCTCACCTAAGACCGACATCGTGGTGGCGGGCCCCGGCGCCGGCTCCAAGCTCAAGGAGGCGCAGAAGCACGGCGTCGCCGTGATGGACGAAGACGCCTGGTTGAAGTTGATCGGCGGCTGATCTCGCTCCCAATGTCATGGCCCACCGGAGTGTGGGCCATCCAGGTGGGCGTAGGGCACGAACTCGCAGTATGAGATATCGAACCACTTGCGCCGGTTCGTTCGGACGTCACCTGGGTGGCCCGCATTCGCGGGCCATGACAGTTCGGAGGCGGCGCTAGATCGCCGCCGTCGCCCGCTCCAGCCAGGCGCGGGTTTCCTCATCGACCAGATGCGAAAGGCTGTCGCGCACGCGGGCGTGATAGAGGTTCAGCCATTCGCGTTCCTCCGGCGTCAAGAGGTCGGGATCGACCAGGTTGCGGTCGATCGGCGCCAGCGTCAGGGTCTCGAAGCCCATCATCCCGCGCTCGCCGCCCATGTCCTTTGGTTCGGTGACGACGACCAGATTTTCGATGCGGATGCCGTATTCGCCGGTCTTGTAGAAGCCCGGCTCGTTGGAACAGATCATCCCCGGCAGCAGCGGCTGCATCACCGGGCGCTTGGAGATGTTCTGCGGCCCTTCATGCACCGACAGGTACGAGCCGACGCCATGGCCGGTGCCATGGTCGTAATCCAACCCGGCCTCCCACAGCGGACGGCGCGCGAAGCTGTCCAGTTGCATGCCGATGGTGCCTTCGGGGAACCGCGCCGTCGCCAGCGCGATATGGCCTTTCAGCACGCGGGTGAAGCGGTCCTTCATTTCCGCCGTGGCCTCCCCGACCATGATGGTGCGGGTGACGTCGGTGGTGCCGTCGGGATATTGCGCCCCCGAATCCAGCAGGAACATTTCGTTGCGGCCGATCATGCGGTTGGTGGAGCGCGTCACCCGGTAATGCACGATGGCGCCGTTGCCGCCGGCGCCGGTGATGGAATCGAACGACAAATCCTTGAGGCAGCCGGTGGCGGCGCGGAAGCCTTCCAGCTTTTCTGCCGCTTCGATCTCGGTCAGGCTTCCGCCGGGTGCGGCGCCCGCGAACCAGGCCAGGAAATTCGACAGCGCCGCGCCGTCGCGGATGTGCGCCTTGCGCATGCCTTCCACTTCCCGCGGGTTCTTGCAGGCTTTCGGCAACTGGCAGGGATCGGGGCCGCGCAAAATTTTCGCGCCGCCGCGGGCCAGCCGGTCGAAGACCGCCGCCGCCGCCGTGGCGGGATCGGCCAGCACCGTCTTGGCCGTTAGTGCATCCAGCGCGGCCTCGAACGCATCCGGATCGCGCAGCCGCACGGCGTTGCCCAGATGCGCCGCCAGTTCGGGGCTGCGTTTTGCGTCCGCCAGGAACAGGTCGCTGCTGGCGTCGTCATAAAGAATGGCGAAGCCCAGCGCGAAAGGCGTGTGCGGCAGGTCGCCGCCGCGCATGTTGTGCAGCCAGCAAACCGAATCCGCCATCGTCAGCACCGCCGCCTGCGCGCCCTGTTGCTTCAGGCTTGCCGCCAGCCGCGCGCGCTTGGCGCCGGCCTCCTCGCCCGCCAGTTCCAGGGCGTGCGGCACGGCCGGCTTCAAGGGCGGCGGCGGCTGGTCCTGCCACACGGCATCGACGGGATTGCCCGTCACCGCCACCAGCGTCGCGCCCGCCTTGTCGCACGCGGCTTTCAGGTGCGCCATGCCGTTGGCGGTGTGCAGCCAGGGATCGAAGCCCAGTTTGGCGCCGCGCGGAAGGTGATGCGGCAGCCAGCCTTGCGGCCCTTCCGCCACCAGGTCGCGCGGTTCGAACAGGGACAGATCGGTCTGGTTGCGGACCTGCAGCGTGTAGCGGCCGTCGACGAACACCGCCGCCTTGTCGGCCAGCACCACCGCCGCCCCGGCCGAGCCGGTGAAGGCGGTGAGCCAGGCCAACCGTTCGTCGCGCGGGGCCAGATATTCGTCCTGTTGCGCATCGCTGTGCGGCACGACAAAGCCGTCCAGCCCGCGGCGCTTCAGTTCGGCGCGCAGCGCCGCCAGCCGGGGCGCGCACTGCGCCTTGTCGGAAACCTCGTCGAAACTCTGGAAGGGGACATGCTGGTTCATGTCCCAAAGGGTATTCCGGGTCCCACGCTCCTACAAGGTTGCCCATGCCTCGCGCCATGCGAAGATGCGTGGCCGCTCGGCGTTCGAACGGGCGAAAGGTCCACTGGACCTTTCGCTAAGGCCGTTCGAACACCAGCGCGCTCCAAGGCCCCATGCGGCGGCGATCCAGCAACCGCAGGCGGGGGTAGAAACTGGTCACCAGCAATTCCTGGTTCCTCAGCAGGCCCGACAGCAGCAGGGTACCGCCGGGGGCCAGCGCCCGCGTGATCGACGGCGCCAGCCGCGTGAGCGGCCCGGCCAGGATATTGGCGACGATCAGGTCGTAAGGCGCGCCGTTCTTCAGCAGCGGATTGTCCAGCCCGTCGGCCACCGCCGCCAAGACCAGCGGCGCCACGCCATTGGCGCGGGCATTCTGGCGCGTCACCTCCACCGCCACCGGATCGATGTCCGACGCCAGCACGCGCTTCTTCCACAATTTGGCCGCGCCGATGGCCAAGAGGCCGGTGCCGGTCCCCAGGTCCAGCACATTGCGGAACGCCGCCTGGCCGCGGGCCAGATCGCTCAGCACCGACAGGCATAGGGCGGTGGTCTCGTGATGGCCGGTGCCGAAGGCCATGCCGGCCTCGATCTTCATCGCGATCACGCCATGCGGCACCTTGCCGGCATCATGCGCGCCATAGACGAAGAAGCGCCCGGCCCTGACCGGCGGCAGGCCCTGCTGCGACAGGCGGATCCAGTCCTGGTCGGGCAGGGGCTCGACCGTCACGGCACGTCCCGCAACGCGCGACAGGAACGCGGCATCCGGCGGCTCGGTATAAAGCGCTTCCACCACGGCGCCGTCGGCGAAGGGCTCCTCGGCGATCAGCACCGCCTGGGCGCTGCCTTCCAGCTCCAGCGCGGCGGCGATATCGGCAGCCTCGGCCTTGACCGAGGCGATGCTGGCTTTCCAGAGCGGCGGATTTGTCACGGTGCGCATGTCATGGCCCGCGCAAGCGGCGCCACCCGGGGTGTCGCCGGCGCATATGCCGTGCTACGCTCGGCGCGTCAACGATGGGGATGATGACGATGCGCTTTCTTCTCGCCGCCGCATTGGCCACGCTTGCCGCGCCGGCCTTCGCCCAGACCGCCCAGGCGCCCGCCACCGTGGTGAGCGCGGCGCAGGTGCGGGTGCTGTCGCAGGCCGCCGCCGCCGCGCAGGCCGGCAAGCCCAATTCCCTCAAGCCCATCATCGCCGTGCCCGGCTATACGTTGAACCTGGAGCACCGCGTCGCCCGGGCGCCCGCCGCCATTCATCCGGCCGACGCCGAATGGATGATCGTGCTGGAGGGCGCCGGTACCCTCACCACCGGCGGCAACGTCACGCCCGCGCCCGGTGGCGACACCCTTACGGGCGGCCAGGCCCGGCACATCGTCAAGGGCGACATGATCCTGGTGCCCGAAAACACGCCGCACATGCTGGCGCCCGATTCCGGCGTCGTGCTGGTGCTGGCCACGCTGCATATGCCGCACCACACCGCCGCCGCGGGCGGCCGTGGCGGTGCGCCGAAGCTGTTCAACGCCGCCGCCGACCTGCCCGCCATGATGGCGACGGCCAAGGCGGCGGTGCCGGCCAGCCCGCGCTTCTTCGCCGGGGCGCCGCTCCTGTCGCTGCCGCCGATCCGCATCGGGCTGGAATACCGCTCGCCCAAGGGCATCGCCTCGGTGCACAAGAACCAGGGCGAGTTCATGTATGTGATCGCGGGCGAGGGCCATATCCCCACCGGCGGCACCGTCACCAACCCCAAGGACACCGGCGCCAATATCGACGGCGACGACATGCTGGGCGCCACCGATCACCTGATGAAGGCGGGCGATTTCATCTTCGTGCCCGCGGGCCTGCCGCACAAGGCCGTCAGCGACGGCGAATTCGTGCTGGCGACGCTGCATGTTCCATGAGCACCTAGCCTGACCCCATTTTGTCATGGCCCGCCGGAGTGCGGGCCATCCAGGTGATACAGGCGTGATGGAAAAGACCTATTACGTCTACATCATGGCTAGCGGGCGAAATGGCACTTTGTACATTGGACTGACCAACGATCTTGTTCGCCGCGCATACGAACATCGCTCGGGTCTGATAGAAGGCTTTACCAAGCGCTATGGCGTCAAAATTCTGGTTTACTACGAAACCTTTAATGACATACATGCCGCCATTCATCGCGAAACTCAACTCAAGAAATATAAGCGGGAATGGAAGCTGAACCTGATCCAGTAACGCAACGCCGCATGGCATGATCTTGCGGAAACTTTAAACAGTTGAGCAGCGTCACCTGGATGGCCCGGATTCCCGGGCCATGACAATTGGTTCAATACGGCAGGTTATACGTTCATGGCGGCGTCTGCAGAAGTTCTTGCAGAGCCAAAGCACCAAAATGAACACCAGAAGTCAGGCTGGATCGCCAAGGAGCAGCAGAACGGCAACATGCTTCTCCGGACGGAGCCTTACGCCCGGCTGACGAACTGGTCGATCACCCGCTTTTCGCCGGCCTTGTCGAAATCGACGGTCAGCTTGTTGCCCTCCACGGACGAAACCCGGCCATAGCCGAATTTCTGGTGGAAGACGCGTTCACCGCGCGCGTAAGCGCTCGCGTCCGGATCGGAGGTCTGTACGCTCCAGCTTTGCGCCTCGATCATCGGCGGACGCGGGCGGGCGTAACCGGCGCTGGCGCGGTTCGCCTGGGCCCGCTTCCAGCCGGGTGAGTCATAAGTGCTGCCGAACGACGCGCCGCTATCATTGTCGCGAAACGCCGCCGCCCCGCCATAGAAGCCGTCATCGACCACGGTTTCGACATGGGCTTCGGGGATTTCCTTCAGGAAGCGCGAGGGCAGGGCGCTTTGCCAGGCGCCATGTACCCGCCGGTTGGCGGCGAAAGAGGCGCGCACGCGCTTCCTCGCCCGCGTCAACCCGACATAGGCCAGGCGGCGCTCCTCCTCCAGCCCGGCCAGGCCGTTTTCGTCCATGGTGCGCTGGCTGGGGAACAGGCCTTCCTCCCAGCCCGGCAGGAAGACGGTGTCGAACTCCAGCCCCTTGGCGGCATGCAGGGTCATCAGGTTGATGCGGTCGCCGCTTTCGTCCTGCGCGATCTCCATCACCAGCGAGACATGCTCCAGAAAGCCGGCCAGGCTTTCGAAGCCTTCCATCGAGCGGACGAATTCCTTGAGGTTGTCCAGCCTTCCGGGTGCTTCCGCCGACTTGTCGGCTTTGAGCATGTCGGTATAGCCGCTTTCGTCCAGCACCATCTCGGCCAGTTCGGTGTGCGGCAGCACCTTGGCGGTCTCGCTCCAGCGGGCGAAATTGGCCGACAATTCGCCCAGCGCCTTGCGCGCCTTGGGCGGCAGTTCGTCCAGGTCGGCCAACTCGCGCGCCGCCGCCAGCAGCGGCAGATGGCGCGCCCGCGCATGGGCGTGCAGCACGGCAACGCTGGCATCGCCGATGCCGCGCTTGGGCTTGTTGACGATACGCTCGAACGCCAGATCGTCATCGCCCTGCGCGATCAGGCGCAAATACGCCATGGCGTCGCGGATTTCCGCCCGCTCGTAGAAGCGCGGGCCGCCGATCACGCGATAGGGCAGCCCCAGGCTGATGAAGCGGTCTTCGAATTCGCGCATCTGGAACGACGCGCGCACCAGGATCGCCATCTGGCCGTAAGGGTGGTTCTGCCGGTGCAGATCTTCCGCCGTGGCGGCGACGCCCCGGGCTTCTTCCTCCGCGTCCCACACGCCCTCGACCCGGATTTTCTCGCCGGGATCGCCTTCGGTCCACAGCGTCTTGCCCAGCCGGCCCTTGTTGGCGGCGATCAGGCCCGAGGCCGCGCCCAGGATCGCGGGCGTGGAGCGGTAATTGCGCTCCAGCCGCACCACCTTGGCGCCGGGAAAGTCGCGCTCGAAGCGCAGGATGTTCTCCACTTCGGCGCCGCGCCAGCCATAGATCGATTGGTCGTCATCGCCCACGACGCAGATATTTCCTCTGGCATTGCCGCCGCCGCCGGCCAGCAGCTTCAGCCACAGATACTGCACCACATTGGTGTCCTGATACTCGTCCACCAGCATGTAGCGGAAGCGGTCGCGGTAATCGGCCAGGATGTCGGGATGGGTCTTGAGGATGTGCAGCGTCTCCAGCAGCAGGTCGCCGAAATCCGCCGCGTTCAGCGCTTTCAGGCGATCCTGATACTGCCGGTACAGCAGCTTGCCTTTTCCGAATGCGTAGCCCTGGCCTTCGCCGTCGGACACATCGTCGGGGCGCAGGCCCCGGTTCTTCCAGCCGTCGATCATCGCGGCCAGGGTGCGGGCCGGCCAGCGCTTTTCGTCCACGCCCTCGGCCGCGATCAGTTGCTTCATCAGGCGCAATTGGTCGTCGGTGTCCAGGATGGTGAAGTTGGCTTTCAGCCCCGCCAGTTCGGCATGGCGGCGCAGCATCCGGGCGCCGATGGAATGGAAGGTGCCCAGCCACTGCATCCCCTCGACCACGCCGCCGATCAGGGCGCCGATGCGCTCCTTCATCTCGCGGGCGGCCTTGTTGGTGAAGGTGACGCAGAGCATCTGCCCCGGCCAGGCGCGCCGGGTGGCCAGGATATGGGCCAGCCGTGTGGTCAGCACGCGGGTCTTGCCGGTGCCCGCGCCGGCCAGCACCAGCACCGGTCCGTCCACGGTCTCCACCGCCAGGCGCTGTTCGGGATTGAGGCCGGCCAGATAGGGCGGCTCGCGCGGCACCGGCGGCTGGGTGTCGCCGCCAAAGGCGGAGTCGAGCGGGTCGGAATAATAGCCGCTCACGGGGAAAAAACCGATTCTGAAGGCATGAGAACGATATTAGAACGCGGCGGCCCGATTGTCATGGCCCGTATCCGCCCAGACCGGAAACGGCTAGCCGTCGCCGTCCAATTTCTTGGACTCGAGCCGCGAAAGTTCCTTTTCCCGCCGTGCCTCTGCCAGCGTGCGCAATGCCTTCGGAGTTCCGTGGGCGACGCGGTTGGCCTCGGCCGCCTTGTCCTTTTCGGCTTTGACTTTCGCCTTGCGGGCGCGGCGCAGGTTGATGAGGTCAGCCATCCCGCGCCTGCGCCCGGGCATAGGCCGGGCGCGCGGTGACGCGCGCCACATAGGATTCCAACAGGTCGGTTTTCGCCAGCATGGGCGATCCCAGGAACAGCTTGAAGGTGGTGGCGATGAGGATATCCGCGGCGCTGAATTTTTCGCCCAGGATGTAGGGACCTTTTTCCAGCGTCGCGTTGACGAAATCCATCACTTCGCCGGTGGCCACCCAGCCGGCGGTGCCGCGCGGAATATCCCACCGCATGAACGCGCTCATCCATGCCGGTTCCATGGTGCCCGCGTAATAGGCCAGCCAGGTGAGATAGGCGCCGCGCTTGGGATCGCCCACCAGCGGGCCGATGCCGCCCGCGGTGAATTTGTCGGTGAGGTAAAGCGCCACCGCCACGCTTTCGAACACCAGCGTTTCGCCGTCGCGGATGGCGGGCACCTTGCCATGGGGATGCGGATTGGCCGGATCCAGGCCGCCGCTGCCGTCGCCGCGCCGGATATTGACCGGCTTGATCTCGTAAGGCGCGCCCAGCTCCTCCAGCAGGAAGATGAAGCGGGAAGAGCGGGAACGCGGCGCGTGATAAAGTGTGATCATGCGGCAAGGCTAGGGCTGGCCGCGCACCAGCGCAAGCGCATGCAGGCGCAGCGCGCTGGCCAGCGGGCGCGGCCCCCGCTGGGCGTCGATCTGGCCCACCAGCGCCGCCAGGCTGCCGCCGCGCGCGGCGCCTTCCAGCACCGCCCAGAACTCCGCCTCCAGCGCCACGGATGTGCGATGACCGGAAAGGGAGAAGGATTTCTTCTTCAGCAATTCAGACCTCGGATGGCCGCTTGGCCCTATCTTTCCGTATTCACCATGGCCGGCCTTGAGCCGGCCATCCAGAGCAACAAGTAGCGGTGCCGGACGCTCTGGATGGGCGGATCAAGCCCGCCCATGGAGAGAAACCGCATTACCGTATCGCCCGCCAGTCCAGGATATCCAGCGCCCGCGCCAGCTTCTGCCCGCCGGGGCGGGGCGGCATCAGCACCTGGGGCTTTTTCAGGTGTCCCACCGCGCCCGCCGCGATCACGGCATTGCGGTCCACCCAGCCATCGGTGTCCAGCAGCCGCACCCGGCTCCAGTGCCGCCGCATCGCCCGCACCAGCCGGTCGGGGGTGCGGTCGTCATCGTCATCGACGATCACATTCATCAGGAACAGGCTGTTGCGTGCCGTCATGCGCGACTTCGCCAGTTTGAAGAACACATCGGCCATGAAAGGCGCCGGCATGCCGTCCGCCCCGAAGGCGTCCAGCACGATGGCGTCGAAGCGGTGGCGGTTCCGCTTCAGCCAGGCGATGCCGTCGGCGACATGGGCGGCGATGGCCTTGGGCATGTGGAAATATTTCCGCGCGATGGCGAAGCTGAAGCGGTTGAGGTCCACCACCGTCACCGCCACGCCGCTGCGCGCCAGCATGGTGGCGAGCGTGCCGCCGCCGCAGCCGATCATCAGCACGTCCTTCGCCTGCGCCTGCATCAGGAAATAATACATGGCGTGGATATAGTCGGCGGTGGAGACGCCGGTGCCGTCGGCGGCGCTCTGGTGGTACGCGCCCTGCCAATAGCTGACCTTGCCGCTGGTTTCGTCGCGGATGATGGCGTGGCCCGGCGCGGCGAGGATGCGGCTGGTCTTGCCCACTGTCAGCGGGGCGCGATCATGTCTTCCGGCCGCACCACGGCGTCGAACTCTTCCGCCGTGACATAGCCGCCGCCCACCGCTTCCTCTTTCAAGGTGGTGCCGTTCTTGTGCGCGGTCTTGGCGATCTTGGCGGCGTTGTCATAGCCGATCCTGGGCGCCAGCGCCGTCACCAGCATCAACGATCTTTCAAGTCCGGCCTTGATATTGTCCAGCCGCGGCTGGATGCCCACGACGCAATTGTCGGTGAAGGATACCGCCGCATCGGCCATCAGCTTGACCGATTGCAGGAAATTATAGGCCATCACCGGATTGTAGACGTTGAGCTCGAAATGGCCCTGGCTGTCCGCGAACGTCAGCGCCGCGTTGTTGCCGAAGATCTGGACGCAGACCTGGGTCATGGCCTCGCATTGGGTGGGATTGACCTTGCCCGGCATGATCGAGGAGCCCGGCTCGTTCTCCGGCAGCGCCAGTTCCCCTAAGCCCGAGCGCGGGCCGCTGCCCAAAAGGCGGATGTCGTTGGCGATCTTGAACAGGCTGGCCGCCACCGTGTTGATGGCGCCGTGGGCGAAGACCATGGCGTCATGGGCCGCCAGGGCCTCGAACTTGTTGGGGGCGGTGGTGAAGGCGAGGCCGGTGATGGCGGCGATCCGCTCGGCCACCATCTTGTCGAAGCCGATGGGCGCGTTCAGCCCCGTGCCCACGGCGGTGCCGCCCTGGGCCAGTTGCATCAGCTTGGGCAGGCTCTGCTGGATGCGTTCGATGCCGTTCCTGACCTGCTGGGCATAGCCGGAGAATTCCTGCCCCAGCGTGATCGGCGTGGCGTCCTGGGTGTGGGTCCGCCCGATCTTGATGATGGCCTTCCACGCCTCCGCCTTGGCGTCAAGCGCCGCCAACAGGTGCTTCAATGCCGGGATCAGCGTCTTCACCACCTCTTCCGCCGCCGCCACATGCATGGCGGTGGGATAGGTGTCGTTGGACGACTGGCTCATATTGACGTGATCGTTGGGATGGACCGGCTTCTTGGAGCCC
>Ga0164242_10005646_pt1 | contig 13899 bp, 13 predicted proteins | sample OricomgcompostMG_FD_108783 | JGI IMG/M metagenome (GOLD analysis project Ga0164242, IMG submission 108783) | Miracle-Growth compost microbial communities from Emeryville, California, USA - Original compost - Miracle growth compost (MG) ...
AAATCCATCATCCATTGCCCCTACTGCCATGGATACGAATTTAAAGGCGCCAGAACAGCCCTTTTGATATCATCAGACAGGGATTTACATATGGTCAGCATGCTGAAACAATGGACGCCGCAACTCCAGGTCATTGTAACTGATGAGCGTAGTCTAAGCGCCCCCAGCCTTTCTTTTTTAAGGCGAGAAAAAATAAGTCTGATCCAGGGCCGGTTGACCGCAGTAAAACATGAGGACGGACAACTGCAATCCATCTCTTTAAAAGATGCTACAGGAAAGATAAATACGATTTATTTAGAGGTCCTGTATATACTCCCTCAGATAAAACAAAGTCTGGATCTGCAGGCAACCTTGGGCTATCAGCTGACCGATAGCGGCCACATTAAAGTAGATGAAGGCAGACGAACAAACATTCCCGGCTTATACGCAGTCGGAGATAACAGTTCCAGGTTCAGATCCCTGTCCCAGGCCATTGCCTCCGGCATGGCAGCAGGAGCCATGATTAATTTTGACCTGATTCAGAAAACAAGACCCTTACCGGTTGTTCATTAAAAAGCTGCCCTGACAGGATTTACCTACCAGGGCAGCATATATCTATTGTAAAACGAAGCCTCTTATAAACCGGGCGGATGATTCCACCCGGTTTATTATATAATCTGTTACAGTCCCGCCCATTAAGGAGCAAGGGCTATGCTGCCCCATAGTCCAATAAAGTGCCAGGTTCTGAACGGATTATTTCTTTTATGCCATCTTCATAACTGGTCGGCTGAAAGGCAAATCTCTTTTCAAACTTGTCACTGTTAAAGACATAATCTTTATCATATTGATAGAGCATCTCTCTTGACTCCCGCATGACCGGTATAAAGACCCCCAGAATACTGGTCAATGTTTTGCCCACGATGCGTTTTCGGGGTTTCACCCCTAATTCTTCAGCCACCATTTCAATCCACTGTCTGCCGGAAGGAGGATTTTTCGCGGTGGGCAGATGCCAGGTATGTCCGAAAGCTTCCGGGCAATTGCCCAGCAGTGCTGTAGCACTGGCTGCATCCACCGTATAGGTAAAGCTATGACGATAATGGTCACTCACCAGCCAGTTAGCCGACTTGCCATTTTTAAGAGGCCGGATAACCATTTCGTTTAAAATACTGTTTTTAACACCCGGTCCGTAAAAATCAGCACAACGGGCAATCAGCGCATTCAAGCCATCTTTTTTCACCCCGTTCCAGATCATCTCTATGAGCTGTGCCCTGACTTTTCCTTTCCTGCTGGATGGATCTATCCGGTGCGTTTCCATAATTTGGTTCAGGTTGTCCCCTTCATACATATAGATATTATCAAAAAAAACCAGTCGGCTCTTATGTTGGATACAGGCCGCTATTACGTTTTCCATAATAACCGGCCAGTCTCTTTGCCAGATCTTATAAACATAAGGCAGACCGGCGGTCAGATAAACCACGTCTGTCCCCTCGACTGCCCTGATAACAGCATCTAGGTCTGTCAGATCTGCTTTAAAAAGCAGATCATTCGGGCCTACTTTTCTGGGATTTCTGCTGACCAGACGAATCTCTCTGGTATAAATCCTGAGTGCTTTTGCCAGTTCCGTACCAATGGCACCACCAGCTCCTAAAATTGCCTGCATGACTACTAAATTTTAAAACTTATAACCCAATAAATACATTAAGAAATTGTGTTGCCTTTCTACCTACGTTTTCCATTACTAAAATGATGATCCAAATAACCGGCATACACTTAAAACAGTTATCCCGCAAAAAGCGCTACATCATCCCGCACCTCCATTAATAAATTCGGCATTTATTCAACTTTATAAAATCGTAAATTTATAATTGACTTAGGAGAAACGACTCCATGTAATGAACATAAGGATTGGCTTTAAGCCTACATATTTTTCACATTCCTGCATCTGCCTAAATCTCAGACAATCAATTCAACCAAACAAATGCACAATCTATTTCCACTTACGGGATGAAAACCGGTCTTACCGGTTATTCCTATCCGCCTCATTCATTTCTGCCCACAACCTCGCCGTCCAAATAGGGAAAATCGCCCATAACAGGTCACAATACTATTATGTATGATTTAAAAACTTCTTAATTCCCCGATAAGTGTCTGATAACTTGGAATTCAGCACCTTTGTTTAAATCGCAAAACACTACTCCTGTAATAATAAGTCTTGTAGGTTCACAAAACTGTCCTAAGTGGAGCAAAACATTTCTTTTCAATAGTAAGAAAGGCTCCTGGAATTGCATTATCTCCCTCATTTGTGGAGTAAAAGTAATGACAGTTAAATTCATAAAAAACCTTTTATTCTTGTATTCGGTAAACCGTATTCTTGCATAGGTAAATAACGCTAACCGGTAGGAAAATCTCACACAGTCAGCTTTAGAAATCCATTAATCACGCAGGCCATTTATCCTTTCAACAGGCCAGTCATAGATAATACAATTAATAATTACAGGCCTTTGAGCAATCCAATTAACGACCCGGCCTTTCCCAGCCGCTTTACCTTCAGGGATTTAGCAATACGATGTTACCACATTTATTAGGGCTATCTCTGACGCGTCCATTTAGACTGTCTTATATTCATGAAATTATCTTAAATATTTTGATTAATTTTGCCCTCATCTTAATAAACAACAAGTTTAATCCCTCTTAAAAATCGGTAACGGGGATTGATGATGTCAGCCGGCAATTTTGTTGTACAATTAAACAGACAATATTTTCAAGAGCAGCTTTATCAGTAAAAAAAGGATATATCCAGTGCCCGTCAAACAAAAAATAGCCGTCCATCACCATTTACCGGATTTAGTAAAATCCGGTATGATGGTGATGCGCTTTAATAATGATGAACTGACCGGCCAGGATATTATATTTGAAGCACACCGGGATACACATGCCCTATTTAATTTCGCCACATCCGGAAAATGCAGCTTCCTGTTGGATTTTAAAAAACATCAACTGGAAGGTCCTGTATTGCTGATGATTTTTCCGGGCCAGGTCCATCAGATTGAACACTGTACGGAAGTTAGTGGCTATAGTATCGGATTTGACCCGCTGCTGATGAACCCGGAATTGACTAAAACTTTAGAGTGTATATTCAAGGAACCTTTGCCGCTGGAAGCAGGCACTCCATTTTATAAGGAATTATGTCAGTTGCTGGATTTACTCTACACCATGTTTGAAAAAGCCAGTGGCAGTGAGCAGACCGCTGCTTTCCAGAGCCTGCTGATAAGTCTGTTGCAATGGACTGCAGGCCAGTTAAAGCCTTGCTGCTCCTGTCAGTCACAGATTTCAGACCGGGCCCGCAAGATTGAGGCAGACTTCAAATCTCTGTTGCAGGAGCATTATATCAAACATAAAAGACCTAGCTTTTACAGCGAAAAACTCAATATATCCACCACGCATCTGGGGGACACATTAAAATCATTAACCGGAAGATCCATCACCCAGCATATTCAGGAACTCAGCTTCCTGGATGCAAAGCGCTATTTATACAATACCGATTTATCCATTAAGGAAATCTGTTTTCTGGTTGGCTATGATGATCCGGTGCATTTTGGCAAACTTTTTAAAAAGCATTGCCAGCTGACGCCTGTTGAGTTCAGAAAACAAATCCGAGAATAAGACTACTGTTCCAAGGACTAGGCCTATTTTATTTGTTCTGTGTTTTTTTACTTTGCATCAGTCAAAAAAAGTAACAGGCTGTTGTTAACCTGAGAAAGCCAATAAATCCTTTCGACCAGAAAAACAAAGTTACCTGCAACGGCCATACTAATTTAGTAGCAAGTAATAAAATAACACTATGCCAAACGTACCTAAATGGATGGCAGATTTAATGGAAACTGCCCTCAGTTCTAAAATGCCCGTATTTGAGGTTGTCGGTGCTGACTGGATCAGCCCTGAAATTCGCTCGGTGGTATTCAAGGGCGATCTTCAGAAGCTGAAGTTAATGCCGGGCTATGCGGTATCCTTCAGGGTTAGTCCCACTGCCTTCAGAAACTATACACCTGCCTTCATAGATCCACAGGAAAATATATTTCAGATTCTGGCCCATATACATGGGAAAGGCCCTGGTGCCAGATTTTTTGCAGATCTTAGCCTGGGTCAGCAAATTCCAGTCAGTATGGCCCGCGGCAGAAAGATTCAGGAGGCCGCAGCGCAATATTTTTTATTCGGAGATGAAAGTACGGTTGGACTGGCTTGTATCCTGCAGGCCCATTTCCAACAACTTGGGAAACATTTTTCAACGCTCTTGCACCTGGGGCAGTCTCAGAACGATCTGCCGGCAGCGCTGGGACTGGGCAGTTATGAATTGGTACAAAGAGAAGCGGAATCCGACAACAAGTCTTCCATGGTCAGTGCTCCTGGATTTACCATTCTGGATGCGGCGGTCATGCCTAAATGGGATGATGCACAGTTTATCCTGGCTGGTAATGGCTTATATATTCAGCGAATCAAAAAAGAATTACTGGGTCTTGGTATAGACCGCAGAAGGATACATGCCGAGCCGTATTGGGTCCCTGGTAAAACGGGCCTATGACCGGACCCGTGATTTTGCCCCTATTTGCCAGGTGGTTTCTTCAATTAAACGATAACAATCGATAGATTTTCTTAAATTGCGGTAGCGGACATACACAAACAAAGTTAAGGGCAGCTGGACGCTGGTACTGCCTTGCCTTCATTTGAGTTCAGCCACTAAAAAATAGAAATCTGTCGGAACATGGAAAATGGAAATCGCAGCAATCATCCGGTAAACCTTACACCTAAATCAGATAAAACGGGCAGGCCTGCTTCCAAAAAGTATTTTTCCCGCTACTCTTTTTTCAAATACCTTAAAACGCATGGTTCAGCACTGGGCTTTCTGCTGTTTTTCAGTTTGCAGGTAATCCCGCAGATAAAAGCGCAGTTTTTGAGTGCGGACGCGCCAACAGGCGGCATCCGACTCAATCAAATCGGCTTTGGTACCGAGGATACAAAAATTGCCATCTTAGACAGCTATTTATTTCCGGGGCAACGCAAACCGCCCTTTTACCTGATTGCGCTGAATCAATTTGCAGACACTGTTTACAGCGGACAACTGGAGCCTACCGGCACAGACATTTACAGTAAGAAAAATAATTTAGTGGCCGACTTTTCAGGTTTTACAAAATCTGGTCATTATTATCTTTCTATTCCGGGACAGGGCACGTCCTACCCTTTTATCATCAGCCACAATCCGTTTACAGACCTCTTAAAAGGTGTCATCAAAGCCTACTATTATAACCGTGCTTCCATGGCCATTACCGCACCTTATGGCGATAAATGGATCAGAAAAGCCGGCCACCCCGACACAGCAGTATATATCCACCCGTCAGCTGCCACTGAAAGCCGACCTGCCGGCACCCTGCTACAGGCACCCGGTGGCTGGTATGACGCCGGAGATTACAATAAGTATATTGTTAATGCCTCCATTACCATGCACACACTACTGGCCACACTTTATGATTATCCCGGGTTTATATCACAGCTGAAAACTGCTATTCCGACACAGGTTTCAGCTACAGGGGAAAAGCTCCCCGATTACCTGACGGAATTACTCTATAACCTTCGCTGGATGATGCAGATGCAAGACCCCGATGATGGAGGTGTCTATCATAAACTAACTTCTGCGGGTTTTGATCCGATGGAACTTCCTCAAAAAGATAAAGACAAGCGATATGTAGTACAAAAATCAACGGCCGCCACGCTGGATTTTGCTTCTGTAATGGCTATTTCCGCATGGGTATTGCATCAAACAGGCTACGCTGATATGCTACCCGGCTTAACGGACAGCCTCATGAATAAGGCCCGCATGGCCTGGCAATGGGCCGTTAAGCATCCCAATATAATATATGATCAGGATGCACTCAATAAGGCATTCAAACCCAAAATAACCACAGGCAGCTATGGTGATAAAAAAATCACAGACGAGTGGTATCTGGCAGCAGCCTGTATGTTAATTGCCACCAAAGACTCGGCTTACCTACCTTCGGTAAAGCAGTACACTCCCAGCAGTTTAACAGTACCTTCCTGGAGTAATGTTGAAACCATAGGAGCTGTTTGGCTCAGTAAAATCCAATCAACAGATTTTAAAGATTCAAGGACAAATACTCCCTGGACAGCCACGCAACTGGAAGACATCTCAAAGCTGCAGCATCAGGCAACTGCTCAAATCCAGTCACTCGCCAATCAGCTCGTCAATCAACCCAATCCGGGCTTTATAACAGTAATGGGTGGTAGACTGAAGGATTTTAACTGGGGCAGCAACAGCAATGCAGCCAATCAAGGCTGGATGCTAATGACCGCCTACAAACTAAGTCATCAACCTTCCTTCAGAACAGCCGCCCTGGGTAATCTGGATTACCTGCTGGGCCGCAACCCTACTGGTTATAGTTTTGTTACCGGCTTCGGCTCACTTTCACCCTTACATCCACATCATAGAATCAGTATCAGCGATGAGGTAGATGCACCAGTCCCGGGCCTTCTGGTGGGTGGGCCAAACCCTGGCAGACAAGACGGCGTTAAAGGTTATCCAGTTGAAGAAAACAGGCCGGACATGAGTTATCTGGACAATGATCAGGCATTTAGCGTCAATGAAATAGCCATTAACTGGAATGCGCCTCTGCTCTATTTAACGGCAGCCATTGAGGCTACCGAAAAAACAGCAAAGTAGTAAAACCTATTTTGACAGCAGCAGGCTTCATCAGTTGCTGCATATATTTAATTTACACAAACTGACCATACGAGAACACCAGGCTCTTGTACTTCCCAGTCGCTGGCTTCCTTAGGGATGTCAGACCAGTTCACAGACTTTTTAGCTGACTTATTACTCTGTATGCCTGATTTATTAAATTCCCTGGCCTTGATTAATAAATCGGCGATCAACTGAAAACGCCTGCCCTCTATTTGGAACTGTTCCGAGGCTTCCTGTAAAAGCTGCAGCATTTTATCAAATAACGAGGCAACGTCCTCAGGCTCATCCTGGTTGCTTTGTTTGATTTGCATGACCTGTAAAAGTGCCAGTCTTCCGGCTTGTTGATCAAATTCCTGAATAAGTGCCACATCAATCCCCAGGGCCTGAGCAACCAGAGCCCGGTTTTTGAGCATAATATTGGCCGCGCTTTCCATTTTGGAAACCCTTTTTTGCGACCAACGCTCACCCATTCTAATCCCCAGCTCTTGCTGGGTCAGTCCAAAGAGGGAGCGAAGCCGCTTAATATTTGCGCCGTGATGTATCTTACTTTTTGGGGCGGACAACTGTCCGGATGGTCTTTTGCCTAGAGATATGGGTGTCATGGTCGGTCAATTTAGAATGAGTAAATACCTGACACAAATATAATAAACTTTTAAACATAATTAGCAAATAAAGATAAATTTTTTAGCTTTTTACACTATTCACATTTTATCTTTAAGGGAATCCTCTTCTGACTGAATCCATTTTCCCACTATAGGAGCCTCATAACGCTGCATTTTATCCAGCAGGCCGTTAATGGAAGTATCCACCAGCAACATATCCTGATTTTGCTTTTTCAAAAAACCTTTATCCACCATTTTCTGACACAAAGCAATCAGTTCATCGTAAAAGCCGGCTGTATTTAAAATACCCACGGGTTTTTTATGCAATCCTAATTGCCCCCAGGTCAGCATTTCAAAAAGTTCTTCCATCGTGCCAAAACCGCCTGGTAGCGCAATAATGCCATCTGAGAGTGCATCCATTTTGGCTTTACGCTGATGCATCGTATCTACTACAATTAATGTTGTCAGATGTTCATGGGCGATTTCAACGGATTTTAAAAATCCGGGAATCACCCCCACGGCCTTGCCTTTGGGATGATACTCAAGAACACCATTAGCGACAGCACCCATCAGGCCCACTTTGGCGCCGCCATATATCAGGCCAATTCCTCGTTTTGCCAGTTCAGTGCCCAACGCGTAGGCCTGTTCCATATAAATATTATCCTGCCCGCTGCTTGAACCGCAAAAAACGGTGATATTCTGTAATTGCATAAAAATTAAAAAATTGATTGTAAAAATAATCTGGTGTTGAATAGATTTGATTGTAAGAACAGCGATGAGCCGGCACCAAGTGCCATCCTTAGGATTTGTATCTTCCCAGGGTTTGCATAATAACAGTTTGGATATGTAGAATATCAGCCGGACTGGTTTGCCAATTGACAAAGGAAGCTCGGATGGCAGTTCTGCCTCTGTATACAGTGGGACTCATAAAGACTTTACCTTCCAGGTTGAGTTGATATAAAAATTTTTCAACGCTCTTATTTTCATCTTCCAGGTGAATCGAATCTCTTGAATTCGCGCTTAAGGTAAAGCATATATTATTCAGACGCGTCGGGGCTACCAGCTCCAGTTCCGGCTGCCGCTCTATCCAGTCTGATAACGATTTTGCCTGAGCAATACTGTTTTCCACAATGGCCTGGTAGCCCCTTTTCCCATAACTATTTAGGGAAAACCAGGCAGGTAATGCCCGGAACCTTCTGGAATTCTCTGGTAAAAAATTCAAATAATTGAACTTTTCTAAAAGACTATCACCCGATATTTCACCCAGATAAGGTGCATTGGAGTTTCTAAAGGTATTATAGGTGGCCAGATGGTGTGTTTTTTGAATAAAGAATATGCCGCTGTCATAAGGCACATTCAGCCACTTATGTCCATCAATCGTTATAGAGTCCGCCTTTTCCCATCCCTTAACCAGATGTCTATGTTCCGGACTGCAGGCTGCAAAAGCTCCGAAAGCACCATCAATATGCCACCAGAAATTATATTTTTCTTTTAACGCCCCGATTTGTTCAAAATCATCAAAATCAACGGTATTTACCGTACCTGCACTCGAAATCAGAATAAAAGGCTGACCATTTAACTGCTTTATTTTATCTATCAAATCTTCCATATCCATTATTTCCCGGTCCCCCTTACTAACTTTAACCTTTGTAAGGTTTTGGCTGCCCATACCCAGCATGGAAAGACATTTAATACTGGATGAATGCGCGGTGGCGGTCAAAACAGCAATATCCTGTCTGAGCCCATCTAGTGCAATATTAAGTCCTTTTTGCGCTCCCCACCACTGTCTTGCCGTACCCAGACAAGTGAAGTTACTCATGGTAGCCCCCGTCACAAAGCCCCCGATCAATGAATCCGGCAAACCCAGCAGCTCCCTTAAAAGCCCAATGGTAGCAAGTTCCAGTCTTGCGGAAACATCACCCTGCCCGGTTACAGCCTGTGTATTCTGATCCCAGACCGTTGTCAGCCAATCGCCCGCAAGGGCAGCAGGCGTTACCCCCCCTGTCACAAAACCCACATAACGCGGTCCGCTGGATCCAACCAAATGTGGGCTCCAGTTTTTTTTAAAATCTGCCAGCACCTGCTGGAGCCCCAGTCCGTTTTCCGGAAGTCTCTGAAAGGCTGGCAGGGGCAGCGCAGCCCCAACGCTTACCGGATGTTCCCGCATGGCTTCCAGATATTGGCGGGCATCTTCTTTAATTTGATTTAAAAGCCCTTCCCAGTCCGTGGGCGCAAAGCTGAGCGGGTTATTGAAATTTGTTGACAAGAGACTTTCCGTAATCTTGGAATCTTTATTGGGATCTTTTGCGACTGACATGAGCTGTATTTTGTATGGACAAAGATAAAAAAACAGCGGCAAAGGCCATCTTTAAGTAAAAGTCACCAATCGAACTTTAATTAAAAAACGGCCATAACATCCGCCAATTCTTCTGTACGGTTTACCCACGATAAGTCCGGTAAGCTTGGCAAGACCTTTTTATGATTAAGTAATGGCATTTAATGAGACATCCTTTTGTGAGCACAATACCTCAGATTCATTTGTTCAATTGTAAAAAATCACAGCCGGGAAAATGCTCATTTTTACTGAACTTTTCCCGGCTGTACCTCTTTTTGCATTACAAACAATATTAAAAATTAACGGTGCGGCTCAAAATCCAGTGACACAGAATTCATGCAATATCTTTTATACGTAGGGGCCGGACCGTCGTCAAAAATATGTCCAAGATGTGAATGACACCTGGCACACTCTACCTCAATACGGTGCATGCCATGTGAATAATCTTCCTTGTAGATAACCGCATCCTTTCTGTCCGTCTCAAAAAAACTGGGCCATCCGCATGAACTGGCAAATTTAGCATCCGAATCAAAAAGCTTATTCCCGCATACTGCGCAATAATAAGTTCCTCTTTGATCGGCATTCCAGTACCTACCTTTGAACGGAGCCTCCGTTCCCTGCTCCCGGGCAACATTGTATAAATCCGGTGGCAAGATTTTCTTCCACTCTTCATTACTCACATGCAATACCGCTGTATCTGTCCTGGAGTAATAAGGATTATTTGCATGTTCACTTGTCCCTTCTTGCATTGTTTTATTATTTTCCATATTATGATTGTTTTTTCCCTGCCCTGCACAGCCAGACACAGTCAATAGTACAGTGGCAAATAGCAGTGGGACTTTACAAATTTTTACGAATCGGGACATCACCTGAAAATTATTATTCATTGTAGCTTTAAGCTTAATTAGATTCTATCCCACAATGTACGACTATTGCTGCTAGCAAAATCTTAAAAAACTATTTAACCAACGCAGATTCGCCGTATTATCTTTTCACCGTTTACATTTTTAATGAATATATAAAGCCCTTTTTTAGTTACAATAACAGGCTCATGACTTCTCCTGGCAGACCATCTATTTCTCCTACAAACTCAGAAACAAAGCCTGCCCCAACGAGAATTTTCCTGGAAGCTTTATTCTGGGGATCTAAAATAGCTTTGACCCGGGTTAAAGTCTTTTGTGCGCCGGCGGTTTCCAACAACCTTCTGGTAGCTTCAGTGGCGATCCCCTTACCCTGGTATGACTCGGTCAACATAAAGCCTATCTCAACTTCCTTATCATCAGCAGTTTCCAATACCAGCTTAGCCAGACCAATAAATTCCTGATTCTGCTCATTTATGATTTTAAAATTTCCAAAGCCAGGAGCAATGCTGTTTTGTTGCAGGACTTTTTCAAAATGAACTATACTCTCGGCCTCACTCAACGCGCTGCCTGTAATCATCTCCATCACCCGGTCGCTCTGGGTCAGCAACCTGAAATCTGCATAATCACCCTGCCCAAAGGGAACTAGAATAAAAGGAATAGAAGCTGCCATATTGATGTTGTTTTATGGGTAAAGCTTATATTGTTCTGTTGAAGATGACTCATCTTTTGTCATCAGGATACTTCCTGATATCATAGCCGAACCTGGATTAAAAATAAGGTTTATTATAAAACTTTCAAAGAAAACCTAACAGTTGTTTATAAAATTCAGATCAGGCTTTAAAAATTAAATAGGCCCGCCTGAGGCGGGCCTATTGTTATGCATTGTTTTTAAGAAACTTTGAATAAATTACTAAAGGACGCTTAGTCTTTTTTGACAGCATCTTTTACTTTTTCAGCACCTTCAGAAGCAACGTGACCAACCGCCTGAGCACCTTTTTTCACGCCATTTCCTACTGCTTTTGCACCGGTAGCAGCACCTTCACCGACTTTACCGGCTACCTTTTTGGTACCATCCCAGGCTTTCTGTACGCCTGATTTACCGTCTTTACCAGCTTGTTCAGCAGCGGCCTGCGCCTGTTGGGCTTTATCATGTGCATCCTGACCCAGTTCATGCGCTTTTTTATCCGCCTTATCAGCAGCATTGCTTACTGCAGCACCCGTTGCAGCGGCAGCAGCCGTTGTCGCGGCGGCGGCATCGGTAGCAGCCTGATTTACAGCAGCGGCAGCCGTATCTACTGCGTCAGAAACGGTATCCAGCGCACTTGAATCAGCTGATTGTTCCACGTTGGTGGAATCAGCCGTCTGATCTGAAGACTGATTAGAGCCACAGGCAAACATAAAAGTACTGGCGCAAACGGCAACGAGTAATCCATTGATTTTTTTCATGATATTCTTTTTCTTGTTTTTACAATTTAATTTTTTCTTTAATCCTCCTAAAGCGGTTTATTAGCTTTAGGTTGTCGTTCAATAACAAAGTTTATACCAAGAGATCAGCGGTAGCCCTGACCTGGTATATCCCATCTCCAAAACTCGACCAATCTTCCATTTTTCTATCTGAATCCCGTTTCTATTATGACCAATAGCGGTGCAGCTGATTTATACAATAACAAACGCTCAGAAGGCTATAACTATATTGATTATTAATACATTGAAACAAACGCGCCTATTTTGGTTTTATCTGCCTGCCGGTTTGTCATTTACCGCTTTTGCAAACAGTTCGTTATATTCTGCATGCTGCAAAGTCGGCACAAATCCATCCTGTTTATCTCCAGGCAAAAACTGACTGGCAGTTTCCTGCAAATAGCCGTAGGCGACTCTAAATAAACCTGAGCCCAGGCTGATTCTTTTAACTCCGATATCTTCTAATTGTTGCTGACCAAAATTATTTTGTTCTAAAGATAACAGTACATTTACAGGCTTCGGGTTTACGGCCTTTACAAGTGTTTCTATGTCTTCCAGGGTTCTGATACCGGGTGCAAATAATACATCCGCCCCCACCTCGGCATAGGCCACCAACCGGTCAATCGTATCTTTTAGATCCGCTTTACCATGAAGATAGTTTTCTGCTCTGGCGGTCAGCATAAAAGGCTTATTTAAAGCCCGAACTGCTTTAACAGCGGCCTTGACTCTTTCTACTGATAATTTAAAATCATAAATGGGCTGCTCGGCAAGACCGGTCGCATCTTCAATAGAAGCCCCGGATAAACCGGTAGCGGCTGCCAGTTTTATCGTAACCGCGCAATCTTCCGGATCATTGCCAAAACCATTCATCAGATCTGCGGAAACAGGAATGGAAGTATTGTCTAATATCTGCTGGGCATTTTTAAGCGCATCTTCCCGACTAACCCTGCCTGGGTCATCAGGCTTTCCAATAGAGAAAGCCATACCGGCACTGGTGGTCGCGATTGCGTCAAAACCCATATTTTCTAAGAGACGGGCAGAGGCCCCGTCCCAGGCATTGGCTAATACAAATATCCCGGGACGATAATGTAGTTCTTTAAATCGGGCCGCACGTTGCAAGTGATTCATGCTAATTGCATTTAGAGTGAGCCATATCGTTAGAGGCCGCCGACTATGATAAACGGCAAATCCTTCAATAAAAGTACTACTTTTACGGCAATTGGAAAAAGAATTTCCAATTGCAGACGCTCAAATTGTAATTACAACTAGAAACAGCAATATTCACATTTTCATTAATATGAAATCTTCCATCTTCCGCTCTTTCTCTGGTCTATTAAAAACGCTGACCTGCAAAAGGACCAGACATTTAACTTGCACTACTTCCGCCTTATTAATAATCGTTCAGATTTCTTTGGCTGCACCAGCCTTTAAAAATAACAGGCCAGATGGCTTTTTAGATAAAATAAAAGATTCGACCTTTTCTGATACCCTTCAGCCGCTGAGCTATGATTTGGTTCCAAAGCCGGTTATGATTGAAAAGGATCCGGATGAGGGCTGCTTTCTTCTGAGTCTGACAAAGGCAGCATCCGATTCTGCTAAGATTTATATAGAAGTTCCAAAGCAATGGCGCGGTACCGCTGAACTGCTGGCAGATAACTGGCTGCTGCCCGCCTCCAGTATTACCTTCCTTTCAGCACTTACTGAAAATGCCGCCACTTCTGATATAAATAGCAAAAGCAATAAGACCATCCACAGACAGCAAAACAGGACAACTGGCAAAGCCTCTTTATCTAAAACGAGACGTATCATTTTCCAGCAGCTTTCCAGTGCGCAGCTCGGGAAAATGATGGAGACGGCCTTAGCGCATAATAAAAATACGACCTCCCCTCGGGATGTATCTGTCATGCA
>Ga0164242_10005647_pt1 | contig 13898 bp, 6 predicted proteins | sample OricomgcompostMG_FD_108783 | JGI IMG/M metagenome (GOLD analysis project Ga0164242, IMG submission 108783) | Miracle-Growth compost microbial communities from Emeryville, California, USA - Original compost - Miracle growth compost (MG) ...
CGCTTCCGCCGCCAGGACGCCGAGCTGATCAAGGCGCAGTACCTGGTCTACGACGACGAGACCAAGCTGGTGCAGACCACCCGCGAGGCGCTGGCCGACCTGGAACGCCTGTTCGAGGCCGACACCTCGCCGCAGGCGGAGAAGGCGCGCGAGCGCGATGCGGGGACGCCGTTGACAGACGAGGGGTGAGGCAGTTTGCCGCTTTTGGCTTTTGTAGGAGCGGCTTCAGCCGCGATGCCTCTGGTTTTCCAGCCTCGCAGATGGAAACCGGAAAGATCGAAAGCTAGGAGCCTGTTCAAAATCTCTCTGCCGGACTCGAATGCCCTCCCCCCTTCCCGCTCGTCATTCCTGCGAAGGCAGGAATCCAGTGCCTTTACGTTCAATGGTTGGAATGCACTGGATCCCAGCTTGCGCTGGGATGACGAGCAAAATCAGACCTTCCCTAGGCATCGCGGCAGAGGCCGCTCCTGCATGGGCATTGGTGGCGCTCTAGAACACCATCACGTGGTCGACCAGGTATCGATCACCTTGCTCGACCAGCACCAGTTCGGCCACGAAGTCGCCTGCTGCCTTGGTGAAGTGTTGTCGCCAGACCACGGCGATGGAGTCCGGGCGCCGGAACAGCGCGACGAATTCACGCTCGGCGAAGAAGCCTCGGCTGGCCTGGTAGTCCGCGCAGATCGCGCGCAAGGCGTCCTCGGAAAGCATGCCCCGGAGGCGTGCGGTGAAGTCGCGCACGTGCCGCGGGTAATCGATGGCGGTGGACGCATCCATCAGGTTGTCCATGATGGGTTCGACCACCGCCAGGATGTCCGCGTCGGACTTCCGCGTCAGTTGCATGGGGCGCGCGGCCGTCAGTCGGCCGGTTGCGCCGGCTGGCGCAAGGTCTGCCGCACGCTGGGAATCGCGCCGGTACCGCGCGCGGCCAGTTCGTGGGCGATGTCGATGTAGCCGAGCTGGCGGGCGACGTCGGCAGCGGTGCGGCCGAACGCGTCGGTGGCGTTGCGGTCGGCGCCGCGCGACAGCAGCACGCGCGCGGGCGGCAGCAGGGCGTGCATGGCGCAGGCGTGCAGCGCGGTGACGCCGCGCTGGTCGGCGTGTTCCAGCTTCGCGCCGGCGTCGAGCAGCACCGGCAGCAGGGCGCCCAGGTGGGTGGCGTCGCAATCGCTGCCGGGGCGCAGCTGGGCGCCCAGCAATAGCAGCAGCGGGGTCTTGCCTTCCTTGTCGGCGAGGTTCGTGTCGGCGTTGCGCTTGAGTAGCACGTCGAACAGGCGGCGTGCGCGCAGGCTGTCGTTGTGCTCGAAGCCGAACTGCGCGGCGGCGTGCAGCGCGCCGTGGCCGCGCGCGTCCACCGCGGTGATGTCGGCGCCGGCATCGAGCAGGCGTTCGACGGTATCAGCATGGCCCATGGCGGCGGCGACCATCAGTGCGGTGGCGTCGTCGGGAAGGCGCTGGTCGACCGCCACGTCGCGCTCGACCAGCAGTGCGACCAGGGCCTCGCGGTGCGCGCCGACGGCCGCGGCCAGTGGGGTCACGCCGTTGTGCGCGGCGAGCGTGGCGTCGGCGCCGGCATCGAGCAGGTGGGCGGCGATGTCGCGATGGCCCGCGCCGCAGGCATGCAGCAGCGCGCTGGCGCCGTGCGCGTCGCGGGTATCCACGGCGAAGCCCAGTTCGAGCAGGCGCTCCACGGCGACGCCGGCACCGGCCTTGGCGGCGGCGGGAAGGTCGTCGGCGCGCAGCGGGCGGCGCGGACGGGTCCAGCCGCCCCAGTCCAGCCAGCGCTCGATCTCCGCGTGCTCCAGGGCCAGGCCCAGCGGGGTTTCGCCGTTGGCGTCGGCGGCTTCCGCGTCGGCCCCGTGGGCGACCAGTTCGCGGACCAGCGGCAGCGCCTGGGCACCGTGTTCCAGCGCGGCGAACAGCGGCGTGCGGCCGCTGGCATCGCGTGCGTTGGGGTCGCAGCCGCGCACCAGCAGGGCGTGCAGCAGGGCGACGTGGTGGAGTTCGGTGGCCAGGTGCAGCGGCGTGCGGCCCTGCGCGTCGGGACCGAAGGGGTCGGCACCGCGTTCGAGCATCGCCAGCGGCAGCGCCGGGCCCTGTGCCGAGCCCTGCAGGCGGTCGAGAGCCTGGGCCAGCAGGCCGGTGCCGGGCGGCGTGGCGCCGGCGACGAGCAGGTCGTCCACGGCTTCGACGGCGGTGGGCAATTGCAGCAGTAGTGCGTCGAACAGGCGTCGGCCGGGTGGCGGCAACACTGTCGCTTCATCGTCGTCGGCGGGTGTCGGCGCGGTAGCTTCGAAACGGGCCTCGGGATCGAGGCCGTGATCGAGCAGCCAGCGGCGGGCGGTGCCGAGACCGGGGGCGGCAAGGTCCAGGTAGAGCTGGGCAAGCTGCGCCTGGGGCCATTCGCGCACGCGGGCGGTGAAGCCGGAGACGACCGCCCAGTGGCCGAAGCGCAATGCATCGAGCAGGTGGGCCGGGGTATCGGCGCCCTCTGCGAGCACGGCATCGGGTTCCAGGCTGGCCGGCAGCGGGGTATCGGGATCGAGCAGGGCGACCAGGTCCCAGCGGCCGGCGGCGGCGGCGTGATCGAGCGCGCTGCGGCCATCGCTGCCGGGCGTCTTCGGCTCGGCGCCCAGCGCAAGCAGGGCACGCACGGTGTCGGCGTGCGCGTGCGCCGACTGGCAGGCGAGGGTGAGCGCGTCGCGGCCGTGGCTGTCGCGCACGCGGGCGTCGGGTTGCGCCTCGGCCAGCAGTTGCACGATGCCGACGGCACCGGCCCGCGCGGCCTCCATCAGCGCGGTGCTGCCATGGCGGTCGGCCAGCGCCACGTCGGCGTTGGCGGCACGCAGGGTGCGGACGATCTGCTCGTGGCCTTCGGCGGCGGCGACCATCAGGGCACTGCGCCGGTTGGCGTCGACCACGTTGATCGCGGTGCGGTGCTTGAGCAGCAGTTTCACGCCGGCGGGGTCGTCGTCGCGGATGCCGGCGGCGGCGACCAGCGCGGGCTCGCCATCGGCGGGCGCGGGCTTGGCGCCGCGTTCCAGCAGGAACTTCGCCAGCGGCCAGTTGGCCGCGCGGCAGGCGACGGCGAGCGGGCTGAGGCCGGCCTGGTTCAGCGCGTTCACCGGCGCGGCGGCGTCCAGCAGCATGGCGGCGACGATCGGTTCCTCGCTGAGCACGGCGCCGTGCAGCGGGGTGTTGCCTTCGGTGTCGGTGGCGGGCGGGCTGGCGCCGTTGGCGAGCAGGGTCATCACCGCGTCGGCGCGACCGGCGCGGCTGTCGCGGGTGGCGGCGAGCAGCGGGGTGAGGCCGCCACTGGCGCGGTCGACGTCGGCGCCCTTGGCGATCAGTGCGCGCAGCAGGCGGGTGTCCGGCAGCAGCGCGGCCAGCATCAGCACCGGGCGCTGGTCGCGGTCGTCGGCGGGGGGCGCGGTATTCGGGTCGGCGCCGGCATCGATCAGCGCCAGTGCGCGTTCGATGTCGCCGTCGCGGATGGCGGCGAGCAGGGCCGCGGCCTGCTCGGGCGTGCCGGCGGTGCGTTCCTGTTCGCTCAGCGCCACCGGCGCGGTCGGCACGGCGCGGACGCGATCGTCACCGGGCAGGGGCGCGGCGCGGCGGGCGTGCCGGCCTTCGCAGAGCAGTGCGCGCAAGGTGCGGTTGGCGATCACCAGGCAGCCCAGCGGCATCAGCACCACGGCATAGATCGCCAGCGCGGCGGTGCGCATTTCCGAGGGCAGCACGCCGTACATCCCGCTCAGGGCGATGGCGGCGAAGGCCAGTACCAGCAGGGCCAGCGCGGCGGGCAGGAAGTGGGTGAAGAAGCGTTCCTCGCGCGACAGGTGGCGGCCGAACGCGATGCTGCGCGCGGTGGCGGTGAAGATCCAGGAGCCCTCGTGCTGGCCTTGCGCCGGGTAGGCGTCGTCCCACACGCACACCAGGCCGAACGCGGGCCACAATCGCCACAGCACCGCCAGCGCGACGACCAGCGCGGCGGCCAGCAGCATGGTGGCGCCGAGGCCGTGTTGCTGGCTCAGCCACAGCATCGGCCATGCCACCAGCAGGAACACCAGCGCCGCATAGGCGGTGAACATCACCAGGTGGGCCACGCCCCGGCGCAGCACGGTGCGCACGAAGCTCGGCTCGGAATCGAAACCGATGGCGTGGCAGACCGCCGCCATGGTCAGCGTATTGGCCAGCAGCAGCGGGATCAGGGTGAGCGGATGGGCGCCGATGGTGGCGATCGCGACAGCGACCAGACCGGGCACGAACCACGCGAGCGAGGACAACAGGGGCGCTGGGCGCCGGTGCGATTTGGAATAAGCCATGGCGGCGAGTATAGAAAGCGTGGCAAGCGCAGGCGGTAATCCTTTGTTAAGAGCCTGTTTACGAGCACGGGTGGGTGCTCTGTCTCGGGTTCCTGCGGCCTTTCCTGCCCCGGGACATTAGAACCTGTTCAAAATTTCCCTGTCGGACCGGTATCCCCTCACGCGTCCCCGCTCGTCATTCCTGCGAAAGCAGGAATGGCGCTTGAGTAGGTTGGCTTGGGGATTTTGAACAGACTCTTAGAGTGTGCCGGTCGAGATCGCATGCCCTCATTCCCCACGGTAGGAGCGGCTTCAGCCGCGATGCTCCTGGCCGCACATCCGAAAAGCTCAGGAGCATCGCGGCTGAAGCCGCTCCTACCGTGGGGGGGGCGCCTGCAAGGGAGCGATCCTGGACAGGAGGCCCCCGGGGAATGTCATTCGTCCCGGCGGTCCGTCGGCGTGCTCTGGTACGGCAGGTGGTTGGCCGTGGCCATGGTGGATTTCGGCGGCAGTTGCAGGTGCCAGCCCTGCGTGCGCAGGTGTTCGACCACCAACTGCGCGTCTTCCTGCGGCAGGCGGCGTTCGCCGCTCAGCTCCACTTCCAGCACGAAGCGCAATTCGCCAAGCATCAGTGCCAGCGAAGGCGGCAGGATGTCGAACTGGTCGCGGCTGGCCAGCCACAGGTAGGTATCGGCCTTGCGCAGGCTGGCGTAGACGTAACTGTGCATGGCGACGTCCGCGAATCGGCTGGGAATGGCGGAAGGGTAGCAGTCCGCGCCGCCGCCGTTTGCTGCAACCGCACTTGCATGCCTTCGCGGGAGCCGGCAGAGTGCCGTGCAGGGGTGTCAAACAACCGTATGAATCAGGCGTTGTGACGTCGTCCCGCTACCACCCGAGCCGCCCAACAATAAGCAGGAGCCAGCGATGCACAAGTTCTTCCGTCCTATTCCCGGCGCGGCCACTCCGCTTGCGCTTGCCGCGCTGAGCCTGGCTGTCGCCGCGGGCCTGGCGCTGCCGATGAGTGCGCATGCCAGCGCGTTCCAGCTGAAAGAGAACAGCGCCAAGGCGATGGGTCGCGCCTACGCCGGTTCGGCCACGGCGGGCAACGACGTTTCGGTGGTGGAAAACAATCCGGCCGCCATGAGCGATCTGGACGGCACCTATTTCCAGGCCGATGTCACGGCGATCAAATTCAGCGCCAAGTTCAGCGGCAGTTCGCACGATGTCCTCGGGCGTCCGATCAGTGGCGGCAATGGCGGCGACGCCGGCACCACGCTTCCGGTGCCCGCGTTTGCCTTTGCCACCAAGATCAGCGATCGCGTCAACCTGGGCTTCGCCGTCGACGTGCCGTTCGGCTTCCAGACCGAGTACGACAAGGACTGGATAGGGCGCTACGACGCGGTGAAGACCAAGCTGCAATCGCTTGACGCCACGCTGTCCGCATCGTTCAAGGTCAACGATCAGTGGAGCCTGGGCGTCAGCGCGATTGCCGAGCGCACCAATGCGGAGCTGACCAACGCCATCAATTTCAACGCCGTTGGCCTGAGCGTGCAGCAAGGCATCGGCGAAAACGTGAGTGCCGCCGTGGCGCAGATCCAGGCCGCCGCACAGGCGGGCCAGATTCCGCCGGCACAGGCGGCTGCGATGATCCAGCAGGCCGTGCAGCAGGGCCAGGCCGCCGCGGGCGGCGTGGCTGCCATGACCCCGCAGGGGGCGGATGGTTATGCCGCCGTCAAGGGGCACAACTGGGCCTGGGGCTGGCAGGTGGGTACGTACTGGAAGCCGACCGCGAACGATCGCGTGGCGTTGAACTATCGCTCGCGCATTACCCACGACATCCACGGCACCGCCAACTTCACCACCACGCCGGGCTACGACGTGCTGCTGGCCAACCCGGCGTTGTCGGGCAGCACCCCGGCGTTCCAGCACACCAACGGCACGGCGCGTCTGACCAACCCGGCCGTGGCCAGTTTCAGCTACTGGCACCAGGCGGAGAGGTTCGGCCTGGGCATGGATGTGACCTGGACCCAGTGGAGCGTGATGAAGCAGCTCAAGGTCGATTACGCCAACCCGTCACAGCCGGATACCGTGCTGCCGTTCAACTGGCGCAACACCTTGTACGTTTCCGTGGGCGGCGAGTACTACGCCACCGACAAGCTGACCCTGCGCGCCGGCCTGGCGGTGGACCAGGCGCCGATGTCCGCCTCCAATCGCGATCCGCGCGTGCCGGATGCGGCGCGACGCATGGGCACCGTCGGCATTGGCTACAAGGCGAGCGATCATTTCGAGATCGACGCCTCTTACGCGCACATCTTCGTCAGCCATGGGGGCGTGAACGGCGCCACCAGCGCCACCGGCGACGTGCTGACCGGCAGCTTCGACAGCGACTACGGCAACCTGCTCAGCCTGTCGGCGCAGTACAAGTTCTGATCGCTGCGGGGACATCGAAAAACCTCCGTCACCCCTTCGGCCGTTGAGAGCCGCAGGAGTGACGGGCAAGGTGGGGTTATTCGAGGTGTCCTACGGCGAGAAGGTCGCTCCGGAAAGCCTCCCCGTTTTTTGCGGGGAGGCTTTTTTGCATCCGGCACCCGGAGTGGCGGGCCGTGTCGTGGAGCATTCCCGGTTTCGATAAATCGCCGGATGGCCGGGCTGTTCGATGGGCCCTCGGAGAAGCAGGCTCGGGAAGCTGGTTTCGACATGGCGAGGATCCCTGAAATGAATAATCAGGATGTCCACTGATGCCGAACGGTTGGTGGCTTGAGTGATTAGGCGCCAACCGGCGCCCGTTCCCATGATTCCGCCGGCCCGGGTTGTGGGCGAAACAGCGGATGGCACATTGGATTGCGTACGCCGCTCCATTCTGCGAGCACGGCCGGATTGCGAGCCGACAGCTTGTTTTGCAGATGGTGCCACTCACACGCAAGCTGGCCCGAATTGACAGGGATTGCCTGAACAGCTCGGACTGGGCCGATCTTGGAACGGTCGAACGCGTAGCCTCGATGGGTTGCCTCGACATGGACAGCGGCCAAATACGAGTTTATGGCCAAGCGAGGTTGAGGTTGTGCTTTGAAGCGTTCCAGCTGTGGATGGCGGGTGTAGCCGCGCGTCTCACCGCGGAGCACCGCTTTGGCCAGCAGAGCCTCACGCCAAAGCGCCACGAGACCTTGCGGGTCCAGGTATTTCGGGTGCAGCGACCAAAGACGCATGTAGTGGTGTCCAACGCTTGAGCCAAGCGGTGCCGGAGCCGTCCGCCTTGAACGATGTGTTAGCCGCCATCGCCGAATACTTGGTGTGGACCAGCCACGGCAAATGGATCTGCAAAGGAAACGACACCGCCTTTGATAGTGTAGGGGAAGTAAACCGTTGCGTCGTAGCCGTCGCGGTGTTCGAGTTCGATGGCTACAGCATCCGATTTTGACGATGTGCCTGGCGGCTGCACGCGAGCATTGTATGCAAGGGCTGTTGCACGAACCAGCCCTGCCCTTGCCTTTGCTGCGAGGCCTGCGTGCAACGTGGTGATTACCTCGGTAGCGCTTGGATGCTCTTGATAGTTGTAGCTCATTGCCGCCTCGACCTTGCCAGAGTCAGTGAGATCCACCCCAAAAGGATAGAACTCCCCGTGCTCGGACAGGGCTTGCTTTGCAAATGGGAGAACGGCATCTACGAGTTGCTGAGCTTCTTCTTTTGGAGTTGCGGCCATACTTAAGGCAGGCAGTAAGAGCACGAAAAAGAGCAGGCCATTCCTGAGGGTTTTCATAGGCAGCTAACGCTCGAGTCATACGTCGCCAGAGGCATCTGACTTGTTAGCGCCAAAACGGCGCCAGTACACAGCTAGCACGAGTGCCATGATGGCTGGTCCAGCGAGGCTGCGCCAATCGAACTGAGCGCCGACGCCAAGCGCGACCACTGTAACCGAAAGCCACATCACAGCATAAAATACAAATGCCCAGTACCGCATGCGCCACAGGCCAATGGCAGTGCCAAGAGCGGTAATGCTGCCCAGGAACCAAGACAGTGGCGAACGAGGTAGAGCTTCCGGTTGGCCTGCAAACATCGCATGTACTCCAAAGTGGACGCCGGCTAGTCCGGCGAGCATCATGAAGATACATAGGATAGTGATTGGAATTGGCCGCATTGACGTTGACGCTGGAGTTAAGCGGCGGCAAAGCCGTCCGCCTTGAGCGAGTTGTTAGGCACGACACTCCAAACGAAGGAACCACGGAAATCTTGAAAGCAGGCATCGCAGATACAGTGATGACCGTCGAGCCTCGCGTAGCCTTCTTGAATTGCCCCCGGAATGTCCGCGCCAGCAAATTTTACCCAACAGAAAGCACCATGGTCGTGGTCCCATCGTGGGGCTGGTTGTGACCAGGCACACTGCATTAAGTGACACGCCACTCAAGTACTCGTGCTGGTTTGTAATGCGGAGATCCATATCTCGGTACCCAAGGACGGTCTGATTTTGCTCGTCATCCCTGCGAAAGCAGGAATCCAGCGTCTTTGCGTTCAACAGCTTGAAGGCACTGGATCCCAGCTTTCGCTGGGATGACGAGCAAAACCAGACCGCCCCTAACACATGGCAGACCCCGCATGGGGCATGTGCAGTCATGCTCCTTTCCCGTCGACCTAGCGTCAAGCGGGGAAACTTCGCTTTCGGACAGTGCCTTGCGTGGTTTGCTTCCCGAGGGACTCCGTGCAGACATGGTCTGCATGTTTCACGAAACGGGGCGTCATGGTTGGTCGCCCCGGGAACGCGAATAGGCGGGATGGGTGCTTGCTTGTGCGAGAGTGCAGCGTCGGTGTTGGCGGTGCGGGCGGTCAGCCGCGCTTGAGCAGCAGTCGCAGCATTTGCCGGAAGCGCGTGCCGTAGGGCGGGTTGAGCATCCCGGCGCCGTTGAAGCGGGCCTGGTGGAATACCGGTTTCAGGTGCGAGAAGGTGCGGAAGCCCGCTTTGCCGTGGTAGCCGCCCATGCCGGAGGCGCCCACGCCGCCGAACGGCAGGTGGTGCTGGGCGATGTGGTAGAGGGTGTCGTTGACGCTGACGCCGCCGGCATGGGTGTGCGCCAGTACGCGGTCGATGGTGGCCTTGTCGGTCTCGAACAGGTACAGCGCCAGCGGGTGCGGGCGCGCGGCGATGTGGGCGATGGCTTCGTCCAGCGTGTCGTATGGCAGCAGCGGCAGCAGCGGACCGAAGATTTCCTCGCGCATCACGGCCATGTCGTCGCGCACGCCGGTGAGCAGGGTTGGCGGCAGCAGGCGACGCGACGTTTCCGGCATGGCGTCGGTCAGCGACTCGGCGTGGGCGCCGGCGGCTACGGCATCGTCGCGCAGCGCGGACAGCCGTGCGTAGTGATGGTCGGTGGCGATGCTTGCGTATTGCGGGTTGCTGGCCAGCTGCGGGTACAGCTTCGCGGTGACGCGGCGTGCCGCGGCGACGAACGCATCGACCTGCGTGCGCGGCAGCAGCACGCAGTCCGGCGCGATGCAGGTCTGTCCCGCGTTGACCAGCTTGCCGAGCAGGATGCGTTCCACCGCGTGCTCGAAGCGCGCGCCGGGGCCGATGATGGCAGGCGATTTGCCGCCCAGTTCCAGCGTCACCGGGGTGAGGTTGGCGCCGGCGGCGCGCATCACGTGATGGCCGACGGCGGTGGAACCGGTGAACAGCAGGTGGTCGAACGGCAGCGTGGAAAAGGCCTGTGCCACGTCGGCGTTGCCGGTCACTGCCTGCACCTCGTCGGGCTTGAAGGCGTTGGCCACCAGTTCGGCAAACAGCGCGGAGAAGCGGGGCGTGAATTCGCTCATCTTCACCATCGCGCGGTTGCCGGCGGCCAGCGCGTCCACCAGCGGGCCGACGGCCAGGTACAGCGGATAGTTCCACGGCACGATGATGCCGACCACCCCGCGCGGCTGCGGGCGCAGCTCGGTGCTGGCGGGCAGGAACAGCCAGTCGGCAAGATGCCGTTTCGGCTTCATCCAGCGCCGCCCGTGGCGCAGGGCGTGGCGGATCGCGGACAGGCTGGGGAAGATCTCCAGCAGTTCGGTCTCCTCGGCCGGGCGGCAACCGAAGTCGGCGGCGATGGCGGCGATGATCTCCGCACGATGATCGAGCAGCAGCGCCTGCAGGGTCCGCAGTCGCTGCGCGCGCACCGGCCACGCGGGCAGCGGGTCCCGGCCCTGGGCGTCGCGCATGCCTTGCAGGCAGGCGGCGAGTGCTGAAGCGTGGGTGGCGGCGTCCATGGCGGCTCAGAATTTCGCGTTGAGTTCGAGGCCCACATGCGTGGCGGGGTGATGCCGGCGTACGGGGTGCCGAACACGCTTTCGGTGGTATTGCCCACGCCGGTGACGTACTGCTTGTTGAACAGGTTGGTGGCGAACAAGGCCACGCCCCAGTGGTCGCCGGCTGAACTCCAGCCCAGTCGCGCATCGGTGCTTTGCTGCGCGGCACCCACGGTGAAGTCGGGGCTGACCTGGCAGGTGCCCTGCAGTTGCGAATCGCTGTTGCAGCGCGACTTGCCGCGATACGCCTGCGACAGGTCGAACACCACCGCGCCACCCGCCACGTCATGCCAGGTGTAGGCCAGGTGGGCGGAATAGGAATACTTCGGCACGCCGGTCGGCTGGCCGTTCAGGCTGGCACCGGAGGGAGCGACGAACTTGCGGTAGGTGGAGTCGATGTAGGCGGCGTTGAGGCCCAGGGCCAGGGCGTCGGTCGGCAGCCACTGCAGTTCCAGCTCCGCTCCCTTGGCTTCCTGGTCGCTACTACTGGTCACGTAGCGCGGCACGCCGGAGCCGCTGGTGTTCGGGTCGAGCGTCAGCGCCTGCAGGTTGCTGTAGCGGTAGTAGTAGACCGAGCCGTTCAGCAGCAATCGCTGCTCGGGGAACACGGTCTTGATGCCGGCCTCGTAGTTCCACACTTTTTCCGGGGCGTAGTGCGAGTCGAATTCCAGCATGTTGAAGCCGCCGGCCTTGTAGCCCTTGGCCACCGAGACGTAGCCCATCACGTCGGGGGTGAACTTGTAGTCCAGCACGGCGCGCGGGCTGAAATCGTTCCAGCTGCTCCGGCTTTTCACCAGCACGCCGACCGGCGCACCGCTGCCGGCATTGAAGACCAGGTTCTGCTGGAACGCGCTGGGATCGATGCCGAAGGCGGTCAGCAACGGCATCAGGCCGTCGATGGCGGCATCCAGTTGCGGCGCCTGGCGCGGCGGGTTGAACCAGGTGAAATCCTTCTCGTCGCGGGTGAAGCGCATGCCGGTGGTGAGGTTCAGGCGGTCGGTGAGGTGCCAGATCACGTCGCCGTAGGCGGCGTAGGCCTTGAAGTTGCCGTCGTTGCTGACTTGTTCGCGCCACGGGTCGCCGAGCAGGTGGTACTGGTTCCAGGGCGCGCCGAGTTGCTGCAGCAACGCGTCGTAGTACGCGAACGTGTCGGTGGGGGCCGCACCGCCCACGTTCATCGCCAGCGTGTCGACGCTGTCGGTGAACACGTTGACCTGGCTGGTCTGCCGCGCCTGCTCGTTGTAGAAGCTGACGCCGCCCACCAAGTCGATCAGGTCGGTGTTGCCGGCCAGCTTGAATTCCTGGTACCAGCTGTTGCTGTGCTCGATGTTGACGGTGTCGAGGTAGTCGACGATATGGTTGGTGCCGTCGGTGTCCTCGCGGTTGAAGGTGTCGAAGTTGCGCCACGCGGTGGTGGAGGTGAGGCTGCCCCAGGCGAAGCTGTGGTCGATGGTCAGCGTGGAGCCGTCGAAGCGGCGCGTGTCGCCGGCGTCCACGGTGTCGTTGTAGAGCGGCGCGTGCAGCGGGTTGAGGTAGGTGGACGGATCGGGCGGGAACGGCGCGCGCTGCTGGGGATCGTTCGACATCGCGACCAGCCCGATCGCCGGGCGCGGCGGCTGGTTGAGCTTCTCGTGGTCCCACGACAGCAGCACCTGGGTGTCGGGCGTGACGTCCCAGCGCCAGACCGCGCGGGTGCCCCAGTCGTCGTCCTTGCCGTAGTGCTTGCCGGTGGCGGCATCCTTGAGCCAGCCGTTGCTCTGGTTGTCCATCACGCTCACGCGCAGCGCCATGCGGTCGTTCAGCGGGATGTTGACCAGCGCGTCGCCGTAGCGCTTGCCGTAGTTGCCGAAGCGCAGGCGCGCCTTGGCCTCGAAGTGGTCGCTCGGCTTGTTGGTGACGATCGAGATGGCGCCGGCCGCCGCGTTGCGGCCGAACAGGGTACCCTGCGGGCCTTTCAGCACCTCGATGCGCTGGATGTCGTTGAACGCCATCAGCGCGCCGCCGGTGTGCGCCGCGTAGACGCCGTCCACGTACACGCCCACGGCCGGATCGGTGCCGATGCCGAAGCCGCTGCCGCCGATGCCGCGCAATTGATAGCTGGGCTGGGTCGGCTGGGAACCGTCGACGACCAGGCCGGGCACGAAGATGTCCATCTTGCTGAGGTCTGTGGCGGCCAGCGTGTCGACCTGTTTGGCGGTGACGATCTGCAACGCGATCGGCACGTCCTGCATTTCCTGCGAGCGGCTTTGCGCGGTCACGGTGGTCGCCCCGAGCTGCTTGACCTGGTTGGCGTCGGCCTTGGCGGCCCGCCCGGGCGGGGGCGTCGTGGCCGCCTGGTCGGCCAGGGCCGGCAGTGGCGCACACAGCAACAGGACGGCGCCGCCGTAGAGCAGGTGGCGCAGGCTGGCGGACAGTGGTCGTTGGCGCATCGTCATCCGAAGTTCTCCCCTTGGCATCGTGTCGCGTGGCGGCGGGGCCGCCCTGCGGCTGATCGTTTTGCGGCTCTGCTGCAACCGGCGTTGGCGCGATATGACTCGGTACCTGCGAAAAATTCGACGTGCGGGCATCGCGTCGTGTTGTTTGCTTCCCCCGCCGCGTGGGGGAAGCAAAAGCGGTTTCCCGCGGCTTCTCAATGCACGATGGTGCAGTCCCCCTTCAGCGAAACAATCCACGCGCGGATCAGCGCCATCCCCTCGCGATCCACCGTGCTGCGGCCGATCTCCGGCATCATCACGCCCGGCCGGGTGGAGGCCATGCGGTACATCAGGATCGATTCGTCGGGCTTGCCCGGCACGATGTCGAACAGGCGGCCGCCGGTGCCCGGACCCGCGGCTTCGGGCGACTTGCAGATGCCCAGGTGATGGGTTTCCGGCGTGGCGTGGCCGAGCGACAGGCCGGTGACGTTGGCCACGCCGTTCGGGTTGTGGCACATCGCGCAGTTGATATCGAGATAGGCGCGCGCGCGCGCGTCGAGCGAGGCGCCCGGGTCGCGCCAGTTGGCGTCGTGCGGCACGTCGGCCAGCTTCGGCAGGTCGCTGAGGTAGCCGATCGCGGCAAGGTGTTCCAACTGGTTCTGGCGGCCGCTGCCGAAGTCGTAGTCGCGATTCATGTGGCGTGCCTGCGGGCCGATCGGCTGGATCTTCCGGCTGAGCATGTTGGCCTCGTGGCAGGTGACGCACTGGCCTTCGTCCGGCACCACGTAGTTGAAGTCCTCGCGGCCCCCCTGGGCATCGACCAGGGTCAGCGGTTCCACCGCGCCGGTACGTGCGAGGGTGGCTTCGGTCTGCGCGTCGTTCCAGACGTAGGTGAACGGCGCCCAGC
>Ga0164242_10005648_pt1 | contig 13897 bp, 6 predicted proteins | sample OricomgcompostMG_FD_108783 | JGI IMG/M metagenome (GOLD analysis project Ga0164242, IMG submission 108783) | Miracle-Growth compost microbial communities from Emeryville, California, USA - Original compost - Miracle growth compost (MG) ...
CTGCGTTGTTTGTTTGGGTGGCTGGATCGAGTTTCCTGTGCTTCCCCGTATAAGGGAGGCGAGATCAGGAAGCTGTTGCGACCCCCCAGTATCGTATGTGGTGTTGTCGGGGAGATCTGCCATAGATTAAGAGGAAGTCTGGAGATTTAGCGCCTGAGTCGCGGTTCCACCGATGAGAGCACTCACTCCATCTCCAATGTATTGTCCAATAGCCTGCGGCGTGTTGAGAGCGGCGATCTGGTCCGCATAACTGTCATAAATCTGCTGCGGGCTCATATTCGCATACCACTGGGTTGCCCCCGCGCCGGATGTGTTCCCTGCCTGAGAGTACGAAGTATTGATTGCATTGCGGGCTGCGTATGCGGAATTGTATATATAGGTCAGTAGAGAGTCAGGAAGCTTACCTTTGAACTTGCTCATGAATTTGCTCATATCAGGAAGCGCACCACTATCGAACCAACCTCCTCCTTTCCCGGAGATTGCATAAATCATCGCACTCTGGGCTGCCTTGGCCTTGTTTGGGTCGTTAAGGTAATCCTCAACGCTCATGCCAGTAGCAGACCCAATTTCTTGAACCATCTGGGCTGCGGTGTCGGGGGAAAGGGTGTTATCGTCAACGGCCGCCATAACCATCTGCTTGTACTGGTCTGCTTTCGGAAGGGCCTTATCCATATCAGATCCGATGTTTTGGAGCGATTTCTCAAAGCCCTGACCGATAATATAGAGAGCTCCATCCGTTCCGATCTTCGGTGCGTCAGAGAGAATGGTAGTAATTGCCTGATTCAGGTCAGTAACATTCGGCAATAGTGCTCCCTCGTTGCCCTTTGTATTGTCAAACAGAATCCCCTGATCACTCAGTCTCTTGTACTCAGCCGACCAATCACCTTGCCCGGAGGCTGTGGAGCCCCCAGCAAGCGCCGCATCTGCCTGGTATAGCTGCATTTGCAGCGTAGCATTCTCAAGCTCGCGCTGAGGGGCGTCGCGCGTTTCAGTGTACATGTCTTCAAGAGACTGCTTCATATCGTTGTAGTCAGCCTGCGTGAGCTGTGCGCCGAGGTTGAGGTCGTTTTGATACTTGGTGATTGCTGCAGATGTTTGATTGTCCAGCGCGGTGAGGGCACTCTGGTACATCTGTGTCGATTTGTTGAAGAAGTCAGCGTAGCTGCTGTTCTGCGCCGTGTAAAGGTTGTTGAGGTAATCCATATACCGTCCCCAGATTGAAGCAGTCGCAGAGTTCCCCGTATCGGCATGCAGCATATTATCAGTCGCCGCACGGCGCTGGTCGTCAATTTCCTTGAGAGACTGGTCTTTGTTCTGGATATACGTGGTCAACATCGGACCAAGCGTTACACCGTTAGCGATCATCTGAGTGAGCTGATTCTGCAGCCCTGTGATATTGTCTTGCTTCTCAAGAGTCGTCTTCAGGGCGTTCACCTGGTCGGTAAGGGTACCTTGCGGAATATTTGTCATTCCCGGGAAAATCTTCTGCAGGAGCTCCGGGTCACTCATTGCTTGATTGGCGAACGCCGTTGGCCCAATATTCTGGTCTACGGCAGACTGCACTGTTGATGCTACGTCCGGTGAAGTGGTGGTTGTCGAACCTGAGGAGTCTGTAGTTGTGGGGAGACTAGTATCCGGAGTGTTGGTTGGGTTTGATGAACTATTTGCAGAATTGTAAAGTTCGTCAAAAGACTGGCTAGGAGCTGTGTTTGGCGTCGTGGACACCGTTGGGGTCTCTTGCTTCGGTTGAGTCTTTTGGAATACCGGAGACGACGCAAGCGTCGGGAACATATCAAACGGCGTAGAAGTCACCTTGCTACCGGTGAGTTGTGTTGCGGGATTGGTCGCCGGTTTTATTTGACTGGGATCTTTGAGAGAATAACCAGCAAAAGCGCCAGAGAGATTACTGTTCGGCGTAGTTTGCGCCGGAGTACCGACCGAATTCAGATTGAGCTGGCTTAGATCGCCGGGCCCTCCCTGTCCGTCTTGTGTCGTGGGAGCTTGAGGAACCAGGTTCGATACCGAGACTGGCGGAATGGGATTGGAACGATGTGGAGCCGGAGGGGTTGCCTGTATCTTCATGTCGTTATACCCAGGAGCACTTTTCGCAACCTTGGTAAGGATATATTGGCTTCCCGGTTCGGTAGAATCCATCTTGTACCCCGGTCCGCCCTGGCCGTCATTCCCTTGTGCACGACGAAGAATAACCACAAGCGATTTTGCCTGGGAGCGTTTTGTGCTTCCGATAGGAGCCTTGATAGCTGCTTCCAGCACGTCAGCTATCTTCTTGTTTTTCATGAAATGCGATCCGCTGCTCATAGAATTGGCTTCAGGAACTTCATCGGGTTAATGTACTTGCCATACGCATTAACGATACGATAGTCAAGGTTCGAAGGATCCCCTCCGGTCGGACTGTAGGTCGCTCCTGAGTCTCCCATAGTCGCAATTTGCTGCCCCGGCTGTACATCCTGGCCAGGTGTTACGTGTACCTGGTCAAGATGGCTGTAACGATGTGTATTTCCTTGGTTATCCTTAATTATTACAGAATTGCCAAAGTTGTTTTCTCCCTGCTTTCTTCCACGGATAGCGGCAAGCACTTTCCCGTACGTCATCGACGGAATCTTCGTTCCTTTCTTATTAGCGATGTCGACTGCGGGATGGAATCCTTCCTGTGTTGTCTGCCCTCCGAATGGAGTGGTGATAGGGCCTAGTTTGGTCACTTTCATACTAGAAAAGATTCTTGAAGAAATTCTTCACGCTCGAACCAATACCGATAAGAGGGGCTTGCGGCTGGGAATATGTGCTAGAGCCGCCCCCTGTGAGGCTTGAGCTTGTCTTTGACGGAGCCGGGGTGAGGTTGAATGAGCCGGAGGATAGAGCCGCCGTTGGCTGAATTCCCGGTGTTTTTATTGATGAGAAAGAATTGGACGGCGCGACGGGAGCTGGCGTTGGCGACGGTGTCGTGACTGGTGTGGGTTGTTTGGTCGGCGTTGTCGTGCTTGGAGTAGGAGCCGTTGGGCGAGGACTGCTTATTGAGGAAGAGATCTTCTGCGCTGCAGCCGCCGGAGCACTTGTGGTGTTTGTGCTCGTTGTCGTTGCCGGAGTTTTTTTCACAAGGGCAGTATCGGTGCTTGTGACAGGCTCCTGGTCCGTATCCATCTTCCCCTTCGGCTGTAGGAACGGGTTGTTTGGGTCATCATATTCAGCAAGCTTGTCCTGTGCATCTGACTCTGCCTTGTCTATAACTTGGTTAGCCTTCCATTCATTATAGGAATCATTCGTGTCTGCCTCAGATGTCGCATAATTGCTGTACAATTGAGAATACAGATTTCCATTCTTGTCAAGATATCGATTACGTATAGCTTCGAGATCAGACTCTGGAGTGTCAGGGAAGAGCTTCGAAAGATTTTCTATACTGAGGTAGTTCTTGATGCTGTCCGGTGCAACCAGCCCCCACTGTTTTGCCTTGTCGGGATCAGAAGCAATGAGTGCAGAAACCTCGTCAGGACTTGCATAGTTTTGGTAGTAGGTCTGCTTCGATGCGTCTTCTGAATTCTTTACTGTCTGACGTGCACTTTGGATGGAGCGAAGCTGGTTTTTCAGATACTGGTCCACTTGTGTATCGGCCATGCCGCTGCCAGCGAGCCCGTTATCAGCAGCCTGGTCTTGATAGGAGCTCAACTGGTTCCATGCCTGGACCGCGTTGTCTGAAAGTTGGATGCCCAGCTTCTGTTCTATCTGATCCTTTGCTGTCTGCCAGTTTGCGAGGGCCTTCTGATGGTCGACCTCGTTCTGTGCTTGGGCAATCTGTAGAGTTGCCTCGTATGTGAGGTCCTTGTATTTTTCCATCTCCTGTCGGAACTGGGGGGAGTTAGGATCTGAAAGGGGCGTGAGTGTTTTAAATGCCTTATCCGGAAGCTGGAGAACAGGAAGCGTGAGCACAGACGAGTCCAGGCCAGCAATAGTCGGGGAGACGCTCAAAGATTTATTGTTTGCCACGGCATCATATGCCGAGCTAGCCTTATACTGTGGGGCTTCAACTGAATCCGAAATGGGATCCGCTCCCTGAACAAGATTACCTTGTCCGGTATCTTCGTAGTAATTTTTCAACATATCCTCGTACACATCCTGAATGGAGTATCCGCCATATGCGAGCGCGTTTATGAACTTAGACATGAGTCCATCGTCATTTACCATCTTATTGAGCTGACTCTTGCTTATTGGGGTTGTCCCCGCTGCACCAGACTGAAGAAGGTTCAGAAACCCGTCGAGTGCTCCCACAGCACGATTCTCAGCAGCAGTATTAGTCTCGTATCCGTAATTATCCTGTAGATTCTGGGTATTTACCTGTGCTGGAGACCCGGTTCCTCCTGTTTGTGTGTTTGGTACTGAGGTATTTGCATTGATAGACGCAAGAGTTTGCGGACCAAGATTGCCGTATCCAGTAGAACTAGGGTCACCAACTGATACAATCCCGTTATCTGCCTGATATTTCTGCAATGCTGCCTGTGTCGCCGGGCCGAAATAGTCCGTTTCCATCCCATAAGACCCCGGCTGCCCCGCCGGAGCAACCGGATATCCATGGGAATTGAGCCACTCTTGGAGGGCTTTTACATCCGGTCCTGAAGAACCCGGGGAGAGAGTCGATGAAATGGCCATTGTTAGCTTTACTTTATCAGGGTCAAGCTATTTTGATGCGATGATATACCAGTTTCCGGAGTGTGCCTGGATCTGATATGCCCCGCCCTCAGAGCTGATTATCTTCTTCGCCACTCCTTCCACCAAATCCCCATTTGCCGGGGTTATGTTGATGTTATTAGAGGACGTGTCTGTCCTTTTAATTATGTATATTTGACCCTCACAGGTCGCCGCCTTAGGCAGGTTGACCGTGACATCTGCAACTGAGGTGTCTACTAGGAGAGTATAGTCATTGGTGGTCATCGTGTATGTATCACTGACGTTCTTTATTGCACCAACGAACCCTCCATTGGCCACAATCGTTCCCCTGGCTTTTATACCGGAGAATTCAGCCGAACCGGTCTGACCATCAATATTGAAACCTCTCGCGCTTGGCTTCCAGAACTTTGAACGAATGAACGAGGTTATCCATAGGTCGTTGAGCGAATCAGAATTATCCACCGGTTGGGTGTTCACCGCTCCTACTTCCGTCTGGTCTCCGGACATGCCAACATATGCCAGATTTGCTTTCTGGGTGTCCAAGCCATTATTCGCACGGTTCATGTTTTTATCGTACGGATTACTGAGTTTGTCGTATTCCATATTATGGGGGATTACTTACTCCTGCAGGAACGAATGTGATAGCAGCACGACCAAGCTTGCACCGCTGGCGTGAACTATCGCGGAATGACAGAGCGATATTATGTGCGACCGGTGGAGTATCTGTGCCGTCCTTAGAATTGACCTTAAGTCTCGTAAATCCTTTCTCTGCACGTCCCTCGATCTGATAGAATTCTTCGTCGTCCAGAGAGACATAGACCTCCATCGATGACCCGCGTTCAGACTCCACGACGACAATCTCTGGATTCGATATATCTTCCAGATTGGATGCGATGGAGAATGGTTGTGTATCAGCACGAAAGAAAATCTCCTTACCAGAATCTGTGTCTCCCTCAAGGAAGACCTTCACGTCTTTGGTTACGTTGTCAGTAAACGCCAGTCTATTCGCTGCACTGTCACTGACGAATGATTGGAACGTAGAGGCTGCGACTCCGGTATGTACGTACCAGTTTTGCTGGAGAATGTTGTACTCAAGACACGTATCTTTCATGACGCGTTTTACTGAACCATCTGACCTGTAGAGAGTCACATCTCCAACGCAGAAGAATACTGACCGTCCTTTTACTCCGACAACAGCGTTCTCAATCCCCTCCTTAGTGGCCCCATCTATATACGGCTGGATTGGTGACGATAGGATGCTCGGCATCTGTCCACTCGTCGAGTAAACGCCAGTGTAGTGGACAAAGTAGAGAGCCCCGTATGCTTTTGCATATCCATGACGGGAAGGAATTCCTATTCCAAGATCGAAGTTGTTCAACACAGAATCGTTCCAGGAAGCGAGGGAGTTCTTGTTGGCGATAAGCATGATGTTGCCGATATTGTCCATGACCGTGATATCGCTCTCATCACCGCCAGAGAGTTTCATGGTGTTATATTGTTTGACATTCGAACCAGAAAGTGTCGGGTTATTTGGGAACCGATAGACCTTGTTTCCCCCGAACGTTCCTTTCACATACACCTGGTCCTGAGACTGAAAGGCATGATCGAAATCGCCATCGGTCCATTTAACTTCCGACAGGTCAACGTAAATGTTGAGGTCGTCCATTTTCGACACCTTGATATCAGCGAGCTTCTGGTTGATGCGCCATACTTCGTACTCGTTTGCATACTCACTGTCGTAGATATATGTCGTATCCGTGACTGGAAGTTTCCACTTTCCGCTGATGCTGAGACCGTCACCGCTATTGTAAAGGTCGGAGATCTCCGTATCCGTGAGGACACGACTCCACACCCCAACTTCGTCGACCCACCCATCAAACCCATCCGCCGATGAGCTTCCACCGATGCCTATATTGTCCGAAATCGTGCCGGATATGGTAAATGTTTGACTGTAGTTGTGTGACTCAGAACCATCAATAAAGAGCGTCGTTGTGTTGGACCCAGAGTCATACGTAGCAACAAGATGGTGCCACGCATACAATGACCAGTTAAAGTCGAATTGATAAGATGAATCGCCGGTTCCTCCGGTCCCTATTGATGCGTCGATATACGTATTGCCAGTAACGGGGTCGTAGTCAGGAGGAATCGCCTGAGCTGGACTACCCACGGTTAGACGTGCCAGCGTCCCGCTCCCTGAAGAACCGATTGAAATCACGCGACCCGATGTCCTCAACGAGTTAAGCTTCACCCAAGCACTTATGGTCAGGTCTGACGAAAGCCCTGGATCATCACTGCTGTATTTCCCCTCAGCGGTCTCTGAAACCCTAAGTGCTCCATTTATTTTTCCTCCGGTTGGGTCAAACGTGGCTTCTCCTTTCGTAAGAGGATGACTACCCGTTGTGTCGTACGCGGTACCGGAATTTTCATCGAGTTTGTAATACGCGACAAGACCGGTCGTCGGGAAGGTGCTGTCCTCATCCGGGGTCGCGGCGGTGGTATCTGTCTGAATTAGTGAGGTTATACCAAGAGGGGTCGATGACTGCAGGATCGAATTGCCATAGTGAATTCCGCCCCAATCATAGTTGGCGAGGTAGATACGACCCTTATATGAGTCGACAAATTTAGCCCGGGGAGTGTTGTATAGACTTCCAAGACCCGACAACTCGCTGTCTCCTCTTGATGTAACAACAGTGATGCCGTCTTTATCAATGTAGCGATTGTAATCCCTGCCGTTCACCAGGAACGTCTTGCCGTCTATGGTCGCTGAAGAGAATTCCGCTGCAGCAATATTATTTGCGTCCGGATGGCTGAGACGCATCCACCGCTCCTCATCATCGAGTTTGTACACATTCACATCGACCTCATCCACATTGTCAATGTAGACGGACGCAGAATCATGCATCAGGAACATTTTCGGGTCGGTCAATGTTATCGCATCTGAAAGCTGGAGGTATGTGGTTGTGTTTTCCACATCAGGATACCCGGAGTCATCGATGGGGATTGATTCTGAAAGAGAGATAGTCAGGCCCCCGGAGCGGGTGATCGTCAGCGACTCACTTATCGAAAGAAGCTCTATCTTGTATGAAGACCTGAGTGCTGGAACATGCCACTCCTCTTCCAGTGAGATTGAATCAGAAACATCCACAAGCCGGATAGCACCGGGATCACCACTCCCCGGATTGTTTGACTCTGAACTTGCACTCATTCGGTATAGACCGTTGATTTGGTTGAATCCAGTAGAAATGAAAGAGAGCCCGTAATTCTCACGGGATTCGAATGTTCCATTCTGTGCGTTAACACCGAGGACATTCTGTCCTTCACGCTTCTCGATGGTCCCAACTATATTCGAACGTCCATTCTCTATGTGAATGAATTCCTGTGATTTTGCCAGTCCTTTACTGACGACTGCATTCAGCCCGTCCCAGTAATTAATAGGAAGACGACGTTCGTTCTTTCCTGACTCATTCGCCATAGGTTATGCAAGCGCCTGCGGGATTATGCCCCACGAGTCGAGATTGGCGTCCCTTTGGAGGGAAGAGACGATAAGCTGGTTCATTCCATCGTTGAATCCCTTGTAGTACACCTGTGCGTTCGGATTCTGGAACTTCAAGCACGCACGATACATCATCCAATCCTTAAGTACATTTGCTCCATTGTCAGGCAAATCAATGACATCATCGAGGCTCGTGCGGCGGACACCCTTGGAGCGGTATCTATACTTATACGTGACATCCCCGGATGGTATCGGGACAATACCAAGGTATCGACCACGGATGTAGTACCGAGGACCGTCCCCGATGTATTTCATAGCGTCTCGGAGGCTTATCCAGTTGATTGGCAGTCCGCTGTCTGTTGTTATCTGAATCAAATCACCAAAATCGGACGGAAGAATATATTCAGAACTCCCAGATACTACATTGAGAGCGATCTCTGCTGATGCCGTATACTCTGGATTCGTGAGATTGAGCTTGTTATAGATCAGAGACAGCCCTTCGTTCAACCAGGAGAACATGTCCGTCTGGGTCACCAACTTTAGCTCTCTGTTATTGATGAGGCTCAGGAAATCATCGAAGACATACTGAACAGAATTTGTCGCAAAACCGACGTATGGAATGGCGTTCGAGTTTTGGGAGAAATCTGTCGTGACCGAGTTGTAGAATAGGAACCACCCAAATCCCGTGGAGTGATCCCCGTCGGAATAGGTAGTGAACCATTCTGTCGGGTCAATCGGGAGAAGATCGGAAATAGGAGTCGTCGTATCAAATTCAGGGTCTTCGTCTGCGATTGTGCCGGTTGCGGGGGTCCAGTAGAACCTAACTTGGTTGAACGGAAGAATAGTGACACGGGAACTCTCTGAATGGGCCTGTTCTGTGGTGGTGGGATTCCCTTCAGTGTCCAGGAGCTGGACTGACCCGTCGGTGTCTACGTTCCCAACCCTAAAAACTTCCGAAGAAGGGTTGCCGAACATCCCCACCAGGATGAAATCTCCGGTAGAAAGCTCGGTCGGGTTTGCGACCACCAGGGTCGACTGCCCCGATGCGTTATTGTCCGATAGGTAGGTATATTTTTGACCTACGGTGAGGGACCTGTTGTCTGCAGACAGGGTGATCATCGGTTGTATCCGTTAATAGGTATCCTAATAATGCCAGAGCCCCATATTCCGCCGCCCCTAGGCCGTTCTATCGGATCCATAGGCACGAATCTCATAGAATCGGATTCAGTGTTTTCTTCAAGATTAAGGAGGTCCATGACAGATATTGTGTTGAATTTCTCCCCAGCTGCCCATTCAGATAAGACTAGGGAGTCTGACACAGAGGTCCAGGAGTTACCTGTATTCGTGGAAATCTCTTCCATCGAGAGAGAATCCGACACATTTATCGTGTTAAATATGTGTCCAGAGACGCTTTCCGACGTCCCCAGGACGTCAAAAATACTAATATTACTGAGACGGGTGACCCCAGAAGCCTCATTTATGACTATAGAATCATGGATTTGGAGGCTAAGTGGTATCTGAATACCTATATTTTCATCGATATTTAGCGAATCTGCTTCATAAACGCCGGTCGCGACCGAAATAACGACGTTTCCACTGGTTCCAACAGCGTCTACGACACCCAGGGGGAATACAGAATTACATGTAGTAGATTCTGTTAGAGAAACTGAATTCTGGACCGAGATTGATATGATTCCTGCTGCACTATCTCTGTCGGTGACCTGAAGGAAATCATATGCGAATACTGGAGAGTTCGTGCCAGAGGTGATATGTTCAGCCAATGAGACATTGTCTCCTGTCGCCAGGGTGACATCATTATGTTCCGATATAGATTCGGTGACACTCACAGAATCATGTGTGTTCACCGCCAATGCCCCCGTATCCGACGGAGAATCAACTACAGTTATTGAATCCAGGACCGATATATAGCTTATGAGCTCCTGTGTCGTGTGTTCCTGGACTGTGATTTCCTCTACGATAATTTCGGTATTCCCTTTGGCTGCCGAAACAACCTCAGAGAGTGAAGTGGAATCATATGTTGAAACACGAAGTACTCCTGTATCAACAGGTGAATCTGTGACAGAGACTGAATCCACACCATTTATCTGCAGTGCACCAGATGTTGAAATCCACTCCGTACTGACGACTTCGTCGGAGACAGCAAGCGTTGAGGCTGAACTGCTCACCACGTTCTCTGAGATCGCTGTGGTTTCGTGGACCGCCAAGCTCAGGAGCCCCGTATCCGATTGTGAGTCTGTAATATGGACAGAATCAAAGATTGAAAGGGAAATTGATCCAGCTTCGTCCCTATTGTCGGTGATTGAAACGCTATCACTTACGGAGATTTCGGATACACTTCCAGACGTAATATTCTCTCCTACAGAGAGACTGTCTGAGATATTTATATATTCAGTACGCCCGGTGTGATCTGTTTCATCGACTGAGATTGAGTCGTTCACAATCACTCCTGCTGGAGGATTTGACAGAATGGTGTTCTCTGTTGTAGTGACTGCGGTGGTGACATTTATGATGAGAGTCGGTCCCGTGAGGAGGACTGACGGGACATCGTTTATCGAGACTGCGTCCAGCCCTGAGTCGTATGCGGTTGCGAATACACTGAGGCTTTCTGTAATACCCAACGTATCCAAAGCTGACACATAACTCGTAGCCCCAGTCGCAACCGATTCAGATACCGAGAGTGACTCAGATGTCGATACCGACGCCACAGAGGAGTCTGTACCGCTGTCTGTTATGGCAATCGAACTGGATGTCGACACCAATATGCCCACGTACCGCTCAATATCCTCGGAAACAGCTATCTCTTCAGACGAGAATATTGCAACGTTTCCTCCGTGGGACTGGATGTCTGTGACGTCAACCGTGTCTACCGCTGACAGATTGATAGGGATATATAGTGTGTGGCTTTCTGTGATCGACAAGGTGTCGCTGGTCTGGAGAGAGAATCCGGTCACCACATCCGTGGTCTCGGTGATTGAAAGAGAATCTATCTCGGAGATCGATAGTGTCCCGGTGTCCTCTTGTGAGTCGATGGCGGTGACTGAGTCCGCAACAGAAATGGCTACAGGTACCGCGATGACCGTTGTTTCAGCGACAGAGATCGAATCCGTGAGCAAGAGCCCGTGACCAGTAGAGCTCGCAATATCCTCAGTAATCGATACCGTATCGTTGGTGGAGATTGAAAGCGTTCCAGTGTCCTGTTGGGAGTCCGTGATGGAAACATTGTCGACGACATTCAGAGAGATACCGCCAACTGTCACCACAGATTCGCCAACCGCTATGCCCTCATGGACCGACACTTCGGTTGTGCCGGAGGTGTATATCATCCCCTCTGTCTGCAGGGAATCAGAGACCGAAATCTGCCCAATAGATTCAAGGTCAAGGACATTTTCCATCAAGGACAGAACTTCAAGGACAGAGATGCTCAACACTCCCGCCTCTGAGCGCGTGTCTGTTATAGAGACCGAGTCTGAGACAACAAGAGACAGATTATGTTGTTCCTCTTCGCTGTCCGAGATAGAGATTGAATCTGAGACCTGGAAGCCGTAATACCCAGAGAATGCTGTATTCTCTGTAATAGAGAGAGACTCAGCAGACACGACGGATAGGACGCCCCCATCACTTTGGGAGTCGACCACGGCGATGGAATCGAACACGTTGAGCGTGGTGAATCCTGTGTTGGTTACCCCTTCAGTCAGGGCAAGTCCGTCGTGAACAGATACCTGCAGTGCAGATGCGAGAGAGACTTCCTCTTCAAGAGCGACCTCGTCTGAGGTTGACACAGCAGACTGGCCCGACGTCGTGACCATTTCTGAAAGAGAAACCGAATCTGAGGTGTCTACAGCAACGCTGGCGACCCCGCTTATATCTCCTGAGATAACGATGGAATCAGACACGGACAGAATAGTTGCCCCAGTCGTGGAGACAAATTCAGTTATCGATGAAGAATCAACGACAGATACAGCACCGATAGTCTCTGTCTCCACCGTGTCTTCTTCCGTTGAGATGGACTCATCGACAAAAAGAGCGACAGTGCCTGTTGAGGCTACGGATTCATCTAGTGAGAGGTCGTCTGAGACGAACATCTCTATGCCCCCAGTTATTACAAGCTGGCTTGTTGATTCTGCTATCCCAGCAGAGTCAAAGACGGATACACTAGCGCCCTCATATGCTGAAGCAGACTCTTCAAGAATCAATGCATCATAGACAGAGACTGAGTTTGTCTTTGCTGACAAGATTGTTTCGCCAGCGCTGACAGTGTCTATGGTTGATACGCTGTATGTCTCCTCAGGAACGCTTGCCGAATCAGCAAGTGCAACTGAGTCAAAAACAGAAACGAAGTACGAAGAAGAAGTCGATACATCTTCTGATATGTCTGACGTGTCTGTAACAAAAACAGAAAGGATTCCGTAACTTGCCACAGTTTCGGTGATGGAGAGACCGTCATACACAGAAAGAATTCCAGTGCCGGTGCACGAAAGAGATTCAGAGATAGAGCCGACGTCATAAACGTTTATCGAGAGAGCTCGCATCTGGGAAACATTCTCCGTAAGAGAAATCGAATCTGAAAGCGATACTGGTCCAATCGAAAGGAGCCTGGATATTGTCTCAGAGGAAGTGACGGAGTCAGTGACAGACCGAGAGATCGCTCCCGTCCTGCTTATCAGTTCGCTTGACGTGACGTGGTCTGAAACAGATGCGTTGAATATCGCCGCCCTTGTGACAGATTCGGAAAGAGAAAGTGAGTCTGTTTTGGAAATGAATAGTGTCCTCCCTCTCGTAATGTTCTCTGTGAGAGAGATTGCCGAGGAAGTGCTGAGACTAATCGAACCGACCCGCGAAACGGATTCTGATTCAGTAATCGCGTCGAAAACGGACAGGGTAAGCGTGTCGCTCGGGGTTCCTCCCTCGTACGTGACACATTCAGCATCAGACCAGTTACTATCGTCAGTGGCATTTTTGACACGGTAGCAGTACGTCGACCCGTCCTCGAAGGTATCGGAATCTGTATAGGAGAACGAGTCGTCGGTTTCTGATATCGGGTAATTCGTCTCTATGGTCTCCCAATCACCTCCGTCCTGTTTCCTCTCTATGGTCCATCCATAGATAGAGTCGAGCTCGGCACCACGCTCATCATTGGTCTGTGTTCCTACGACCGTGTATGTCGCATAGATTGAATAGATGCGACCGCTGGAGACTGTCTGTCCTGATGTGAATGGGTTACTGAAAGTAGAGTAGTCAGAAACATTGGTTACGTGGATGTATTCATCGCTTGCGTCACCCGTATCGTACATTATCGAAATGACCGTTGACGAGTTCGCCTGCGTGACGCGGAGCCAGAGGTCGCCTGATGAGATGTTGCCTGGAGCAATCGTAAAATTGTCCCATGCTGCTGATGTCCCGGAGACGCTCACCTCAGAACTTGTCGCCTCCAGCGCGTTAGGATAACCAGAGTTGTCGGTGTAGAGACCGGCTTTTACCGCGACGGATGTCTTACTGCTGCTGTCCTTAAGGCTTGCACTTATCTGCGTGATATTGATTGTCCCGCCAGTGGCGTTGAATTTTGCTAAGACGAACCCTGTGCTGTTGTTGTCAGCAAGCGCCTGGGCTGACGCACCGGAGGTGGTGTAACCGAATGTCGGGTCGACAAGGATCGGATATGCTGCCGTGGCGAGGAATTCCTCAGGGACGGTAATTGTGAGCAGTTCA
>Ga0164242_10005649_pt1 | contig 13896 bp, 12 predicted proteins | sample OricomgcompostMG_FD_108783 | JGI IMG/M metagenome (GOLD analysis project Ga0164242, IMG submission 108783) | Miracle-Growth compost microbial communities from Emeryville, California, USA - Original compost - Miracle growth compost (MG) ...
CCACCGCCGACGCGATGTTCCGCTACCCCGACTTCTTCAAGGTCGGCTGGGCCGAGAGCGGCAATCACGACAACCGCAACTACGAGAACGACTGGGGCGAGAAGTACCAGGGCCTGCTGGTGAAGAACAAGGACGGCACCACCAACTACGACAACCAGGCCAACCAGGACATCGCCAAGAACCTCAAGGGACACCTGATGCTGGTGCATGGCACGATCGACGACAACGTGCCGATCGGCAGCACCTACCTGGTGGCGCAGGCCTTGATCAAGGCCAACAAGGACTTCGACATGCTGATCATCCCCAACGTCCACCACGGCTATGCGGCGTTCACGCCGTACGCCACGCGGCGGCGCTGGGACTACTTCGTACGCTACCTCGCCGGCAATACGCCGCCGACGGAGTACAAGCTCAAGCCGTGGCCGTGGTATTGAGCGTGGCCTGAAGCCCCAGCAGGGCCGGCACCGCGAGGCGCCGGCCCCTGCATGACGGCCTGCCTCGGCAGGTTACGGCGGGCCACCGCGCGACATGCCGCCACCGGCCAGGTGAGACCTGGCAGGACAGCGGACGCGGGCCGGAGGAGCATGGCTGGCCGCTTTGCGGCTACCATCAGCCGACATGGCCGGTACCAGCCGAGGATTGCGAAAGCGGTCCGGGCCGCGTCGGCGATGCCGCCGCCGCGTGCCGGTCAGGTTGGCCGGGCGCGGCGCGTATCATGGCGATCGGTGCCCAGGCTTCGTTTCCACCCACCCGATTACTGCCCGCCATGAACACACCTGTCCAGATCCCGAGCGACGACACGCCGGATCTCGCCGCGATGAGCCCGGCGCACCTGCTGGAGCGGCTCGTGCGCGAGGAGGATCGCGCGCCGCTGGCCCTGATCGATGCCTGCGCGTCGCACGGCGAAGCGATGGTCGCGCTGTTGCGAGAGGTGATCGACGGCGAGCCGGCATGGCGTGGCGACGTCCTGGGCGAGTGGTGGCTGCTGCTGCATGCCGCATGCATCCTCGGCCGCATCCCGTCGGAAGCGGCGGGAGCGCTACTGGTGCGCCTGATGCGTCGGATGGACGAATACGACGACGACGACCTGCAGGACTGGCTGGCCGGCGGCTGGCCGGCGCTGTTCGCCGACAAGCCGCACGGCGCCGTCGCCGCGGCGCGCGCGCTGGCGGAAGACAGCGCGTGCGGCGCCTACATCCGTACCCAGGCGGCGGACGTGGTGCTGGCAGCGGGATTGCACGAAGGCAGCCAGGCGCTGGAGTCGGCGATCGACTGGCTGGCGGCGCTGGTGGGCGATACCGCCGGGGACGCATGGTTCCGCGAGATGGGCGCGATGACGCTGCTCGATTTCCCGCGCGAGCGGCATCACGGCCTGCTGCGGGCCATCGCCGCCGAGGAAGCGCAACGCCGCCAAGCAAGTGGCGGGATGGTCGGTACATTCACCGGCCAGGACATCGACGAGGTTTTCCGGCATCCGCGCGACGAACCCCACTGGTTCGATCCCTGGCGATTCTACGACCCCGATGCCATCGCGGAACGCCAGCGACGCTGGCAGCAGGAAGCGCGGCGCGAGACGGTTCATTCCGGGTGGCAGGAAGTGACCACCTATGTCCGGACCACGCCCAAGACCGGCCGCAACGATCCGTGCCCGTGCGGCAGCGGCAAGAAATACAAACGCTGCTGCCTGTCGAAGGACGGCGCGGACCCGTGATGCAGGGCGCTTCGCCGGTCTCGCTTGCGGGCAGCTTCGTCCGCGCGCCCTGGCCCCGCATCGCGGCCGCCTGAGACCTCGTCGGATCGAATGGCTGACGCAGGAAGTCATTCACAGCCCGGGGGCCGTCCCGATGGGGATGCAGGATGGATTGGTATCCTTCGGGGATGAGAAGGATGTGGGCGGGGGTGGATACATGCGTGGCATGACACGGCGCCATCCATGGTGGGCGGCCAGCGTGCTGCCGCTTGCGAATCGCTGGCATCACGGCTCACGTCGGTCCCGCCTGGTTGGCGTCGTCGCAGGTGCGGCATTGCTATGCGCCGTGGCTGCGAGTCTCGTGTGGATGGCACATAACGATCCCGATCCGGCACAGGCCGCGCCAACCTGGTTTGCAGGGCTGGGTTTTGCCGTTGCGACAGCGGTTTTCGCGAGCAGGCTGGTGCGCAAACTCGCTCGCCTCCACGGCCAGGGCTGGATGCAGGCGTGGCCGTTGGATGAGCGCGTGCTGGCACGTTGGCTGCGCATCCGCAGCGGGCTGACCGTATTTGTTTGCATGGCATGGCCGGCGGCGCTAGCCGGCAGCGCATGGGTGGCAGGCCATGGCGTAGGAGCCGCTCTGGCTGGCAATGCACTGGGAGCCATGGCTGGCGCTTGGGGAGGCCACCGGTGGTGGGTATCGGAGGGAGCCGGCCGTAGTGCTTCGGCGTCCTTGGCGGTGCGAGATGTGCCAACGCCACCGTTCCTCGGCCTGGCACAACTGCGGCATTGGCAGCGGCGAGCCATTGGCCTCGTCGGATTGCGGCGCTGGGCGAAGTGGGTCGGGTTGCTGCTGCTGTCGTATCCATCCGCCAGTCTCAGCTTGCGCGGCGTGTTGCAGCTTCTTCTGTTCTTGTGGCTGTGGCCCTTGTATGCGAGGGCCATGAGTTCGTCGTTGTCGACGGCGCTGGAGGCTTCCCGCGTGCTGGCCGCTACGCCGCTGCCAGCCAAGGCATGGCTATGGCGCCTGTTGCCGCTGCCCATCGCGCTTGCCACGGGTCTGGCAATAACGGTAGTCGTCGACCTGTGGCGTTGGATGCATCTGCCGCCGTGGGTTGCTGTTGCCGCGGGGCTGTCGATCATGATGTTGGAGAGCCTGCGCGTGAGCCATTGCGGGTGGCAGTGCCGATCGTTCCGCGGCGTGAATGAAAGATGGCGGAGAAATGCCCGATGAGCGCCGATGTCCCTCTGCTGGAGGTCCGGGGATTAGGCAAGCGGATGAATGACCAGGCGGTGCTGGACGAGATCGGCTTCGTTCTGCAGCGCGGCGAACTTCTGGGTATGATCGGCGCCAATGGTTCGGGCAAATCCACGCTGCTGCGATGCATTGCGGGACTGCTGCGGCCGGACAGCGGCGATGTCCGCGTAGAGGGCCATTCGGTTCTGTCGAAACCCATGCAGGTGCGCGCTCGGCTGGGGTACGCCGTCGATCCCTCGCTGCTCCCCGCTGCGCTGACCGGTTGGCAATGCCTGGAACTGTTCGCCAGTGCCCGCGGCTTGAACGAGGTGCCTCGGGAGACGGTGGTGTTCGCCGAGGAACTGCGGCTTGCCGGCGTGCTTTATGCGGAAGTCGCGCGCTATTCGCTGGGCATGCGCCAGAAGCTGGCGTTGTGCCTTGCGCTGCTGGGCGAGCCGCCGTTGCTGTTGCTGGACGAATCGCTTAATGGTCTCGACCCGCTGGGCGTCTATGCCGCGAAGCAGAAGCTCGGCGAACTGGTGGACAAGGGGAAATGCGCCGTGATTCTTGCCACCCATATGCTCGATAGCACGCAAGCCTGCATGAGTCGAGTGGCCCTTTTGGATCAGGGGCGTCTGCTGCAAGAGTGGAACGAAAAGGAACTGCAGGCCATGCGTCATGGTGGCCAGGGATCGCTGGAACAAGCCATGATCGAGCGACTGCGCGAAAGCTGAACCATGGCTCAAGCCGCCCGCGTCGCCACCACCGGCGGCACCGCCGCCGCGCGCAGCGCCGGGCCGAGCACGGCGAGCTGGCCCAGGCCCCACAGCGCCAGCGCGCCGGCCGGCAGGTAGAACCACGGCAGGCGCGGCAGTTCGTAGCGGGTCATCAGCGCCAGGTTGAGCGCGTAGGCGAGCACGCTGCCCAGGACGATGCCGCCGGCCACGATCAGCGCGTTCTCGGCCTGGAAGTAGCGCCGGATATCGCGCCGGGTGGCGCCCACGGCGCGGCGGATGCCGATCGAGCGGCGCCGCTGCTGTACCCAGAAGCTGGCCAGCCCGGCGATGCCGACCGCGGTGACCAGCAGCAGGCCGAGCGCGGCGGCGAGCAGCAGGCCGAGCATGGTGCGGTCGTGGCGGAAATAATCCGCGCGCAAGCGGGCGAAGCTGCGCGCGTGGTCGAGGATGCGTTCGCCGTCCAGCCGCTGGAGCGTCCGCATGGCCTGCTTCAGCACGTGCCCGCGCAGGGCCGGCGCGGTACGCAGCACGTAGGTGACGTCGCGGGTGTCGGGCAGCATCGGGAACAGCGTGCTGTCCTCGTTGCCGTCGCCGCCGCTTTCCAGGTCCGGACGCAGCAGGTGGTCGACCACGCCGACGATGCGCACCGGGTGGTCGCCGGGGTAGATGGATCGCCCCAGCGGGTCCCGGCCGGGGAACAGCCGCCTGGCCAGCGCGCGGGTGACGATGACGACGGAGACGCGGTCGATGCCTGCCCAGTCGTGGCCGCTGTCCACGGGCAGGTATTCGTCGGACCGGAAATCGCGGCCTTCGACCAGCTGCAGGCCCAGCGTTTGCAGTTCGCCTGGGGTGCCGTCGAAGGCGGTGGCGGCGAGATGGGCCGGCGAGCCCGGCGCGGTGGCGATGCCGTTGCTCCAGTTGTCGCCGTTGAACGGCAGCGCGTCGACCGCCGCCGCCGCCTTCACGCCAGGTATCGCGCGCAGCGCGGCCAGGTCGGCCTGGTGCCGGGCCAGCGGGTTGTCCTGCCTGCCCATGGCGGTGCTGTCGATCATCACCAGTTGCTCCTCGGCCACGCCGCTGGATTGGCGCATGGAGGCGACGCGGCCGGCAATCATCAGCGCCACGTTGCAGGCGATGGCACAGGTGCAGGCTACCTGCACCACCAGCAGCAGCACGGTGAGCCGGTGGCGGGTGAGGCTGGCGAGCAACGGGAAGCGGGGCATGGCGGGGTCCTCACGAGGCTTTCAATTGCAGTGCCGGCGCGATACGGCAGGCGCGCCACGCCGGCAGCAGGCCGGCCAGCACGCTGGCGGCCACGGCCAGCGCGAAGGTGCCAAACAGCATCGCGGTGTCCATGTGCGCCAGTTGCGCATAGCCGTCCGGGCGGCTGCGCACGCTCCATAGGCCGAGCTGGGCCAGCGCCAGCCCGAGCACGCCGCCGGCCAGGCCGATCGCCGCCGACTCGACGCCGAGCTGGGCGAAGATGTCGCGCCGCCGCGCGCCCAGCGCCCGGCGCACGCCGATCTCGCCGCCGCGGCGCAGGAACTTGGCCAGCAGCAGGCCCACGGTATTGACCATGCACACGCCGAGAAAGCCCAGCGCCAGCCACAGCTGCAGGCGCAGGTCGGCGGGGATCAGGTGCTCGTGGTCCAGCCATGCCACCAGCCCGTACAGCCGCGCCTGCGCCGGCCGCGGGAAGCGGCCGTGTGCCTGCTGGTCGCGCCAGTAGGCGTCGAGGAAGTCGCGGTAGGCGCGCGCCCGGGCCGGGTTGTCCAGTTCGGTCCAGAACTGCACCCAGGTGCAATGGTCGCTGCGCCGGTCGTCGCCGCCACCGCCCCAGCAGGAGAAGTTGCCGGTGATGGCGAGCTTCAGGTCCAGCGCCGTCGCCAGCGGCAGGAAGAACTGGTCGGCCTCGCCGAACGCCTGGCCGTGGCCATTGCGCGGCATGTAGAAAGCGGGTTGCGGATGCCAGTCGTCCAGCACTCCGGCCACGCGGAAGTCGGCGTCGTCCAGCCGTAGCGTGCGGCCGACGGCGGGCGCGTCGCCGAACAGCCGGCGCGCCAACCCGGCATTGAGCACCACCACGCGCGCGCGGGCGTCGTCGTCCGCCGCGGACCAGCCGCCGCCGGCGCGGAACGGCGTACCGAACATCGCGAAGAAATCCGCGGTGGCGTAGTGCCCGTGCGCGAAGAACGGATGCAGCGCGGTGCTGCCGGGGCGTACCGCGACGATGCCCGGCGCCATCGCCGCCTGCCGGTCCGCGCGCCGCGCGCGCAGCAGCGCCATCGCGTCGGGCCAGGTGAGGCTGCCCGGCAGGTCGTCCGCGACGGCCCGGCCGGGCTTGCCGCGCGACAGCGGGCGCGGGTCGAGCTGCGGCGTGTAGAGGCGGCCGCTGCGGCCGGGCAGCGGGTCGCCGGACATCGCGTGCAGCACGGTGATCATGGTCATGCTGGCGCCGATCCCCAGGCCGATGGCCAGGATCATCAGCGCGGTGAGCACCCGGTGGTGGCGCAGGCTGCGCAGCGCCAGCGCGAGGTAGTGGGCGGGCATGGCGGAGTCTCCTCCGGTCAGTGCGACAGGAACGTCGTCGCCGGCGGCCATTCGTGGTGCCGTGTCGACCGCGTCGGCAGGCGCAGGTTGTGGATGCGTCCCGACGCGGCGAATCCGCGCGGCAGTGTGCGGGCGGCGGCAAAGCGGCAGGGCATGGGCGTTCTCCGGGCAAGGCGGGGCCGTGGCCGGGACAGCGCGTCCCGGCCGGCGGTGGTTTCCGATACGTTCTTGCGAAGTGTCGCCGGCGCTTCAACGCAGGCTGATGCGCTCGACCTGGCCCTTGGCCGAGGCGTCCGCGACCAGCGCCGACATGCGGCGGTAGGCGTCCGCGGTGACCGTCTCCCGCTGCCGGTCCATGGCGGTGATCTTCGGCTGCAGCGCGGCCAGTTGGCGTTGCAGCCGATCCATGCGCCGGGCGATCTCCCGCTGCTGCGCATCAAGGCTGGCCATCACCGCCTTGAAGGCCGGCGCATCGGGATTCGCCTGCAGTTCGCGGCGCTGCGCGCGAACGCTGTCCCGCCACGCCTCGAGTCCTTCCATCGGTCCCTTGAGGGCCCACTTCTTCCCTTCGAAGCGGCCGGCGTTGCGCCAGTAGTCGCCGACGGGCTGCAGCAGCGCGCGGGCGCGTTCGACCACGGCCGGGTCGCGGATCACGTAGCCCTGGTTGCCGCGGCGCAGCCATAGCAGCGGCTTGTCCGAGGCCGCGCGCAGGCGCTTGGCCTGTGTCTCGTCGACGGCCGTGCCGCTGATGATCACCGTGTCGTCGCCGAATAGCGCCAGTCCCTGCTTCGCATCGCTATCGATGTCGATGTCCACGTTGCTGGCATGGAAGCCGCTGGGCGGCGCCGGGGGTGGTGCGGGAGGTGGCGCCGACGGTTGCGGCGGCAAGGCCGGTGGCGGCGGTGGAGTCAGGGCCGGCGGCGCAGGCGGCGGCGGTGGCACGGATGGCATCGCCGTGCCGGCGACGACGTGGCCTGGTGCGGATGCGATCCGGGCTGGCTGGCTCGCTGCCACCACCCGGTACGGCAGCACGCCGGCCAGCGCGACCAAGGCGACCAGCAGTGCGCCGCGTGCCCGCGACATGGTGTCGGACGTCTGTTGCAGCATGGTCAGTCGCCTCCTGAGGTTGCGGAAGGTAGGGGACGCGCCGGCCAGGCCGGCGTGCAGCGGATGGGCCACGCCCAGGCGCAGCAGCAGCCGGCCGTAGTCCTGCGGTACGGCGCCGTGCCGTTGCAGCACCTGCGCATCGCAGGCGGCCTCGCGGTGCAGCGCGTACTCGTGCGCGGCCCAGCGCAGGGCCGGGTGGAAGCAGAACAGGCGCTGCGCCAGCGCGGGCACCCAGCCCAGCGCGAGGTCGCCGCGTTTGACGTGGGCCAGTTCGTGGGCCAGCGCCAGCGCAGCTTCGGCGGGGGTCAGCGCGTGGCGTGAGGGCCACAGTACGACCGGCCGCCAGCAGCCGGCCACCTGCGGCGAGGCGATCGCGGGCGAGGCGAGCAGCCGTGGCGCCTGGCGCAGGCCGAGCGCACGCGCCTGATGCGCGCACTGGGCCTGCAGGGTGTCGTCGCGCAGCGGTGTGGCGTCCCGGCGCAGGCGTCGGGCGCGCCGATGTTGCAGCATCAGCGCCGGAAGCTGCGCCAGCAGCAGTGCCAGCCACGCGGCGGCCAGCAGCGACGGCCAGTGGATGGACGTCCATGCGCGGATGCCGGCGGTTGGCGCGGCGGCGTGGGCAGTGCGGCCGGCCGGTTCGGACGCGGGTGTCGCCGCAATCCCTGTGGCTGTCGCCCCGGTGTCGACTGCGGCATGCACGTGCACGGTGTCCGGTGAAGCGGCGGGCCGCGCCGACGCGGCGAGCGCGGGCGGCGCCAGCAGCGGCAGCCGGATCGGCGCCTGCCAGGCCAGCCCGACCAGCGCCTGCAGCGCCACCAGCCACCACAGCGCGCAGCGCGCGGCGGCGGGCAGGCGCGGCATGGCGCGCACCAGCAGGCCTACCGCCGCGGCGAGCACGGCGGCCTGCAGCGAGGTCCAGGCCAGCCGCGAAAGCAGCAGGGCGGCCAGGTGGTCGATCGTCGTCATGGTCAGTTCCCCCCGCGCCCGCTTTGCAGCCGTGCCACCAGCGCCTCCAGCTCGGCCAGTTCCTCGTCGCTGACCTCGCCGCGCTCGGCCATCCACGCCACGAACGGCGACACCGAGCCGCGCAAGGTGTTCTGCACGAAGCTGCCCACCGCATGGCGCATCGCCTCGCCGGGCGCGGTGACGGTGGCATAGCGGTAGACGCCCTTGCTCTGGCGGCGCTTCAGGTAGCCCTTGGCGCGCAGTCGCTCCATCATCGTCAGCACGGTGGAGCGGGCCAGCCCGCGCGACTCGCCGAAGCCGGCGGCCACTTCGCCGACCGAGGCCGGCTCGTGTTCGGCGAGGTGGCGCAGCAGGGCGAGTTCCTGGTCGCCGATGGTGGGTCTGGACATGATGGCACGGCCTCGTGACTACAGGTGTAGGCAGACAGTACGCCTTGCCTACAGGTGTAGTCAACAGGGCCGCGCGAAGATCGTGCCCGGGGTTGGGGTAGCCGCTCAGGCCATCCGTCGCTCGGCGAAGCGCATGAAGCCGTCGAAGCCGCGGTCACCCAGCAGCCGGCGCAGCAGCAGGATGGTGCGGGCGCCGCCGCCGGTGGCGTAGCGCGTGCGCGGCCGGCGCGCGCGCAGCGCCTTGGCGATGGTGGCCGCTACTACCTCGGGCGGCGAGGCCAGCGACGAGTTCTCGCCGCCGGCGAGCATGCGCGCGTGGGCGGCGGCCTGTTCGGCGTAGGCGGTGTGGCCGGAGCGCTGCAGCAGACTGTCGCGGGCGATGCCGCTCCACTCGGTGCGGATGGCGCCGGGTTCCACCACCACCACGCGGATACCGAACGGCGCCAGTTCCATGCGCAGGCAGTCGCTCAGGCCTTCCACCGCGAACTTGGTGGCGTGGTACCAGCTGCCCAGCGGTTCGTGCATCTTGCCGCCGATCGAGGTGATGTTGACGATGGTGCCGTCACCCTGCGTGCGCATCATTGGCAGCACGAGCTGGGTCAGCCGCGCCAAGCCGAACACGTTGACCTCGAACTGGCGGCGCGCCTCGTCCATTGGCACGTCCTCCAGCGCGCCGTAGGCGCCGTAGCCGGCATTGTTGACCAGCGCGTCCAGCCGGCCATGGTCACCGCGGATGGCGTCGACGGCGGCGACCGTCGAGGCGTCGTCGCACAGGTCCAGCGCCAGTATGCGGGCGCCGATCGCGGCGAGCGGCTGCATGCGCTCGACGCGGCGGGCGGCGGCATAGACCAGGTAGCCGTCGGCGGCGAGCCGGCGGACGGTGGCTTCGCCGATGCCGGACGAGGCGCCGGTGACCAGGGCGATCTTCTTCATGCGCATGACCTGTCGGGGAGAACGGTAGGCAGTCTAGACTCGGGGCCTAACCCCCAGGTCAAGAGGTGCGCCGTGCTGATCGCTGAATTCCGTCGCCGCACCGGGCTGAGCCGCGACGCGGTGCGCCTGTACGTGAAGCTGGGCCTGCTGCGGCCGGCCGTCGATCCCGGCAACCGCTACCAGCGTTTCGACGAGGCCGACGTCGGCCGCGCGGGGATGATCCGCATGGCGCAGATGCTCGGTTTCAGCCTCAAGCAGCTGGTGCCGCTGGCGCGGGAGTACGAGGCCGGCCGGATGGACGTGAAGCGGCGGCTGGCGGTGATGCGGCGGCAATTGGAGATGATCGAGGCGCAGGCCGCGCGCATCGAGAGCATGCGCAGCTACGTGCGCGCGAAGATCGCATGGATGGAGGCGGGCGAAACGGGCGACGAGCCGGTCTTCGGCATGTCCGGCAAGCGCCCGGTCCCGGCCGCCCTCTCCACGTGTCCCCGGCTCGGGTCCGGGGAAGGTTCCAAGCGTAGGCGCGTGGCGCCGGAGTCGAGGTAGCTGGAAAGTACTTCAGTCAGAGCGCCGCCCCAGCGAGTCGCCTTCCAATAGCCGAAAGGCTGGTCAAGCCGGGGGCCAGCGTCATTGGAGTTTACTGGGTGCCTGCTTGCGCAGGCATGGCGGGGGCGGACCCGCAGGCACCGGGAACAGGTTCCCTGAGCGTTAGAACGTCATGTCGAACGCCACCTCGCCTTCCACGCCGACCTGGTAGGCCGAGACGCGGCGTTCGAAGAAATTGGTCACTTCCTGCACGTCCTGCAGGTCCATGAAGTCGAACGGGTTCCTGGCGCCGTACTTCTTCGGCAGGTCGAGCTGGGACAGGCGCTGGTCGGCGCAGTATTCCAGGTACTGGCGCATGTCCTTTACCGACAGGCCGACCACGCCGCCGGAGAGCACGTCCTCGGCGAACTGGGTCTCGCAGGCGATGGCGTCTTCGAGCATGTCCTCGACCTGCTTGCGCATGGCCTCGTCGAACAGCTCGGGTTCCTCGGCGCGCACCGTGCGCACCACCTCGAAGGCGAAGGCCATGTGGCAACTCTCGTCGCGGAACACCCAGTTGGTGCCGGAGGCCAGCCCGTGCAGCAGGCCGCGCGAGCGCAGGTAGTACACGTAGGCGAAGGCGGCGAAGAAGAACAGGCCCTCGATGCAGGCGGCGAAGCAGATCAGGTTGAGCAGGAACTGCCGGCGCTGCTCGCGTGTCTCCAGCCGCTGCAGGTTCTGGATCGAGTCGATCCACTTGAAGCAGAACTCGCCCTTCTGGCGGATCGACGGGATGTTCTCGATCGCCGCGAAGGCCTTGTTGCGCTCGGTCGGATCGGGGATGTAGGTGTCCAGCAGGGTGAGGTAGAACTGCACGTGCAGCGCTTCCTCGTAGAGCTGGCGCGACAGGTACATGCGCGCCTCGGGCGCGTTGACGTGCTGGTACAGGTTGAGCACCAGGTTGTTCGACACGATGGTGTCGCCGGTGGCGAAGAAGGCCACCAGGCGGTGGATCAGGTGGCGATCGGCCGGCGACATCTTGGCGTTGAGGTCGGTGGTGTCCAGCGAGAAGTCCACCTCGTCCACCGTCCAGGTGTTCTTGATGGCGTTCCTGTACATCTCGTAGAACTGCGGATAGCGCATCGGCCGCAGGGTGAGTTCGAAGCCGGGGTCGAGCAGCATAGGAGTGAGTGAAGAAGAGTGAGAAGTGAGAGATGATGTTCCGGACATGGAGGTGTTCCTATGCATTATCGGGAAACAGCGGTCTGGGAAAGAGCCATGCAGGCCGCCCTGGAGGTTTATCGGCTTGTGCGCTTTCTTCCGCGCGAAGAGACATATGGCATGCGGGCGCAGATGACCCGGGCGGCCGTATCGGTGCCAAGCAACATCGCCGAGGGTTGGACGCGGGAGTCGAGGGCGGAAAAGCGCCAGTTTCTTGCCATCGCGCAAGGGTCGCTGGCGGAACTGGAAACCCAGCTGACGCTCTGCGAGGAAATCGGCTGGCTGTCAGTGACTCGAACAAGGTTCCTCCGGGAGTACATTGACGAAACCAGCCGAATGCTGACGACATTCCGTCAACGATTGCGGCCGCGGCCATGCAGCAGAGGAGTGAAAAATCCGGCTTTTGCCTTCTCTCGCTTCTCACTCCTCTCCACTCACTTCCCAGGCGCTACTGGCAAGCCTCGCAGTACTCGGGGTTCTCCAGCGAGCAGAACACCGCGGCGTTGGCCCGATCTTGATCCAAGTTGCCCTGGTCGGCGGCCGCCGGCGCCGGGGCGTCGGCCTTGCCGCTGGACACCGTGGTCTTGGCGATCTTCGTCGCCGGCCGCGAGCGCAGGTAGTAGGTGGTCTTGACGCCCGCCTTCCACGCATACATGTACATGGACGAAAGCTGGCCGATATTCGGGTTTTCCATGAACAGGTTCAGCGACTGGCTCTGGTCGATGTAGGCGCCGCGCGCGGCGGCCAGGTCGATCAGCGCCTTCTGCGGCAGTTCCCACACGGTGCGGTAGATCTTGCGCAGCCGCTCGGGGATCGCCGCGATGCCCTGGATGGAGCCTTCGGCGAGCTTGATCGCGTCGCGGATCTCGGCGGTCCACAGGCCCAGCGATTTCAGTTCCTCGACCAGGTAGCGGTTGACCACCAGGAAGTCGCCCGACAGCGTCTCGCGCTTGAACAGGTTGGACACCTGCGGCTCGATGCACTCGTAGCAGCCGGAGATCGAGGCGATGGTGGCGGTGGGCGCGATGGCGATCAGCAGCGAGTTGCGCAGGCCCTTGGCCTTGATCGCCTCGCGCAGCGCGTCCCAGCGCGCCCGGTCGTGGGGCCTGGCGTTGGGCCAGTAGTCGAACTGCAACTCGCCGCTGGCGGCGCGGCTTTCGGCGAAGCCCGGATGCGCGCCGTGCTCGGCGGCCAGTTCGTTCGACTGCGACAGCGCGTTGAAATAGATTTCCTCGGCGATGCGGGTGGACAGTTCCAGCGCCTCGGCCGAGTCGAACGGCAGCCGCAGCTTGAAGAACACGTCCTGCAGGCCCATCACGCCCAGCCCCACCGGGCGCCACTTCATGTTGGCGTCGCGGGCGGTGGCGATGGGATAGAAGTTGAGGTCGATCACACGGTCGAGCTGGCGCACCGCGGTGCGCACGGTGGCGGCGAGCTTGTCGAAGTCGAAGGCGACGCTGCCGTCGGCATTCGCGACTACGTGGCGCGACAGGTTCACCGAGCCCAGGTTGCACACCGCCGTCTCGCCGTCGTTGGTCACCTCGAGGATCTCGGTGCACAGGTTGGAGAGATGGATGACGTTCTCGGCCTTCGCGGTCTGGTTGCTGGTGGCATTGGCGCGATCCTTGAAGGTCATCCAGCCGTTGCCGGTCTGCGCCAGCGTGCGCAGCATGCGCGCGTACAGTTCGCGCGCCTTGACCTTCTTCACCGCCAGGCCGGCGGCCTCGGCCTCGCGGTAGGCGCGCTCGAACGCCTCGCCCCAGCTGTCGACGAAATGCGGCACGATCTTCGGGTCGAACAGCGACCACTCGCCGTCGCTCTCGACCCGGCGCATGAACTCGTCGGGGATCCAGTTGGCCAGGTTGAGGTTGTGCGTGCGGCGTGCCTCGTCGCCGGTGTTGTCGCGCAGTTCCAGGAACTCCTCGATGTCGGCGTGCCACGGCTCCAGGTATACGCAGGCCGCGCCTTTGCGCTTGCCGCCCTGGTTCACCGCGGCGACCGAGGCGTCCAGCGTCTTCAGCCACGGCACCAGGCCGTTGGAATGGCCGTTGGTGCCCTTGATGAGCGAGCCGCGCGAGCGCACCCGCGAATAGGCCAGGCCGATGCCGCCGGCGAACTTGGAAAGCTTGGCCACGTCGGCGTACTTGTCGTAGATCGACTCCAGCGAGTCGGTCGGCGAGTCGAGCAGGAAACACGAGGACAACTGCTCGTGGGAGGTGCCGGCGTTGAACAGGGTGGGCGAGCTGGCCATGTATTCCAGCGAGGAGAGCATGCGGTACAGCTCCAGCGTCTCGCCGATGTCGTTGCCGCCCAGCGCGCAGGCGATGCGCATGAAGAAATACTGCGGTGTCTCGACCACCAGCCGCAGCTGCGGGTGGCGCAGCAGGTAGCGGTCGTACACCGTGCGCAGGCCGAAGTACTCGAAGCGGCGGTTGGCCAGCGGGTCGATGGCGTCGTTGAGCTTGCGCGCGTTGACCGCCACGAAGTCGCGCAGGCGGTCGTTGAGGATGCCCAGCTCGGCGCCGCGCGCCACCGACTGCG
>Ga0164242_10005651_pt1 | contig 13895 bp, 13 predicted proteins | sample OricomgcompostMG_FD_108783 | JGI IMG/M metagenome (GOLD analysis project Ga0164242, IMG submission 108783) | Miracle-Growth compost microbial communities from Emeryville, California, USA - Original compost - Miracle growth compost (MG) ...
CGGGCTTCATCGCGACCAGTTAGTTAGTGCAATGGACTTACTTATGGGTATCAACGTTTCCCTCCCTTGTAAAGCCGCTCCGTTCGACCCATCCGGGGAACGCGGACCATACTTTCTGGTAGGGATACGACGGCACGGCGCGCGGGTTCGCGGCCGCCACTTGCCGGAGCGTGCTTAGCCGCGTTTCTTTTCCAGCTTGCCGATGGCGAGCGCCTGGCGCAGCGTCGGTTCGATCCTGGAAAGTTCGTCGAGATGGGCGGCGCTCAGTTCGGCCAGGTGCGTTTCGGCCTCAGCGGTCAAGCCGAGCAGAACGCGGCGCTGATCGTCGCTGTCCTGCAAGCGGATCACCAGCCCGCTTTCGCAGAGGCGGTTCGCCAGTTCGACGGCGCTGTGATGGCGGATCCTGAGGCGTTCGGCGAGATCGCCCACGGTGATCGGCCTGCCGCGGCCATATCCCTTGATGACGAGGATCGCCTGATGCTGGCGCGGCGTCAGTCCGACGCGTCTCGCCTCCTCCTCGCTGAACTCCAGGAAGCAGCGCAGTTGATACCGGAATTCCGCCAGGGCGGAGTAGTCGCCCTGCGTCAGATGTTGATGCGGCATAAAACCTGATCCTCGTTTGGATGCGCTCGACCCGGAAAAAAGCTGTAGCACATCGCCCTTGTCATTTTATATCGGATTACGATATAACGCCGCCGATGCATGGCGTCGCACCGACGCCGTGGTCTCTCCCAAATACCCTGTCAGCAGGAACATCCCGAAATGAGTTCGAAGAATGCAGATCACCGTCGCCTCGGTGACTTCACGACCGACCGGCGCGTCCTCTTCATCGCGGCGATCGCCGTCGTCGTCGCGACGGCGGGCCTGTGCGCAGGCATCCTCCTGCTGCAACTGATCCGGGTTTGCACCAACCTTGCATATTTCGGCAGATTGACGACGGAAACACTCGATCTCGCCGGCACGCCACTTGGGTGGGCGGCGGTCCTGGTGCCGGTCGTGGGTTCCCTGATCGTCGGACTGATGGCCCGCTTCGGCAGCGAAAAGATCCGGGGCCACGGAATTCCCGAAGCCATCGAGGCGATCCTTCTCGGCCGCTCCCGTCTCGACATCAAGGTCGCGATCCTCAAGCCGCTTTCCTCCGCAATCGCGATCGGAACCGGAGGACCATTCGGCGCCGAGGGCCCGATCATCATGACCGGCGGGGCCATCGGCTCGCTGATCGCGCAGGCGCTTCCCGTCAGCGACAGCGAGCGCAAGACGCTGCTCGTCGCCGGTGCGGCGGCGGGCATGACGACCGTCTTCGGCACGCCGATCGCCGCCGTCCTGCTTGCCGTGGAACTGCTTCTGTTCGAGTGGACGCCTAGGAGCTTCATCCCCGTTGCGGTCGCTGCGATCGTCGCGGAAGTGGAGCGGTCGGCCCTGCACATGACGTCGCCGCTGTTCCCGTTCCACGGCACGGTGGCGATCGGCTTCGAGGGGCTGCTCGCCTGGATACTTGTCGGCCTCGCCGCCGGTCTGCTCTCCGGCTTGCTGACCCAACTCGTCTATGCCTGCGAGGACGGTTTTCTCAAACTGCCGATCCACTGGATGTGGTGGCCGATGCTCGGCGGACTTGTCGTGGGCATCGGCGGACTGATCGAGCCGCACGCTCTCGGCGTCGGTTACGACAACATCGCCCGCATGCTCGACGGACACCAGATCGCCGCGGCAGCCATCCTCCTGCTGGTGGTGAAGGCCGTCATCTGGGCGGTGGCGCTCGGATCGGGCACGTCGGGCGGCGTGCTCGCGCCGCTTCTGATCATGGGCGGAGCGATGGGGGCCGTCTTCGCCGGGTTCCTTCCCGAAGCGAGCCCCGGCTTCTGGCCGCTGCTTGCGATGGCTGCGACCATGGGCGGCACGATGCGCGCTCCGCTAACGGCAACCTTCTTTGCAGTCGAACTGACGGGCAACACGCATGTTCTCCTGCCGCTGATCTCCGCTTGTGCGACGGCCCATCTGGTCACCGTCCTCCTCATGAAGCGATCGATCCTGACGGAAAAGATCGCTCGACGCGGCCACCACATCGTTCGCGAATACAGCATCGACCCGTTCGCCCTGACGAAGGTCAGCGCCGTGATGACCAAGGAGGTCGAGACCGTTCCGTCCTCGATGACGCTTCACGGTGCGGCTGCCTTTCTCGTGTCTCCGGACCGGCTCCATCCGAGCTTTCCCGTCATCGACGAAGGCGGCCGGGTGCTCGGCATCATCGATCCGCCGACGCTGCTGGCGTGGAGGAAGGCCGGACAGAAACGTGACGTTCCGCTCGGGACGCTCCTGAACCGATCGACGCCGGTTTTCGCCTACCCCGACGAGTATCTCGAAAGCGCTGCGGAGAGGCTGATGGAAGCCAATGTCGCCCATATGCCGGTAGTGTCGCGGCTGGACGGACGTCTCGTCGGCTATATCGGCTGGAAGGATCTCATGCGTGTCAGGACGAAGATCCGCTCCGAAGACAGGAACCGGACCTCGTTCGTCCGCTTTCCTGGATCGGCCAAGCGAGCCGCCCGTCGAAACGCGGCCGGTCTTTCGCCGGAGATGCCCGGGATCGGGAACACCGGCCTCGAAGGACCACGCGAACCAAGCTGACGGCGGCACGAACGGGGCCCGGGTGCCCCTCCGGGGGGCGTCGCCCTCACTCCAGCACGAAATGGCCTTCGGCGACCTGTCGGTAGTTGCGTTTCGGGGCGACTAAATCGATCGCCCTGAAGGCGCTGCCGATCTCGCCCTCGGCCACCCGACGCTGCCGCCGGCGCGCCGGATCGGCGATCGGCACGGCGGACATCAGCCGCCTCGTGTAGTCGTGCTGCGGATTTTCGAAGACGTCGCGGCGGCTGCCCATCTCGACGATCTCACCGAGATACATGACCGCGACGCGATGGCTGATGCGCTCGACGACGGCCATGTCGTGCGAGATGAAGAGATAGGCAAGCCCGAACTGCTCCTGAAGATCGAGCATCAGGTTGATGACCTGCGCCTTGACCGATACGTCGAGTGCCGAAACGGACTCGTCCGCGATGATGAGCTTCGGTTCCAACGCCAGCGCTCGGGCGATGCAGACGCGCTGCCGCTGGCCCCCCGAAAATTCGTGCGGGAAGCGCTCCGCCATCGATGCAGAAAGGCCGACGCGCGTGAGCAGTTCTCCGGCCTTTCGGCCCGCCTCCTCCGGTGTCGCGAGGCCATGCACGACCATCGGTTCGGCGATCGCCGCTCCGATGCGCATGCGCGGATTGAGGCTCTCGAACGGATCCTGGAAGATCATCTGCGCCTGCCGGCGGACCTCGGCGAGATCGTGCCGGCCGACGCCGCGCACGGCCATGCCGTCGATACGGATCCGACCGCTCTCCGCCTCGACGAGGCGGATGATCGAACGCCCGGTCGTCGACTTGCCGCAGCCCGATTCGCCGACAAGCGACAGCGTCTCGCCTTCACGCAGATCGAAGGAGATGTCCTCGACCGCGTGCACGTGGCCGACGGTACGCCTCAGGACGCCCTTTTTCACCGGAAAGCGGGTGACGAGGTTCTGGACTGAGAGGATCGGCTCGGCGTCGCGCCGCACGGTATCGGCCGTCGAGGCGGCAGGCGCCTTGTCGCCGCTTTCGAGATCGATGACGGGAAAGCGCATCGGGCGCGGCGTACCCGCCATCGAGCCCAGTTGCGGTACGGCGGAAAGCAGTGCGCGCGTATAGGGATGCTCCGCACCGGCGAAGATGGCCGCCGTGCTGCCGGTCTCGACCACCTCACCGCGATACATGACGACGGTCCGGTCCGATATCTCGGCGACCACGCCCATGTCGTGGGTGATGAAGAGGACCGACATTCCCTCCTCTTCCTGCAGGCCGCGGATGAGTTCGAGGATCTGCGGCTGGATCGTCACGTCGAGCGCCGTCGTCGGTTCGTCGGCGATGAGGAGCTTCGGCGAGCAGGCGAGCGCAATGGCGATGACGACGCGCTGGCGCATGCCGCCCGAAAAATTCATGGGGTACTCGTCGAGCCTGGAGGCGGCCGAGGGAATGCGCACCCTGTCGAGAAGCCGAACGGCCTCGGCGCTTGCCGCCCGATGCGACATGCCTCGGTGGCGCCTCAGGACCTCGGTGATCTGGTCGCCGATCTTCAGAACCGGGTTGAGGCTGGTCATCGGCTCCTGGAAGATCATGCCGATGCGGTTGCCGCGGATCTTGCGCATCTCCTCCGGCGGCAGGGAAAGGAGATCCCTGCCTTCGAAGTCGATGCGACCCGTCGAGCGCGAGGCGGTCGGCGAGAGCAGGCGCATGATCGACATCGCCGTGACGCTCTTGCCCGAGCCGGACTCGCCGACGACGGCCACGGTCTCGCGCTCGCCGACCTCGAAGGCGACGTTGCGGACGACATCGGTCCAGCGACCGTCGACGCGAAAGGACGTCGTCAGGTCGGAGACTGACAGAACCGCACGGCTCATCGTCAGCCCTCCCGACGCGGATTGAGGATATCGCGCAGCGCATCGCCGATCAGGTTGATCGCGACGATGAGGACGAGCAGCGCGAGGCCGGGGAAGAAGCTGATCCAGTAGTCGCCGGACAGCATGAAGTTGAACCCGTTCGCTATCAGCAGTCCGAGCGATGGCTGGGTGACCGGAAGGCCGATACCGAGGAAGGAAAGCGTCGCCTCCAGCATGATCGCGTAGGCGATGCGCATCGTCGCGACGACGATGAGCGGGGCCAGACAGTTCGGCAGGATATGGCGGAAAAGGATGCGCCGGTCCGGCAACGCCATCGAACGCGCCGCCTCGACATAGGCGCGCTTGCGCTCGATCAGCGCCGACCCGCGGATGGTGCGGGCATAATAGGCCCATTGCGTGACCACCAGGGCAAGGATGATCTTGTCGACGCCCTGGCCGAGTATTGCGAGGAAGATCAATGCGATGAGGATCGACGGGAAGGAGAGCTGAATGTCGACGATGCGCATCAGCGCGGCATCGGTGCGTCCACCCACATAGGCGCTGAAAAGGCCGATCGAGGCGCCGATGACCAGCGCGATTCCGGCGCTCAGGAACCCGACGAGCAGGCTTATGCGCAGGCCGTAGAGGATCGCGCTGAAGAGATCGCGCCCCTGGTCGTCGGTGCCCAGCAGGTAGAGCATGCCGTCCATGCTGTGCGATCCGGGTGCCAGCCGGCCGTCCATGATGTCGAGCTGCGACAGGTCGTAAGGGTTCTGCGGCGCGACCAGCGGTGCGAGCACCGCGGCCACGACGATGATCGTGACCACGACGATGCCGAAGAGCGCCAGCCTGTCGCGGAAAAGCGCGGCGAGCGTCTTGCGCAGCGGCGAGACGGATGCCGGCGCAGCCTTACCGGCTTCGGTCGTGTCGGTGTCGAGGCCGCTCACGCGTCTCCCTCCAGCCGAACACGCGGGTCGACGATCGAATAGAGGATGTCGACGACGAGATTGATGATGCTGACCATCACCACGGTGATCAGCAGATAGGCGAGGATGACGGGACGATCGAGCACGGCGATGGAATCGATGATCAGCTTGCCCATGCCCGGCCACGCGAAGATCGTTTCGGTAACGACGGCGAAGGCGATCAGCGAGCCGAGCTCGAGGCCGATGACGGTGATCAGCGGGATCAGCGTGTTCTTCAGCACGTGCACCAGCACGACCCGCGCCTCGCTCAACCCCTTGGCACGGGCGAAGCGCACGTAGTCGAGTTGCATCGTCTCGATGACGCCTGCGCGCGTGATGCGGATGACGAGCGATATCTTGAAGAGCGCGAGATTGAAGGCAGGCAGGACGAGATGGGCAAGCCCGCTGAGCGTGAAGAGGCTGAGCGGCACGCCCAATACGGAAACCGTCGCTCCGCGGCCGGAGGCCGGCAGCCAGCCGAGATAGACGCTGAACACCATGATCATCACCAGTCCGATCCAGAAGGTCGGCAGGCTGAAGCCGAGGATGGAAAAGGTCATGATCGACTTCGAGACGAGGCCGCGCGGGCGCAGGCCCGCATAGACGCCGAGCGGAATGCCGATAAGGAGCGCCATCACCAGCGCCACGAACGCCAGTTCGAGCGTGGCCGGCATGCGCTGCAGGATCAGGGTAAGCGCCGGCTGGTTGTAGACGAAGGAGTTGCCGAGATTCCCCTCCAGCGCATGCTTGAGGAAAATCCAGTATTGTTCGACGACCGGCTTGTCGAGGCCGAACGACTTGATCACCTGCAGACGTTCGGCCGGTGTCGCCGTGGAGCTCAACAGCACGTCGACGGGATTGCCGACGAGGTTCAGGCCGCCGAAGACAAGAACCGACATGACGAAAAGGGTAAGCACGGTCTGGGCGATGCGGCTGAGGAGATATGCGACCATGGCTCAGGCTCCCGCGGGCAGGCGAAGGTCGCCGTCGCCGTAGCGCGCCATGCGGCCGACGATGAAATCGAGGAACCGCGCCTCGTCCACCCGATCGATCAGCGTGACGCTCGCCGCGCGATCGCCCCGGCCGAGGAAATCGGCATGAGCCTGGCCCTTCGTCAAGCCGGCGACCTCGACACCGACGGCGGCTGCCCGACCCGAGAACATCGACGGATCGACGAGCCAGGCGATCGTCATCGCGTCGTGGATCGGCCCCCCCGGTCGTCCGTAGCGCGCGACATCGCTCCTGTCGAAGCGGGTCATGAGATCGGCGATCGCAGCGCCGGGCCGGCCGCCGACCGCGCGGAAGCGATCGATGTGCTCGACCGTGAAAAGCGCCTGGCAGGTGACGTCGAGCGGCATCAGCGTCACCGGAATGCCGGAGCGGAAGACGGCCTCGGCGGCGTGCGGATCGGCGAAGAAGTTGAATTCCGCCCATGGCGTGCGGTGACCGGGCACGGAAAACGCGCCACCCATGGCGACGATCCGGCCGATGCCGCGCTGCACGGCCGGCTCCTGTATCAGCGCCAGCGCGATGTTGGTCATCGGGCCGATTGCGCAAACCGTCAGCGAACCGCCCTCCTCCGCGGCGGCAAGCGCTTGACGAACGAGGAAATGCACCGCGTTTTCCGGATCGGGCGAGACGGTTTGCCTGCCCACGATGTCTTCGCCGAAGGAACCGATCGCCGCATATTTGCCGAACACCTGGTCGCGCGCCAGCGGCGCGGCGGCACCGGCGCGCACCGGCACGTCCGATCGCCCCGACAGGCCGACTATGCCGGCGGCATTGGCGATCGCGGCCTTCAAGGGCACGTTGCCGGCAACCGCCGACACGCCGAGCAGGTCGATCTCGGGGGAAGCGAGCGCGACGAGGATCGCGACCGCATCGTCGACGCCGGGATCCGTATCGATTATGACGCCCGGCGCCGTCATGCCGGCACCTGCTCGCCATAGCGCGACAGGCGCTTAAGCAGCAGATCGACGACACCGGCCGTATCGACGCTGGTGACGATCTCGACATTGGGCTCGAGCCCGCTCTTGCCGTACCAGTCCGCAACCGTCTGCCCCATGCAGAGCTCGCTCTCGCACTCGACGAAGACATGCGCCCGCGAGCTGCCGAAAAGCTGCGGCGCCAGCAGATAGGCGATGACCAGCGGATCGTGCAGCGGCCCTCCGCGCGAGCCGTAGCGGCGCACGTCGTTCCGGTCCCAGAAGGCCATCAGTTCGACGAGCGCCCGGGAGATGCGTCCGCTGACACGCCCGAATTCCACCACCTGCTCCGGCTTCAGGATTACGCGATGCGTCGCGTCTAGCCCTAACGCGACGATCTCGATCCCGCTTGAGAAGACGATGCTTGCCGCGTGCGGATCGGCCAGCATGTTGAATTCCGACGTGAGCGAGCGATTGCCGGCCTCGCGGTAGGCGCCGCCCATCATGACGATGCGCTCGACACCGGCGGCGATGCCCGGCTGCATCCGCAAGGCGACGGCGATGTTCGTCAACGGGGCCAGGCAGCAAAGCGTGACGCGCCGGCCCGTCGCTGCCGCATCCCCGAGCGTATCGACCAGGAAATCGACGGCGGACCGCTGCTCGACCCTCTTCACCGGGTCCGCGAGAGCGGCCCCGCCCAGCCCGTCGCGCCCATGGAACTGGCCGTGGATCGGCTCGCGGAATATCGGCCGGAAGCAGCCCCGATAGACCGGGATATCGCTTCGCCCACCGAGTTCGCAGATCTTCAGCGCGTTGGCGACGGTGCGCTCGATCGGCTGGTTGCCGCAGACCGGCGTGATCCCGAGGATTTCAAGCTCGGGCGAGACGAACGCCGCAAGAAGGGCGATCGCGTCGTCGATACCGGGATCGCAATCGATGATGATCGGGGTGGGGGCCATGAACGCTCGATCTGTGCAGCTTCAAGTCTGGAGAGCGCCGACGCCGGCGAGCACCGAGGCGATATCGGCGCGGGCAGCCTCGTCCAGCGCACGTTGCGGGGCGATCGGATCGCCGACCGCAAAGCCCTGCAGGTCCAGCGCCGCCTTGATGCAGGCGGCCAGCGAATATTTCGAGAAGATCTCGTTCACCCGCCACAGCGGACGCTGCAGGTCCATTGCCGCCGCCCAGTCGCCGCGCCGCGCAGCCTCGTAGAGGGCGATGCTCTGCTTGGGCACGATGCAGGCCGGCCCCGCCATCCAGCCGACGCCACCGATCATCATGACGCAGGTCGGGATATGCGCCGAGGCGGAGAACACCTCCATGCGCCCCCGTGTGCGCTCGATGATCGACAGGAGCCGGCCGGTATTGGTCGAGGCGTCCTTGATGTAGCCGATATTGTCGACGTGGCTGAGACGCTCGATCACCGGCAGCGACAGGTCCGAGCGCTGGAACTGCGGGTTGGTGTAGAGGACGACGGTGCGCCCCTTCGCAGCTTCGGCTATCGCCCGGAAATAGGCTTCCACGCCGTCGTCGCCAATCGGAAAATAGGCCTCCAGTATCGCCAGGATACCATCGGCACCGGCGGCGACCATCGCCTCGGTCTGCGCCACCGCGTCGCGCGTCGAGGTCGACGCAACACCGGCGATGACCGGGACGCGGCCGCCGGCGGCGGCGACCACCGCCTCCACAACCTTGATGCGCTGCGCGCGATCGAGATAGGCGAATTCCCCGGTGCTGCCGAGCGGGGCCAGGCCGTGGACACCCGAATCGATCAGGTGCTCGACGAGATCGCGAAGCGGCTCTTCCATGACGCGGCCCTCGCCGTCCACCGGAGAGACCAGATAGGGGAAGACCCCGTGCAGTTCCATCATCGTATGACGCCCCTCACTTCGGTTTGACGTAGAAGGCGAGCGTATAGGCGTCGGAGCGGCCGGCATAGCTGAGGTCGTTCTTCATCGCCCAGGTATTGGCGAGGTAGAACACCGGAATGACGCCGAGATCCTTCATGCCGATCTCGGTTGCCTTGCGCAGCAGCGCCTCGCGCTTGGCGTTATCGAGCGTGTGGCGCGCCTCGTCGAGGGTCTTGTCGAATTCCGGATTGGAATAGCGGCCGCGATTGCCCTGTCCGGCCTTGGGACCATAGGTTTCGAGCAACGGCCCGAGCACGCCGGACGCCTCGCCCGTCTCCACCGCCGCTCCGCCCATGATGAAGCTGAACTCACGCGCCGAGGCGCGCGAGAAATAGATGCTGCCCGGCATTGTCTTGACCTGCGTCTTGATGCCGATGCGGCTGAAGAACTGGCCGATCGCCTGCGCGACGTTGGAATCGTTCGGATAGCGATCGTTCGAGGCGTGGAAGGTCAGCGAGAAGCCGTTCGGATAACCCGCCTCGGCGAGCATCTGCTTCGCCTTCTTCGGATCGTAGGGATCGACCTTGATGCTGGGATCGTAGCCGAAATAGCCCTCCGGCACGAGCTGTCCGGCCGGCACGCCCTGCCCGTCCATGATGCGGGCGACGATGGCGGCGCGGTTGATCGAAAGCGACAAAGCGCGCCGCACCTCTTCCTTGCGCAGCGGGTTCTTGCCGTCCGGCCCCTTGGCGAAGGGCGAAACCTCGCGGTCCTGATCCATGGCAAGATACATGACGCGGTTGCCGGCGACCTTGACGACCTTCAGCGCCTGCGACGATTCCAGCCTGTGCGTATCGGCCGTCGGGATGTTTTCGATCATGTCGACGTCGCCGGAAAGGATCGCCGCGACGCGGGCGCTGTCGTTCTTGAAGACGCGGAAGGTCACGTTGTCCCAGGCGGGCTTGCCGCCCCAGTAGTCGTCGTTGCGCTTCAGGACCACCTTGTCGCCCGGCGTCCAGGAAACGAACTCGAACGGCCCGGTGCCGATCACGCCCTTGCCCTGATTCATCTCGGTGGTGGTTACGTTCTCGTCCGCCGCCGGAAGGATGGCGATGCGGCTGAGATCGTTGAGCAGCAGCGGCGTCGGGCCATCGGTGGTGATCTTGACGGTCATCGGATCGACGGCCGTCACCTCCTTGATCGCCTTCACATAAGGCATGAAGGAGCTCGGGCTGTTCTTGGAGGCGAGCGGCACCCGGTCGATGCTGGCGACGACGTCCTTCGCCGTCAGCGGAGTGCCGTCGTGGAACTTCACATTCGGCCGCAGCTTGAACTCCCATGTGGAGTCGTCGACGGTCTTCCACGACACGGCGAGCGCCGGGATTATCTGCTGCTTGCCATCCTGGTTGACGAGACCGTCGAAGATGTTGCGCGCCATGGCGCTGTTCGGGCCGACAACGTAGAACTGGGGATCCATCGACGTCGTCGACGCTGACAGGCCGATCGTCAGGTCGCGGGCATGCGACACCGACGGAACAATCGAAACGCAGGCAGCCAGAATGGCGGCGGCAGTTGGAATCCTCATGGCAGAACCTCCCTCACAACGATGCGTGCCGCGACGAGGCGGCATCCGCTCGTCGAGCAATACGGCTTTTCGGGACTGATGAAAAATTGTATCTTATGCTGGTTTCATTCCTGAATGTTATGATGGAAATATCGATGCGCCTCAAATCGCGACAGGTCGAAGCCTTCCGCAGCGTCATGATGTCCGGCGGCATCACGGCTGCGGCCGAGGCGATGAGCATCACCCAGCCGGCCGTCAGCCGGCTGATCAAGGATCTCGAGGCGGCCGTAGACATCAAACTGTTCGAGCGCCACGGCACGCGCCTCGGTCCGACGCCGGAAGCGACATTGCTCTTCAGGGAGGTCGAGCGTCTCTTTCTCGGCCTCGACCAGATCGCCCGGGCGGCCGACGATATTCGCGAGCACAAGAATATCGTGCTGAGGATCGCCAGCGTCACATCGCTGATGCGGCCCTATCTGCAACAGGCGATCATCGACGTCGTCGGCCAGCGGCTCGACCTGCCGCTGGTGATCGACGTCGAGAACAGCCGGCATATCTGGGAAATGGTCGACAAGGGCCAGTATGATCTCGGTCTCGTCTTCAACTCGCCGGGCATGTCCAAGGAAAACACCGATCTGCTCAGCTTGTCCGGCGCGGTGGCCGCCGTCGCGCCGGGTCACCCGCTCGCGGACCGCGCATTGATCCGTCCGCCCGACCTCGTCGGGGCGCGAGTCCTCATTCCGGGCCGCAACTCTCCCCTGAGACTGGCGCTCGACCGGGCCTTCGCCGTCGACCAGTCGCAGCCGGCAAGCACCGTCGAGACGTCCATGCTGAACTGTTGCAGCTTCGCCGCCGAGGGGCTCGGCGTCGCGATCGTCGACCGCACGAGCATTCGCGCCGCCGGCGTCAATGTCGTCGCGATCCCCTTCGAGCCGGAGATCAGCATCTCCTATCTCGCCATCCGGCCATCCGGCGCCAGACGGATCGCCGCGCTCGACCAGATCGTCGAACGGATGCGTACCCTGATGGCCTGAGCCGGCTCACACGATCCGCGCTGCGGCATGGCGTGGGCGAACATGCCGTCCTCGATCGCTGCCACAATGCCGGCAATGGCGCGCTCGATCTTCTGAAGCGCGTGATGGTCCGGTTGTTGTCGCAGGTGATTAGCAGTCGCGGAAGACGGGCGATCTCTTCTCGACAAATGCCCGCTGGGCCTCCTTCGTGTCTTCGGTTTTGGACAGATCGACAGTGACCGTCTGTTCGTACCGGTAGCCGTCCCTCACCGGCAATTCCTCGACGAGATTGAAGGCATGCTTGACCCTCTGGACCGCAACCGGGCTCTTGCGCGCGATCTCGGCGGCTATGGCCCGCGCCTCGTCGAGCAGTCTTTCGAGCGGAACGCAGGCTTCGATGACGCCCAGTCTATGAAGTTCTCCGGCGGAAACCTTGCGGCCCGTGAAATACATCATGCGGGCCTTCGATCTGCCGAAATGCTCCATCAGGAAGCGGGCTCCTCCCGCCAGCCCCACGTCGAGTTCCGGCATGACGAAATAGGCGTCGTCCGCGGCCAGCATGATATCGCATGACAGCATGAGGGCGAATCCGGCGCCGATCGCAGGTCCGTTCACCGCGGCGATAACAGGTTTCGCACAGTCACTCACCGCATAGAAAAATTCGCGGGTCAGGCGATTGTGGCGAATGTAGTCGCCCGGCTCTTCGACCAGACCGACCCGCTCCTTGATGTCCGCCCCGGCGGAGAAGACCTTTCCGCCACCGGTCAGGATGACGACACGCACGTCGCTTCGGTCGCTCAGCGTATCGAAGACACGGATGAACTCCTCGCGGCTTTGGCGGTTCTGTGCGTTGACCGGCGGTCGATCGAACGTCACCGTGGCGATATGGTCGGCGACATCGACCTTCAACGTTTCGAATTCCATGGCCTTCTCCTCTTGATCGTCGCCACAAGGTAGTCCCGTGCCGACGCTCCGGCACTGCGGTGCCGGGAAAAGGATGCTTGCACAATCCGCAAAGACACGCCCCTCGCGCGCGCTTTCCGCGTCGAGCAAAGCACGTGTGCGGAGACAGGACATGTTCGCCGTCCGGCCGGATGATAATTGCGGAGGAAGAGAACGAAGGAGGATACCCATGGCCACCGGACGCTATGTCAGCGATCTCGAAGAAGGCGATGTTCTCGGCCCCGTCGAATATACGATCAGCCGTTTCGTCATCCGCGAATATGCCCACGCGGTCGAATTGCATCAGGATTTCTTTCAGCACAGGGACGGGCAGATCGCGCCCCCCACGATGGTCCATCTCGACAAGCTGAGGCTCTACCGCCACGCCTGCCCGGCGGGAACCGGTCCCCATGCCCGTGTTCACGTCGAGTACGATGCGACGGTTCACGCTCCGGTGCCCGCCGATACCCGTCTGGTCGTCAGCGGCCATGTCTCCGGCCGTTACGTCAAGCGCGGCCGCGAATATGTGCACATGGACATCGAGATGAAGGAAGCGGCAAGCCAGCGCCCGCTGGTTTCCTATCGCGATACCGTGATCCTTTCCTATTCGGGCGAAAGCAGCAAGAAGGCGGACGCGGCATGAACTGCTTGAAGATATTGAAGGCCGCCGACGTCGCCGAGGGAATGGAACTCACCGGCCCAACGCGGCTGATGACGCGCGAGCGCATGCGCTGGTATGTCGACGCACAGCCGACGGTCGCGCTCGATACCGGCCGCATCGAGCGGCAGGAGCCGACGATCCACGACGACGATGCCTATGCGCGGTCCCAGGGCCTGCCCGGCATCATCGCCGACGGCATGATCTCGACCAACTGGATCCTCGGTCTCCTGATCGAACGCTTCGGCGAGACGGCGGCATGCGAGGGACGGCTGCGGACGAAATACGTCAAACCAATCTACGAAGACGATGCGATCGTCGCCCGCGCGCGCGTGACGGCGGCTGAGCCGGACGGGGACAGGCTGCGGTGCACGCTCGACGTCTGGTGCTCCAATGGCGCCGACCAGCAGGTGACGGTCGGCGAGGCGACGGTATTCGTCCCGCGCTGACAGGACAAAATCCATAGCAGGAAAGCCCGCTTCGAGCGGGCTTTTTTCGTTAGAAACAGCGATCGTAAATAGATGC
>Ga0164242_10005652_pt1 | contig 13894 bp, 11 predicted proteins | sample OricomgcompostMG_FD_108783 | JGI IMG/M metagenome (GOLD analysis project Ga0164242, IMG submission 108783) | Miracle-Growth compost microbial communities from Emeryville, California, USA - Original compost - Miracle growth compost (MG) ...
TCAGCACGTGTTTTGCAAAACAATCGTTTGCATAAAAGTAGCAAAAAACAATACAGTCCCAAACTTTTTTGGCTGCTGCGCATCATCCCGGACTCAGGAATGTATAAACGGCCCGGAAGAAGGACATATGGCAAACAGCCAGCACGAACCGAAGGACAAAAATGCGTGAATACCCGGTCGCCCCTTCGAAAGGGTTTACCCCGGCCAGGTGCGGAAAGATAAATCAAAGGCGGACGGTCAGTAAAATTCCTAAATAACCACTTGCAAATATTTGTGATACAACTACTTATTTGGCCTGTAATTGGGTTGTTCTCCAGGTTTTTTTTACATTTGTTCTATTATGTTTGAGGAACATAACCTAACCGATTTACTGGCTTCCTTTTTTTATGAAAAAGGATACGTGCGTATTCCCCATCTGGGAACCCTGCGGCTTCCGGAAGGATCGGTACATGCCCTCGACAACCGTCACGAGCTTCCCGGACCGGTATCTTTCGAATATGACCCCGGTCAACAGGAAGATCCCGAACTCGTGGATTTCATTACGGACAGAACCCGCAAAATGCGGGCGCTGGCGGTTTCCGACTTACTGTCCCTTGCTGATCAGGCCCGTGAGATGCTGAACATGGGGCAGTCCTATACCCTCCGTTCCCTGGCCACCTTATCCCCGGATGGCCGCGGCGGCTTTTCGGTAGTACGGGACAAGTCACCCTTTCAGCTGACCCCGAAAACCAAAGAGCCCGCCTTCAATACAACCCATAAGCCTCCTGTCCGGGAGGGCCGCATCCATTCTACGGGAAGCAGGCGTACGGCCGCCGGCGTACTGATGACCGCCATTTGTATAGGTATCGGGGCACTGCTGGTCTATTTCCTTTTTTTTCACCGCCAGTCGCCTGGCACCCGGACCCCGGAAGATTCGGGCATTCCCCGGCCTGCCGAGGTGGAGGAAGCTACGGGCGGTGGCGCCGATGCTTCCGCCAACGCCGATGGATTACTACATTATGAGGCCGTTTTCGAACATGCGATAGGAGAAAGAGCCCTTGCCCGCTACCGGCAACTGACTTCCTGGGGGCACCAGATCGTGCTGCATACGGATGACTCCGTACATTACAGCCTGGCCATCCGCTTCACCACACCGGCCACCGACACCACTGCCGTAAAGGATTCCATTGCGTTGTTATATGGCCATCCCGTGAATATCAGGCTATTACCTTGAGACCATGCGTGGGAGAAACAAGGAATCCCCGTTAGTGAACAGACCACCCTAATTAGCATGTAAGGCCGGGCCTTCAGCACATAACCACCGCCAGAGGCAGTGGATTTTTATGGTGCATTAAATTTTGACAAACATTTGTTAATTCGGTAAAATTGTCGGACTTTTGCGCTCCAAAATAGTTCAAACAGTCAGAAAATCAGACCTCTAGTTTAAAAATCATTTGTTATGGCAAGAGTATGTCAGGTTACGGGAAGAAGGCCGGTGTCCGGAAATTACGTATCTTTCTCCAACATTAAGACGAAGCGGCGGTTTCTGCCCAATCTGCAGAAAAAGCGTTTTTATCTGGCTGAGGAAAACCGCTGGATCACCCTGAAACTGACGGCTGACTCCATCCGGACCATTAACAAGAAAGGGTTGAATGCCGTGATTAAAGAAATGCGCGCGGCTGGTCAAAAGATCTGAAGCATTTTCATTACCGTAATTAAAAACGCTTTTAAACCATGGCGAAAAAAGGAAATAGAGTGCAGGTAATACTGGAATGCACCGAACATAAGGCTTCGGGGATGCCGGGTACTTCCCGTTACATCACCACCAAGAACAAAAAAAATACGGCCGAACGCCTTGAACTGAAGAAGTTCAACCCGATCCTGAAACGGAAGACCGTTCATAAAGAGATCAAATAAACGATTTTTTCATTCTGAAAATTAGAAACTCATGGCAAAGACCGCTAAGACAGCTATCAAGTCCAATAAAGGTCAGCAAGACGTGGATGCCAAATCCTGGACCAAGGTGATCCGTACCGTTCGTTCTCCCAAGACCGGTGCTTATTCTTTCAAGGAAGCGATCGTCCACAAGGATAAAGTAAAAGATTTCGTGGCAGGCAAATAATCTACCGAATCCATGATCACGCATTGGAAGCTATCTCGACAGGTCGAGGTGGCTTTTTGCATTTTATCACCCCCTGAATGATCCGGGCGTGTTTTGAATCGTACATTTGGAGGGGCTAGTGAGCGGCAACCACTGGAAGAGCATGCAGAACGCGGCTTTTTCGCCGGCTTGCGCGCAGATTAAGTTACCTCATGCATTAACGCTGGAATATTGCTACTATGGGATTATTTAAGAAACTATTTTCCAAAGAGGAAAAGCAGCACCTGGACAAAGGACTGGAAAAGACAAAAGACAGCTTTCTAAAGAAGATCAGCCGGGCGGTAGCAGGCAAGTCCGAGGTAGACGAAGAAGTGCTGGACCAGCTGGAAGAAGCGCTTGTCTCCGCGGACGTGGGCGTGGATACCACCATCCAGATTATAGACCGCATAGAAAAGCGGGTGTCCCGGGATAAATATTTAAACACCGGGGAACTCAATCAGATCCTCCGTGAAGAGATCTCCGGCATGCTGGAGGCAAACGCTTCGGTGAGCGTTCGGGGATTCGAGGTACCGCCGAGTGAGGTGCCTTATGTCATTTTAGTCGTTGGTGTGAATGGTGTCGGGAAAACGACTACGATCGGCAAACTGGCTTATCATTACAAAAAAGCCGGATACTCCGTGCTGCTTGGGGCAGCCGATACCTTCAGAGCTGCAGCAGTGGACCAGTTGACGATCTGGAGCGAGCGCGTAGGCATTCCCATCGTAAAACAAGCGATGGGATCCGACCCGGGAGCGGTAGCTTTTGATGCCGTCACGAGTGCCGTTGCCAGGAAATCCGACGTAGTGCTGATCGACACCGCCGGCCGGCTGCATAACAAGAAGCACCTGATGGAAGAGCTCGCCAAGATACACCGGGTCATTAAAAAGGTCATTCCTGAGGCGCCCCAGGAAGTACTGCTTGTGCTGGATGGTTCCACCGGACAGAACGCGCTGGAACAGGCACGCCAATTTACTGCCGCCACCCGGGTCAGCGCGCTGGCCATTACCAAACTGGACGGCACCGCCAAGGGCGGTGTAGTACTGGCGATCGCCAGCCAGTTTAAAATACCGGTTCGCTACATTGGAATAGGAGAGCGTATGGAGGATCTCCAGCCCTTCGATCCCACGGAATTCGTAGACACTATTTTCAATGTAACTGATTGATTACCATTAGTTAAATACATATTATTTATATTTTTTCTCGTATTGAAATTTCACTTTAGACATCGTTCGATCCGCCTTGTCGGGCCAAGCGTTTTGAGGTATCCGGTGAATGCCTTCCTGTGAACGTCTTTCTGCCGGCGCATGGTTTTTGTAAGGGATAAGCGGCCACTCTTTTTGTACTGTTTTCTAATCAGGAAATGATAATTTTGTCCGTGCTTCAATTTCATGATATATGGAAGTAAAACCAATCGACCGGGTAAGCAACATTACCCCGGAAGCGTTTCGCAATCAATACCTCAAACCCCGCAAACCCGTCGTGATCACCGGCCTATCCCAGGATTGGCCCGCTTTTAATAAATGGACGTGGGATTACTTTATCCAGCTGGTCGGAAAGGAAAAGGTGGGGTTGTACAACAATACGCGTGCGGACGAACATACTCCCGTCAACGGGTATGATGAAGAAATGCTGTTCGGCGATTACCTGGAAATGGTCAAGAAAGGTCCTGTGGAATTGCGGATTTTCCTGTTCAACATCTTTAAATATGCACCGGGAATCGCGGAAGACTTCACCTGGCCTGATCACCTGATCAAAGGATTGCTCAAAAAGTACCCGATGCTTTTTGTCGGTGGAGAAGGCTCTATCGCGCACATGCATTACGACATCGATCTTTCCCACATCATTCACACCCAGTTCATCGGACGCAAAAGGGTGCTGCTTTTGGAGAACAGCCAAAGCCCGCTGATCTATAAAATGCCGCTGACCGTGGAGAGCGCCGCCAGTTTCGTCCATTGGGAAGACGGTCTGGACGAGGCGCATTTTCCGGCGCTTAAATATGCCCAGGGCTATACCACGATCCTCGAACACGGCGATACGATGTTTATGCCCGCCGGTTACTGGCACCACATGCAATATATGGATAGTGGGTTTGCCATGAGCCTCCGGGCGCTGGACGAAACCCTCAAAGGCAAGCTGAACGGACTGTATCATATTCTGCCCATGCGGCTGACCAATAACCTGCTCATTAAAACGCGGCCAAAGTGGTGGTACCATTACAAAAGAGACGCCGCCCGGAAAATTGCGGAAAAAGCGATGAAGGGCCTTGTTTGATCCGCACTACAACCGCCCTGCCGGATCACCGTGATCCCTTCTGGCTAAAAGGCGATTTCTAGGCAATTCGTCCTACCTTTGCTTTTTCAAAAAAGCACGGCTTGAAAGCGAGATCGTTAAAGAAGGACAAAGTAAACATCATCACGCTGGGCTGCTCCAAGAATATGGTGGACAGCGAGGTTTTAAGCGGGCAGTTGCGCGCCAACAGCCTGGATGTGGTCCATGAGAATACCCGGCCCGATCACAACATCGTCGTGGTGAATACCTGCGGATTTATTGATAAAGCCAAAGAAGAGTCCGTCAATACGATCTTGGAGCAAGTCTCTCTGAAACAGGAAGGCTTACTGGACAAGGTATACGTGACGGGCTGTCTGAGTGCCCGGTACAGGGAAGATCTGGAACGGGAAATTCCCGAAGTGGATGCCTGGTTTACCGCACTGGAAATGCCGCTTTTACTTCGTAAACTCAATGCAGATTATAAAAGTGAGCTGATAGGGGAACGCCTGTTAAGCACCCCTTCCCATTACGCTTACCTGAAGATATCGGAGGGATGTAACCGGACCTGTGCTTTCTGCGCCATCCCGCTGATGCGGGGTGGTCATGTGTCCAAACCGCTGGAGGAGATCATTACGGAGGCGGAAAGGCTGGTCTCCATGGGGGTAAAAGAGGTGATGCTCATTGCCCAGGAGCTGACCTATTACGGGCTGGACATATACAAGCGACGTCGCCTGGCGGAGCTGCTGGACCGGCTGGCAGACGTCCGGGGACTGGAATGGATCCGGCTTCATTATGCCTATCCTGCTAAATTCCCCCTGGAGATACTGGAAGTGATGCGCCGGCGGGACAACATCTGTAATTACCTGGATATACCCTTGCAGCATGCTTCGGACCGGATGCTTGCCGCCATGCGCCGCCAGATCACGCGTGGAGATATGCAGGAACTGCTTGCCCGCATCCGGGAAGCGGTTCCGGGTATCTGCCTCAGGACGACGCTGATCGCAGGATTCCCCGGAGAGACGGCCGAAGACGTCGAAGCACTTAAATCGTTTCTTACCGAACAGCGTTTTGACCGGGTCGGCGTCTTTACCTATTCTCATGAAGAGGATACTTCGGCCTATGGACTGAGCGACGATGTACCCGCCGCCGAAAAAGAGCGCAGGGCACAGGAGATCATGGAACTGCAACAGGAAATTTCCTACGAGAAGAATGCCGCCAAGATTGGAAAGATATTTAAAGTACTGGTAGATAAAAAGGAAGCGGGAAGGTTTATCGGCCGTACCGAATTCGATTCGGTAGAAGTGGACAATGAAGTCATTATCGACGGTGAAGCCGATCTCCGGATTGGAGAGTTTGCACGTGTGGAGATTACCGAGGCGTACGATTATGACCTGGAAGGAAGGGTCGTGTAAAAGACCGCTTTAAAAAAATAACGTCACCGGAAAAATGATTCGCCCATAGATTAAGCACAAAGGCAGATGGATTGTAAGACTGATTTCATTGATTACTCCGATACCGGTTATTTCTCCCGGCTTATGACCGATTATCTGAAAGAGGATCCTTCGCTGAAACCTTTTTATACCTACTGCCCGACCGATCCCGACTTTGAAAAAGCGATGGCTGCACGGGATGCCTTTCCCACGGACCGGGCGTTGCTGACAAGAGAACTGGAACGCCAGTACGAAGGGCTGGATATCCATGACAATCTCCGGGATAACCTGCAGCGGCTCGGAGAAGATAACACCTATACGATCTGCACGGCCCATCAGCCCAACTTGTTTACAGGCTATTTATATTTTGTCTACAAGGTCCTCCACGCGGTGAAACTGGCTGAGTCGCTCAGCAAGCAATATCCGGACAGGCATTTTGTGCCGGTTTACTATATGGGCAGCGAAGACAATGATCTGGAAGAACTGGGAACCGTACACGTGGAAGGCCGCACCTACCGGTGGCAAACTACCCAACAGGGTGCCGTAGGGCGCATGAAACCGGAAGGATTGGAGGCGCTCATCAACCAGGTGACCGAACACCTGGGCGTAAACGATTCTGCCGCGCAAATCAGAGAACTTGTCAGGGAAGCTTACCTGGGTCGCCAGGACATCCAGACGGCAACGCTGTATCTGGTCAATGCGCTTTTCGGTCGTTTTGGGCTGGTGGTCCTCATCGCGGACACGCCGGGTTTCAAACGTGCCATGCTGCCGGTCCTGAAAGAAGAATTGCTTTCGGGTGCTTCCTTTCCGATCGTTACCGAAACCATCCGGACCTTTCCTTCCGCTTACCATGCCCAGGCCACTCCCAGGGAGATTAACCTGTTTTACCTTGAAGAACAATTGCGGGAAAGGATTGTTAGAACTGATGAGCGGTGGGATGTATTGCATACGGGGATTTCGTTTACCCGGGAACGTTTGCTTCAGGAACTGGATACCCATCCCGAACGCTTCAGTCCAAACGTTATCTTACGCGGCGTACTCCAGGAAACGATCTTGCCGGATATCGCCTTTATCGGCGGCGGCGGCGAATTGGCCTACTGGCTGGAGTTAAAAGGAGTGTTTGAATATTTCAAGGTTCCCTTCCCGCCTCTCATGCTCAGGAATTCCCTGCTTTGGGTGGATGAAAGGGCCGCTAAAAAATTAGCTAAAATGGGCTTGACACCCCGGGAGCTTTTCAGGGATACCGAGACCCTGATCACGGATTTTGTAAAAAGGCACACCCAGCAAGATCTGGTGCTGAAAAAAGAATATGCCGAGACGGAGGCACTTTATGAGCAACTGGAGAAAAAGGCACTTCAAATTGACGTCACCCTGAAGGCCTCCGTGGCCACCCAACGGAAAAAGTCTCTTTGCGCCCTGGGGAAACTGGAGCACAAGTTCCTGCGGGCGGAGAAAAAAAAGTTTGCCTGGCAGACGGATGCCATCCGGTCGGTAAAAGCACACCTGTTCCCGGAGGGAGGCTTGCAGGAGCGCGTCGAAAACCTGCTGCCGTTTTATGCATCCTATGGTGCAGATTTTTTGAATACCGTCTATGACGTGCTGGATCCGCTGAACAAAGCCTTCACCATCGTCAGTTGTCAATGAGCCATTGGGCCGAGCGAACCGGACGGCGAAACCACGCGCCGGGATATTTTTCATAATTTGAGCGATCATGCGTATTTCCGTTTCCAGAAAGTCCACCAAGATATACCCCAATTCCAAGCGTGTTGTAGCACGGTTTTTCATCAACGGGTCCGAAAGAGCTAAGTCCATTATCCTGAAAGTAAGCCGGATGCCGGATGATCAGATGGAGATCTTTTTTTCCCAGATCCTCCGGGAGTTCTCCCGCCGCCACCGCAACATCACCCGTATTTTCGAACGCCATGTCAACCGGCTGAAACCCTTTTTCGAGGAGCTGGACATAGCATTCGACGAAATGAACTTACACCGCAGGTTGTTGATCGGCTCTTACTTTACCATGGAGTATGCGGTGGAGTCCGCCGCTTTCTTTAACCCCAGCATGGTGGAAGACATGGACCAGTCAGGCCTGGAGGCAGGCCAAAAAAGAGTGATCATTAGTTTCCGGGCCGTGGGAGAAGGACATATTTCCTCCATCGTCTTTCGCCGGGCGATCATCGATGCCCAAAACGAGGTGCATCTTCAGGATGCGGGAAAGTACATAGACGAGCCGGAGATATACCGGGATGCGGTGTACGAAAAAAAGACTTTCTTCCAAAAGGCCGCTTCCATCAAACTGCCGACCAAGATCCGGTCCGAAATCGCCAGGGATCTGACCGACGCCTTCGAATATGAGGATCTCAAGCAAGTCATTCGCCGCCTGCAGCTTCAGTATGCGGACCAGGTCGAGATCATTCAGCATCTGGAGAAGATTCTCTGGCTGGCCAATTCGTTTTACGAGATCAATTTCTCCCTGGATACCGATATCTCCGACCGGGTCATTTTCCCGCATTCGGATGCGGAAAACAGGGGTATCGAAGACGCGCGTTTCGTCAAGTTTACTGAAGACGACGGTACCGTTGTTTATTATGCCACCTATACCGCCTTTGACGGGGTTTCCATCCAGCCGATGCTCCTGGAGACAAAGGATTTCTATCATTTTCACATTATGCCCCTGTACGGTGCCGGGGCGCAAAATAAAAACCTGGCCCTTTTTCCGCGGAAGATCAATGGAAAATATGCCATGCTTTCGAGAATCGACGGCATCAATAACTACGTTGTTTTTTCGGATAACCTGAATGTATGGGAGAATCCCGTCAAGCTGCACGAACCCAGGCATCCCTGGTCTTTTGTCCAGGTAGGTAACTGCGGTTCTCCTATCGAAACGAAGGACGGATGGCTGTTGATCATGCATGGCGTAGGACCGATGCGCCAATACTCCATCAGCGCGTGCCTATTGGAACTCGAACATCCCGAACGGGAGATCGAACAATTGCAGGAGCCACTGCTGGTACCCCTGGAATCAGAGCGGGAAGGTTATGTGCCCAACGTAGTTTATTCGTGCGGCTCGCTCGTCCATAACGGAGAACTGATCATTCCTTATGGCATGAGTGACTATGCGGCTTCCTTTGCATCCGTACCGCTGCAACGGCTTCTGGATGCTATCAAAAATTCAAATTAACGTTTATATTAATTTGATTATCAATTACCTTAATTCTAATATTTCCTTATATACTTTAAGATAGTCCGCGCACATTTTTTCCTGGCTGAAGCGGGATACAGCCCACGCGTGGCAACGGGTGCGGCTGATCATTCCGAGCGCTGCGACGGCTTCCGCAGCTTCCTCAACGGAGGAGACCAGGAACCCCGTTTGTCTATCCAGAATCAGCTCATCCATCGATCCCAGGGGAAAGGCGATCACCGGTGTGCCGCATAACATGGCTTCGGCCACACTCATTCCAAATGGCTCTTCGAACCGGATCGGATGCAACAAAGCTGCGGCGCTGCCCAGTAACTCATCACGCGCTTCAGGGCCAACGGGACCGATGTAGCGAACCTGTTCACCATCGATCAAGGGCTCGATTTTCTCGTCAAAATAGGCTTGATCCTGAATGATTCCCGCCAGGGTAATCTCCCGGTGGCTTTCCAGGGCGATCTGGACCGCCTCCCAGGTGCCTTTGTCGGGATGTATGCGACCGAGAAAAACCAGCCTGCCCGTCGAGGCATCCGGATTGAACGTGAATTCCCGGGTCCTGAGCCCATTATAGACGGTTGCTACATAGCGCAATAAAGGACTCCGGTCAGCATTACTGATGGATACATAAGAACAACGATCGTTGTAACGTTCGTAAACCGGTAATATCCTGGAAGAACTGAACCCATGAATCGTAGTCAGCATGGGGGTATCAATCAGCCTGGAATAGGTGAGGGGTAAAAAGTCGAAATGGTTATGGATCAGGTCGAATGCACCTGCCTGCTCCATCAGATAGCTGATGTGCAGGCATTCGGCTACTTTGGCATCTGAAGCGGGATCCTCCTCATAACCGGAAGGAACCGTCCAGGCAAGTTCCGTTGGGGCCAGCGAATCTCCTGTGGCAAAGAGCGTGACTTCAATACCCAATTTTACCAGACCTTCCGCTATGTTATAGGCGACCTGTTCCCAGGGGCCGTAATGCCTTGGTGGCGTACGCCACGCTACAGGGCTTAAAATGGCTACTTTCATGACTCGGGCAACGTCCCTGACGGGAAGGGAAGCGCTGCATTTTCAAAAATTCTTTTTCGATCCGGTTCCGTACTGGTGACCCTGATGGCGTCACAAAGCAACACGGGTCTGGACCGGATAGGTGATTTGCCAGGGACCGGTTCCCGATTCAAGATTTTTAAGAACGGCAAGATGTGATATCCAGTAGGCCAAAGTGCTTTCGGCACCCTGGTTCCGGTTGATCCCGTTTTCTTCCAGTCCGTCACAGCATCCGCCGGTCTGCTGATCGAACAAAGGTACGTGGAGGTCATTGGCACCCAAAAACCAGCGATAGCACAAATGCATTTTGTCTAGCCAATCTTCCTGGCCAGTGATCCGAAAGGCCTGGCCGGTAGCCAGCACCATCGCCATGGTTTCAATCGCCTGCTGGTCAAAACGAGGGACCGGACCGCCTTTCTGGTACCATCCGCGGTTCCCGACAGGGGAAAACCACGCGCCCGGAAAACAAATTCCACTTAGAAAAGTCAGGCTTTCCAGGCCCACTTGTTTTAAAACCGGATCTCCGTTTACCTCATAGGCACATAAAAGGGCTAAGGGTAAAATGGCGTTATCGTATAACATAGAGGGTTCAAACCAATGCCAGTCCGGGCCTTTCTCCTTCTCGTAGGCGGCTGTCAGTTTGCCGGAAAGTTCGCTGAGCAATTCCAGCATAGGCTCGTCGGTTGGAAAGGAAGAAAGGTATCGGGCGATACCGATGATCGTATTGGCGATGCCACGCAAGTATCTCAGAGAACGGAAATGCGGGACGGAGGCATGAAAGATCTCGATACCCATTTCGCGGTAAGCGCTGTTAGGCGCATGACGAATCAATAGACCGAGGGACCAGACTGTCCGTCCAAAGGCATCTTCCGATCCGATCTCATCCATAAAATCCCGGTTAAAGGCCATAAAATTGCGGAAGAGTCCGTCGGGACGCTGCATATAATGAATGAAGCTGAGGTAAACGGTCAGTAACTTCAGTATTTCCGGAGATTTATGCCGCCGGTATACCATCAGCGCCAACACCAATGCACGGGAATTATCATCAATGCAATAACCTTCCCTGAAATTGGGAATGCCGTATTTAGCATGTTGCAGGATCCCGGTGCCATCGGTCAGTCGCATCACATGAGATAAATCAAAGGGAGGAAGGTCCGTCACCAGAAGCGGTTGCTGCTTTACTTCCGGCATCCTCAACAGGTCCTCCTCCAGGATGCGGTTGAACAAATGCAGATACTTTTTTCCGGTGCGGGGCCACCGCATCCGCTGACCGTAATCGAAAGCCCTTTTTTTCAAAGCTTCCAGCCTGGATGGTGCACTGAGCAAACCCGTCACGATCTCCGACAACTGCTGACTGCTCTTAAAGTCAAACAAATGCCCCCTTTCTTCAGCCAGCAACTCCTGGGCATGCCAGTAAGGTGTCGAAAGCACGGCAGCACCCGCCCCCACTGCATAGGACAATGTTCCGGAGGTGATTTGAGCTTCATTCAGATATGGGGTTACATAGATATCAATGGTCTTTAGGTAATACGATAAATCCGCTTCGGAGACGAAGCGGCTGATCAAAAATACATGATCCTGCATCCCTAAGCGGTTTATCAAATCCAGGAGGTATTGACGGTATTCCTCGCCTGAAGCTCTTTTTACGCCTGGATGTGTATTGCCCAATACCAGGTATACCGCCTCAGGATGACGCGCCACGATCGCCGGCATCGCCTTAATGACGGTCTCGATACCTTTATTGCGATTGAGCAGTCCAAAAGTAAACAGGATCCGCTTTCCCAGAAAGGGCTTCAGCAGGTTATCACTCGCGGTAAAGTTATCGAGAACGGTTTCGGGTACCCCATGCTCGATAAGATGAATTTTTTCAGGTGGGATTTCATAAATATTATCCAGAAAAGCCACCGCTTTCTGGCTCATCACGACTACGCCGCTTGAGAGCCGGGCAATTTCCTGAAGAATAGCCTTTTGAAGGTAAAGCGGATCCTTTAAAATGGTATGAAAGGTAGTAACAAAGGGAATCTTTAACTGATGCAATAAAGAAAGAATATACACCCCGTTGTCGCCTCCGTAAATACCGAATTCATGCTGCAGCACACAGATATGAGCTCCGCATTGGTTAATAAATTCGGCTGCGCGCGCATAATCTTCCTTTTGGTCCTGATTAATGACAAATGCCACCTGATCGGAATACGCATATTGCTGCCCCGTGTCATTGACGGCAATTACTGTCAAAGCGTCGGCCGGGTGCTCCAATGACTGATTCATCCCAATGGATCTCATCAGATTCTGGGTAAATGTGGCAATCCCACATTCTCTCGGTGGAAATGATGCGATATATGCGATCTTCATCTTATCTGGTTAAAAGAGCTTACAATAGAATTCTGAAAGTATGTATTTCAGATAGTTATACATACTCTCTTACAAAATCTGCACCAAACAAGAGTTGGAATGACGGCCAAGTGTGCCATTGTCCTCCGGCGGCGGGAAATTCCCAGGTTACGCACCGGCGCTGCACAAAGACAACGCCCCACATGTCCAAATTGTTTTCCACAACTGTGAATAAAATTCCCCTGGCACCTCCCCGTGAATGATTACTTTACAGGTTGTTCAGGTCCTTAGCACCTGCCGGAAGCGGGAAATGGCCCGGTTCCTTATAATAAGGAATACTGTATTTTTGCCCACTTTATCAAAATACCAAGCGTTGTGCGTTTAAAAACACTGGAGATAAAAGGCTTTAAAAGCTTTGCCGATAAGACAATTTTGCGGTTTGACGAAGGCGTCACGGGTGTAATTGGTCCTAACGGTTGTGGAAAAAGCAATATCATCGATTCCATCAGATGGGTGATCGGGGAACACAAGATCAGTTCGCTGCGTTCTGAGAATATGGGCGGGTTGATCTTCAACGGATCCAAGACGCGTTCAGCCAGCGGGCTGGCAGAGGTATCGCTGACCTTTGAGAATACCAGGAACCTGCTTCCTACCGAATTCACCACGGTAACCATCACGCGCAAATATTTCAAGAACGGAGAAAGCGAATACCGGCTCAATGACGTAGCCTGCCGCTTAAAGGACATTCACAACCTCTTCCTCGATACGGGTGTCAGTACGGATTCCTATGCCATCATCGAATTGGGAATGGTAGATGATATCATCAAGGATAAGGAGAACAGCCGGCGCCGCATGCTGGAGCAGGCGGCGGGTATTTCCATATACAAGACCCGGAAGAAAGAGGCAAAATCAAAACTGGATGCGACCGAACTGGATATCAACCGCATCGAGGATCTGCTTTTTGAGATCAATAATAACCTCAAGACCCTGGAAAGCCAGGCACGCAAAGCGGAACGTTATTACGAGATCAAAAAGAAATACCGGGAGATCAGCATCGAGCTTGCCAAAGCCTCCCTGGAAGGATTTCAGGATACCTTTACGCAGCTCACCGAACAACTGGAAATTGAGCAGGATAAAAAGATTCAGCTGGAATCCGCCATCGCCACCGAGGAAGCGGCCATTGAAAAGGAAAAGCTGGATTTTACCGAAAAGGAAAAAGCGCTCCAGCTGCTGCAGCACGCCTTTAACGAACTGGTGAATACGATCCGTACCAAAGAAAACGACAAGAAACTCGCCGAACAAAAACTTACTTATCTCCGCAACCAGAAGCGTTCTTCGGAAGAATTCCTTGCCGGAGCCGACAATCGCATGCAACAATTTACCGAAGCGATCACATCGGGCGAAAAACAACTGGCAGACGAATCCGAAACGCTTGAGAACATGAACCGGGATATGGAAGATGCCCGCGACATGCTGGAAGGAAAGAAAGAACAATACCAGGAAAAGAAA
>Ga0164242_10005653_pt1 | contig 13890 bp, 13 predicted proteins | sample OricomgcompostMG_FD_108783 | JGI IMG/M metagenome (GOLD analysis project Ga0164242, IMG submission 108783) | Miracle-Growth compost microbial communities from Emeryville, California, USA - Original compost - Miracle growth compost (MG) ...
GCGCTCACGGCTGCCACCCGTTGAGCACTTCGGCGATATGCGCGAACTGCATGCCGGTGCCGCGGCGCTGGGCGCAGCCCTGCTGGTGCATCAGGCAGGACATGTCGGCCGAGACGATCATCTCGGCACCGGCCATGGCGTGGTCGCGCACCTTGTCCTCGCCCATGCGCACCGACACCGCCTCCTCGAACACCGAGAAGATGCCGCCGAAGCCACAGCACTCGTCCGGGCGCTGCGGCTCGGCGAAGCGGATACCGGCCACGCCTTCGAGCAGGGTGCGCGCCTTGGACACGCGCTTTTCCGGGGTCTCGCTGGTGGCGCCCTGGTCCAGCCCGCGCAGCGCGCTGCAACTGTTGTGCAGGCCGATCGTCCGGTCCAGCCGCGCCCAGGGGAAATCGCGCACCCCGAGCACGTCGTGCAGGAACTCGACCAGCTCGAAGGTGCGCGCGCGCACGTGCCTGACGGCCGCGGTCTGCTCGATGGCGAACAGGTGGCGGCGGATATGGTGCACGCAGCTGGCGGAGGGGCCGACGACGTAGTCGTAGCCGGCGAAGTTCTTCACGAACAGCGCCTCGGCGGCGGCGGCCTCGGCATGGCAGCCGGCGGTGGCCATGGGCTGGCCGCAGCAGGTCTGCTCCAGCGGCACGTGCACGCGCACGCCCAGCTTCTCCAGCAGTTCCAGGGTGGCGATGCCGACCTTGGGGAACACCACGTCGATGAAGCAGGGTACGAACAGGGCGACGTCCATCGCGACTCCGGGGCGCCGGCCGGGAGCGGCACCGGACGACTGCATGCAAGAGCGCGCATTTTACCATCGCGCTCTGTTGCACCGGCGGCGCGGGACCCTGGCGATTGGTCGTAGCCGGTACGCCTTGGGGCCTTGCGTCAGGCGTCGTCGTTGTCGGCGAAACCGCGGCGGTCGCCGCGCTGGATCACCCGGTCGCTGGCCAGCACGTCGCGGGCGCGCACGCCGTCGCGGCCGGCCAGGCGCGCGTAGATCGGCGTGAAGTCGGGCCGGGTGGCCTCGAACAACTGCTCGAAGTCGTCGATCACGAAGTAGGTCTGCTGGAAGGTGTCGATGCGGTAGCGCGTGTCCATCACGCGCTCCAGCTCGAAGCCGATGCGGTTGGGCGAAGATGAATCCAGGCAGTAGATCGATTCGCCCTTGGAGCTGAGGATGCCGGCGCCGTAGATGCGCAGGCCCTCGCCGGTGGCGATCAGGCCGAACTCCACCGTGTACCAGTACAGCCGGGTGAGGTTGGCCAGCGCCGCGGGGCCGATGCCGTGCGCCTTCATGCCGCCGCGGCCGTAGGCCTGCATGTAGTCGGCGAACACCGGGTTGAGCAGCAGCGGCACGTGGCCGAACAGGTCATGGAACAGGTCCGGCTCGGACAGGTAGTCTAGCTGCTCGGGCTTCCTGATCCACCAGGTCACCGGGAAGCGCCGGTGCGCCAGGTGGTCGAAGAACACCTCGTCCGGCAGCAGCCCTTCCACCGCCACCAGCTCCCAGCCGGTGGCGCGGCCCAGCACCCGGTTGAGCTCGTCGAACTTCGGGATGCCGCCGTCGCCCAGCCCGAAGCGCTCCACGCCGTCCAGGAACTCGCGGCAGGCGCGGCCGGGCAGCAGCTCGCGCTGGCGCTTGTACAGGGCGTCCCATACCGCGTGGTCGGTGCGCGAGTAGGCGGCCCAGGGCTGCTCCACCACACCGGTGGCGTAGACCGGCACGTAGCCGCGGTCGGTCTGCTGGTGTTCGACTTTGCGGGGCGTGGCGAGATCCATGGAAACGCGTCCTGTGGCGGCATCGGCAATCCGGCATGGCCGGGCTGGAGGACAGCATAAGGCGAATCGCGTGCACGAAGCTTGTTTTGTTGCAAGGTAAAAGCCTTATGGCGCAATATTAATGTGCAATTAAAACGATATTCTGGAGAATCGTGCATGACCGCGCTGGATCGCACCGACCTTCGCCTGCTCGCCGTGCTGCAGACCGAGGGCCGCATCACCAATGCCGAGCTGGCCGAGCGGGTGAACTTGTCGCCTTCCGCCTGCCTGCGCCGGCTGCAGCGGCTGGAGGCGGACAAGGTGGTCACCGGCTACGCCGCGCAGGTCGACCCGGCGGCGGTGGGCCTGGGCCTGCAGGCTTTCGTGCGCGTGCAACTGGCGCGGCACGAGGCGGCGGCGATCGAGCACTTCGTGGAACAGGTCAACGGCTGGGACGAAGTGGTGGCCTGCCATGCGCTCACCGGCGACATGGACTACCTGCTCCACGTCTACGTGGCCGACCTGCAGGACTTCTCCCGTTTCCTGCTCGACCACCTGCTCAACGCCGCCGGCGTGGCCGACCTCAACTCCAGTTTCGTGCTGCGCACGGTGAAGCGTTCGCCATCGCTGCCGCTGACGCGGGCGGGAAAGTAGCTACCTTGCCCCCGAGTAACGCTAAACTAACGCGTTCATGAATACCGAGTCCGCCTCCCTCGCCGCCCCGTCCCGCGACGCGCTCCGTCCGCTGCGCTACCTGTGGCGCGTGCCGCTGCTGCTGCTGCACGTGCTGCTGGGCATCGTGCTGGCCGCGCTGGTGATGAGCTGGAACCGCCATCGCGTGATGCGCAACGGCCGCGAGCCGTTCGCGCACCGGCTGATCCGCTGGTGGTCGCGGGTGCTGATGCGCATCTTCGGCCTGCGCTCGGTACGCTTCGGCCGGCCGCTGGCCGACCCGGTGCTGTTCGTCGCCAATCACACCTCGTGGATCGACATCGAGCTGCTGCACAGCCAGCGCGCCGCCTGCTTCGTGGCCAAGGCCGAGATCGCCCACTGGCCGCTGGTCGGCTGGCTGGCGGCCTGCGGCGGCACCATCTTTCATCGCCGCGGCAGCAACCACTCGCTGGCGGCGGTGATGCAGACCATGGTGCAGCGCCTGCGCGCGGGGCGCTCGGTGGCGGTGTTCCCCGAGGGCGGCACCGGCCACGGCGGCGTGCTCAAGGTGTTCCATGCGCGCATCTTCCAGGCCGCGCTGGACGCGCAAGTGCCGGTGCAGCCGGTGGCGCTGCGCTTCACCCGCCACGGCCGGCGGCTGGTCGACGCGGGCTTCCGCGAAAACGAGAACTTCATGCAGAACTTCCTGCGCCTGCTCGGCGGTCCGCCGATGGACGCGGAAGTGCACTTCCTCGAACCGGTGCCGGCAAGCCCCGACGCGCGCCGCAAGATGGCCGAACTGTCGCGCGAGCGCATCGGCGCGGCGCTGGACGACGCGCGCGCATGAGCCTGCCGCAAGGAAGGGATTTCCGCCCGCCCTGGCCGTTGAGCAACGGCCATATCCAGACCATGCTCTCTTCCAGCGGCGTACGCCGGCTGCTGCTGCCGCGCGCCGCCCACGTGGTGGCGCAGGGCGCCGAGCCGGTGATGGTGGACGGCGGCGACGGCGTGCGCCTCACCGGCGCCTTCACCGCGCAGAAAAAGCTGCCGCGGCCGCGCGGCCTGGCGGTGCTGTTCCACGGCTGGGAAGGCAGCGTCGATTCCACCTACGTGCTGCAAACCGGCAGCCGCCTGCTCGCCGACGGCTGGGACATCTTCCGCCTCAACTTCCGCGACCACGGCGACAGCCACCACCTCAACGAGGCGCTGTTCCACTCCTGCCGGCTCGACGAGGTGGTGCACGCGCTGGGCGACATCGCGCGCCGCTGGCCGGCGCGGCCGATGGCGCTGGCCGGTTTCTCGCTGGGCGGCAACTTCGCGCTGCGCGCGGCGCTGGCGGCGCCGGCGGCGGGCATTCCGCTGGCCTACGCGCTGGCGGTGTGCCCGATCATCGACCCCACCGAGGGCCTGTTCGCGCTGGAAACCACGGCGCCGTGGTTCTACCACGCGTACTTCATGCGCAAGTGGCGGCATTCGCTGCGCACCAAGCAGGCCGCGTTTCCGCAGCACACCTACTTCGAGCTGGCCGAGCTGAAGCAGGACCTGCGCGGCCTCACCGAGGCACTGGTGCTGCGCCACACCGATTTCGGGTCGCTGGAAGCCTACCTGGACGGCTACTCGGTAGCCGGCGACGCGCTCAAGGCGATGGCGATCCCCGCCACCATCCTCACCGCGCGCGACGATCCGGTGATCCCGGTGGCCGCGTTCGAGAAGCTCGACCTGCCGCCCAACGTGGAGCTGGACATCGCCGAACACGGCGGCCACTGCGGCTTCATCCGCGGCCGCGACATGACCAGCTTCACCGACGACTACATCGCCGCGCGCTTCAATGCCGCGGCGGAGGGCAGGCTGGCCGCCGGCCTCGCTCTCGCCAGCGGCTAGCCGCCGCGCGGCCGCAGCGGCTCGAGCAGCCGCTTCAGGCCGTTGTGGTCGATTTCCAGCATCAGCGCCAGCAATCGGCCCAGCTCGCCGGGCGGGAAGCCCTTGCGGGCGAACCAGGCCAGATAGGCGCCGGGCAGGTCGGCCACGAGCCGGCCCTGGTACTTGCCGAAGGGCATGCGCACGGTCACCAGTTTCTGCAGGTCGGCGGGATCCATCGGGGCATTTCATCACAGCGGGTCGGCAACGCGCACGATGTCGCCGCCGCATGGTATGACCCTGCTCCCATGCGGAGGAGACAAGGCGATGCGCAGCGCGGCGGTCGGCGGGTGCGGTGCACCGGGTGACGGGACCGGCCGTGAGCCGGCACGCATCGCGCATGAGTGCGGGGACTGTCTTGATTCCCCGTGCCAGGCCTCCACGTTTCGATCCAGTCTCGCCGCGGCGGTGCCAGCGCACGTCGGGCGACCAGGTTTCCCCAGGCAGAACCGGAAAACACCCATGCAACTGCGCAGCGACAATTTCGAGAACGGCCGGCCCATCCCGCCCCGCAACGCCTTCGGCAAGCTCGGCGAGCCGGTCGCCCTGTCCGACAACCTGAGCCCGCATCTGGCCTGGAAGGACGCCCCGCCCGCCACGCGTTCGTTCGTGCTCACCTGCATCGACCCCGATGTACCCAGCCGCGGCGACGACGTGAACCAGCCGGGCCGCAGCGTGCCGGCCGAGCTGCCGCGGGTGGAGTTCGTGCACTGGCTGATGGCCAATATCCCGGCCGAGTGCGGCGAACTGGCCGAGGGCGCCTGCAGCGACGGCATCGTGGCGCGCGGCAAGCGCGAGCCGTTCGGCCCGCCGGGCAGCGTGCAGGGAAAGAACGACTACACCGGCTGGTTCGCCGGCGATGCCGACATGGCCGGTGACTATCTCGGCTACGACGGCCCCTGCCCGCCGTGGAACGACAGCCTGGTGCACCACTACCACTTCCGCATCCATGCGCTGGACCTGCCCGCGCTCGAGCTGCGCCCGGGCTTCACCCTGGCCGAGCTGCGCGAGGCGATGGCCGGCCACGTGCTGGCCGAGGCGGAACTGGTCGGCAGCTACAGCCTCAACCCGGCCGTGCCCGCCTGAGCCCGGTTACGCTATCCAGAGGCTTCAGCCGTCATCCCGGCGAAAGCCGGCCCCGAAGAGGCGAGCGAAGTGAGTCATCCAGTGCCTTCGCATTCGATGGAACGGCAGGCGCCGGATTCCAGCTTGACTGGCCTGAAGGCACCTCGCTGGCATGACGGGCACGATCGGATCTTTCCTCAAGCGCAACAAATGTCGGTGATGCGTGGAGACCGGCGGCGGCGGCCTTCACGCGCAGCGTGCGCAGGCTGTGCGGAAATGGCTGCGCAGGGCGCTGCGGGAGGCGCTCCAACGCACACGAGGAATCCACCATGCTGCACTACGCCATTGTCTTCCTGATCATCGCCGTGATCGCGGCCCTGCTCGGCTTTACCGGCATCGCCGGCACCGCCGCGTGGATCGCCAAGATCCTGTTCATCGTGTTCCTGATTCTCGCGCTGATCGCGTTTTTCCGGCGTTCCACCTGAACGTCGGGACAGGCCGGCGTGCCGGCCGCGCCGACAACCCGCTAGAGTGACACGTCCCCGTACGCGGAGAGCATCATGAGCAAGCAAGTCGAGTCCAAGGAAGCCGATGCCGGCAAGCGCATCGAGGAAGGCGCCGAGCGCGTCAAGCAGGCCACCTCCAGCGCCGTGGCCAGCACCAAGGAAGCGGTGGAGCGCGCCGCCGACCACGTCGAGGAAAGCCTGCACCGCGCCACCGACAAGGCGGCCGGCGCCGCCACCCGCGCCAGCGAGAAAGCCGGCGAGTTGGGCGACCGCGGCCGCGAGGCCTACGAACGCACCATGGATCGCGCCGACGACTGGCTGGAGCAGGCGCGCGACTACGTGCGCGAGAAGCCGGTACAGTCGCTGGCGATCGCGCTCGGCGCGGGCTGGCTGCTCGGCCGCATCCTGCGCCGCTGACCGCATGCCCGAGACCGTGCGCGACGACGGCAGCGCCGCGCCGCCCGGGCCGCCGCCGGAGACGGCGACGTCCGGGTTGCTGGCCGAACTGGGCCAGCTCGCGCATGCCGTGCGCAGGCTGTTCGGCGCCCAGATGCACCTGTTGGCGGCCGAGCTGGGGCTGGCACGCAGCGCGGTGTCGTGGATGCTGCTGGCCGGGTTGGCCGCCACCGTGGCGGGCGTCGGCCTGGGGCTGACCCTGCTCGGCCTGGTCGGCGTGGTGCTGGCCAAGTGGTTCGGTTCGTGGATCTGGGCGCTGCTGGCGCTGGCGCTGCTGCAGATGGTATTCCTGGGCGGCGCGATCGTGTTGTTCCGCCGCTGCATGCACTGGATGACCCTGCCCGCCACGCGCGGCGAATGGCGTGCGATGATGCGCGAAACCCTGCGCCGGGCCGAGCGCAAGGTCGAGGCGGAGGCGCAACGCGAGGAAAATCCATGAGCCTGTTGATGCAGATCGGCGCCGTGCGCGCGGCGCGGGCGAAGGTGGCGACCCATCGCGCCGAGCTGGCGGTGCCGGCCTCGGCCCTGCTGGCGCGCGGTCATCGCCACCCGCTGACCACGATGGGCGCGGCGGCCGGCGCCGGGTTTGTACTGGGCAGCCTCAACGTGCACCCGTTGCGCGTGCCGGGGCTGTCATCGCTGCTGCGCGGCGGCCTGGCCGAGGCGGTCGCCTACGGCGCCAAGCTGGTCGCCGAACTGGGCCTGGCGGACAGCGGCGGCGACGCATGAACGAAAACCCGTCCGCGGCAACGGTGCCCACGCCCGGGCCCGGCGAAGCGCCGCGGGAGATAAACCTGCCGCCGGTGGCCATTCCCGTGCTGCCGCCGATGCGGACGGCGTACCGCCCGCACGGCGTGCGCCGGCACCTGCGCGGCATCCGCGTGGTGCTCAACGCGATGCTGGTGCTGGCCCTGCTCTATACCGCCACGATCACCCGCGCGCTGGTGATCCCGCTGGTGCTGGCAGCATTCATCGGGCTGGCGCTGAACCCGGTGGTGGCGCTGGGTGCGCGCCACGGCGTGCCGCGCGCGCTCGGCGCCAGCGTGCTGATGCTCGCGCTGATCGGCGCCATCGGCACCGGCATCGGCCTGTTGGCGCAGCCGGCGCTGGGCTGGTTCCACGACGTGCCCACAGCGATCCGCGGCTTCGTGCCCAAGCTGCAGCATCTCACCCGCCCGCTGGAGGCGGCCAACCGCGCCACCCAGACCCTGGTCAACGGGCGGCCGACGCGGGTGGTGTCGCATCCGGCCGACGTGGCGATCAGCGCCTGGGACGTGGTGTCGAACGCACCCAAGGTGCTGGCGGCGATCCTGACCGTGGCGCTGCTGGTGTTCTTCTTCCTGATCTACGGCGACAGCCTGCTGCGCCGGCTGGTGGAGATGGCGCCGGACTTCCGCCGCAAGCGCCACACCGTGACGATCGTGCGCAGCATCCAGAACCAGGTGTCGCGCTACATCCTCACCACGCTGCTGATCAACGCCACCCTGGGCGCAATCACTGCGGCGATGCTGTGGCTGGTGCGCGTGCCCGATCCGCTGCTGTGGGGCGTGGTGGCGATGTTCGCCAACTTCATCCCCTACGTGGGCGCGATCGTCACCACCACCGTGTTGCTGCTGGTCGGGCTGATCCACTTCAACGAACTGGCGCGTGCCCTGCTGCCGGCGCTGTGCTTCGCCTGCATCACCGCGTTCGAGGGCAACGTGGTGACGCCAATGATCCTGGGCCGGCGCATGCGGGTGAGCCCGATCGCGATCCTGGTCTGGCTGCTGCTGTGGGGCTGGCTGTGGGGCGTGCCCGGTGCGCTGTTGGCGGTGCCCATGCTGACCAGCGCCAAGCTGGTTGCCGAGCACATGCGCGGCTGGGAGTGGTTCGCGCGTATCGTGCAGCGCTGATCCCGCCTGCCGGGCGATCCGGGCGAACGGCGGGAAACTGCTGTCGTGCCGGAAGTTTCCCTGCGGGAGCAACTGTCTGGGGGCAGTGCCACCGAGGCAAGCCTTCGACTTCGCTCAGGGCGAACGGCGGTGGTTTGTCATCGCCAACCGACTTGTGCTTGTGGGAGCAACTGTCTCTGTGGGAGCGGCTTCAGCCGCGACTTCGGTGCCATACCTTGGGTTGCCAGTCGCGGCTGAAGCCGCTCCCACAAAAAGCTGGTGGCCCGACGGTAAACCAAAGACCATGGTCCCCACAGGTAGAGCACCATGCACGCAGCGCGAGGCCATCGAGGCAAACCTTCGACTTCGCTCAGGGCGAACGGCGGTGGTTTGTCATCGCCAACCGGCTTGTGCTTGTGGGAGCGGCTTGAGCCGCGACTTCGGTGCCACACCGTGGGGTGCCAGTCGCGGCTGAAGCCGCTCCCACAAAAAGCTCCCACAAAAAGTGGGTGGCCCGGCGGTAAACCAAAGACCATGGTCCCCACAGGTAGAGCATCATGCATGCAGCGCGAGGCCATCGAGGCAAGCCTTCGACTTCGCTCAGGGCGAACGACGGTGGTTTGTCATCGCCAACCGGCTTGTGCTTGTGGGAGCGGCTTCAGCCGCGACTGGCACGGTCGCAGCCATGGGCTGACGGTCGCGGCTGAAGCGTCGCAACGTAACCCGGACGGCGGGTGAACCCCGGCCCAGCGGGCGGTGACAACCCTGCCCCATCGTTCGACCCGAGCGTAGCGAAGCGGAGTCGAAGGGCCGCCCGGACGGCCCCTTCGATTCCGGCCCTGGGTGTCCATGCCCGGAGTCTGAAACCAGGCGCTCATGGCGCGGCGGCCGCCGCTGCTTGCGCCACCTGCGCGCAGCGTGCGTCGCCGCAGGCCTGCCAGCCGCCGCCCAGCGACTTGTACAGCGCCACCGCGCGGGTGTCGATATCGGCCTCGCCCTGGACCAGCGCGTCTTCCGCCGCCAGCTGCACGCGCTCGGCGTCGAGCAGTTCCAGGAAACCGGTGGCGCCTTCGGTGTAGCGGATCCGCGCGAGGTCGGCGGCGCGGCGGCTGTCGCGGGCCTGTTCGATCAGTTTTTCCACCCGCGCATGCTGCTGGTTGTAGCCGACCACGGCGTTGTCCACGTCCTCGATGGCTTCCAGTACGGTGCGCCGGTAGTTCGCCTGTGCCGCGTCGGCGCGCGCTTCGCTGGCGCGCAGGTTGGCACGCACGCGCTGAACGTTCAGGCCCGACCAGGTGATGCTGGGCGCGATCGACCAGGCGCGCGTGGACGGGCTGCCGAAGTCGTTGCTGCGCCCGGCGAGGAAGCCGAGGAAGCCGCCCAGCGAAAGGTGCGGCAAGAAGTCCGCCTTGGCCACGCCGATGCGCGCGGTGGCGGCGGCATATGCGCGCTCGGCTGCGCGCACATCGGGGCGGCGCGCCAGCACGTCGCCGGCGGCGCCGATCGGCAGCACCGTGGCGATCGGACGGAAATCCCGCGGCGACACGTCCACGTCCAGTTCGCCCGGCCGTTCGCCCAGCAGCACGGCCAGGCGGTATTCGCTGGCGCGGGCCTGCATGTCGAGCAGCGGCAGTTGCGCCTGCACCGCGCTGAGCTGGGCGCTGGCACTGGCGACGTCCTGCTCGGAGGCGGTGCCGGCCTCGGCGCGGGCGCGGATCACCTTGAGCGTGTCGCTCTGGTTGGCGATGTTGCGCCGGGCGATGGCCTGGCGCTGCTGGGTGCCGCGCAGCGCGAAGTAGTTGCGCGCCACCTCGGCGAACAGGCTGACCTGGGCGTCCTGCAGTTCGGCCTCGCTGGCGCCCAGGTCGGCGCGCGCGGCTTCCACCGAGCGGCGCACGCCGCCGAACAGGTCCAGCTCCCACGAGGCGTCGAAGCCAGCCTGGTAGCTGCTGACCGGTACGCGCTGCGTGGTGAAGCCCGGCTGCTGCTCGTCGCTGCGGCGGTAGTCGATGCCGGCGTCGACGCTGGGCCACCGCTGCGACTTCGCGCCGCCCAGCAGCGCCCGCGATTCGGCCAGCCGCGCCACCGCGATGCGCAGGTCGAGGTTGCCGGCCGCGGCGCGCCGGATCAGCGCATCCAGGGTGGGGTCGCCGAACTGCTTCCACCACTGCGCCTGGAATCGCGCATGGTTTTCGCGCGCGGCGTCCATGCCTTGCAGCTGCATCGGCGCGGCGGACGGCGGCTGGTAGTCCGGCCCCACGCTGGCGCAGCCGGCCAGCGCGAGTGCGGCGAAAAACGACGAATACCGCAGCACGCTCGTCATCCCGGCGAAAGCCGGGATCCAGCGCCTTCGGCTTTGCTCATGCAAAGTCGCCGGATGACTCGCTTCGCTCGCCCCTTCGGGGCCAGCCTTCGGCTGTTCAACGCGCGTATGGCGTGCTTTTGTCCTGCCTTCGCAGGAATGACGAGCAAGCGCGACGTCGCACTTGGCGGCAAGGATCAGGTCTGCACTCATCTCAATGGCCCTCCAGCGCCGGCAGCGCGGCCGCGCGCGCGCGCCTGCGCGCTTCGCGGCGCTCCACCAGGGCGCGGATCAGTACGTAGAACAGCGGGGTGTAGATCAGCCCGAAGACGGTCACGCCGAGCATGCCGGCGAACACCGCCACGCCCATCGCGTGGCGCATTTCCGCGCCGGCGCCGTGCGAGGTGACCAGCGGCACCACGCCCATGATGAAAGCGATCGAGGTCATCAGGATCGGCCGCAGTCGCAGCCGCGCCGCCTCCAGCACCGCCTCGTGGCGGCTCATGCCCTCGTGCTGGCGCTCGCGGGCGAACTCCACGATCAGGATCGCGTTCTTGCAGGCCAGACCGACCAGCACGATCAGGCCGATCTGGGTGAAGATGTTGTCGTCGCCGCCGGACAGCCATACGCCGGCGATCGCCGAGAGCAGCACCATCGGCACGATCAGGATCACCGCCAGCGGCAGCGACCAGCTTTCGTACAGCGAGGACAGCACCAGGAACACCAGCAGCACGCACAGCGGGAACACCAGCACCGCGGTGTTGCCGGCCAGGATCTGCTGGTAGGTCAGCTCGGTCCATTCGAAGCCCATGCCATTGGGCAGGTTGTCCCTGGCCAGCTGCTCCATCGCCGCCTGCGCCTGGCCCGAGCTGAAGCCGGGCGCGGGGCCGCCGTTGATCTCGGCGGTGGGGTAGCCGTTGTAGTGCATCACGCGGTCCGGCCCGGTGCCGCGCCTGACGGTGACGAACGAGCCCAGCGGCACCATCTCGCCGGCGGCGTTGCGCGTCTTGAGCTGGCCGATGTCGGCCAGATCGTGGCGGAACGCCGGCGCGGCCGACACGTTTACCTGGTAGGTGCGGCCGAAGCGGTTGAAGTCGTTGACGTAGAGCGAGCCGAGCGAGGCCTGCAGGGTCTGGTACACGTCGGCCAGGTTCACGCCCTCGGCCTTGGCCTTCTCGCGGTCCACGTCGGCATCGACCTGCGGCACGCCGACCTGGAAGCTGGAGAACAGACCGGCCAGCGCGGGTACCTTGCGGCTGGCCGCGATCAGCTGCTGGGTCTGCTTGTACAGCGCGTCGAAGCCGAGCTGGTCGCGGTCCTCGATCTGCATGCGGAAACCGCCGATGGTGCCCAGCCCCATCACCGGCGGCGGCGGGAACACCGCGATGTAGGCGTCCTGGATGCCGGCGTACTTGGCGTTCAGCGCGGCGGCGATGGCGCCCGCCGACAGGCTGGCGCCGCGGCGCTGGTCGAACGGCTTGAGCGTCACGAACACGATGCCGGCATTGGTGGAGTTGGTGAAACCGTTGATCGACAGGCCGGGAAAGGCCACCGCGTGCTCCACGCCCGGCTGCTTCAGGGCGATCGCGCTCATCTGCTCGATCACGTCCTGCGAGCGGTCGAGCGAGGCGGCGTCGGGCAGCTGCGCGAACGCCACCAGGTACTGCTTGTCCTGCGGCGGCACGAAGCCGGTGGGCACGCGGGCGAAGCCCAGCCAGGCCAGGCCGATCAGCCCGGCATAGACCACCAGCGCGGCCGGGCCCTTGCCCAGCACGCGGCGCACGCCGCCGACGTAGCGCTCGGCGCCGTGGTGGAACAGCCGGTTGAACGGGCGGAACAGCCAGCCCAGGCCGCGGTCGATGGCGCGGGTGAGGCGGTCCTTCGGCGCGTCGTGGCCCTTCAGCAGGATCGCCGCCAGCGCCGGGCTCAGGGTGAGCGAGTTGAACGCCGAGATCACCGTGGAAATGGCGATGGTCAGCGCGAACTGGCGGTAGAACTGGCCGGTGAGGCCGCTGATGAAGGCGGTGGGCACGAACACCGCGCACAGCACCAGCGCGGTGGCCACGATCGGGCCGGTGACCTCGCGCATCGCCTTGCGGGTGGCCTCCTTCGGCGGCTGGCCCAGCTCGATGTGCCGCTCCACGTTTTCCACCACCACGATGGCGTCGTCCACCACGATGCCGATCGCCAGCACCATGCCGAACAGCGACAGCGCATTGAGCGAGAAGCCGATCAGGTACATCACCGCAAAAGTGCCGACCAGCGACACCGGCACCGCGATCAGCGGGATCACCGAGGCGCGCCAGGTCTGCAGGAACAGGATCACCACCAGCACCACCAGCACGATCGCCTCGAGCAGGGTGTGCGCCACCGCCTCGATCGAGCCGCGCACGAACACCGTGGGGTCGTACACGATGTGGTAGTCCACGCCCTGCGGGAAGCTGTTCTTCAGCTGCGCCATGGTGGCGCGCACCTCGTCGGAGATCTGGATGGCGTTGGAGCCGGGCCGCGCGAAGATCGGCAGAGCCACCGCCGGCTGGTTGTCCAGCAGGCTGCGCAGCGCGTACTGGTCGGCGCCCAGCTCCACCCGCGCCACGTCGCCCAGATGCACCACGCCGCCGTCGGGGTCGGTACGCAGGATGATGCGGCGGAAGTCGTCGACGCTGCTCAGCCGGCCGCGGGTGTTGATGTTGAGCTGGAAGGCGGGAGCGCCGGGGCCGGCGTGCGCCACCGGCGGCGCGTTCAGCGCGCCGGCCGCCACCTGCACGTTCTGCTCGCGGATCGCGTTCACCACGTCGCCGGCGGTGAGGTTGCGCTGGGCCAGCTTGTCCGGATCCAGCCACACGCGCATCGAGTACTCGCCGGCGCCGAAGATCTGCACGTCGCCCACGCCGTCCAGGCGGGTCAGCACGTCCTTGACGTGCAGCCGCGCGTAGTTCGACAGGTACAGCATGTCGTAGCGCCGGTCGGGCGAGGTCAGGTGCACCACCATGGTGAGGTCGGGCGAGCTTTTCTGCGTGGTCACGCCGAGCCGCTGCACCTCGTCGGGCAGGCGCGGCAACGCCTGCGCCACGCGGTTCTGCACCTCCACCTGCGCGTTGTCGAGGTCGGTGCCCAGCGCGAAGGTCACGGTCAGCGTCATCACGCCGTCGCTGGTGGCCTGCGAGGACGAGTACAGCATGCCTTGCACGCCGTTGATCTGCTCCTCCAGCGGCGTGGCGACGGTCTCGGCGATCACCTTGGGGTTGGCGCCGGGATAGTTGGCCTTGACCACCACGGTGGGCGGCACGACCTCGGGGTATTCGCTGATCGGCAGTTGGAACACCGCGATGCCGCCGGTAATCAGCAACAGCAGCGACAGCAC
>Ga0164242_10005654_pt1 | contig 13889 bp, 14 predicted proteins | sample OricomgcompostMG_FD_108783 | JGI IMG/M metagenome (GOLD analysis project Ga0164242, IMG submission 108783) | Miracle-Growth compost microbial communities from Emeryville, California, USA - Original compost - Miracle growth compost (MG) ...
GGCTACGGGGTCGCCGCGGTGGGGCACTCGCAGTGGAACGGCGTCGCGCTGATCTCCCGCGTCGGCCTCGATGACGTCACCGTCGGGTTCGAGGGCATGCCGCTGTACGGCGACCCCGAGGAGGCCGAGGCACGCGCCATCTCGGCGGTGTGCGGCGGCGTGCGGGTGGTCTCGCTCTACGTGCCCAACGGCCGCAAACCCGGCGATCCGCACTACCGCTACAAGCTGGACTGGCTGGCCCGACTGCGGGACGCGTCGCAGGCGTGGCTCGCCGAGCCCACCGCGCTGGTCGGCGACTGGAACGTCTGCCCGTACGACGAGGACTGCTTCGACCCCTCACAGTTCAAGAACTCGACCCATCTGACCCCGCCGGAGCGGGAGGCGTTCTTCGCCATCGAGCGCGACTTCCGCGACGTGGTACGGCCCCATCAGCCCGGGCCGGGCGTCTACACCTACTGGGACTACTACCGGCAGCGCTTCGAACGCAACCGTGGGCTGCGGATCGACTTCGTGCTGGGCTCTCCCAGCTTCGCCGAGCGGGTGAGCGGCGCGTTCGTCGACCGCGACGAGCGCGACCCCGCCCAGGGCACCGGCAGCCCCTCCGATCACGCGCCGGTGGTCGTCGACCTCGCCTGAGCGGCGCCATCCGGGGGCCACCAGCCACCCTCGCGCACGACGTCCACCATCGCCTCGGCCGCGGGCGTGGGGATCCGGTCGGTGCGCCACGAGATGCCGATGCGGCGTACGGCGTGCGCGTCGGCGAGCGGCACCTCCACCACGTCGGCGGGCGCCACGATCGCCGGCGGGAGGACGGCGACGCCGAGTCCGGCGGCGACCAGGCCACGCAGGGTCTGGACGTCCTCCCCCTCGAAGCCGATCCGCGCCTCGACCCCCGCCTCGGCCAGCAGTTGGTCGACCAGGCCGCGCAGCCCGAACTCCGCCCGCATCGCCAGCAGTCGCTCGCCGGCGAGCTCACGCAGGCGCACCCGGCGGCGCCCGGCGAGACGGTGCTCGGGCGGCACGGCCAGCACGAGCGGTTCGGCGTACAGCTCGATCGTCTCGACCTGCCGCTCGGCGCGGTACGCCGGCGCCAGCAGCACTGCGTCCGCGGCGCCCGTCAAGAGCGCCTCGACACACATGTCCCGCGAGCCCTGATGCAGCTCGAAGCTGGCGCGCGGACGCCGCTCGAGGACCGCCCGCACCAGGGCGGGGACGACCGCCCGGCCCAGGGTGTGCTGGAACGTGATCGCGACGGCCTCCGCGCGCTCCCCCGCCCGGCGCCGTACCGCCTCGACACCGGCGTCGACCGCGGCCAGCGCCCGCTCGGCGTGTGGCACCAGCTCGGTCGCCTCCACCGACAGCCGCACGCCGCGCCCCTCCCGCACCAGCAGCGGGACCCCCAGCCGCGCGGCGAGTCGGGCCAGTCCTCGGCTGACGGTCGGCTGCGGCACCGCGAGCTCGTCGGCCGCCGCCGTGACGCCACCGGTCTCGGCGACCGCGAGCAGGTAGGGCAGATCGGCCAGCACCTCGCGCAGCGCCGCGGTCGACAGCTCACTCATAACAGCATCGTATGGTTTTATAGGGAAAGATGCATTGGTGTTATTCGGATGGCGCGCCTAGCGTCAAACCCATGTCGTCCACCACCGTCCTGGAGCCCACCTGGGAGGGACACCCGCGCGAGTCACGCGAGTACCGTCGCATCCTGGTCGCGCTCGCCTGTGCCGGAGTCGCCACCTTCGCGCAGCTCTACTCCCCGCAGGGCATCCTGCCGCTGGTCTCCCGCTCCCTGGACGTCACCGCGGATCGCTCCGCCCTGCTCGTCTCCGCCGCCACCCTCGGCCTCGCCGCAGGCGTCCTGCCCTGGTCGCGGTTCGCCGACCGGGTCGGCCGGCTCCCGGCGATGCGGCTCTCGCTGGTCGCCGCGACGGTGCTCGGACTGACCGTGGCCGCCGCTCCCGGCTTCGCCACCATCCTGGCGCTGCGGGTGCTGGAGGGGTTCGCGCTGGGCGGCCTGCCGGCGCTCGCGATCACCTACCTGCAAGAAGAGGTGCACCGCGACCACACCGCCATCGCCGCCGGCACCTACGTCTCGGGTACGACGGTGGGTGGGCTGCTCGGTCGGATCGTGGCCGCGCCCGTCGCGGCGGCGCTCGGCTGGCGCTGGGGCGTGGCGGCCGTGGTGGTGCTCTCGGCATGGGCCGCGACGGCGTTCATCCTGCTGGCACCGCCGCAGCGGGGCTTCCGCCGTACCGACGCACAGGTGCCACTGGCCCGCGTCGTGGCCGCCAACCTCCGCTCGCCGGCGATGCTCGTCCTCTACGCCCAGGGCTTCTTGCTGATGGGCGGCTTCGTCACCGTCTACAACTACCTGACCTTCCGGCTGCAGCGGGCGCCGTTCGGGCTCGGCACCACGGCGACGTCGCTGCTCTTCCTCGCCTATCTGTCGGGCACCTGGTCATCGCGGCGCGCCGGCGTCGCAGCGGGCCGCTGGGGCCGCTCCCGCGTGCTGCTCGCCGCCATCGCGGTGATGATCGCCGGCGTCCTGCTCACCCTGGCGCCCTGGCTGCCGGCGATCCTGGCCGGGCTGGTGGTCCTGACGGTCGGGTTCTTCGCCGCCCACTCGATCGCGTCGGGCTGGTCGGGCGCCCGCGCACGGGTCGGCCGGGCGCAGGCCGCCTCGCTCTACAACCTCTTCTACTACCTCGGCTCCAGCATCGTCGGCTGGCTGGGCGGGCTGGTCTTCATCCACGCCGGATGGAGCGCCACCGTGGCGGTAGTCTGCGCGCTCGCCCTGCTCGCCGCCGGGTGGGCGGCGGTCGCGGGCAGCGAACCGGACTGACCGTCAGAACTGTCAGTGGCCTCTGTCACCGTGGGGTCATGGAGATCTTCGCGCTCTTCGTCGCCCTCGCCGTGGGCCTGGCCCTCGGCGCGGCCATCGGCGTGTTCTGGATCAGGTCGCGGCCGGCTTCCTACCAGGGCATGCTGGACCAGGCCGAGCTGATGCAGGGGCTGGACCGGCTCAGCGACCAGGTCCACCACCTCGACCGCGCCCGAGCGGCCTGGCAGGGCCACCTGCACGCCCAGGTCGACCAGCTGCAGCGCGAGACTCGCACGCTCTCCACCGCGCTGCGCCGGCCGCAGGTGCGGGGCCGGTGGGGCGAGCTGCACCTGCGCCGGGCCGTCGAGCTGGCCGGGCTGGTCGACCGCTGCGACTTCACCGAGCAGGTCGCGCTCGAGGGCGGCGCGCTGCGCCCCGACCTGGTCGTCCACTTGGCCGGCGGCCGCGCCCTGGTGGTGGATGCGAAAGTGCCGCTGGACGCCCACCTCGACGCCACCGCGGCCGAGGACGACACCCAGCGCCAGCAGCACCTGCGGCGGCACGCCGCCCAGTTGCGCGCGCACGTCGACACGCTGGCGTCGAAGGCCTACTGGCGGGCGCTGCCGCACAGCCCGGAGTTCGTGGTCCTCTTCGTGCCGGCCGAGTCCTTCCTCGCGGCCGCGCTCGAGGCGGACCCGACCCTGATCGAGTACGCCGGGGCTCGCCAGGTGGTGCTGGCGACGCCGACCACGCTGATCGCGCTGCTGCGCACCGTCGCGCATGGCTGGTCCCAGGCGACCGTCGCCGAGGAGGCCCGCGAGGTGCAGCGGCTGGGCCGCGACCTGCACCGGCGGCTGGCGACGTTCGGCGGCCACCTGGACGCGCTGGGCCGCTCCCTCAACGCGGCGGTGACCCGCTACAACCAGGCGGTCGGCTCGCTGGAGAGCCGGGTGCTGGTCACGGCACGCCGGTTCGCCGAACTCGGCGTGACCGACGAGGAGCTCGCCGCGCCCCGGCCGGTGCAGCTCCACGCGGTGCGGCGTGCCGCCGACGACGGTGAGGCCCCGGACCCTACCGTGGCCCTGTAGGGAGGACCGAGAGGCGATGACCCACACCAGGACGATCTGGGAAGAGGGACGCGAGCCCGGCAGCCGGGTGGTCGCGCTCGGGGTGGCGCTCGCCCTCACGGTCGCGGTGGTCGACACCCTCGTGGCCGGCCGGATCGAGCTCCTCTTCGACCTGTGCTTCGTGCTGATCTGCGTCGGCGTGGCGCTGCTGGTGCGGCCGAGCGACTTCTTCTCGGTGGGCGTGCTGCCGCCGCTGCTGATGATTGGCGTCTTCGTGCTGTTCGCGCTCAGCCGGCCCGGGAGCATCGCGGGCCACGGCGACGGCTTCCTGCAGGCGGTCGTCTCCGGCCTCGGTCGACACAGCGTGGCGCTCTTCGTGGGCTACGCCCTCTCGCTCGGCTGCCTGGCCCAGCGGCGCCGTTGGGTGGCCCGCGCCGGGCGCTGAGACCGCCACGACGAGCCGCCCGCTCCTCAGCCGGCGAACCGAGACCAGTCGCCCGCGCCCTGCCGGACGACCTCGGGGACGCCCTCGGACCAGTCGATCACGGTGGTGGGCTCGGCCGGGGTGTCACCGGCCTCGATCACCACGTCGACGCGGTGGTCGAGCTCCTCCTTGACGTCCCAGCCGTTGGTCCGCGGCTCGCTCTCACCGGGCAGGATCAGCGTCGAGGACAGGATCGGCTCGCCCAGCTCCTCCAGCAGTGCCCGCACCACGGTGTGGTCGGGGATGCGCACGCCGACGGTGCGCTTCTTGGGGTGCAACAACCGGCGCGGCACCTCGGGTGTGGCCGGCAGGATGAACGTGAACGGCCCCGGCGTCGCCGCCCGGATCGCCCGGAACGCCGAGTTGTCGACGTGCACCAGCTGGCCGAGCTGGGAGAAGTCGCGGCAGACCAGGGTGAAGTGGTGCCGCTCGTCCAGGCCGCGGATCGCCAGGATCCGGTCGCGGCCGTCCTTGTTGCCGATCCGCGACCCGAGCGCGTAGCCGGAGTCGGTCGGGTAGGCGATCAGCTGGTCGTCGCGCAGCGCCTGCACGGCCTGCCCGATCAGCCGGGGCTGCGGGTTGTCGGGGTGGACGTCGAGATAGCGCGCCATCGTCGTACCGAGCCCGTCAGCGGCCGGCGGACTTCAGATCGCGGCGCAGCTCCTTGGGAAGCGCGAAGATCAGCGACTCGGACACGCTGTGCACGACGTTCGGGGCCGGGTAGCCACGCTCGGCCAGCGCCGCCAGCACGCCCTGGACCAGGTCCTCCGGCACGCTGGCGCCGGAGGTGACGGCAACCGAGTCGACGCCCTCGAACCAGGCGTCCTGCAGTTCGGATGCGTCGTCGACGCGCCGCGCGTCACGCGCGCCCGACTCGCGGGCCACCTCGACCAGCCGCACCGAGTTGGAGGAGTTGCCCGAGCCGACCACGATCACCAGGTCGACGCCGTCCGCGATCTGCTTGACCGCCGACTGCCGGTTCTGGGTGGCGTAGCAGATGTCGTCGCTGGGCGGGTCGAGCAGATCGGGGAAGCGCTCCCGCAGTGCCGCCACCGTCTCCATGGTCTCGTCGACCGAGAGCGTGGTCTGGGAGAGCCAGACCACCCGGGAGGGGTCGCGTACGACAAGGTTCGCCACGTCGTCGGGCCCCTGCACCAGGTGGGTGTGCTCGGGAGCCTCCCCCATCGTGCCCTCGACCTCCTCGTGCCCGGCGTGGCCGATGAGAAGGATGTCGTAGTCCTGGCCGGCGAATCGCTTCGCCTCGTGGTGCACCTTGGTGACCAGGGGGCAGGTCGCGTCGATGGTCTTCAGCCCCCGGGCCTCGGCGTCGGCGTACACCGCGGGCGCGACGCCGTGCGCGGAGAACACCACCGTCGCACCGGAGGGCACCTCGTCGAGCTCGTCGACGAAGATCGCCCCGCGCTCGCGCAGGTCGGAGACGACGTGCTTGTTGTGCACGATCTCCTTGCGCACGTAGACCGGCGGGCCGTAGAGGTCCAGCGCCTTCTCCACCGTCGCGATCGCCCGATCGACCCCGGCGCAATAGCCGCGCGGCGAGGCGAGCAGCACCGCCTTCTCCTCCTCGGAGATCACGCGGGGGCTGCCCAGGTCGACACTCATCGCAGGACCCCCGCGCGAGCGCGAGCGCAGCGAGCGGTTGCGTGGGGTGAGTTCATGGGACCGAGTCTACGGACTTGTCGGTGCGGCTCAGTAGGGTCTCGGGCATGGCCTTGGAGACCTCTCCCGAGTCGCCGGCTCCGGTGCGGCAGATCGCGAACGCGATCGCCGGCTGGATCGACCGGCTCGGCGCGGTGTGGGTCGAGGGTCAGATCGCCCAGGTCAACCGTCGTCCGGGGATGCAGACGGTCTTCCTGACCCTGCGCGACGCGGTCGCCGACATCTCCGTCCCGGTCACCTGCAGCCGCATCATGTTCGACGGCCTCAACCCGCCGCTGGTCGAGGGCGCGAGCGTGGTGGTGCACGCCAAGCCGTCCTACTACGCCAACCGCGGCAGCCTGTCGCTGCAGGCCCGCGAGATCCGGACGGTCGGGCTCGGCGAGCTGCTCGCCCGGCTGGAGCGGCGTCGACAGCTGCTCGCCGCCGAGGGCCTGTTCGCGGCCGAGCTGAAGCGCCGGCTGCCGTTCCTGCCTGGCACGGTCGGGCTGGTCACCGCGCCCAACTCCGCGGCCGAGCGCGACGTCCTGGAGAACGCCCGGCGCCGCTGGCCGGCGGTCCGCTTCCAGGTCGGCTACGCCGCGATGCAGGGCCCGCGCAGTGCCGAGGAGGTCATCGGCGCCCTGCAACGGCTCGACAAGGACCCCGAGGTCGACGTGATCGTGATCGCCCGCGGTGGCGGCTCGGTCGAAGACCTGCTGCCGTTCTCCGACGAGGCCCTGATCCGAGCGGTGTACGCCGCCACGACGCCCGTGGTCAGCGCGATCGGGCATGAGCCCGACTCCCCGCTGCTGGACCTGGTGGCCGACGTCCGTGCTTCCACCCCGACCGACGCGGCCAAGATCGTGGTGCCCGACGTGGGCGAGGAGCTGCGCCTGGTCGCGACCGCCCGCGAGCGGCTGCGCGGCACCCTGGCCGGCTGGCTGCAGCGCGAGCAGTTGGCGCTCGACGCGCTGCGCTCCCGGCCGGTCCTCGCCGACCCGGCCAGCCTGGTCGAGGGCCGGCTGGAGGAGGTCGCCCTGCTGCGCGACCGGGCCCGCCGCTGCCTGACCCATCAATTGGACCGGGCCGCGGACGAGATCGCTCACCAGCGCGCCCGGGCCCGTGCGCTCAGCCCGCTGGAGACGCTGCGCCGCGGCTACGCGGTCGTGCAGGACGCCGAGGGCCACGTGCTGGCCAGCGTCGCCGGCGCCAGCAAGGGCACCGAGCTGAGCATCCGGGTCGCCGACGGGCGCATCCACGCGACCGCCACGAGCACCACCAGCACCACCAGCACCGAGGAGAGCGATGGCTGAGGCGAAGAAGCAGGAGAAGCCGAGCTACGAGGAGGCCCGCGAGGAGCTGGTCGACGTGGTGCGCCGGCTCGAGGCCGGCGGCACCACGCTGGAGGAGTCGCTGGCGCTGTGGGAGCGCGGCGAGCGGCTCGCCACCCTCTGCCAGGAATGGCTCGACGGCGCCCGCGAGCGGCTCAGGAGCGCGGCAGAGGATCAGTCGTCAGCGACGTCATGAAGCTGGTCATGTCGGCCTTGTCCGCCGAGCCGTAGACCAGCAGCACGTAGTCGCCGATCTCCTCGGCGTACCCGTGGTCGCCACCGGCGTCGGAGTAGGTGCTCCACGTCGACCCGACCGGCGTCTTCAGCGTCACCTGACCGTCGCTCGAGGCGTCCTTGTCGATGTAGGTCGAGACCAGGCTGGTCAGCGGTGCCGACTCCAGTCGCAGCCCGACGAAGCTGTGGTGGCTGGTCAGCACCCCCAGGCTCCAGGTCGGCCTGGTGCCCAGGCCCGACTGCGGCGTGTAGTCGGCGCTGGTCGCCGTCCAGCCCTTCGGCAGCGTGCGCGGATAGACCACCTGCAACGGCGCTCCGGCCTGCTGGATCTCGGCGACGCTGTGCTGGTAGTCCACCGACTCGTCGGTGGTGGGGGTGTCGTGGGTGGCGTTGTTCAGCGCCCAGAACGCGACCACCGCGATCACGAGCACGACCATCGACACGATCAGTCCGTGGAAGGTCCTCTGATAACGCGGGGTGCCCTGCTCACTCACGTCTCCATGGTCGCAGCCCCCTAGGGTGGTGCGCGTGCCGGCCCTCCCCGACGTACTCGCCGATGTGGTCGGGGTCGCGTCGCTGGGCGGGCTGCTGGTCACCGCGCACCGTCATCCCCCGCCCCGCACCGAGGCCACCGCCGCGGTCCTCGCCGCCGGCCTGACGCTGGCCACCGGCCTGCTCGGCGGGCACGCCGCCTGGTCCGCCTTGCGTCCGCTGCTACCGGTGGTCGGCTTCCTGGTGGCGATCCTGGTGGTGGCCGAGGTCTGCGCCCGGGCGGGGCTCTTCGAGGCCGCCGCACAGCTGGTTCGACGTCACAGCGCCGGCAGCCCCCAGCGCCTCCTGCTGGGCGTGTTCGTGCTGGCCGCGATCGTCACCACCGTGCTGAGCCTGGACGCGACGGTCGTGCTGCTGACGCCCGTGGTGGTCGCGGCCGCCCGGGGCCAGGGCACCTCGCCGCGCCCCGGCGCCTACGCCTGCCTGCGGCTGGCCAACTCCGGCTCGCTGCTGCTGCCGGTCTCCAACCTCACCAACCTGCTGGCCATGCCGCACCTCGGGCTGTCCTTCGGCGGGTTCGCGGCCCGGATGGCGCTGCCGCTGGTCGTGGTGCTGATCGTGGAGTACGCCGGGCTGCGCCTGCTGTTCCGGGCCGACCTCCACCCTGCCACCCCCTCCCGAGCACCTGACCTTCCGCACGCCGGCCACGCGGGCGGGCCGTTCGTCAGGTCAGGTGCCGGAGGGGTCGCGGTGCCGACGACGGTGGTGGCACTGATGCTGGTCGGGTTCGCGGTGCTCGGGCCGCTCGGGATCGAGCCGTGGGTACCGGCCGCCGCGGCCGCGGCGGTGCTGGTCGGCTGGGGTCATCGACGCGGGCTGATGACGGTGCGACGCGCGGCCCGCGCCGCACACCCGGCGTTCGCGCTGTGGGTGCTGGCCCTGGGTCTGGTCGTCGCCGGGCTGTCGCGGGCCTTCCTCGGCGACGCGGTCGCGCACCTGCTCCCATACGGCCACGCCTACCCGGACCTACTGCTGGTCGCCGCGATCGCCACCCTGGCCAGCGCCGTACTGGCCAACCTCTCGGCCACCCTGCTGCTCCTCCCCCTGCTCGCCCCGCTGGGGACGACGGCGGTCCTGGCCGGGCTGCTCGGCGTCACGATCGGCGCCGGCATCACCTGGACCGGGAGCCTGGCCAACCTGCTATGGCGCCGCACCCTGGTGGCCGGCGGGCTGCACCCGAGCACCGGCCGGTTCCACCGGGTCTCACTGCTGCTCACCCCGGTGGCGCTGGTCGCGGCGACCGCCGCGCTGAGGGTCGGCTGAGCGGCGCGGGACTGGATCGTTCAAGCCGGCAGACCCGTCGCGACCGATAAAGTCTGGCCATGGCCGACTCTCACCATCTGCCCGAGCCCCTCGACGTCGCGCCGCAGGCGCCGGACCGCAACCTGGCGCTGGAGCTGGTGCGGGTCACCGAGGCGGCCGCGATGGCCGCGGCCCGCTGGGTCGGCCGTGGCGACAAGAACGGCGCGGACGGCGTCGCGGTCAACGCGATGCGGGTGATGATCTCGACCGTCGCGATGGACGGCACCGTCGTCATCGGCGAGGGCGAGAAGGACAACGCCCCGATGCTCTACAACGGCGAGCGGGTCGGCGACGGCAGCGGGCCGGAGTGCGACGTGGCGGTCGACCCGATCGACGGCACCACGCTGACCGCGAAGGGCATGTCGAACGCCGTCAGTGTCCTGGCGGTCGCGCCGCGCGGCTCGATGTACGACCCGAGCGCCGTCTTCTACATGGAGAAGCTGGTCACCGGGCCGGAGGCCGCTGACGTGGTCGACATCCGGATGCCGGTCGCCGAGAACATCCACCAGGTCGCCAAGGCCAAGGGCACCAAGCCCTCCGACGTCACCGTCATCGTGCTGGACCGTCCCCGGCACGCCGAGCTGGTCGACCAGATCCGCGCCACCGGCGCCCGGATCAAGTTCATCACCGACGGCGACGTGGCCGGCGCCATCTCCGCCGCCCGCGCCGGGAGCGGCGCCGACCTACTGCTGGGCATCGGCGGTACGCCGGAGGGCATCGTGGCGGCCTGCGCGATGAAGGCGCTGGGCGGCACCATCCAGGGCCGGCTGTGGCCCAAGGACGACGACGAGCGGCAGAAGGCGCTGGACGCCGGGCACAACCTCGACCCGGACTTCGTACTGCGCACCGACGACCTGGTCACCGGCGACGACTGCTTCTTCGTGGCCACCGGCATCACCGACGGCGACCTGATGCGCGGCGTCCAGTACCGCCCCGGCGGCTCGGTGGTGACCGACTCGCTGGTGATGCGCTCGCGCTCGGGCACGATCCGCAAGATCACCAGCGAGCACCAGCTCCCGAAGCTGCAGGCCTACTCGGCGATCGATTTCGCGGGCTGAGCGCGATGACGGCGGTCTCCGAGGAGCTCTTCGCCGAGGTCTCGACCGGCTCGACCGGCGGGGAGCGGGTCACGCTCTGCTACCAGACCTTCGGCTCCCCCGACGGCGAGCCGTTGCTGCTGGTGATGGGCCTGGGCGGCCCGATGACCTGGTGGGACATCCGGCTGTGCACCCTGCTGGCCGAGTCCGGCTTCTACGTCATCCGCTACGACAACCGCGACATCGGCCGCAGCAGCAGGCTCTCCGGCCGGGTGAGCCGGGTCCAGCTGGCCAAGGCATTCCTCGGCCTGCGGGTGACCCCGCCGTACACGATCGGCGACATGGCCGCGGACGCCGTCGGGCTGCTGGACGCGCTCGGCGTCGAGCAGGCGCACGTGTGCGGCATGTCGATGGGCGGCATGATCGTGCAGACGCTGGCCGTCGAGCACCCCGACCGGGTGCGCTCGGTGGTTTCGGTCATGTCCACCACCGGCAAGCGCTCGGTCGGCTGGCAGCATCCCTCGATCCTGCCGGTGCTGTTGAAGCCGGCGCGTGGCCGGGCGGAGTACGTCAAGGGCGGCATCGCGATCGAGCGGCTGATCGGCTCGCCCGGCTTCCCCGCCGACGAGGAGGCCACTCGCCAGCGGCTGGAGGAGACCTGGGACCGCGGGATCTGGTCCTCCGGCGTCGCTCGACAGATGCTGGCCGTGCTCACTCAGCCCGACCGTACCGCCGGCCTCCGGAAGGTGGGCGTGCCGTTCTCGGTGGTGCACGGCCTGGCCGACAAGATGGTGCACGTCTCTGGCGGCCGCGCCACGTCGATGGCGGTGCCCGGCGCCGAGCTGCTGCTCATCCAGGGCATGGGCCACGACCTGCCCGAGCCGCTGTGGCCGACGTTCCTGCGGATCATCAAGGAGACCGCGGCCCGCGCACAGCGGCCAGACTGACGTCGGCCTTCGCCGGCACCACCCGCCGGGCGACCCGCTCGGCACGCTCCGGCGGTCGCCCTCCGAGCCGCCGACCGATGGCACGCAGCACGCTGGGTGCGGTCGCCCAGCCGATCAGGTAGTGACCGTTCTCCGAGAGGACCGGCACCGCGTCGCGGTCCTCCGTCTGCAGGTGGCGCAGCACCTCCGTCACCGACTCGGAGGCGAAGACGGCTCCCCGTGCCCGATCGGCCGGCTCCCCGGCCGTCTCCAGCCGACCGGCCGGCAGATCGTCATCCAGCGGCTCGGGCTGGGGAATCGCCTGCATCACCTCGTCGGCGGTCAGCAGCGAGAAGGCGCGCCAGGGCGCGGCGCGCTCGACGTCCTGCCCGCGTCGCAGCAGCTTGGTGGTGTAGATCGTGCCGTAGCCGATGCCGCGCGAGACGACCGTGGCGACGGCCACCGTCAGCATGATCGACAGCGTGATGCTGTAGTCGCCGGTCATCTCCACGACGCTGGCCAGAGCGGTAAGCGGCGCGCGGGTGGAGGAGCCGAAGACACCGGCCATGCCGACCGCGGCGTACAGCGCCGGGTGACCAGCCCCCGTCCCGAAGAGGTGGACCGCGACCGTGCCGTAGGCAGTGCCGGTCATCAGGCCGACGAAGAGCGAGGGCGCGAAGACCCCACCCGAGCCGCCGACGCCGAGCGTCAGGCTGGTCGCGAGCACCTTGGCCACCAGGAGAAGCAGCAGGAACCAGACGCCGTAGCCACCCGCGAGGGCCTGGAACATGACCGGATATCCCACGCCGAACATCTGCGGCACGGCGAGGAGCAGCAGCCCGACGACCAGACCGCCGACGACCGGACGGGCCCACTCCGGCCGCCCACCCCAGACCCGGTCGCACAGGTCCTCGACCGCGTAGAGCACGATGCGGAACGCCTGGCCGACCAGCGCGGCGATCACGGCCAGCAGTGCCACCAGCAGGTAGTCGGCGGAGCCGTGGATGGTCACGCCGCGCGGGAACCCGCTCAGGAACGCGCCGTTGCCGAGCACCGGTACGGCGACCGCGTCGGCCACCATCGCGGCCAGCATGATCGCGAACAGCGCCTCGCCGGCGAGCTCGCGCAGGATGATCTCGACCGCGAAGAAGACGCCGGTGATGGGGGCGTTGAAGGTCGCCGCGATCCCGCCGCCGGCACCGCAGGCGACCAGGATGCGCAGCCGGCTGTCGGGCGTCCGGAGTCGCTGTCCGATGGCGGAGGCCATCGCCGAGCCGATCTGCACGATCGGCCCCTCCCGCCCGACGCTGCCGCCCGTGCCGATGGTCAACGCCGAGGCCAGCGCCTTGACCACGGCGACCTGCGGCCGGATCCGGCCGCCGTTCTCGGCGACCGCGGCCATCACCTCCGGGACGCCGTGGCCCCGCGCCTCCGGGGCGAAGCGGTGGACCAGCGGGCCGTAGAGCAGGCCGCCCGCGACGGGCACCACCAGGTAGAACGCGAGCCCGAGCGCGGGCAGGTGACCGCTGACCACTCGGCCGGCCTGACCGAACTGGTCGTGTCCGGTCGCCAGCCAGGTGATGGCCTGGATCAGGTAGCGGAAGGCGATCGCGCCGAGCCCGGCAGCGACCCCGACGACGATCGCCAGCAGGAACAGCCCGAGCCGCGAGCCGCGCAACCAGGCGCTCCAACCGTCGGCTCCGTCACGGGGCAGGGCGGCCAGCGGCGACACGGACTCGGTTCCTCCGGAGACAGATGGGGACAACAACACGTGCAATCATGCATCTTTTGCACAAATGCAAGCGAATTCCCGGCCCGAGACTCCTCGCGGCGGCACGGTAGTGTCGGGTGACTCAGGGGCTGGAAGGAGCGACCCGTGGCGACAGGGCATGACTCGCTCGAGGACGCGGTCGAGGCGACGCTCACCGCCTCGCGGGCACTCCTCGGCGTCGTGGCCCGCTCCGTCGGCGGTGCGGTCGAGGAGGTCTCGCTGCCGCAGTTCCGGGTGCTGGTGCTGGTCGCCTCCCATGGCCCGATGCGGGTCGGGACGCTCGCCCAGCGGATGGGCGCGGTGCCCTCGACGTTCAGCCGCACGCTGGACCGGATGGTGAGCGGCGGCTGGATCGCCCGCACCGAGAACCCACACAGCCGGCGCGAGGTGCTGGTCAGCCTCACCGAGGCCGGTCAGCGCCTGGTCGACGAAGTCACCGACGGGCGCCGACGCGAGATCCGCGAGATCCTGGCCGGCCTGAGCCCACAGCAGCGGACAGCGGTGATCCGCGGGCTGACGCTCTTCAACGATGCCGCCGGCGAGGCCAGCGTCGAGGACCTGCTCATCCTCGGCCTGTGACCAGTCCGACTAGCCCGAGACCGGCCGGCCCAGCAGCCAGGCGATCCCGGCGACGGCCTGGTCGGCGGTCCAGACGCCGTTCTTGTGCAGGTTCTTGCGGCCCTCGTCGCTGAGGAACGTCTTGATCTTCCC
>Ga0164242_10005655_pt1 | contig 13888 bp, 14 predicted proteins | sample OricomgcompostMG_FD_108783 | JGI IMG/M metagenome (GOLD analysis project Ga0164242, IMG submission 108783) | Miracle-Growth compost microbial communities from Emeryville, California, USA - Original compost - Miracle growth compost (MG) ...
AGCCGGTTTTGCAAGAAATCGGGCAACCTGTTTCGATTGCAGTTTTCTTTGTAAACTTACGGTTTCAGCTTTGGTTGGCATTTTATGGTAAAATACCAACCGAATGGGAAACCGGTCAGACGTTACGGGCGATTTAAAGGACGACACGAAATGAAAAAATTATTGACAATAATCACACTTTTGTGGCTTTCAAATATTTCGTTTGGGCAAACATTAATATCAGGAGAATATAAATTTGGTTTAAAACTGGCTTATGACAGCAAGACCAAAATATTAACCGGCTATTTTGAAGACTACACCGGTTGGGATGAGGAAACGAAAAACCCAAGATTTTCCTGTATTTTTTACATTGAAGGACTTGTGTCTAATAATAAATGTAGCATATTAACCTAATGACTCGACAGCAGTGAAAGAAAATAAGGACACCGAAGCATTTGATTTTGACAAATCGGAAATAATTGAAGACAGAAGTTATTTTGAAAACGGGAAATTATTACATCAAATAAACAATCAGGATTGTGGTTCACCCTTTTCTGATAATTATTTGCCTGAAGCGCAAAAAAGTATAAAAACAGACTTTGATAAACTTATTAAATATAGGCAAAATGCCACCATGCGCCTTAAGCGTTTTAGCCTGCATTTTGTAGCCCTTCCTGCCAAATGGATTAAGCCGGGCAGAAGGCATATTCTCAAAGTTTTCACTACTAGATATCATAAACCACCCTATGCTACATAGCAGCAATTGTTTATGGGTGACAAAAAACTAATCATAAGTAATTATGGATAAGAGGAAGTCCTGCCTTTTAACCTCACAAATAGTGGTGAGCAGAGCATCATAGAGCACAACTACAAAATCTATCCATAATCTTTGATCCCCATCGCTGAAAAACTGGATACTTGCGAAGTTTGAGGTTTTAAAGTATTTTTGTAGTTTCATCATTTTTTCTAAAATTTTGTACGAAACAAAACATTTATGTCCTCTTTAAAAACTACAGCAGTTCTTTTTCTTGCATTATTAAGCACCCTGCCGGCAATAGCCAAAAAGCATGATATTGTTGACAATAACGACTCCCTTAAATTCTATTTACAAAAAAGTGAATTTGCCATTGATAAGGCTAACAATTCCGATGCCATCATCCTATCCGAAAGCGGGACCTCGTTTCTAAAGGACAATACCTTAACTTATAAAGTTCAGCGAACCATAAAAGTTCTATCGCCCAATATCAAAACGGAATTGGCGACGGTTAGCCTCCCGGCTTTAGGGGCGATGAACGCCCGAAATATTAAAGGCGAGGTATATTCCTTAGACGCGGGAAAAATTGTCAAACAGAAATTTGGAACAGATAAATCAGTTCATTTAGAACAATGGGCCAATCAGTTAAAGTTTGATTTACCTGAAATACCAGCGGGCGCCATCATTCATTATTCTTATACGCTCGAATTTTCGCCGGTGGTCACCCTACCTACCTGGTCGTTTCAACACCAATGGCCAACTTTGGAATCAACCTTTCAAAACACGGTTCCCTCTTTGCTGAATTGCTTTATCAGCCTGCAAACCGGTCAGGCATTTAAGACCGTTTCAAATGAAGACGATTTAATTCACGAGCAAGCCGGTATCTTTACGGTAGATCATGGCGAGGGACTTACCCGCACCACAATATGGGTACGCCGGGACCTGCCGGCAACACCAACGGACAGCAGCGGACTTCCGGAAAAAGTTTCCCTCCGGGTCAATATGAACGCCTGGAGCAATTGGGAAGTCCTCAACAATTTGTATTTCAAATACCATTCCTTATATGCCATGGCTTTCGATGGCAACGGCTTTCTCAAGAAAACCGTGAATCGTCTGGCCGCAGGCAAACAAACACCTTTAGACAAAGCGCAAGCCATTTATGATTTTGTCCGGGACAGCATCAGCATTAATAATGATATCTTCAGCGCTCACGTCGCTCTGAATGATGTTCTAAAAGACAGAGAAGGCAATAGCCGCGATGTCAATATTTTACTGGCCGCCATGCTGCAAAGCGCCGGCTTAAACGCCGACCCTATGATTTTCCGGCACCAGGGACAAATGCCCCTAAAAGCAAGCCTGCCCGGCCTGAACGATTATGTCGAGCTTGGATTAACGTTGAACGTTCGTGAGCGGGTGGACCTGATTCAGCAGGTTGCCCGGGGTTATATGGTACCGGCGGCGCAACTCCTGCAAATCAGCTATGGCCGCCCTTCCAAAGCGATTTACGCCGATTTGTCCCGAATTAACGAAACCGGCGTCTATTTGCAAATCGACAATAAACCATATTTCTTAGCCGCCAGGCCAGACAAAAGTGACTTTGGCACGCTGCCCGCCCATACGATTGGCTATGGCCGGCTGATTGATAAAAACGGTGGCAGCTGGGTGATGTTGTAGTCCCATAGGTTTCCGGTTGACAACGGCACCCGCAAAAAAGGCAACGATTGCACCAATTCAATTGCTGCCTGAATAGTATTGTATTATTGTCTATGGTGGCAGCCATCCACGGCTATCGGTTCATGCATCCACCTGTTCAATGGGATGCCTTTCTGCCAAAGCATCTACCAGCTCCATTAAAGCAGTTATATCCAATACCAGCGCAGCTAATTCAGGCAATGCTCCTTCCGGGAAAAAGCCAATGTAATGGGCCAACAACTCGCGCAAATGATGGTTGACCCGCTTTGCCGGATGCGCTTGCAGCCAGTGTTCATAATATTCTGCTTCTTTCATGGCCTGATGGTTTATGGATGGACATATCATTGTTCTTCCGACAAGGTAATGGTCAGCCGGCCATCTTCGCAGCTGATGTTCACCACATGGCCTATTTTAAAACCACTGTCCTGTAGCCATTTGCCGCTCAGGTTGAGGGTAGGAAAAAACACATACCGCCTGCCAGATAATCGTTCAAATCCTTTGCTGCAAATAGTGAGGCGTCTTGTCTGGCGGGCTTTGCTTCTTGTCTTTACTGGTTTCATAACCGGTCTTTTTTTCTTTCAAGGGCAAAGCAAAACCCTTTTCAGGCCGTATCCTACACGATATTGATGTAAGTTACCGGCCAAAGCCCTGTATTTTACCTACCTTTAACCCTCTGTATTCTGATATAAATAAACTAAATTTGCGCTATGACCACTTTTGATACCATGCCGAACCATAAAATACACCAGGGAAGAAATGTTAAACGCTTTCGGGAAATGCTGGGCATCAAGCAAGATGCCCTTGCCGCCGACCTGGGCGATGACTGGAATCAACAAAAAGTTTCCCTGTTGGAACAAAAGCAAACGATTGATACGCCTCTACTCCAACAAATTTCTGCTATCCTGAAAATACCGGTGGAAGCTATTCAAAATTTTGATGAGGAACAGGCGGTGAATGTAATAGCAAATACATTTTCAGATTTTAAAGACAGTGCATCCGCAATAAATATCCATCCTGTATTTAACCCTGTTGAAGCTGTTTTAAAAATGCATGAAGAAAAGATGGCGTTGTATGAAAGGATGCTGAAAGAGAAAGATGAAATGATGGCGAGGTTGGAGAGGTTGATTGAGGGGAAATAGTTTCCTTTTCATATTTGGAATTTTTCGGGTAGCAAAATTTGCTACCCATTTTTTATACATCTGCCTCTTGGTAAATATGAAATTTAAATGCCGTTATTGCATTAATATTTCAATTATTAACTACAAAATTTTTATTTTTAAATTTTATTCATTATTTTTGCCATAAATAATCAGATTTAAAGAATAAAATACGAAGATGATAATAGACTTTTCAGTATCCAACTTTGGTCCAATACGTGAGGAACAAGTGCTTTCTTTTGAGGCTACAGCCGATAATAGTCTTAGTGATTACTACGTGGTGGAGCCAATCCCTGGGTTGAAGCTCTTGAAATTATTGGTAATATATGGTCCTAATGCTTCTGGTAAATCTACTTTTTTAAAGGCCTTAGATTTTTTAAGGGACTTGAGTATTTATCCAGTCAAAGGAAAATTTGAATCTTTAGAATTTGAACCGTTCTTATTTGACAGTAAATCAAAGAAAAAGACTTCCATACTAAAAATGAGCTTTATAGCAAATAAAGTAAGGCATAGTTATGAAGTTGAGTTTACAAAAAACTATATACTTAAGGAAAAGTTACAATATGCCCCTAAAGGAAGGATGGCAGACTTGTATTTAAGAGAAACGGATATAGAAAACCAGCTTTCAAAAGTTTCTTTTGGAAGTACTGTAAAAGCAAGTTCTAAAGATATTGATTTGATTGAGGGAAATACCATTTGGAATACTACTGTAATCGGAGCATTCAATAAAACCAATGTTAATATCCCTGAGTTACAACTAGTGCTTTATTGGTTTAGAGAAACATTCATGGGTGAAATAGAACCCGGAACAGATTTATTGGGATGGACAACAAAGAAAGTTGATGAAAATGCTTCTTTTAAGGAATCGGTTATAGAAATAATCAAAAAAGCAGATATTCAAATTAACGGCGTTGATGTAAACAAAAAAGAACGTAAGCTGGATAACGAGATGATTTCCCGCTTATCTTCTATTTTACCGCCGGACGAGATGAAAGATTTATCAACTACAAAAAGTATCAAAACCATTGACCTGGTTTTTAAACACCTTGTCAGAGATAAGAAAGGAAAAGAAAGTGTGTATAATTTATCCAGAGACCAAGAATCAAGAGGTACATTGAGATATTATGGCTTAAGTGGCGTTTTGTCTACTATCATTAAGGAAAGCAGAATCGTATCTATAGATGAGTTGGAAACTTCTCTTCACCCCGACCTGATGAAGCATTTCCTATTGGTGTTTTTGGCTAACTCCGGCCAATCGCAGATGGTCATTACCACACATAATCTGTTCCTGTTGGAAGAGCGTGAAATACTCCGGAATGATGCCATTTGGTTTACCCAGAAAAAAGAGAATGGCACTACCGAATTATATTCCCTCTCGGATTTTGACACCTCTACGATTAGAAAGAATTCTTCCATTATCAATTCTTATAAAACCGGAAAATTGGGAGCAAAGCCGGAATTGGGTAATATTTTTATAACGGAGGATAATGGCCAGAGCTGATAAAAAAAGGAAGTTTATACGAAGGATTGCTGTAGTTGGCGATGGTGTTACCGAGAAGATTTACTTTGAGCAATTAAAAGAGTTGGAACGAATTAAAGGTGTTGTCATCAAGCCGGAACTGCCCAGTAAATTTTCAAAGGGAGGCTCTTACAAAAAAGCCATCAATACTGCAAAATCTCTTGTGGAGGAAGGTTATGACCACGTGTATTGTCTTATAGATTTTGATACGGTGCTTTCAGAAAATAAGCTTGCGGAGTTTACGCAAGAGTTAAAAAAAATGAATAGCAAAAAGATTACCGTTTACATCAACAATCCTTGTTTTGAAACCTGGGTATTGGTACATTATGAAAAGACAGGTAAGGCATTTGCTGATTGTGATGCTGTGGGCAAAGCTATTACCAAACACCTGAAAGATTATTGTAAAAATCAGGAATATTTAAGAAAAAAGAACTTGTATAAAACATTAAGGCCTCTTCTTGAGACCCATGCTATTCCGAATGCCGCATTTTTGGAAAATGGCCGAGAAGAAAAAGGGAATACTTATCCAAGAGCAGAGGTGTATAAGTTTCTGGAAAAATATATTGTAAACCCTAAAAAGAAGTAAAGCTATGGAAACAAATCAACAAACAAACTGCTATAATTGCTCCAAACCATTGCCACCGGTAGGTTATTTTTGTGGTAGATGCCTGACGCAATTTAAATGTAAATCCTGTGGTTCTTTATTAGAAAAAGATGATGCAGGTTGTGTCAATTGTGGTACACCTAAAGAAGTGCGAGCAGAAACAGAAACTGGCTCACATCAAAATATCAACACTTTTCGTTTGCACGAAACAGCTACTGATAGAACCATAGAAGCAACATTTAGTGATGATGTTGCTAAAGACCTTGCCGGAACCTTACGGGATGCCGCTGCTGCCGGCAGGATGAAAGCGATTGCTTCAAATATTCCTCCTCCCAATAATATTAATGGAGTAAATGAAGAAAAGGTTGAGTTTTCTGAAGCTGAAGTTGTAAATAATGAGGATGAAATTCCGAAAAATAAAGCCATTCGTAAGGAAGCAGCAGCAGCTACAAATTTAGAATCACCAGTAACATATCCTCATATTGATGATTTACTGCATAGGCGATCTTTCACAGAGATTGAATGGATTTTAGTTTTTGCATTCTATGAAAGTGAATATGGTCAGAAAACCTTTACTCCTGATAAAGTAAGAAATGCTTATCTAAGCAAAAGAAAAAATGATTCGAGATTAAAAAATTTCAGCAAAAACTGGGGTGGTTTATTAAAAACATATTTCAGCACTGTAAGTGAAGGCGTTTATCAAATTGAATACGACAAAAAAAGTATTACCTCAGATTTTGTAATGGGTAAAGCTACTGGTATAATAAAGGGTGCATTTGACAAAAGTAATAAATCCAAATCTACCACTTCAAAGAAAACAAAAGAAGAAAATTCTTCAACACCAGCAGGGAAATCATCGAAGTCCTCTAACTCTAAAGGGTTAAAAATACTATCTAACATCAATTTTGAACCCACAGGAAAAGAGAGTTTAAAAGATTTTTTTGGGAAATATACTCCCGCGAATGATAATGAGCGTAACCTATTGTTTGTATATTATCTACAAAACGTTTTAGAAATAGACCAGGTAACATTCGACCATGTTTATAGCTGCTATGATATACTTGAGTTGAGAATATCCGAAAGTTTACCGCAAACAATTAGAAATACTGCAAGCAGAACAAAATGGATAGAAACCAAAAAATCGATTTTATCCGTAACAATTAAAGGCAGTAATCAAATCAAAGCCTGGAATAAATAAGATTGAGATATGACATTGGACGCATTTGTACATCAGCTTAATGATTTTGATACTTTTACTGCAAGCAGTAAAATAGACTATTTTGTCTATTATCATACTGTTGTAAAAGGAAATGAAGGTGCTGTTGCGAAAGACATTGAAGCGTGTTTTGATGCACTGAAAACTACGAAGTACTCAAATATCCCACAGTATCTTAAAAACAATATTAAGAAAGTAAAAGGTAAAACACCAAAGTTTATTTTACAGAAAGGTGCATATCATTTGGAACGCTCTAAAAAAAGTGAGATAGATGCATTGATGAATGTACCTCGGACAGTAGTTCCTACCAATAATTATTTTCCTGTGGAATTGTTTGACAATACAAGAGGATATTTAACCACCATAGCTCAGCAAGCTGCGGGTTGTTATGACCAGGGATTATATGATGCCTGCTCTGTAATGACAAGAAAATTGCTTGAAGTATTGATTATTGAGGCATTTGAACGTCATAATATTTCAGCAAAAGTCAAAAATAGTAGCGGTAATTTTTTTTACCTGAGTGATTTAATAGAAATCTTTAAAGCCGAAACAACGTGGAATATCGGCAGAAATGCAAAAAACAGTTTACCAAGCTTAAAGAAGATGGGTGATTTAAGTGCGCATAACAGAAGATACATTGCCCGTAAAAATGATTTGGACAAACTGAAAGACGATTTACGAATTGTACTGGAGGAACTGATTCACATTATTGATTACCCTAATTGGAAATAGGTTTGGTATTATTTTTATGATGAATATATTAATAGAGTAAAAGAACAATGTAGTACATGAATATAACAGATGTAAAGCAACGATTATCAACCAACATACCTCTAAAGGAAAAGATAACGAATCTTATTAGCTTTTTAACTTATGTTAAGAAGCTTTCTTTTTCTAAGGAGGAATATACAGATGTTGATTTGTTGCAAAAAGAAAATATAATCAGCCTTAAAGGTAATGTGTATTCAGTAAGTGATTACACTACTCTGGCATTTGCCTTTGTAGAACATTATCAAAATAAAAGCGGTTTTAAATATAGTAATGATTTCTGGCAAACTATTCAATTTTTAAAAGAGGTAAAAGAAGATTTCTTATCAAACGGATATATACAGCAATTTTACCACCTTAAAAAAGAGCTGTGGAAAATCGCTATTTATGAAGTGAATCACCTGTTTGTTGTTGACTTTAGTGCCTTCCTGAAAGACATAGAGAGCAGTGAGGCTAATGATGAGGTATTCGATTTCTTAGAAGCATTGACGGATATACTCTCAGAACTGAATATTAATATTGAAGTATTATATAAAAATGCACAGCTGCTTAAAGTGCTATCAGATGAAAATGAACGTTTCCGGATTTATTTCGGGAAAATGCTGATGGCACTGAAAAAAGAAGCCGAAAAGGACAATGATAATGGAATGGAGCTATTCAAATTAGCTTTGGATGATTCTGAGTATGGTAAAGATTTAATAATAGCTATTATTGTTGGTCTATACAATAAAAATGGCTATCCATTTTATAATGAACATTTAAAATCGCTTTATGAAAAAAATGATTTCAAACTTCCTGTTATAAAAGGCTTATCCCAAATTGACAAAGTTGAAGAAAAAGAAGTTAAGCTGTTTCTTGAAATATATGACAAGGAAAAAGATAATGAAGAATCTTTTGGGGTAATATTGGAATTATTATTCTCTATTCTTAAAAATGGTGATTTTAGCGGAAAAGAAAACTATGTAACTGATATATTTTTTAGAATAAACGAAATTGTTTTAAAGGGTGATGCTCAGCTTGCCTATTTCATACTTCACGAAATAGCCTTTCTGCATAAATATGATGAAGAGCGAATTAATATCGTGAATGCCATTATTTGTCAGCCATACTTTAGTCTTGATAAATATGGCAAAGCTATTGAACAAATTTTCTGGTATTTAAAAAATATCAACCTGTTGAAGCAGGTCATAGTTACTATTGCTGACAAGTGTCCTTTGGAAAGACTAACAGAATTCTGCTCCATAGACTCCAATGGATTTAATACGGAAGATTACGATACGATGCTGATAGAGTTTATTACTTGCCATAAAGCCAATATCCGCTTTATTGGTTTGGAAATATATAGCCAACACACTGCCGGACATAAATTCATTAAGAATATTCTGGACTTACCCTCCATTGCCCAATACAAACTTTGGGTTGGACTTACACAGGATTATAAGGAGCCTAAATACCTTATCCCTTCCTTAATTCCGTTACTTGATTCAGAATCAGAAATAGTAAAAGAAGCGTTTATATGCAAACTGGAAGAATACACAGAAAACTATGGACAGCAAATCGTTGAAATATTAGAACAATATACGGATAAAAGCAATCCTTTACATCCGACTATTATAGAACGTGTAAAAAACTATATGGAAGATTTTTATGCAAAGAATATTCTGCTTAAAAAAGAAATACAGGAGCTGAATCCATATTATACCCATAATAAGTTATTTACGAATTTCAACAGGCTTTATTATAAAACTTTCAATAATCGAATGCAAAAAAGTGTAGGAGAAAAAAGTTTCTTAAGTAGCCTGGCAAAAAATGTACAACTGGCGAAAGGTGGCGGTTGGAAAATGAAGGACAGGGATCAAATAACCAAATTAGGGTTGATAGAGTCAGGTTTTTCTCTACCCAGAGATTATTTTGTTTTTCCTGATTATTATGAAATGGAAGAGAGTAAAAAGATGAGAGTAGATTGGACAGACGAAGATTTTGCAGAAATTCAAAAAAGTATAGGCAATGAACAGTAATAATATAATTGTACAGGAATATTTAAGTTCTCTTAAAGAGGATAAAGAGCTGGATTACCTTTTCCCTATCCTTTTAAATGCGATGGGATTCAGGATTGTGCAAACTGCGAAAGAATCAAAGGGACAATCACAATATGGCAAAGACATCATTGCTATTGGAAACGATGATAAGGGAATTAAATGTAGATGGTACTTTGAGTTAAAAGGCTATGAAGACAAGGATATTACAGATAAGAACTACTCTATACCTGATGGCATTCGAGAATCTATTATTGAAGCAAAGGATACAGCATTCAATGATTCTTCCATACCAGAATTCAATGCACTACCTATAAAGATTGTATTGGTTCATAATGGGGTATTAAAAACAAACATACGTCCTACCTTTGAGGGTTTTCTTAGCAAAGAATTCAAAGAAGGAGAATTTGAACGCTGGGATATTTATCATCTGACAGATTTGTTCAGCGAGTTCCTTTTTAGCACCTATTTGTTGCCGGATGAAGAAAGTAACAGTCTTTTTAAAAAGACATTGGCATTTTTAGATACACCTGATTACGACTACCGGGATTTCAAGTTACTTGTTGAACTGCAATTTGGGAAAGCGGAGAATGCTACTAAGGGAAGAATATTTACAAAGTTATTTGCTACACTAAATCTATTGGAAAGGATAATTTTCCATTACAGCAAACTGAACAATAACCTGATAGCCGCAAAAGAGTGTTCTAAATTTCTAATTATCAGAACCTGGGCCTGGATTTTAAAAAATAGACTGGAAACAAGGCGAGCTGTATTGAATGAATATAAAAAATTACTTCATACTCATTACGATATTTTGGATGCCTATTTTAAAAAAACATTTCCGATAGCAAGAATACCTAATGGCTTATATGCTGAGAACGGAGCATTCTTTGAAGCTATCGGCTATCCTTTAAGATGTTTTGAGTACCTGGAAGATATACTGCATTATTGCAAATTAAGATTGTATTATCCAAACTTCGACAAAGAAAGTTTAAATGCGGAGGCTATTAAAAATAGGCAAAAAGACCTGTTGGTAGAACTCATTACGAACAATAGCGGCTTTTACAGACCGGTATTAGATAATCATTCCATTGCGATAACGCTGCTATTCATATTTTTTGCACAACAATCTGGAAGAAGACAAAAGGACATTGAGTTTATTGTGTCCTATATCTTCCAGACGGTACACAATATCATTATCAATAAGCTAAAACACGATAGACTACCTGAACTATACAATAGGGTTGATGTTCTTGCAGAGAGTATAGCAAAAAACGAAAAATCGGAAGAGTATCAGGATACTTCATCTATTTTAATAGCAACTCTTTTGGAGTTAATTGTAATTATAAAATCCGAAGATACATACAACGAAATATCAAAGTTTCTAACTAAGGATATAAGTACTCAAATTCCATGTCCAAACTTTAAAGAGTGCAATGTAGAGCAATTATTATTTGAGAAAAATATGCACGATGAATATTACGTTGAATGCTTGGAACCATTGCCCGAAAAGTTTGAAGATTTTATAAAGCAAGTTACGGATAGTAAAATTGATAGTATAGAATACAGAACCGATAAAGCGGGTTTTTCTTATTTACGTTACCTTGCTCATAGCTATTTTAAAAATGAATTAGCGCCTGAAGAATGGAGGAGATTTTTAGATGCATGAATAATGTCACTCAAAATAAGTAAAGTTCCTACGCTGTAAAACCTTCTCAAGCTTTACCTATTTTTCGTAGAAACAGCGGTATGTAAAAGTTGAAAATTGCTTGAAATGAAACGCAATTTCAACCATTACATTTGTGTAAACTGCTTTAGATAACTGGTTAATTGAGCTGGCATCTATGTTCAATAATAGTTAAGAATTGGCGTAAAACATTAATTTATTTATTATGCGGCAAAGCCGCAAAGCCAAGCCCAGCCACCACCCAATTATTTGTGGTTGCATTATACTTCGCTGATTAAGCACATCGTGGCGCACATTGTGGATAATTTGGACGTGCCCCCGCTAAGAAAAAACTACGGCTCCTACCCTCGCCTTGTTTTTCTAACCGGGGTCGGGCTATCCGCTGCAAGTCCTCGCTAGTCCCTCGCTGTGGGCTTTCCGCTTCTATCCCTCACGCGTTGGCCACCACACAAAAGGCAAAATTTTAAAGGGCGGCTATTATAACATAATGCAAAACATTATAGGACAAAACGGGCCATGGCCCATAACGCCAAATTGTTTATTAGCAACATAGGTTCGTTTGTCGTTTATTATCCGCAATATTTTAGTTCCAATTCTTTCAGCCGTCCTTTTTTAATGGCCCTTGTCGCAAAGTAGTTAAAAACAGGTTCTGCAATCTTTTGAAACCCAACCATTCTGGAGTTGTTTAAGTAAATGAACAATGCCAAGTCTGAAAACTTTTTGGGCGTTCCTGAAGCGCCTGCCAGGCCGTCTTTCGCAAGGCCCTTTAAAATAAAAATGGAATTTTCAAAGTTTTTATTGCCCGGGTTAAGGGTTGCTTTTATAATACATTCCTCTTTAGAAACATCGTGGTAATAATGCTTTTCGTTTGGCTGTATGGTCGTAATATCTCCCGGCTTTAAATGGCAGATATCTTTGCCTTTCCCGACTTCAAATGTGCCTTTTAAAATTTCAAATGTTTCTGAAAACAGCGTGTGATAATGCCACGGCGTTTTTTCTCCCGGCAGAATATTCATCTCTAATACACTGTCTTTATTGGTGTCTGCTGAATGAATCAGCCTAATATATCCTTTGGTGCTCATAAAATATTTTTGAGGGTTTTGCAGTCAATAAAATTATCCCAAATACGATGCAAATGACGATGGCAATGATATGTGGCACCCCTTGCAGCACACTGTTATAGCTCTTGCTTAAAACAATAAGCATGTCGGTAACGGGAACAATTGTTCCGGCTAATAATGTTACGCCCAAAGCCCGCCTTTCATTCATCAAAACAAAACAGCACATCAGCAGCCCGGAGAGCATGTCCCTGATGCCTTTCATATAGTGAAATGAATAGTCGCCATGTTCCTTAAAATGTATGCCATACCCGGCTTCTGCTATTTCAGGGGACAAAAGAAAACGTGTTCCCAGGAAAATCAGTCCAAGACCTGCCATAAAAGCTACTACATAAGAAATTTTTGTTGCCATAATTATGTTTTAAAGTCAGGCCACAAAATTCCTTTAGTAATATTCAATAGTGATGCACCCGGGTTAATAAATCAAAGTTGACTGGAAATTCTTTTACGGATGCGACTAAGGGATTGAGGTTTCACGCCTACATACGATGCAATATGATATTGAGAAATTCTCTGCTGCAGGTCGGGATGGTCCTTTATAAATTTTTCATAACGATGTTCAGGCGTATCCGTATAAAATGAACTGAGGTCTTCCAAGAGTTGTATCAATACAGCCCCGATGACCATCCTGCCAAACCGTTCTCCTTCGCGAACAGTCGTATAAAACATTTGCAGGTCATCATGCGAAATAACTAAAACATGGCTGTCTTCCAAAGCCTGGATATTTTTTGAAGAGGGGCTTTGAGGAAGAAAACTTTCATAATTGCAGACATAATTGTTTTCCTGTGAAAAGGCGTATGTCTTTTCCTCGCCATCCTGGTTAATATAGTAGCGCATTAGCCCCCTTGCAACAAAGCCAACCTGTTTGCAAATTTGCCCTTCTTTTAAAAAGAAATCTCCCTTTTTGTAAGTCTTTTCTTTAAATAAAGAGGTTACGATGCCTGCTTCCGCGGGGCTCAGCGGTATCAGATTCCGTATGCTGTAAAGTAAGCTGTTTATCATGTATGGTATCGTTCTGAAATTGTTGCTAACGGTACAGGGGACTGGCGCAAAACCCTTAGTGACGGGCTTGGTCGGTTTAATGGATAATGGTCCTGAAAGTCAGGTTTACCCTGGGTTTTGTGATGAGTTTAGTGGGCGGTAAGCGATGTAACCAATTTCTTTGGGTTGTGCCTTTCATGACCAATAAGCTGCCGTGTTCTAAAATCAATGCTACTTTTTCGTTGGTCTGCTTGTGTTTGAAAGCAAATTTTCGTTCTGCTCCAAATGTCAGTGAACCTATGGCGCCGTTTTGCTTTAAGTCCCTTTCTCCGTCACTGTGCCAGGCCATTCCTTCTTCGCCGCTGTGATACAAATTC
>Ga0164242_10005656_pt1 | contig 13887 bp, 10 predicted proteins | sample OricomgcompostMG_FD_108783 | JGI IMG/M metagenome (GOLD analysis project Ga0164242, IMG submission 108783) | Miracle-Growth compost microbial communities from Emeryville, California, USA - Original compost - Miracle growth compost (MG) ...
CGACGGAGGGCGTGCTGCTGGTGCTGTCGCGTGGCACGCACGGATTCAGCCGCGATGCGCTGCATTTCCTGCAGTCGGTGGCAATGATGCTGGCCAGCGCGATCCGGCGCATGCGCAGCGAGGAGCAGCTGTCGCATGCGCAGCGCCTGGAGGCGATCGGCCAGTTGACCGGCGGCATCGCGCACGATTTCAACAACCTGCTGACGATCATTTCCGGCAACCTGCAGATCCTCGAGGACGAGGCCGGCGCGGAAGCGGCATGGCGGGACACCATCCACAGCGCCCTGCGCGCGGTCGACCGCGGCAGCGAACTGACCCGCAAGCTGCTGGCGTTCGCGCGGCGGCAGCAATTGTCGCCGCGGGCCTGCAACGTGGCCGGGCTGCTGCGCGAGCTGGGGGCGATGATGCGGCGGACGCTGGGCGACGCCATCGACTTGCGCATGCGCTGTCCCGCCGACATCCCCGACGTGTTCGTCGACCCGGCCCAGCTCGACACGGCACTGCTCAATCTTGCGGTCAACGCGCGCGACGCGATGCCGCGCGGCGGACGCCTGGACATCGAGGCGGGCATGCGCCACGAGCCGGCCGAGGGTGGCCTGCCGTTCGTGGTGCTGTCGGTGCGCGACACCGGTCTGGGCATGTCCGAAGAAGTGCTCGCGCATGCGTTGGAACCGTTCTTCACGACCAAGGAGCAGGGCAAGGGCACCGGGCTCGGCCTGAGCATGGTCTACGGCTTCGTCAAGCAATCCGGCGGGCACCTGACGGTCGACAGCCGGCTCGGCTACGGCACCTGCATCGAATTGCACCTGCCGGCCCTGCAAGGGACGCATGCCGTCGCCGAGCGGCCGGGCGAGGCGGCCGGCGCGCGCGGCGAGGAAACCATCCTGGTGGTGGAGGACGAACCGGAGGTGCGCCGGGTCGCGCTGGCGTTCCTGCGCTCGCTGGGCTACGCCACGCTGGCCGCCGCGAACGCCGAGGAGGCGCTGGCGCAGTTGGCGAGGCATCCGGACGTGGCCATGCTGTTCAGCGACGTGATGCTGGGCGGCGGCATGACGGGCGTGGAGCTGGCGCACGAGGCCGGCCGCCTCAGGCCGGGGCTGCCGGTGCTGCTGACCTCGGGGGACGAGCGCTCCCTGCACGGCGACGGCAGCCCCGCGTCCGGCCCCGCGTTCCTGCGCAAGCCCTATCGGCGCGAGGCGCTTTCGGCCGCACTGCGCCGCCTGCTCGATTGAGCGCGGCGCCCGGAACCGCCGAAGGCGCTGCCGGGCATCGTCAATGGACCCGCTCGTCGCCGTGCGTCGCCTCGCGCAGCGCGCGCTCGTCGAGAATGCGCACCTCGCGCCATTGCACGGCGATGCAGCCCTGGGTGCCCAGCCGGGTCAGCGCGCGCGTCACCGTTTCGTGCTTGAGCGCGAGGAAGCTGCCGATGTCGGCGCGGCTCATGCGCAGCACGAAGTGATGCGGGCTGAAGCCCAGCGCCTGGTGGCGCGAGGCGACGTCGAGCAAAAAGGCGGCGACGCGTTGTTCGGCGCTCAGCGTGCCCAGTGCCAGCATCCAGGAGCGGTCGCTGCGGATTTCCGCGGCCAGCGCGGCGGTCAGCCTGGCCTGCAGGTCCGGCAAGTGCAGGCAGGCGCCGAGGATGGCCGGGTAGGGCAGCTCCCATACCACGCAGGCATCGAGTGCCACGGCGTCGCAGACGTGGCTGCCGGTGCCGATGGATTCGACCCCCATCAGGTCGCCGCGCATGCGGAAGCCGGTGACCTGCTCGCGCCCGTCCTCGGCGACCAGGCAGTTCTTGAGAAAGCCGGCATGGACCAGGTGCAGCGCCTGGAACGGCTGGCCGGCGCGGTACAGGTATTGGCCCGCGGCCAGCTTGCGCTGGAGCACGGGCATATGGTCGCGCAGTTCCGCCACGTCGATGACCGGCGCGGCGCGCAGGCCCGGCCCGGCAAGCGGCGCGCCACCGGCCGGAGCTGCGGCGGCCGCGTTGTGGATGGTGTCGTTCATTGCCGGACTCCCGTGTTCGCATGGCCGTGGCCGTTGACGGGAAACTAGCCGCCCTGCGAAACCGGGCGATGTCGGGAGCGCAACATTCGGTAACCGTTTGTAACAGACACACCGCAGGCGGCGGGCCGTTCGCTTCCGGCAAGGGGCGAATTTGATCTATCTCAAGGCGGCGGCAAGCCGGGCCGCTACGGTGCATGGCCGGGAACGGGCAGGCACGGCGTACGCATATGATCCAGAAACGAAGTGCTTCGCCCTTCATGGATGCTGCCGCGGTCGAAGCGTGGGATGCCTGGTTCCGCTGGCGCGAGCGGGGTGCGCTGCGGGATCTGTCGGTGGACGCGACCTGGATGCGCGTGGCACGGGCGCTGTCCGCGGTCGAGCCGGCCGGCGAAGGCGCTGTGCTGGTGCGCCGCTTGATGAAGGCCTTTTCGTCGTGGCGGCTGTTGCCGGACGAACGGATCCTGGCGAGCGCCGGCACGCCCGGTGCCTGCTGGGATACCGGCGGCCTCGTGGCGGTGCTGAACGTGGCCCGATTCGTCGAGGCGCCCTGCATGCCGCACGCCCGGCTGGACGCCGCCGGCCTGGCCGACATGGCGGCGCTGGCGGTACGCATGCTGGACGATGCGGCGATGCTGCGGCGATCCGCCACGCGTTCTCCCGTGCCGCTGCGCATCGGCCTGATCGGCCTGGGCGATGCGCTCGCGTTGCTGGGCATGGACTACGGCAGCGCTGGCGCGCGTGCCGCGGCCATGGACGCGGCAAAGGCCCTGGCCCGTGGATGCGCAGAGGGTTCCATCGGACTGGCCCGCGCACGCGCGCCGCTTGCGGCATGCGACGCGGCGTGGCGCGACAGGGCGCGCAGGCGTGGGCTGCCGCCGGCCTTGATCGAGGAGGCCGTACGGTATGGCCTGCGTTGTCGCCGGTTGACCGCGATCACTTCGCAGCGCCGGCTCGCGCTGTTCGCCAACGGCGTGTCCGATGCGCTGGATCCGGCATCGTGCGGCATCCGCATCCACCTGATCGGTACCGCCGACGGCGAGCGGCGCGTGCGTTCGCCCGGCTACGCCTCGACCGTCGCGAGCGCGGCGGGCGTCGCGGCGCCGGCGGATGCGGGGGCGGTCGCGCCTGCCGCGCGCCGGGCCATGTGCCAGGTGGTGCAGGGGTGGATCGACGAGCCGCTGGATTGTCCGCTGTAGTCTGGAGATCCGGTGCGGGGCAGCGGAGCGAGCGTGCGCGAGCGGGCACGGGTGGGCGTGCAGAGGGTCAGGGATGGAGCGCCGGCGGCACGGGTTCGACGAAGCGTTGAAGCGTTTGTCGCGGGCCGCGGCCGCGCAGGCCGTCGTAGCCGTCGGGCACGGCCGGGATCCGGGGCGGGAGGCTGTCAAGGCCGGGCGGGACGCGTGCGAGACACGCCGCCTTTGCATGGCACGTCCCTGTGCCGTGGGGCCGGGTTTGGCCGGTTCAGAACCGATAGCCGAAGCTGACCCCGTAGACCCAGGGGTCCACCTTGGCCTTGCCGACCCTGGTGCCGTCGACGTGCACGTCGCCACCGATGTCGACCCAGCGCACGTCGGCGGTGAACAGCCATTGCGGCGCGAGTTGTACGTCGATGCCGGCGTGCGCGGCAGCGCCCCAGCTGTTGTCGATCTTCACGTGGGCGCCTTCCAGCGGACCCTTGCCCTTGGTGCTGAAGAAGCGCGTGTAGTTGACGCCGGCGCCGACGAACGGCGACACCCTGGCCCCGGGCAGGAAGTGGTAGTCGACGCCCACGATCGGCGGCAATTCCTTGGTGCTGGCCGCCTTCGCGCCGTCGAGCTTGACCTCGTGCTTGAACGGCAGCGCGCCCAGCGCCTCGACGCTCCAGGCGGGCGCGAAGAAGTATTCCACGCTGATGGTTGGCTTGGTGTCGCTGTCGATGCTGGCCTTCATGCCGGCCAGGCGGCCGTTGCCGGATTTGGGGTCGACTACGTGGGCGCCGACGTGGACGACCCAGTCGCCGCCGTCGGCCGCGTGGGCGAGGGGGACGAGGCCGGCGGCAAGCGCGATGGCGAGGGCGGCGGGGAGCAGGCGTTTCATGTTTTTCTTCCCATGTGTGCGGTAGTGCGGGCGCCATTGTCCGGTCCGTCGCGCGGGGGCTCTTGACGCAGGTCATTTTCGGCGTATCAAGGATGCCGAGTGCGACGTTGCGCCACGGCGCGGCGCGCATGGGGCGAGCAAAGATATCGGGGACTTGATCCCGGTCAAAACCGGCCGGGGCGTGCGTCGGGACAATGGGCATGCCATGCGCTCATGGCCATGCCCGGCGCGCCGCGCAACCGGCGGCGGCACCGGCCGGCTTCTTCCATGAACGCACGCGCTTTCCACTTCGTCAGGACGCATCGCCATGCATGACATCAACGTCGTTGAACTGTCACGTCTGCAATTCGCGCTTACCGCGCTCTACCATTTCCTTTTCGTACCGCTGACCCTGGGCATGAGTTTCATGCTGGCCGCGATGGAGACCGTCTACGTCACCACCGGCAAGGAGATCTACAGGAAGATCACCCAGTTCTGGGGCAAGCTGTTCCTGATCAACTTCGCGCTGGGCGTGGCCACCGGCCTCACCATGGAGTTCGAGTTCGGCACCAACTGGTCGTTCTATTCCAGCTTCGTGGGCGACATCTTCGGCGCGCCGCTGGCGATCGAGGGCCTGATGGCCTTTTTCCTCGAATCGACCATGGTCGGCCTGATGGTGTTCGGCTGGGATCGCCTCAGGCGCGGCCAGCACCTGGCGGTGACCTACCTGGTGGCGCTGGGTTCCAACCTGTCGGCGTTGTGGATCCTGGTCGCCAACAGCTTCATGCAGGACCCGCAGGGCGCGCATTTCAACCCGACCACGATGCGCATGGAGCTGTCAAGCTTCGCCGACCTGATCTTCAGCCACGACGCGCAGGCCAAGTTCGTGCACACCAGCATCGCCGGCTACGTGACCGCGGCGATCTTCGTGGCGGGCGTCAGCGCCTGGTACCTGCTCAAGCAGCGCCACGTCGACCTGGCGCGCCGTTCGTTCCGCATGGCGGTGCTGTTCGGGGTGATGGCCACGGCCGGCGTGATCACCCTGGGCGACGCGCTCGGCTTCGTCGACGGGCAGGCGCAGCCCACCAAGCTGGCGGCGATGGAAGGCCTGTGGAAGACCGAGGCGGCGCCGATGCCGTTCAACCTGGTGGCGTTTCCGTCGCAGCAGAAGCAGCTCAACCACGGCGCGGTGCAGGTGCCGTATGCATTGTCGCTGCTGGTGACCCATTCGCTGGAGGGCACGGTGCCCGGCGTCGACCAGCTGGAAAGCGATGCCGCCAGCCGGGTCCGCGACGGCATCCCCGCGGTGCAGGCGCTGCAGACGCTGTCGGCGCACCCGGGCGACGCGCAGGCGCTGGCGCAGTTCCACGCGCACGAGCGCGACCTCGGCTACGGCTTCCTGGTGCAGCGTTATGCGCCGGACGTGGGCAAGGCTACGCCGGCGCAGATCGAGACCGCCGCGCGCGACGCGATTCCCGAGGTGGCGCCGGTGTTCTGGTCGTTCCGCGCAATGGTCGCGCTGGGCCTGGCGATGCTGGCCTACTTCGTGCTGGCGGTGATCTACACCATGCGCAACCGGGTGGAGCGCAAGCGCTGGTTCCTCAAGCTGGCGGTATGGATGATCCCGGTGCCGTTCCTGGCCTGCGAGGCGGGCTGGCTGGTCGCCGAGGTGGGCCGCCAGCCGTGGACGGTGTTCGGCATGCTGCCGACCTGGATGTCGGCGTCCACGCACAGCGTGGGCTACATGGTGTTTTCGCTGGTCGGCTTCGTCTCGCTGTATACGGCCTTCATCGTGATCGAGATGTACCTGATGGTGCGTGCGATCCGGCGCGGCCCGGACGGACATGACATCGCCGCACCCCACGACACATGGCAAGCCGACCGCCTGGCCGGCTACGCGGAGGGCTGATCCATGGAAACGTACGCAATCTTCCAATGCATCTGGTGGCTGCTGCTCGGCGTGCTGCTGCTCGGCCTGGCCGTGATGGTGGGCATGGACATGGGCGTGGGCACGATCCTGCGCTACGTCGGCCGCAACGACACCGAGCGCCGCGTGGCGCTCAACATCATCGGCCCGCACTGGGACGGCAACCAGGTATGGTTCATCCTGGGCGGCGGCGCGGTGTTCGCGGCCTTCCCGCTGATCTACGCCACCGCCTTCTCGGGTTTCTACGTGGTGATGCTGCTTCTGCTGTGGAGCATGATCATGCGCCCGCTCGGCTTCGAGTACCGCAGCAAGCTGCCTTCGGCCGGCTGGCGCGACATGTGGGACTGGGCGCTGTTCATCAGTGGCCTGGTACCGATGATCGTGTTCGGCGCGGCGATCGGCAACCTGTTCCGCGGCGTGCCGTTCCACTTCAGCTGGAACGTGACTTCCACCTACACCGGCTCGTTCCTTGGCCTGCTCAACCCGTTCGCGATCCTGTGCGGGCTGCTGTCGCTCGCGTTGTCGGTATTCATGGGCGCGGTCACCGTGATGAACGGTGCCGAGGGCACGATGTATGAACGGGCACGCGGCCTGTCGCGGGTGGCGGCGATCGCGGCCGTGGTGCTGTTCGCGGTCGGCGGCTTCTGGGTGCACGGCATGCCGGGCTACGTGCTCTCGTCCGGCCCCGGCGCCGGCGTGGCGCAGACCCCGCTGCAGCAGAGCGTGTCGCTGGCCGGCGGCGCCTGGCTGGCGAATTTCCAGGCGCATCCGCTGCTGTGGCTGGTGCCGCTGCTCGGTTTCGCCGGCATGCTGCTGGGCATGCTGGCGGCGACGGCGCGGCGCTCGCACCTGGCCTGGTGGCTGGGCGCGCTGGCCTGGACCGGCGTGATCGGCACGGCAGGCGTGGCGCTGTTTCCCTTCCTGCTGCCGTCCAGCAGCGTGCCGGCGCAGAGCCTGACGGTATGGAACGCCAGCTCCAGCAAGCTCACCCTGATCTGGATGGCGGGTTTCGCGGCGGTCTTCGTGCCGCTGATCGTGTGGTACACGAGCTGGGCCTTCTACGTGATGCGCGGCAAGGTCAAGGCCGACGCCGTGGTCGCCGACGAACATGCCTATTGAGGATGCGCCATGAGAACTTTTCTGCAATTCGTCGTGTTCATGCTGCTGGCCGTGGTGGTCATCGTCCTGGCGGTCATCCTGGGCGACCAGGGCGCGTGGTATTTCGCCTGGCTGGTCGGCACGACGATGATCGTGCTGATCGCCGCCGCCGGCGGCGTGCTGCTGGACACCCAGGACGAGCAGGCGCGCGAGAAGGCCAGGTCCCGTGTGCGCGGCGTATAGGCCCGGCGGACGGCGCTGCCGTGCCGATGGCATCGGGTCGCTTCCCGCGGGGCGCCGTGCATGACGGCGGCGTCCGCCTGGCTGCGCGGGCAGGCGCGCCCGGTGCGCCGCCTGCTTGGGGCCGGCATGGCGGTCGGCGCCGTGCAGGCGGTGCTGATGTGCCTGGGCGCCTGGCTGGTGGCGCACGTGCTGGCCGCCGCGATTTTCCGCGGCGAGGGGCTGGCCGGCGTGTGGCCGGCGCTGGCGGCGTTGCCGGTGCTGGCGCTCGCGTGCTGCGGGCTTTCGGTGTGGCAGCGGCATTTCACCTTCGAAGCCGGCACCGAGGTGAGCGCGCGCGTGCGGCGGGCGCTGGAGGAGCGGCTGCGCCGGCTCGGCCCGTCATGGGCGGCGCGGCAGTCGGGCGGCGACCTGGTGACGCGGCTGGTCGACGGCGTGGACGCGCTGGTCCCGTACTACGCCGGCTACCTGCCGCAGGCGGCCTTCGCGGCGATCGTGCCGGCGGTGATCCTGCTGGCCACGCTGGCGGCCGATCCCTGGTCCACGCTGGTACTGCTGGCCACCGCGCCGCTGGTGCCACTGTTCATGGTGTTGGTGGGGCGCGCCGCCGAGCAGGCCAGCCAGCGCCGCTGGAAACGGCTGCGGCGAATGGGCGCGCATTTCATGGACGCGCTGTCGGGGCTGGCCACGCTGCGGCTGTTCCGCGCGGCGGACCGCGAGGCGTCGCTGCTGGCCGCGACCGGCGAGGCCTACCGGCGCGAGACCATGGCCGTGCTGCGTATCGCCTTTCTTTCGGCGCTGGTGCTGGAATTTTTCGCCACGGTCAGCATCGCGGTGCTGGCGGTGTTGATCGGTTTCCGGTTGCTGTGGGGCCGGCTCGGTTTCGAGCCGGGCCTGTTCGTGCTGCTGCTGGCGCCGGAATTCTTCCTGCCGCTGCGCGCGTTGGGCACGCAGCGGCATGCGCGCATGGAGGCGATGGCCGCGGCGGATGACCTGGTCGCGCTGCTGGCCGGACAGGATGGGACGGACGGGCCGCGGGAAGCCGCGCCCGCTGCCGTGCCGGTGGCCGGTGTCGCTGGCGCGGCGGTGGCTTTCGAGCGGGTCGGGTTCGGCTACGAGCCGGATCGCGACGTGCTGCACGGGCTGGACCTGGTCGTGCCGGCCGGTTCGTCGCTGACCGTGGTGGGCGCCAGCGGCAGCGGCAAGAGCACCTTGCTGGCCTTGCTGATGGGCTTTGCGCGGCCGCGGTCGGGACGGCTGCTGGTCGACGGGCGGGACCTGGCGACGCTGGACCTCGACGCCTGGCGCCGCTGCATCGCCTGGGTGCCGCAGCGCACCCACGTGTTCCACGGCACCCTGCGCGACAATCTGCTGCTGGCCGCACCGCAGGCCGACCGCGTGGCGCTGGAACGGGCGCTGCAGGCCGCCGCGCTGGGTCCGGTGGTGGCCCGCCTGCCGCAGGGCCTGGATACGCCGCTGGGCGAACGCGGACAGGGCCTGTCGGGCGGCGAGCGCCAGCGGCTGGCGCTGGCCCGGGCCTGGCTGCGCGATGCGCCGCTGCTGCTGCTGGACGAACCGCTGCAGCACCTGGACGGCGCCACCGCAGCCGGTATCGACGCCGCCCTGCGGCGGCTGGCCCAAGGCCGCACGGTGATCCGCGTGGCGCATCGGCTGGAGAGCATCGCCGACGACGAGCAGGTCGCCGTCGTGGCGGACGGGCGCGTGGTGGAAAGCGGCGTGGCCGCGGCCCTGCGCGCCCGCGACGGCGCCTTTGCCCGCTTGCTGATGGCGGACCGCGCGGCATGAGACGCGACGCCGTCGATATGGGCGCCATCGCGCTGGCGCGCCGCCTGATCGGCCTGGCGCGACGGCGCGACCGCGCCTGGATGGCCGCGGGGACGGCGGTGGCGGCGCTGGGCATGCTCGCCGGCATCGGCCTGCTGGCGGTATCGGGGCATTTCATCACCGGCATGGCCCTGGCCGGCGCCAGCGGGGCGGCAATCAACTACTACACGCCGGCGGCGCTGATCCGGCTGCTGGCGATCGTGCGCACCGGCGGGCGCTACGTCGAGCGGCTGGTCACCCACGAGGCCACGCTGCGCGTGCTGGCACGCCTGCGCGCGTGGCTGTTCCGGCGCCTGGTGCCGCTGGCGCCGGCGCGCCTGGGGACCTTGCGCAGCGCCGAGCTGTTCTCGCGCCTGCGTGCCGACGTCGATGCGCTGGAACATGCCTATCTCGGTGTGTGGGTGCCGCTGGTGGTGGCCGCGGCGGTGGGCCTGGCGACGCTGGCGGTCGCGGGCGTTTTCCTGCCCTGGCTGGGCGTGTGGCTGGCGCTGCTGTTCGCGCTCGCCGGCGTGCTGTTGCCGCGCTGGACGCTGCGCCGGGGAGCCCAGCCCGGGGCGCAGGCCGTGGCCTGTGCCGAGACGCTCCGCTCGCTGGCGGCGGACGGCCTGCACGGACGCGCCGAACTGGCCCTGTACGGCGCCGAGGACGCGCACCAACGGCGCGTGCTCGAGGCCGCCCGGCAACTGCAGCAGGCGCGGCGCCGGGTGGAGCGCCTGCGCGCCCTCGGCGGGGCGGGCGTGGCCCTGGCGGCGCAGCTGGCAGTCGCCGGCGCGCTCGTGCTGGGCGTGCCGGCGGTGCGCGCGGCGACGCTGGCGGCGCCCGCGCTGACCATGCTCGCGCTGCTCGCGATGGGCGCGTTCGAGGCGATCGCGCCGTTGCCGGAGGCCTGGGCGCAGCTGGGCTCGACGCTGGCATCGGCGCGCCGCGTGTTCGCCCTGGCCGATACCGCGCCCGCGGTGGTCGAGCCGGCGGTGCCGACGCCTGCGGCCCGCGACGCCGGGGTGGCGATCCGCCGGTTGCGCCTGCGCTACGGCGACGACGCGCCCTGGGCGCTGGATGGCGTGGACCTGGACCTGCCGCAAGGGCGCCGGCTGGCCCTGGTCGGGCCGTCGGGCGCGGGCAAGAGCAGCCTGGTCGGCGCACTGCTGCGGTTCTACCCCTACCAGGGCTCGATCACGCTGGGCGGCGTGCCATTGTCCGACTGGCGCGGCGACGACGTGCGCGCGCACATCGCGGTGGTCGACCAGCATCCCTATCTGTTCGACGCGAGCCTGCGCGACAACCTGCGCCTGGCCGACTCCGGCGCCACCGACGGACGACTGGCGCAGGTTCTGGCCCAGGCCCAGCTCGGCGATTATCTGGCGAGCCTGCCGCGCGGCCTGGATACCTGGGTGGGCGAGGACGGCGTGCGCGTTTCCGGTGGCGAGGCGCGGCGCATCGCGATCGCCCGCGCGCTGCTCGCGGACGCGCCGCTGCTGGTACTGGACGAACCGCTGGAGGGCCTGGACGCGGGCACCGCCGCCGCGCTCTACCGCGCGCTCGACGTCGCCACGGCGGGGCGCAGCGTGTTGCTGATCACCCATCGGCTGGGCGGCTTGTCGACCCTGGTCGACGAGGTGGCCAGCATCCGCCAGGGGCGCATCGTCGAACGGGTCGCCGTGGCCGACTACCTGGGCCGCCGCGTGGCCGGGCACGCGCGTACCGCGTGAATGCCGGCGGCTCCGCGCGCCGGCTCGGCGCGAGTGCCGGGCAGGGCGGCAGGGCCGCGCTTCGCAGCCGGGCGGGTTGATCCCGGTCAAGACCGGCTGGGCGATCCTTGCGCACACTGCCGCCATGCCCATCGAAACGACCGCCCCCGTATTCGACCGCGAACTGATCGCGCGCTACGACAGCCGCGGCCCCCGCTACACGAGTTATCCCACCGCGCTGCAATTCCGCGACGATTTCGGCGACGCCGAGCTGCAGGCGGCGATCCGCGCCTCCAACGCGGCCTCGCCACCGCGCCCGCTGTCGCTGTACGTGCACGTGCCGTTCTGCCGCAGCCCCTGCTTCTATTGCGGCTGCAACCGCGTGATCAGCCGCGACATGGCCAGGGCGGACGCCTACCTGCGGCGGCTGGTCCGCGAGATCGCCGCCATGGCACCGCGGTTCGACGGCGCGCGCCGGGTGCGCCAGCTGCACCTGGGCGGCGGCACGCCGAACTTCCTCGATGTCGCGCGCATGCAGCGGCTGATGGACGCGCTGGCGCGGCACTTCAGCTTCGACGAAGCGCCGTCGCGCGAGTTCGGCATCGAGCTGGACCCGCGCTTTGCCGACGCGGCGTATCTTCGCGCGCTGGCGGCGATGGGCTTCGACCGCATTTCGCTGGGCATCCAGGACTTCGACCCGGCGGTGCAGCAGGCGGTCAACCGCGTGCACGGCGTTGCGCCGACGCGCGCCCTGGTGGCGGCGGCGCGGCAGGCGGGCATCGGCTCGATCAACATGGACCTGATCTACGGCCTGCCGCGGCAGACGCCGCAGACCTTCGCGCGCAGCCTGGACGAGGTGATCGCGATGGCGCCGGACCGCGTGGCGGTGTACGGCTATGCGCACCTGCCCAGCCTGTTCAAGGCGCAGCGGCAGATCAGCGCGCAGGAACTGCCCGACGCCGCCGCCCGGCTGGAGTTGTTCGGGCTTGCGCTGGAACGGCTGGGCGCCGCCGGCTACGCCTACATCGGCATGGACCACTTCGCCCGCCACGACGACGATCTGGCGCGCGCGCAACGCGCGGGTACGCTGCAGCGCAATTTCCAGGGCTATGCCACGCACGGCGACTGCGACATCGTCGGGCTGGGCGTCAGCGCGATCAGCCGGATCGGCGACAGCTACAGCCAGAACGTGCGCGACCTGGCCGCCTACGAGGCCCTGCTGGATGCCGGGCGCAGCCCGCTGGCGCGCGGCCTGGCACTCGATGGCGACGACCTGCTCCGCCGCGACCTGATCGGCGAACTGATGTGCCACGGCCACGTGGACAGGCAGGCCTTCGGGCAACGGCACGGGGTGGTGTTCGACGCGTACTTCGCCGACGCCCTGGCGGCGCTCCAGGCGCTGGCCGGCGACGGCCTGGTGGCGCTGGACGATGGCCACATCCGGGTGACGCCGCGCGGACGCCTCCTGTTGCGCAACATCGCGATGTGCTTCGACCGCTATGCAGGCGCCGGGGAAGGGCGCTATTCGCGCACACTTTGAGCCGTCCGATGGCAACAGGAGGCGTCGTTTCGCACAGGGAGATTTCCGGAGCACGGCCACGGGGAGGCAAAGCGGCCCGAGGTCTCTTTCAATCGCCAGGTTGCACGATGGACACCGAGGCGATGTCGCTGGCGATGAAATCGACGAAGGAGCGGATCCGGTTCGACATCTGGTGCCGCTGCGAATAGACCGCGTAGATGTCCGCGTTGGGCGTTTCGTAGTCGGGCAGGACCTGCACCAGTTCGCCGCTTTGCAGGTAGGGGCGGATGTCCCATTCCGCGCGCATCAGGATGCCGCGGCCCTCCAGCGCCCACTTCACGGCGATCTCGCCGTCGTTGGTGGTGAGGTTGCCGTGGATGCGTACGTTCTGCGGCTTGCCATTGCCGCCGGCCGCCAGCCGCCAGACCCCGTAGGCCTCGTCGCCCTGGCGGATGCCGATGCAATTGTGGCGGGTCAGGTCGTAGGGGACGGCCGGCGCGGCGTGCCGTTGCAGGTAGGCCGGCGAGGCGCACAGCAGGCGCCGGTTGCCGGCCAGGCGCCGGGCCACCACGCGGGTATCCGGCGGCTCGCCGAAGCGGATGCACACGTCGAAGGCGTCGTCGGTGAGCGGCGGCGGCGCCACCGACAACTGCAACTGCACCGAGACCTGCGGAAACCGCGCGATGTAGCGCGAGACCGCGGGGCCTACGTAATTGCGCCCGAAGCCGAGCGTGGCGTTGACCCGCAGCAGCCCCTGCGGGTTGCGCCTGGCCGAGCCGAGCAGTTCGGACAGGGCGTCGATCCTGTCCAGGATGTCGCGCGCATGGTCGAGGTAAAGCTCGCCTTCCGGGGTAAGCATCATCCGCCGCGTGGTGCGGTTGACCAGCGGGACTCCGGCGCGCCGCTCGATCTGCGCCAGGCGCTTGCTGACGGCGGCGGGGGTCAGGCCGAGTTCGCGCGCGGCGGCGCTCAGGCTGGCGGAAGCTGCCAGTGCCGAGAAAAAGCCCAGGTCGGCGGGGGCGATCGCATCGCTCATTCTGTCTGTGAGTCAGAGTTAATGATGCTTTTATTCTAAGCATCATTTGTGATGCATTGCGTGGGTTATGGTGCTCAGGTCCGTTATCCCTGCAAGAGGCTGGAGCCCGCATGAAGACCTATCGCATCGCCACCATTCCCGGAGACGGCATCGGCAAGGAAGTCGTACCGGCGGGGCGCGAGTTGCTGGAAACCCTGGCCGGGGTCGATCCGTCCTTCACCTTCGAGTTCGAGGATTTCGACTGGGGTGCCGACTATTACCGCAAGCACGGCGTGATGATGCCGGAGGACGGCCTCGACGCGCTGTACGGCAAGGACGCGATCCTGTTCGGTTCCGCCGGCGATCCCGACGTGCCCGACCACGTCACGCTGTGGGGGCTGCGCCTGAAGATCTGCCAGGGCCTGGACCAGTACGCCAACGTGCGCCCGACCCGGATCCTGCCCGGCATCGACGGCCCGCTCAAGCGCTGCGC
>Ga0164242_10005657_pt1 | contig 13886 bp, 10 predicted proteins | sample OricomgcompostMG_FD_108783 | JGI IMG/M metagenome (GOLD analysis project Ga0164242, IMG submission 108783) | Miracle-Growth compost microbial communities from Emeryville, California, USA - Original compost - Miracle growth compost (MG) ...
AACGGGAACGGGAACGCCAACGGCGGCGGGAACGGGAACGGGAACGCCAACGGCGGCGGGAACGGGAACGGGAACGCCAACGGCGGCGGGAACGGGAACGGGAACGCCAACGGCGGCGGGAACGGGAACGGGAACGCCAATGGCGGCGGGAACGGCAAAGGGAAGGGCTGAGGCGCTCGCGCCGGAAGGCCAGCTTGCGAAGAAGGCTCGCCGGCGCTCGCTCTCGCTGACCTTAATGCAGCGCGCCTGGCGCCTCCTCCGCCGGAGCCCTGCGGTTTGCCCTGCCGGCCTCGATGAAGCCCAAGAGGTCCGCGTTGAAGACCTCCGGCATGGTCAGCGCCAGCCCGTGCGGCGCGCCCTTGTAGATCTTGAGGATCGCGCGCGGCACGATCTTCGAGGACTTCAGCGCCCCGATTGCGATCGGGACGATCTGATCGTCGTCGCCGTGCGCAACCAGCGTGGGAACATCGAACCGCTTCAGGTCTTCGTGGAAGTCCGACTCGGAGAACGCCTCGACGCAGTCGTGGATCCCCTTGATGCCGCCGGTCATCGCCTGCAGCCAGAAGTGGTCGATCAGGCCCTGCGAGACCTTCGCGCCCTTGCGGTTGAAGCCGAAGAACGGCACCGCGAAGTGCCTGAAGTACTGAGCGCGGTCCTTTTGGATACCAGCCCGGATCTCGTCGAACAGGGCGCCGGGCAGCCCTTCCGGGTTCTTGTCGGTCTTCAGCATCAGCGGCGGGATCGCCGAGAGCAGCACCGCGCGGGCGACGCGCTTGGTGCCATGGCGGCCGATGTAGCGGGCGACCTCGCCTCCGCCGGTGGAATGCCCGACGAGCACCGCGTCATGGAGGTCGAGTTGATCCATCAGCTCCGCGAGATCGTCGGCGTAGGTGTCCATGTCGTTGCCCTCCCAGGTCTGCTGGGAGCGGCCGTGCCCTCGGCGGTCGTGCGCGATCACGCGGAAGCCGCGGTCGCCGAGGAACAACATCTGCGCGTCCCACGCATCGGCGCTGAGCGGCCAGCCATGCGAGAACACCACCGGCTGCCCTGCGCCCCAGTCCTTGTAGAAAAGGTGGGCGTCGTCACGGGTCTTCAGGAAGCTCATCGTCCGTCTCCGGTTCGGTTGCGCGCGTCGCGCGTGGGTTCGACGGAGACGGTATCGACCCCGGCCACGGCCTCCATCGTTCCCGGGAGCGAGAGAGCCCAGAAGGGGCGGCCATCGCGGATGCGCAGCCCACCCTCGATGCACCGCGCTCACCTGCACCGAGCACCTCATCGAGGCGGCAAACGTCGAGCTCCGACGCCGGGCTAGATGAGGCCGCCGCCCTCGCCGGGGATCTGCTTCGGCCAGCCGGTGAGCGCGCGCGAGACCTGAAAGCCGGAGATCACCGCCGCCTCCATGCAACCGGCGTTGATGCCGTTGTCGGTGAAGTCGCCGGCGAAGTAGAGGTTGGTGAAGCCGGTCTGGTCGCTGCGCAAGCGGTACTTGCTCGAGCCCACCACCGAGAGCACGTAGCGCTCGCTGGGGTCGATGTTCGCCCGCCAGAACTGCGACTCGAACCGCGCCGGTCCGTGCTGCTTCTGGAGATCGACCAGCAGGTCCCACCTGAAGTCGTGGCCCGAGAACGCCGCCGGCCAGAGCCAGCGCAGCTTCTCGTTGATGAACGCGAGCGCCTCCTGCTTCGCGAGCGCATCCTGCTTCGCGGGAAAGTCGGTCTGGTCGCGCGGCGGGAGGTCGTTGGGGCCCGCGGTCATCGCGCCGCAGAAGTAACCGAGCGTCTGCGGGACCGCGCCCACCGGCCAGTCCTCCGCGGGGAGCACCAGCGACATGTCGGCCCAGGTGTCGAGCGGCTCGCCGAAGGTGGAGAGCAGCACGCTGCCCGCCGGCCAGCCGAGGTCGGCGAGCTTTGGCGCCATCCAGAGCTGGAACGCCTGGGTCCGCGTGGTCTGGAGCGCGTCGAACATCGCCTGCAGCGGCGGGTGCCGCGCGGCCAGGCCCTGGCCCATCATCCGCAGCGGCTCGAGCGACATGCCGCAGATGACCAGGTCGAAGTCCTGCCCCTTCTTGAGGACCTTGGGCGTGCCGCCCTTCCACGGCGTCCAGTACGACTCGAGGTCGATGCCCTGCTGCTTGAGCGCATCGCCCTCGACTAGCTGGGCATAGCGCGGCTCGAGGGGCCAGCAGGGCAGCCCATTCACGTCGATGAGCGGGTCGTACGCGTCGACGGCGAGGTGCGCCTGCTCGGTGAGGTGGATCTCGGTCAGCTCCATCGGGCCGGACGGCGGCGTCACCAGGCCGGTCACCTCGTGGAAGAACTTGAAGTTCACCCCGCGCTTTTTGAGGGCGAGGTACGCGGGCGCGAAGATCGTGTCGCCGGTGCCGGCGGCGAAGCGCCAGGAGACCGAGCCCTTGAACATGAGGAACATGCGCAGCGCCCCGCGGAGGATGGTGCCGGCCTCCATGTCCGCGCGGTTGCCGCCGACCAGCGCGAACGAGGAGTCGTAGGCGGTCTGGATGAGGCAGGACTCGAGGGTGAGCTGGGAGCAGCCGTGGCGCGCCATCCACCCGTTGAAGTTCTCGTGGTTGATCGCATCGAGGCCGCGGAAGAGCAGGTCGTCGGCGAGGAAGCCGATGAGCGCGGTGCTGAGGGCATCGAAGGTTATCCACGCCCGGTACACCTCGAGCTCGGCGTCGACCTGCGGCGCGAAGTGGTGGTGCGCCAGCCTGCGCGCCTGGCGCAGGACCTCGGCGAGCAGCGGGTGGCCTGCGCCGCCGGTGGCCTCGCGCGGATCGGCGCCGGGCAGCTTGGCGAGGCGCGCGAGCTTGAGCGCCTCGGTGAGCACGACGTGGAAGGCCTCGGCCTGCAGCGCCGCGATCCCACCGGCCACCCGCCCGGCGCCGCCCCGGAAGACCTTCGCGAGGACCTCGATGACCTCGACCACATAGTCCCAGAGCGACGGGAACGGGTGGCCCTCGCCGGGCTTCTCTGGATTGCTGGGCAGCGGGATGTTCCAAGAGACCCACTCGTGCTTGAACCGCTGCGCCATCGAGTACTGGTTGTGCGGCAGGAAGGCCTGCTCCCAGGTGGCGAGCGGCGCGGTCTGCGGACGATCGAGCTCGCGGTAGACGTCGCGGATCATCGAGAAGGCGTTCTCGTAGAAGCCGAACCAGAGGTGAAGGCCGTGCTCGATCACGCGCTGGCCGAACTGGGCCTCGCGACCGGTGGCGCCCTTGCCGCCGAGGCGCCAGCCGAGCTGGTACACGGTGATCTCGAACTGCTCCTGCCACTTCGGATCGTGGGTGAGCGCGTACACCGCCGAGAGTGCGCCCACGCCGCCGCCGAGCACTGCCACCCGCTTTCGATTCGCCATTGGCGTTCCCCCTGGAACAGGCCGTGCTGGCCACCTCCAACGCTTGCAGGCGCAATCATCACACGTCAAATCTGGAGGGAGGCCCGCCGCCGCCGCTGGGCCGGCGTCTCGTTCAGGGATGGTCGAGGGCTCCCGCATGGGCCAGGACCGCGCCCCGCGCAGAAGGTCCGCTCAGCGAAGCCAGCCGCGGCGGCTGCCGATCACGAGGCGCGGACAGCGCCCGCCTTCACTCGGCGACGAGGTCGATCATCATCCCGTACGGCAGGAACCTCAGGTTGTCGTGGTCGACGAGCATGTAGCTCCCCTTCTCGGGGAGGGTGAGCTCGAACGCCGCGCCGCCGCCGGCCGGGACCAGCCCGGTCTGGATGTCGTACTCGACGTTGCGCGGGTTGCCGCTCGCGTAGAACCTATCGAGCAGGGTGCCCATCACGTGCACCGCCGAGGCGCCCGGGCCGGCGTTCACGAACCAGACCCGCACCCGCTCGCCGACTTTCACCTTCACCGGCTGGTGCTCGAGCCGGCCGTTGAACTCGAGGGTGAGCGGGTCGTTCGCGGTCATGCGGACGGTCTCGGCGTGGATGAGGCGGTTCGCGTCGGGCTTGCCGAAGAAGCCGCCTTGCAGCACCGCGATCTCCTTCGCCACCGGGAGCAGCTTGCGCGGATAGACGATCATCTCGCCGTACATCCCCGATTTGATGTGCACGTCGGTGACCTGCCCGGAGGCGCAATGGAACATGAAGGCGCCCGGGGTGCGCACCACCGAGGTGAGGGTCAGCGACTTGCCGGTGTCGACGGGGCCGAACTTCTCGGTCGGGATTCGGAACGCGTGGGTGTCCAGGCCGTGGGCCATGGTGCCCGCGTTCTGCATGGTGAGGGTGACGGTGTCGCCTTCGCAGACCTCGAGCACCGGCGCGAGCTTGCCCGCGAAGGTCATCGCGTCGACCGAGAAGCCCATCCCGACCTCGTAGAGCCGCTCCTCTGCTCTGAGGTCAAAGTGTCGGTGCTGGGGGCCCTTGCCGCAGGTCGCCTTCTGCCCCGCGAGCGTCCACTCGGCGCCCAGGGGCTGGGCCGGCCTGGCGGGCGCTGCCATCGCGGAGGGCGCCAGCGCGAGCAGCGGCGCAACCAGGAAGAGGAACAAGGATCTCAAGATGTGCTCCGTAGGAAAATCGGTTCAGCTCAGTTAACGCCGCCGCGCCCTGCGCTCAGCGCCGGCCGCGCTCGGCCACCTCAGCTCGGCCACGGCGAGCCCGGCGGACCGAAGCGGGTGTCGTCGGGGAACTGAAGGCCGAAGACCTCGCGCAGCGCGGCGAGAAGCTCGCGCGGCGAGCCGAGCGCCTGCACCTCGGCGCGGCCGTCGCGCGAGCGGTGCTTGAGCTCGCGGTTGAGCAGCGTGATCCGCGTCCCGTCGGAGCCGGCGCGCGCCACGATCAGCCGGTTGCGGAAATGCGATTGGGGGTGGGCCGCGGTGAACCAGTGCCCCACCTCGCGGTCGATGAGCGGCATCTCCTCGAGGGTGAACTCACACACGTCGTGCCAGGCGTCGCCGAGCTGCACCTGATGAAACCAGCGTCCGTCTTCGTGAACGATGCGCCGCGACTCGTGCGGCGTGGGCTGCGCGCCTTCGGCCTGAAGCCGGAGCGAGCGGGTCAACGAGAGCGCGCCGACCCCGACATCGGTGAGCCGCGAGGCGCCGTCGACCTCGACGCGCAGGAACATGTGCGTGCGCGGCGGGATCGCGTCGCGCGGCCGGTCGATGCGCACCCGCGCGCTGATCGGCCGCGCCTCGAAGCCCATCTGGGTGAGCACCTCGAGGAAGAGCCCGTTCTGCTCGAAGCAGTAGCCGCCGCGCCGCTCGCTCACCAGCTTCTGGAACAGCGCCTCGGGCGCGAGCGACATCGGCCGGCCGAGCAGCACGTCGAGGTTCTCGAAGGGGATCGCGCTCGCGTGCGCACGGGTGAGCGCGTCGAGGACTTCGAGCGTGGGCTCGCGCGGCCCGCGATAACCGATGCGCGCGAAGTAGGCGTCGAGCGGGAGGAGCACGCGCGCAGACTATTCGCGCGGTCGGGTTTGCGCACCAGCTCGCCCGAGTCGGCGATCACCGCGGGAAGTCCCTGACCGCCTGCCGGACGTTCTCGTCGCGGCCACAGGTGTTCACGGCGGCGACCGTGCCTTGAAGCGCGGCGTTCAGCCGAGGCTCGTACGCGTGCGCCAGCTTGTGCCCGTGGGAGCTGGTGCGCAGCCGCTGGATGAGCGCCGCGTTCTGCTGGTGAAGCGCGCGCAGGTCGCTGGCCATTTTCGGGCAGTTGCCGGCGTCGCCTTGGGCCGTCGCCTCGACCTTCTCGGTGAGCCGCACCATCTCTTCATCCGGCGTCGCCGCGAAAGCCTGAGCGCTTGCGAGCACCACCAGCGATACCACCATGAGCCAGCGCATCGGGCCCTCCTCGAGCTTCGTACCGAAGTTGGCCACGCGCACGTTCACCGCAATGTCGGTCGGCCCGCTGGGCGCTCGTTGTGCTCGCCCACCCAAACGGGTCTGGCGAGGTGCCGGTGGGCCGTGCCCGCTCACCTCCAGGCGAGCGTCTTCCGCGCGGCCCAGTACGCCAGCGGCTGCATCCTCAGCTCGCCGACGAGCGCGGCCACCTCCTGGCCAGGCAGGCGGACCTTGGAGGCGCCCAGGTTGGATCTCACCTGCTCCACCGTGGCCGCGCCGAGCAGGACCACGTCCGGCCACGTCTGCGCCAGCACCGCCGCGAGCGCGATGGCGTCCGGCGTGGTCCTTTGTGCCTTCGCCAGCTCGAGCAGGGGCGCTATCAGCGTTCGCTCGCCGCGCGAGGTCAGCCGCCCGTTCGCGAGCGGCTCCTTGACGATGACCTTCACCCCGCGCGCGTGCGCCTCCGCCAGCGCGTCGCTCGCGCTCGGCTCGAGCACGTTCCACGTCGCCTGGATCGCCGAGAACAACGGCTCACCGCCGCGGCGAACCTTCAGCGCCGTGGCGACGAGCTTCGGCTGATCCGCGCCGGTGACCGTCACCCCAAGCTTCACGCCGCGGTCGCGCAGCTTGGCGAGCGCGTCGAGCACCGCGCGGTCCCGGAGCACGCCGGTCTCGAAGGTCGCCGAGTGGATCTGGTACAGCGACAGCCACCGCCCGAGCAGCGCCTCCGTCTCCGGCCACTGCGCGCGCAGCGCCTCGGCCGAGTGGTCCTTCACCTCGTGCACGGCGGCGCGGAGCTTCCAGCCGCCCACGTACCGATAGCCCCACTTCGACGCGACCGTCACCGAGCCCGGCCGGATCCTGCGCTGGGTGAGCCAGGCCTCGAGGAACTCCTCCGCGCGCCCGTAGGAACGCGCCGCATCGAAGTAGCGGATGCCAAGCCGCCACGCCTCGTCCATCACCGCGAGCGCGTGGGCCCGCATGTTCGCGACCGATCGCGTGCGCGGGAGGTCCTGCTGATGCTGCAGGGTCACGTACGCCGGCCGGCCCAGCGCCGCGAGCCCGAGCCCGAATCGGGCGGGAGAGGTCGATGCCATGGCTGCGCGATTTACCGAGCGGCGCACGCGCAGCCAATCGAAACCGATGGATGTCGTGGACGCGTTCGTGCGGTGCCCGCGCTGCCGCCACAACGCTTTCTGGCACAGCAGCGCCCTCTGAGGTTCGCGCGCGCTCGGCCACCTCGGCGCGAAGCTTGGGTCCGCAGCCGCCCACGTTAACCACGAGCATCCGCAGCGCGGGGTGCTCGAGCACCAGCACGTCGGGGAGCGCGCCATCCGGCGCGGTGCTCGTCCACGGGATCTGCAGCTTCGCAATCGCGCAGGGCGCCGCACGGCAAGCGGCGTCAGGGCGGGATCTCGACTCACGGCTTCTCGTTCTTCTTGCTGCGCGCGGCATCGAACGCGTGCATCAGCCCGCCGACTTCGAGGATGACGATGTTGGTGGCCGCGAGCAGCACCGCCAGCGCGTACTGGCCATACGCGGCCGCGCTCCCGACCGCGCCCATGTTCCAGATGGTGGCCGCGGTGGCGATGCCCACCACATCGGTGCCGCGCTTCACGATCGCGCCGCCGCCGATGAACCCGATGCCGGTGAGGATGCCTTGAAGGAGCCGCGCGTTTCCCTCCGGGCTCTCGCCGAGCGCGAGCGAGAGGAGCAGGTATCCACACGCGCCGACGCTGACCAGCGGCACGGTCCGCAGGCCCAGCCGCCCTCCGGTCTGGCGTTCCCAGGCGAGCGGGAGCGCCACCGCGAACGCGATCGCGAGGCGCAGCAGGATGGTCAGCACGGATAGCGGAGGGGCGTTGGGCATGGCGGCTCACGCGGGCTTGGCGACCCTCGAAGCCAGCGCCGGCCGAAAGGGAGGGCCGACCTTCGGCGTGCGCCGGCTCAGCAGCCACGCGATGGGGAAGAGCACGAGCAGCCCGACGATGGAGGTGACGGTCACCATCAGCAGGATGTCGGGGTCGCGGAAGTCTCGAGAGGCCACCACCATGGCCGCGGCGATGTTGCGCTGCGCGGTCCCGAGGCCGAGCACGCTGCTGCGCTCCTCGCGGGTGAGCAGAAAGCCGACGACGAAGGCGCCGGCGATCAAGAGCACCGAGGCCACGACCGCGCCGCTCTTCAAGATCCGCAGCACCTCGCCCAGGTTGCCAGCGATGCTCCCGACGACGATCACCAGGAGCGAAGCGGTGGTCACCGGCCCGAGTATCGGGAGGAGGCGCGGTGCCGCCCGCGGCGCGACACGCTTGAAGAGCAGGCCCACCACCACCGGCACGATCATCGTGACCAGGAGCGGGACGCCGAGCGCGAGGACGCTGCCGGGCACGTAACTGAGGCTCTTGAGGCTCGGGTGCATCATCGCGAGCGGCACGTAGAACGGCAGGAAGACCACCGTCACCGGCACCAGCAGCACCAGCAGCGCCGCGCTCACCGCGAGGTCGCTGCGGCTGGCCCTCGCCAGCTTGATCAGGAACGGCGCGCCCGCCGAGCCTGCGAGCAGGAAGAGCCCGAGCGCGAGCGGCGGGTCGAGGGGGATGGTCCGCTCGATGCCCACCGCGAGCAGCGGCACCAGCACGAAGTTCGCGACCAGCGCCCGGAAGACCCCGCGGACCTCGCGCAGCGGCCCGACGATCTTGCGCAGGCTGTAGGCCAGGCCCACCGAGAACATGCTGCCAACCGCGAAGACCAGGACGGCGATGCTCACCGCCTCCGCGAGCGCTGCTCTCATTTCCGCCTCCGCGCGCGTGGCTCAGTAATCTTGCAAGTGGCGCTCGATGAGCTCTTCGGTGGTCCGCTCGGCGCCCTCGCCGAGGTGCAGCTCGACCTTTTCGATCCGGCCGGTGAAGCGGAAGGGCAGGCGCGCGCGGTACGCGGGCGAGACCGGCGACATCTTGTCCTCGCCGACATCGAGGCTCTCGAACCCGAACCGCCCCGGCACCTGGTGCGCGATGCGTCCCTCGCCGACCTGCGTGTCGCCGTGGAAGAGGCGCACCCGCGCCGGGCCGCCGTTCTTCCCGGGTGCCTCGCACGTGAACTCCAGGCGCACCCGGCTCTTGCCCCGCGGGATCGGCGCGTCGGCCACCACCTCGGTCCGCTCCAGGGTGAACCAGTTGTAGTGGTAGCGAAGCCTGTCGCCGTCGACGAAGAGGCTCCAGCCGGCGGAGTCGCCGCCCAGGCAGATGATGACGCCCTCCGCGCCGTCGTCGGGGATCTCGACGGCCGCCTCGATCACGTGGTCGACGTTGGCCAGCTTCGGTGCGCTTCCCTCCGGCAGCCGCACCATCCCGGGCAGCAGCGTGAGGTCGGTGCGGCCCGAGAAGTGGCTCGGGCGCAGCGCGGCGTCGAGCCGCTCGGCGAAGCGGTCGTCGAGCGGGAGCACGTCGTACTTGCCCACCTCGACCATGAACAGATCCTGCAGCTCGCGCAGCTTCTGCGGATGGCGCGCGGCGAGATCCTCGGCCTGACTGAAGTCGTCCTCGAGGTTGTAGAGCTCCCAGACATCGTCGGCGAAGTCGGCGGTGCCGGCGGTGACCCAGGGCAGCCGGCCGTGACGGCAGCTCGCGATCCAGCCCTGGTGGTACAGCGCGCGGTTGCCGAGCATCTCGAAGTACTGCGTGCCGCGGGTGCTCTTCGCGTCGGCGTTCGCGCGGTCGAAGGTGTAGGCCATGCTCACGCCCTCGATCGGCTTCTGGGCCACGCCGTTCACCGAGACCGGCTCGGAGATCCCGACTGCGTCGAGGATGGTCGGCACCACGTCGATGACGTGGTGGAACTGAAAGCGCTTGGCGCCCTTGTCGGCGATCCACGCCGGCCAGCTCACGATCATCCCGTTCCGGGTCCCGCCGAAGTGTGAGGCCACCTGCTTCACCCACTGGAAGGGCGCATCTCCGGCCCAGGCCCAACCCACCGCGAAGTGCGGGCTGGTCCCGGGCAGCCCGAGCTCGTCGATCCGCGCCAGGCTCGCCTCGATGGGCGGCTCGATGCCCTGCATCGCCGCGAGCTCGCTGATGCTGCCGAGCAGCGAGCCCTCGGCGCTCGAGCCGTTGTCGCCGAGGATGTAGATGAAGAGCGTGTCCTCGAGCTGGCCCAGCTCCTCGAGGCAGCTCACCAGCCGGCCGATCTCGTAGTCGGTGTGCTCGAGGAAGTCGGCGAAGTTCTCCGCCTGCCGCTTGAAGAGCCGCTGCGCGTCCGGCCCGAACGCGTCCCAGGCGGGGATCTGCGGCGGCCGCGCGGTCAGGTGGGTGCCCGGTGCGACCACGCCCAGCTCGAGCTGCCGCGCCAGGACGTCTTCGCGGAGGCGGTCCCAGCCCATGTCGAAGCGGCCGGCGTTGCGCCCGCGCCAGGCCGGCGGCGGCTGGTGCGGCCCGTGCGCTGCCCCGGGCGCGAAGTGGATGAAGAAGGGCCGCTCGGGCGCGATGGCCTTCTGGGTGCGCATCCAGCCGATGCAGTCGTCGGCGAGATCGGTGGTGAGGTGGTAGCCCTGCTCGGGCAGTCTCGGCGCGTCGACCGGCGTCGTGTTGCGGAAGAGCGACGGATAGAACTGGTCGGTCTCGCCGCCGTTGAATCCATAGAAGTAGTCGAAGCCGCGCGCGGTGGGCCAGCTGGTGAAGGGCCCGGCGGCGCTGGTGTGGGCATCCGGGGTGTTGTGGTTCTTGCCCCACCAGCCGGTCGCGTAGCCGTTGGGCGAGAGGAGCTCCGCCACCGTGGCGCAGCTCCTCGGCAGGATGCCGCAGTAGCCCGGGTAGCCGGTGGCCATCTCCTGGACCACGCCGGTGGAGACCGAGTGGTGATTGCGCCCGGTGAGGAGCGCCGCCCGGGTGGGCGCGCAGAGTCCGGTGGTGTGGAACTGGCAGTAGGTCAGGCCCTCGCCAGCGAGCCGCTCCGCCGTGGGCATCCGCACCCGCCCGCCGCAGACGCTCGGCCACGCGTAGCCCACGTCGTCGAGCAGGACCAGAACCACGTTCGGCGCGTGCGGCGGCGCCTTCTGCATCGGCGGGAAGTCGGGCGAGGACTCGCGGAAGGTGAGGCCGATCTTCGCCTTCGGGAACCGGTACTCCGGCCTGGGATAGACCTCGCGGCGGATGCTCTTCGGCTCGTCGGTGCGCTTCACTCGCCCCTCCCGTCACGCCAGGCAAAGGAGAGGTAGGGACCGCCGCGGGACGCGACAACCGGCGTGCAGGCAGCGCAGCCGGCGCGCCCGCGAAGCAGCCGGCCGCCGCAGCGCCGAGGTGGCGAACTAGCGCTGCGGGCTGCACACGCCGTGGGCCAGCGGCGAGAGGTCGTCGTCGGTGTTGCACTCGTGGAAGTTCTGCGGGCCGGAGGCGAACTCCACGCGGGCGTAGAGATCCGCCTGGCCGTTGGCGAGCCCCGGCGGCGGGTTGGGCAGCGCGAGGAGCACGTCCTCGGACTCCGCCGGATAGAGCACCTGGGTCGTGTCCTGCAGGCCGAGCAGGGTCCCGCCGCCGCCGGGCAGTCCGACATAGAAGCCGACCGGAATGCCCGGCGGCGCGGAGGCCTCGCCGATGTTGCGCACCCGCGCGACCAGCCCGTAGCCGCCGATGCACTTGGAGAAGAGCGAGACCACCAGGTTGGGCGCGGCGAACTCGCCCTGCGGCTGCACGTTCTGGCGGAAGTCGTCGAGCCTCGGCTGGCTCCAGTTCACCGCCTCGACCGTGGGGATGGAGCCGTCCTCCTCGACGTTGGTCACGTGGTAGGCGTGCTCGTTCCAGACGCGGCGGGTGCGAACCCAGGCGCCGTTCGCGTCGCCGAAGCTGCGCACCCCGCTGGTCTTGGTGGTGCCGTCCACGCAGGTGATCCCCGAGTACGAGTTCGAGACCACCACGATGTCGGCCTGGCCGTCGTTGTCGACGTCGGCCACCAGCGGGTACTCGACCAGCGTGCCGCTGGTGTTGCAGATGCTGGAGAGGTCGTCGCCGGTGGAGCCGTCGTACACGTGGAGCACCTTCTCGTCGGCGTAGACCACCTCCGCCTTCCCGTCGCCGTCGAAGTCGAAGACGCTGCTGCCGGTGGCCGCCGAGGAGCAGTCGTGGGTCTGCTTGGTCCAGAGGACCGTCTGCGGATTGGTGAAGCTCGCGTCCATCAGCCGGGCGCCGCTGAAGACCGAGTAGCCCACGCCGCCGGCGAGGGCGACGTCGGGGAACCCATCGCCGTCGAAGTCGGCGACCGTCGGCGGGCCGCCGCCCTTGGTGTAGCCGGCGCTTCCCGGCGAGCACACCGTGGCCGGATCGAGCGCGCCGTTGATGTCTACCTCGTAGCGCACCACCTTCACGCCGCTCGGCTCCTGCGGATCCAGGTGCCAGACGATGAGCGCGTGGTTCGAGGTGTCGGCCACCACCGCTTCGGGCACGCCGTCGCGGTCGAGGTCGCCCACCGCCACGTAGGAGCCGGTCAATGCCGGGGTGGTCGCCGCGGTGGGCGCGAGCAGCGTCCCGTCGGCGCGGTAGACGCGGGTCGGGGTGACGATGTCGAGCAGGCCGTCGCCGTCGAAGTCGGAGACCACGAAGTTCTGGGCGTTGGCGGGAACGAAGGTGGCCAGCGGCTGGCCGGTGGCGCCGTCGAGGATCTGCGATTCGACCACCACCTCGACGCGGCCGTCTTGATAGAGGTCGGCGATCGCCGGCATCGAGCAGGCGGAGCCCGGCGGCGAGACCCAGAGCTCGGTGCCGTCGGCGTTGTAGGCGCGCACCGCGTTGTCGGTGGTGCACACCACGATCTCGTTGCCCGGGAGCCCGTCGATGTTGCCCGCGGCGATGGAGCGACCCGGGTTTATCGGCGAGGTCGTGCCCGCGTTCGCCGACCACTTCTCCACCACCTGCCCATCGACGATGGAGATGGCGTGCAGCGTGCCGTTTCCGTTGTACTGACCGCCGGTGAAGGTGGAGAAGACGATCTCCGGGATGTCGCGCTCGTCGACCACGCCATCGCAGTTGTCGTCGTCGAGCTCGATGACCACCGGCGCCATCATCACGCTGTCCTGGGTGTTCGGCGCCGCGGGATCGCCCCACGCGTACTTCAGCACCGGCGCGAACGGCGCGGGCGCGGGGTGGTACTCGCACTGGGTGAGGCAGGTGATGGGGTCGTTCGGGCCGGGCGTGCTGCCGGGCGCGCAGTCGGGCGGCTTGGGCAGGCACTTTCCGGTCCGGAGCTGTGTGCCGCCCACGCAGCTCGCGCCGGAGCCGCCGGCGTCGGACGGCTCGCCGAGGGAGTACTCGCAGTAGCCGTCGGCGGCGCAGTCGCTGGCGTCGACGCACGGGGTGCCGGGGAGGACGCACTGCTGGAACGAGCAGACCTGGCCGCCGCCGCAGCACGCGCTGCCGCAGGCGTACTCCGCATCGCAGCACCCGCCGCCGGCGCAGAGGCCGCCGTCGCCGCACGAGGCGCCGTCTTGCGAGCAACCCGGGCCGCCGTCGGACGGGAACCCGCTGCTGCCCGAGCTGCCGCTGCTGGTTCCGAGGTGTGATCCGCCGGTCGAGCCCGCTCCGCTCGTCGAGGATCCGGACGCGCCGGTGCTGTGGCCGCCGCCGCCGACGCTGGCCGAGCCGCACGAGGCCGCGGCGACGAGCGCCGCCATGAGCAGGCCGATGACGAAGATGGGAAGGTGTCGCATCCGACCATCAAAGCCGCTCGCGCGCGCGCGGTCGAGCGGGTTGGGCGATTTTCGATGCGACCCAGGTGGTCTCAGCTACCGGCTGGTCGGGCCATCGGGTGCGCAGCGGTTCGAGCGCTCCAGCACGTTCAGTGCCGGCGATGGAAGGACGACGCAGAAGGTGCCCGCCGCCGTCGCGACGCGAAGCCCAGGCCGAAGATGAGCAAAGCCAGCTCGACCGAATCGGCCGAGCCGCTCGCGCCGCAGCCGCAGCCGCCGCCGGCGGCATTCCGGTTGCCGCCGGTCGACGATGACGTGCCCGTGGAGCCGCCGGATGAGCTCGACGAAGAGCTGCCGGTCGTTCCGCTCGACGAGGCCGACGACGATCCCGAGGGCACGCACGCGCCGCCCTCACAG
>Ga0164242_10005658_pt1 | contig 13886 bp, 11 predicted proteins | sample OricomgcompostMG_FD_108783 | JGI IMG/M metagenome (GOLD analysis project Ga0164242, IMG submission 108783) | Miracle-Growth compost microbial communities from Emeryville, California, USA - Original compost - Miracle growth compost (MG) ...
GGGTCGAGGTCGAGCGGGAACACCTCGGCGGCGAACGCCTTGCCGGGGGTGCGCGAGCGCTCCTCGCCGTCGATGTAGCCGACGATGTCGCCGTCCTCCATCAGGTAGCGCGGCGCCCGGTCTGCGTAGCGACTGGGCATCCGCGACGTCCACACGTCCGTCGGCTCACAGATGTGACTGTCCGCGGAGAAGAGTCCGTCCACGTCGACCGCCTCTTGTCATGCCCCTGGTAGGGCCGTTCAGCGCCTCGGGGTCGAGGCGCCGGGATAGTGCAGCAGCGTGCTCAGGCCGGAGCCTTGGCTCCGACCGTGTTCCGGCAGAAGCCGATCTCGGCGATGCCCACCTCGACGACGTCGCCGGGCTGCAGCAGTCGGCCGTCCTCCAGCCCCACACCGCAGGTGGTTCCGGTGAAGATCACGTCGCCGGCCCGCAGCCGGTTGCGCGTGTTCACGTAGCCGAGGATGTGGTCGAGATCGAAGATCATCTGAGTGGTCTTGTCCTCCTGCCGCACCTCGCCGTTGACGAGCGACCGGATGGTCAGCGCCGGCTGGGTCCGGCCGCCGAACGCCCCGATCGTGCCGATCCACGGGCCGATCGGAGCCGTCCGGTCCTGGCCCTTCATCGAGTACAGGTCGGCACCACCGGTCTGCCTCTCGACGTCTCGCGGGCTGATGTCGTTGCCGGCCGTGTAGCCCAGCAGGCAGTCCAGCCGCGACGCGCCGTCCTCGATCGGCGCCGCCACCACCACGACCAGCTCGACCTCGTAGTCGAGCTTCTCGGTGGTGACCGGGTACCGGATCTCGCCGAACGGATCGACGACGGCCGAGTCGGGCTTGATGTAGGCCGCCAGCGACGACGGCGGCTTCGACCCGAGCTTCTCGAGGTGGGTCACGTAGTTCATGCCTACCCCGAAGATCCGGCCACCCGGCTCGACCGGGGCCCGGACGACGAGGTCGGCCAGCGGCGTACCCGCGCCGAGCCGCGCTTCGTCCGGCGTCTCGGCCCAGGCCAGCTCCGGCGCCCAGTCGGCGAAGTCGCCCTGGATGGGCCGGACCGTGGCCTCGTCGTCCGAGACCACCCCCCAGAACGCCGACTCGTCCCCTCGACTGAAGCGACCGATTCTCATGAGGCGCCCCTGTCGCCGTGGCGTCGTACCGGCACGGTTACTCGGCCGCGTTGAGGTAGGTGGAGCGGCGGGCGTCGACTTCCTTGTGCCCCCACACACTCAGGACCTCGGCCCGCTGCTCGAGGAAGGTGTCGTGCGGGAAGTACGCGTTGCCGTCGTTCCAGATGTACTCGACCTCAAGACCGTCCGGTGCGTAGCTGTAGAACGACACGACCGGGTCCTGGGCGTGCCGGCCGAGCGTCCGCGAGATGGGCAGCCCGCGCTCCTGGACCATGTCGTAGGCGATGCCGACGTCGTCGAGCTCGTTGCAGTAGATCCCGATGTGCTGCAGACCGCGCACCCCGGGAGCGGCGGCGAACCCGACGTTGTGACTCTCGGGGTTGCGGTTGCCGCGGTAGAACTCGATGAAGCCCTTGCGCAGGCCGTGGCCGAACCAGTCGAACTCCATGACGTCGCGGCAGTAGTGCTGCAGCTCCGGAGACAGCTCGGGCACCACCGTGACGACGTGGCCCAACCCCTTGTCCCCGGCGAGGAACCCGGCGTGCCGCCGGCCCGCACGGAACGACCCCGGGTTGAAGTACTGGCCGTAGAAGATCTCGTTCGGCAGGCCGCCCGGGTCGGTGTAGCTCGCGACGCCGTGCACGCCGCGCAGCTCCTCCATCTCGCTGTCGCCCACCTGCGGGTCGAGGCCGGCGTCGCTGAGCGCCTTGAGGCCGTCCTCGAACGCGAAGTGGTCGGCGAGCTCCCAGCCGATGTAGGCCAGCCGGTTCGTCTCGCCGGCGCGGACCGCGATGCGGTGGTGCCGATCGTCCATGCGCAGGTAGACCGCGCCGTCGTCGCGGGAGGTGTTCAGCTCCATGCCGAGGAGGTCGGTGGCGTACTCCTCCCACGACTTCGCGTCGATCGATTCGAGACCGATGTACCCGACTCCCGTGATTTCCATGACGATCTCCTCTTTGTCGGCAGAAAATGTCGCTCGAAACGGATTCTCGGCGACATCACGCGACGCGTTCTTGGAATGTCGAGAAATGTCGTCCTAGGCATCGCCATAGCTGCTCGCCGTGGATCCTTTGTATGCGATCCAAAGCGGGCGCCAGAGGTTTGCTATTGAGCCCGTAGTGTAGCGACTTACTACTACTCGTCAAGGCCGCATTATCGGCCTTTACAAGGATTCCCGAGTGACGCTATTCGATCCTGGCACTCGATCGGCGCCGCGCCGAGACTTCCGCTCCCCAAACGATGCACAAACTCGGCGGAATGCGTCCTGATGTGCGCTTTCGTGGTAAGCGCACACCCCTCAACTGGGCCATTGGCCGACATAGTGTCGGAGCCGCTGCGCAAACCCTGGCGCCGGGCCGGTGCCGGGTGCACGATCTCCGTACGTCGGCTCGCATTCGGGCCCGCCCGGCGTGTGCTCCCGACCTCCCGGCCGCCCTCGCGTGGACGGGAGTCGCACCGCGGAGGTCGCTTTGCCCGTCCATCACGTCATCGAGATCTCCGGCAGGGCGGCGTCCGCCGAGGCCCGGGCCACCTCGGAAGGAGCGGGATGAGTAGCGCTGAACACGAGATGTTCCGGCACGCCTACGCGCAGCAGCGGATCCGTGAGGCTGTCGGCGCCGAGCCGGCCGTCGCGAACCTGGTCGTACGTCGACGCGACACGGTGCCCAACGGCTACTCCAACATCACCGAACTCTTCGACGCCACATGGGAAGAGAACGGCGAGCGTCGGGAGCGCGCCTTCGTGGTGCGCGGGTGCGTCCCGGGTCGGGAGCTGTTCTTCGAGACTCCGCTGCGCCGGCAGTGGGAGATGATGGCCGCGGTCGCCGAGCGCAGCGAAGTGCCGGTCCCCGAGCTATTCCATCTGCACGACGGCGACGTCGAGACCGGTGGCGACCTCTTCCTCATGGCCGCGGTCCCGGGCCGGGTCCCGCGCAACGGCACACCGAGCTATCACGCCGAAGGCTGGGTCGCCGACCTGCAGCCGGCCGAGCGTGAGCGACTGGCCGGTAACGCGATCCAGCAGCTCGTCCGGATCCACGCCCTCGACTGGGAGAAGCACCTGACGTTCCTGCACCGTCCGGACCGCGGCCCGGACGGCCTGAGCCAGTTCTTGACCTACCAGGAGGAGTGGTACCGGTGGGCGGCCAAGGGCCGGGCCTTCCGCGAGGTCGAGGAAGGCCTTGCCTGGCTACGGGCCCATCAGCCCGGGACCACGCGGACCTGCGTCACCTGGGGCGACGCCCGCGTCGGCAACATGATCTTCGCCGACGACCTGTCGGTGGCCGCCGTGCTCGACTGGGAGATGGCCGCCCTCGGCTGCCCCGAGATGGACGTCGCGTGGTGGTGGATGTTCGAGGAGCTGTTCACCGCCGGAACCACGCCGCTGAAGGGGATCCCGGACCGGCAGCGGCTGATCGAGGAGTACCAGGAGACGAGCGGCTACGAGCTCCACGACCTGCACTACTACGACGTGCTGGCGTGGGTACGGATGATCATTACCTGCATCCGGATGATGTGCCCGGAACCCGGCGACGACGTCAGCGCGCTCGAGATGCCGTTCCAGATGCGGCTGCGCGAACTGCTCACCGCCCGCCCCTGAGGCGCCGCTCCCCCGGGGAAATGGTCGCGAATCCGGCCGCGGGAGCAACCATCTCCCCGGGGAACCGCTTGACGTGTCAGCTCATGGGATGTCTGGGCGGCGTCAGGCCGGGACGACCGGGCTGCTCTCGCTCGAGGCGACCCCCACCTCGGCGGCCGGCGACTTGTGCCCGTTGCTCGTCTCCTCGCCGGCCCCACCGGTCAGGTAGAGGTTCTGGATGTGCAGCGCCTTCTCGCGCAGCTCGTGGGACGGCCCGGTGATCTCCACCCGGCCGTGCCGGAGGATGTAGGCGCGGTCGGCGATCTCCAGCGCCCGCTGGATCTGCTGCTCGACGAGCAGCACGCCGATGCCGGTGTCGGCCGCGGCCCGGATCGCGTGCAGCAGGCGGGCGGCCGCCATCGGGCTGAGCCCGAACGACAGCTCGTCGGCGATGAGCAGCCGCGGACGGCGCGACAGGGCGCGGGCCAGCGACAGCATCTGCTGCTGACCACCGGACAGCATGCCGACGCGACGGTGCATGTGCTCCTTCAACTCCGGGAACAGTTCGAGCGCGACCTCCGGCTCGCCCCGGCTCAGCCGGAGGTTCTCGGCGACCGTCATGCGCATCAGGACGGTGCGTTCCTCCGACACGAGGCCCAGACCGTTCTGGACGCGGTCGTGCAGTGGCGATACGACCTCGGCGCCGTAGATGCGAATGACACCGTCCATCCGGGCCAGGTCGCCGGCGAGCGTGCGCACCGTCGTGGTCTTGCCGGCGCCGTTCGCGCCGAGCAGGGCCACCACCTCACCGCTGTTCACGACGAGGTCGAGGTCGCGCACGATGGTCGTGCTGCCGTATCCGGCGCAGAGGCGCTCGGCCTCGAGGACCACATCGCGTCCGCTCTCGGCCACGGCCACGGCCGCGACATCGCGTCGCGATTCGCTCGAACCGGCCGCGTCGCCGAGGTAGGCGTGGATGACGGCCGGGTTCTTGCTGATCTCCGACGGCACGTCGACGGCCAGCTGCTTGCCGAAGTCGAGCACCGTGACCCGGTCGCACAGTCCCATGATCAAGGCGACGTCGTGCTCCACGATCAGGACCGCGATCCCCCAGTCCTTCGCGATGCGGCGGATGACGGCCGCCAGCTCCGCGCTCTCGTGGGTGTCCAGGCCGGCCGCCGGCTCGTCGAGCAGGAGCACGGAGGGCTGGGTGACCATCGCGCGGGCGATGCCGCACAGCCGGGCCGTGCCCTGCGACAGCATCGAGGGCCGGAGGTCGAGGTAGTCGTTGAGGCCGAACTCGTCCACGACGTCCTGCATGACCTGGCTCGGCCGCTGCCGGCCCGGCCAGATCAGGTCGAGCAGGTACCGGCCCACGCTCTGCTGATCGACGGCGACGAGCAGGTTGTCACGGACGGTCATCTCCTCGAACAGCTCGACGCTCTGCCACGACCGGGCCAGCCCGCCGCGGGCCCGCTTCTCGGCCGACCAGGAGTCGATGAGGTCGTCGCCGAGCACCACCGCGCCGGCCGTCTGCCGGGTGAAGCCGGTCATCACGTCCAGCATCGTGGTCTTGCCGGCGCCGTTGGGGCCGATCAGGCCGAGCACCTCGCCCGGCGCGACGCTGAAGCTGACGTCGTCGAGGGCGACGACGCCGCCGAAACGCATGGTGACGTTGCGGACCTCGAGGCTCTTGGGCACCAGCGGCTTGCGCGGCGTCGGCTCGAGCTCACCCCGCTTGCGGCCGAACCGCAGGCGGGGCAGCCGGCGCCCGACCTGATCGGCCCAGAGCGCGGCCAACCCGTCCGGCGACTGGCGCAGCAGCAAGATGACGCCGGCGCCGGAGACGATCTCGAGCCAGAACACCACACTCCCGCTACCCGGGAAGATGTCGTTGAGGATCTGGGTCGTGATGCCACCCTGCGTCTGGGAGCCACCTACGACACTGCCCGAGGCGAATCCGACGCCACCGAGCACCGCGTTCAGCACGGCGTTGATCGAGCCGAGAATGTCGAAAATGCTGAACTGGATCTGCGGCTGCCGGAAGCCGAGCACGATCCCGGCCACCGCCGCGATACCGGACGCGATCGCGAAGGCATAGAGCTTGGCGCTGTAGACGCCGATGCCCAGCGAGGCCGCCGCGCGTTCGTTTCCGCGCACTGCCAGCAGGCGCCGGCCGGTGCGACCGCGCCGCAGGTTCGCGACCATCAGACCGATGAGGATGAACATGACCAGTGCGAACAACGCGTAGCGCTGCGGGTGCTTGATCGGGTCGATGGTGTAGCCGAACACGCTCGGCGTCTTCACCAGCGTCCCGACGAACCCGCCGGTCAGCGCCCCGTTGCTGAAGATCAGCGCATTGATCATCAGCGCCAGGCCGAGGGTGACCACCGCGAGACTGACGCCGCGCGCCCGCAGCGCCGGTAGCGCGACGAGCAGCCCGGCGCCGGCAGTGGCGAGGACTCCGACGATCAGCGCGGCGAGGAACGGGAGGTCGGCCGTGGCCGAGAGCCGCGACGCGACCCAGCAGCCGAAGCCGGCCAGTGCGTACTGCGCCAGCGACAGCTGCCCGGCGTAGCCGGTCACGACGACCACCGACAGGATCAGCAGGCCGCCGGCGATGCTCGTGACGAACGCGTCGACCCAGTTGTCGGACAGCGTGAAGATCAGCACGGCGACGATCACGCCGGACACGAGGATCAGCTCGGGCCGGATGCGCCCGTTACCGGGCAACGGCATTCGGGCCGCCGCCTCACCACGTTGGAGTCGGGCCCGGCCGCTGATCACCGTGATCAGGATGACGACGAGCAGTGGGACGGTGTCCGGCAGGCCGGTGATCGACGAGACGTTGACGCCCCAGGCGCTCGCGATGTCGGGGAGGAACAGGCCGATGACGCTGCTGACGACACCGATCGCGAGGGCCCCGATCACGGTCATCGCGAACGAGGACAGCTTGCCGACGAGCGCCGCGGCGAGCGCAGGAAGAACAGTGAGCGCCAGCGTGCTCTCGGCCAGACCGATGATCGGGGCCAAGAGGATGGCCGCCGCACCGGACAGGAGGCCGGCCAGCACGAAGTTGACGAGCTCGATGCGGCCGGGCGACCAACCGTAGGCACTGGCGACCCGCCGGTTCTCCGAGACCGCCGACGTGGCGAGGCCGAACAGGGTCTTCGAGTACACGACGCGCAGGACGATCGCCAAGACGATGGCGATCCCGATGATGATCAGCCGGCTTTCCGGGATCAGGATCTGGTCGCTGATGTGCACCGTGCGGCTGGGCAGGACCGATTTGGGCAGACCTCGGGACTCGTTTCCGAAGATGATGGCCACAACGCCCTGCGCGGTCGCCATGATGCCCAGCGTGGCGATGAGCTTGGCGACCATCGAGGCATCGCGGAGGAACTTCAGAATGAGTATCTGTGTGACGGCGCCCAGCGCGGCCGAGAGCACGAGGGCCGCTGGCAGCGCGACCGAGGTACTCCAGCCGTGGTTGTCGCGCATGCTGTAGAAGAAGAACGCCGCCACTCCACCGACCGAGCCGGCGGAGAAGTTGAGCACGCCGGAGGCGCGGTAACCCAACACGATGCCGAGCGCCACCATCGCGTACAGGGAGCCGGTCGCCATACCGAGCAGCGAGAACGAAATCGTCTGCTGGCTCAGAAAGGACGTCGCGAGGTCGGTCGTCACAGGCAATTCTCCAAGTCGTTGCGACAGTCAGCGTCTCTCGAAAAGCCGAGCGGCCGGACAGCTCCGGCCATCAATTCGAATATCGCTTCAATGGCGTGGGTCCGCGGTTCGAGAAGCTTTCCTCGCACGACCGGGAGTGTCAACAGCCTCTCCTTCGGTCGCACTCGGACTAGGTCAACCGGCCGGATGCTCATTCGACCGACATCCGGGCCTCACAATGAACCGGATGCACGCGGTAATAAATGGTGCTGCGACTATCAGCCGCATTGTGTAGGCCAACGGCATACCTGCGACGGCACGCGGCGAGCTGATCGCCGGGGTTGCCGTCGTCAGAGCGACATCCCGTTCGGGGCGTGGTGGCCCCACAGGCTGAGCTTGTCGGCCCGGCGCTCCACGTAGGGCGAGTCCGGCACGTCGAGCTCCTCGCCCCAGATGTACTCGATCGTGAAGCCGGCCGGCGTCCGGCTGTAGAAGGAGATGACCGGATCCTGCATGTGCCGGCCGAGCGTCATGACGATCCGCTCCGGGTACCGCTCCTGCACGATGTCCCAGGCGACGCCGACGTCGTCGAGCTTGTTGCAGTAGATCCCCATATGGGGAATCGACGTGCTGGTGTCGCCGTACTGGTGGCTCGGGTTGATCCCGTAAGCCACGTTGTGACTGAGGTTGTTGTTGTTGAACCGCCAGAACGAGCCGCCGCCCTTGCGCAGGCCCTGGATGTACCAGCGGTAACCCATCACGTCGCGGCAGTAGGCCTCGATGCGGGCCGTGTCGCCGGCGGTGAGCACGGTGTGGCCGAGCCCGTAGACGTCGGACTGGAAGCCTTCGTGCGGCCGCCCCTTGCGCCAGCCGCCCGTGCTGTAGGTCTGGCCGTATACGAGCTCGTGCGGCCAGCCGGCCGGGTCCTGGAACTGCGCGACCCCGTAGACGCCGCGCCGGGCCTCGAGCTCGGCATCGCCGACGGTGACGGTGAAGCCGGCCGAGCGCAGGGTCTCGATACCCGTCTCCCAGGCCCACTTGTCCTTCATCTCCAGGCCGACGTAGGCCAGCCGGTCCTGCTCGCCAGGATGGATCGCGATGCGGTGATCACAGTCGTCCATCGTGAGGTAGACCGAACCGTCGTCCCTCGATTCGTTGACCCCGAAGGCGAACACCTCCGGGCCGTAGTCGAGCATCTGCTTGGCGTTCGGTGACTCGTAGCCCATGTAGGCGATGCCGTAGATGTCCATGCAGACTCCTCGTGTCCGACGATGACGAAGCTGGCTCGAAACTGATGACGGGCTGGACGACATGAGCGTCAGCGACACCTCACGGTCTTGGTGTTAGCCTGCTCACACTGTACATTCTGAGCACTTCTCGTACAGCATGTCTAGAGCGGATTTCGTCGGGATGCGAGCACGGGCAGGCACCAGAAGCTAGGAGCGTCATGGGGCAGATTGCCATCATCGGCGGCGGGCTCGCCGCGGTCACTGCAGCTGAGTCGCTCCGCACGGGTGGTTACGACGGCGCCGTCGTGCTGATCAGCGACGAGGAGTTCGCGCCGTACAACAAGCCACCGCTGTCGAAGCAACTACTGCGCGGCGAGGTGACGACCGACGAGACCGCCCTGCGCCGCACCGACTGGTACGCCGAGCGCTCGATCGACCTGATGCTCGGCCGCCGCGTGACCTCGTTGGATGTCGACGCGCACCGGATCCAGCTGGCCGACGGAACGTGGATCCCTTACGACACCGCGTTGTTGGCCACCGGCGGACGGGCCCGCGAACTGAACGTCGCCGGCGCCGACCTCGAGGGCGTGCACACGCTGCGCACCCTGGACGACGTCGCCGCCCTGGTTCCGGCGCTGACTCCCGATGCCCCGATCGTCGTCGTCGGCGCCGGCTTCATCGGCGCCGAGGTCGCCGCGTCCGCCCGCACGCTGGGGTGCCGCGTCACGCTGCTCGAGGTCGCACCGGTGCCGCTCAGCCGCGTGCTCGGCCCGGAAGTCGGGCAGATCTACACCGACGTGCACCGCTCGAAAGGAGTGGACGCGCGGTGCGGCGTCGGGCTGCAGGAGATTCGCGGTGACGGCCGCGGCCACGTCACCCACGTGGTCGACACGGACGGCACCGTGCACGAAGCCGCCGCGGTCGTGATCGGCGTCGGGCTCGTCCCCAACGACGAGGTCGCCATCAGCTCCGGCATCGAGGTGGGCAACGGGGTCATCGTCGACGAGTACTGTCGCACGAGTGCCGTCGACGTCTACGCCGCCGGCGACATCACCTACCATCCCAATCCCCTGCTGGGCCGCTCGTTCCGGGTCGAGCAATGGCAGAGCGCGCAGCACCAGGGTCGCGACGCTGCCCGCAACATGCTCGGTGCACAGAAGCCGTTCTCCGAGATCCCGTGGTTCTGGTCCGACCAGTACGACCTCAACCTGCAGATGGCTGGTGTGCCGGCCGGCATCGACACCCGTGTGTTCCGGGGCGACGTCGACGGGCTGAACTTCAGCGTGTTCTACCTGGTCGGGGGTGTACTCGAAGGGGTGGTCGGAGTGAACCGCGTCGCGGACGTGCGGATCGGCCGGCGCCTCATCGCGGCCCGGGCCACTCCGGACACCGACATCCTGGGCGACGAGTCGGCGGACCTGTCCGAACTCGTCGCGAGCGCCGCCGGCGTCTAGCCGGCTCGACAACGAACGGAAACTGTTCATGACTCAGCAGGACGCGCGCCTCTTCGTCACCATCGACCTCAAGAAGTGCTGCGGGTACACCACGTGCGCCGACGTCTGCCCCGAGGTCTACAAACTCGACGACGACGGATTCGCCTACACCGACGACGGTCGGGTGCCCCTCGGGCTCGAGGAGAAGGCCCGGGCGGGCGCGGACGCGTGCCCCGAGGGAGCGATCGCCGTGACGAGCGAGGACCCGGCGGCCGACTGACGCCGCCGGGTCGCCCCTGGCCCGGCGGGCCGGCCGACTCAGACCTGCGCCGGCGCGGCGACCTCGCTGTCGGCGGTCAGTGCGCTCCACAGCGCCAGGGCGAGCTTGCGGGTGAGGGCCGGATTGTCGTTGAGCAGCGTGCCGCAGATGAAGATGCGGGCGACGATGTTCGCGAACGCGTCCAGGGAGATAGCGAAGTGCTGGCCGCGGAAGTCCTCGGCGAAGGCCTGCCGGAACGCCTGCACGTAGTCCGGCATGTGGTCGGTGAGGAAGATCAGGGTGAATGCCGGCTGGTACTCCCGCAGCCGCCGCACCGCCTCCCAGGTCTCGGGGTCGATCCGCGACTCGACGAACTTCTCGATCTTCATGCGCGGTCCGTCGGCCTCGGCGGTGGAGCGGGCGATCTGGGCCCGGAACCCCGCGCGGACGTACGCGCCCATGCCCTCCATGAGCTCCTCGCTGTTCGCGAAGTAGCGGTACACGGTGCCACGGGCCAGGTTGGCCGACTCGGCGACCCCGCTCATCGACAGCTTCTCGCTGCCGTGCAGGGCGACGTAGTGCAGGGCGGCCCGCAGGATCTTCGAGCGCGTCAGGTTGTCGTCGGTCACGAGCGCCACCGTACCGCCGAGCCGGCACCGATCCCTTCGGCAAGCAGTCGCATGGCCGGCGACTCGTCGGCCAGTGTGGAGTCGGGGTCCATGCGGCCGGCCGCCACCTGCATGTCGCAGTAGCGCTGGACGATGATCGCGAACTCGAGCGCGGCCACGACCCGCCAGTAGTCGAGGTCGCGTACCGATCGGCCGACGCCCTGCTCGTACCTCGTCACGATGTCGTCGTGGGAGGGCACCCCGGTCAGGGGCGGCACGCCGCGGGCCACCGTCTGGGAGTCCTCGAACATCAGCCACCAGCCGAGGTCGATCTCGCCCGGTCCGGTGGCGGCGAGTTCCCAGTCGAGCACGGCGGCCACCGACATGTCGGGCCGGAACAGCATGTTGCCGGGGCGCGCGTCGCCCCACAGCACGACCTCGGCCGGGTCGTCCGGACTGTTCTCGACGGCGTAGCGCAGGCCGGCGTCGATCACCGGCAGCGAGCGGCCGCGAGCGGCCCAGGCGTGCCACCGTTGCAGCCACTGGACGTGCCGGTCGACAGCCGTCCCGGTGCCGGGACGGCGGAGGAACTGCAGCGGTTCGGACAGCGGAGTCGTGTGCAGCGTGACGAACACGTCGACCGAGTTGTCGTACATCGCGGCCCGCTGCTCGGGACGCAAGTCGAGCGCCCACCCGTCACTGTGGTGCGAGTCGGACAGGACGTCGCCGTCGATCCGATCCATGACGACGAACGGCGTGCCGAGGACGGCGGCGTCCGGCTCCTCCCAGACGACGGTGGGCACCGGCACCCGGGAGTTGCGGGCGAGCGCGGCCATGACCCGGCTCTGGAACAGCACGTCGGGGTCGAGGAACTGGTTCTCGATCGGCTGCAGGCGCAGCACCAGGTCACGCCGCGCGCCGTCCGGGGTGAGCACCCCGCACAGGAACGTGCCGTTCGAGGCGCCGGTCGGCGGAACTCCGACGGTCTCGACCCGGGCGCCGGGCAGCCGGGCGGCGAGCCACTTCTCGAACTCGCGGACGACCCGGTCCTGATCGATGTCCCGCGCGGGGGGCACGCGAGCTTCAGCCGTTCGAACGCCGGGCGAGCCACTCCCGGGCGAACTCCGGGGTGTCCTCGGGGTACACCGCACCGCGGCTCAGCGATCCGCCGCCGTCCACGTAGATGGTCTGGCCGTTGACGTACTGGGAGTCCTCGGTCGCGAGGAACAGTGCGACCGGCCCGATGTCGTTCTCCGGGTCGCCGATGCGGCCCAGCGGATGCTGGGCGACCATGTCGGCCAGGCCGGGCACGTCCTTCAACAGCTCGTGGTAGACGGTGCCGGCCGCCGCCGGCGCGATCGCGTTGCACAGGATGTTGTAGCGGCCCCACTCGGCCGCGCCCGAGACGGTCAGCGCGCGGATGGCCGCCTTGGTGGAGTTGTAGTCACCGTGATACCACTGGCCCATGTCGCCGTCGGCCGAGTAGAAGTTGACGAAGCGGCCTCCGCCCTGCGCCTTCATGATCGGGAACGCGGCGCGCATCGACCACAGCGTGGCGTAGAACCCGACCCGCAGGCTGAACTCGAACATCTCGTCGGTCTTGTTCTCGAGCGCGACGTGCGGGGCGAGCGCGATCGCGTCGTTGACGACGACGTCGACCCGGCCGAAGGACTCGTGGGCCGTCGCGATCATCCGCTCGACCTCGTCGCGCCGGCTGACGTCGGTCCGCAGGAACAGTCCCTGCCCCCCGAGCCCTTCGAGCTCGCCGGCCACGACCTTGCCCTCGTCCTCGGCCACGTCGGCCACCAGCACCGTGGCGCCCTCACGGGCGAACCGGCGCGAGATGCCGCGGCCGATGCCGCGAGCAGCACCGGTGACGACCGCGACCTTGCCGTCCATACGACCCATGTCTGGTTCTCCCTGATCAGCTTGACGGAAAGGGGATGCCGGAGCCGGGGACCGCGCGCGGCGGCCCCCGGCTGAGTCCGGTCAGAGGAAGATGGCGAGGTTCGGCGTACCGAGCACGCTCTGGTCCGGGTAGATGATGCGGGAGGCGATCTTGAAGCTGTCACCGTCGCGCCGGAGCACGTCGTTGCGCTCGGCCGAGATGACGTCGAACGATGCGGAGTCCCACCGGCTGCGCAGCGCCATCAGGTAGCTGGTGACGGCGAACTCCTCGGGCTTGTCGAGCTCGTGCACCGCGACGTTGGTGATGAACCGCCGCACCCGCGAGGGCGGGTCCTCCGCGAAGTTGCTCAAGCTGTGGTACCGCTTGATGCGGACGGTCATCGTGGCGTGGTTGTCGTCGAAGTGCGCCATCTCCGGGTCGAAGCCGAGGCCCTGCTTGCTGTGCACGGTCCGCCGGACCGGCATGCGGTAGACGAGATCCTCGGTGAGCAGTTCGTACCAGTCGTCGACCAGGTTGTGGTCGAGCATCCGGGCCTCGTCGACCAGGAAGTCGTAGATCTCGGAGTAGAGCGGCGTCGCCGACCGGACCCGGACCCCGAGGGTCGAGGGGTCGAGGGCGCCGAGCACACCGGCCATGCCGGTTTCCTGGGCCGTGGTGGCACTCATGCGTTCGACACCGCCCGCTTCGGGGTGAGCTGCTCCTCGGTGAGCTCGAGCGAACCACCCGACATGTAGTCGCGGTAGCGGAGCCAGAAGTTCCAGGCGCTGTCGTCCTTGCTGAAGCCGTCGTAGACCTCCTCCGGACCGTCCCAGCCCTCGGGCGGGTTGTGGCCGACGAAGGCCTGGTAGCGCATCTTCTCCTTCGAACCCTGGAACCCGGTGGCCGACTTCTGGATCGACGGCCAGGACTCGGCGTCGTCCTGCTCGACCGTGCCCGACGTCCCGAAGCCGAGCAGCATGTCCCGCTTGACCTGGGCCTTGAACTCGGCCGGCGCGTCCTTCTCGACCAGGACGAAGTTCAGCATCTCGAAGGTGTCCACCCCGGTCGGGATGTGCACCCGCAGGTTCTGGTGCAGGAA
>Ga0164242_10005659_pt1 | contig 13886 bp, 13 predicted proteins | sample OricomgcompostMG_FD_108783 | JGI IMG/M metagenome (GOLD analysis project Ga0164242, IMG submission 108783) | Miracle-Growth compost microbial communities from Emeryville, California, USA - Original compost - Miracle growth compost (MG) ...
CAGCCCGCGGTTCTCCGAGAGCACGCGGGGGGCGAATCCCCGGGAGATAATTTTGCGGAGGCGCATGTGTTCGGGGTCGTCCATATCGATGATGGAGCCGCGGTACTCGCGCATCTTCTCGGATTGGTCGAAAATCTGGGTGCCCTGAGCCGAACTGAACTCGGCGTCGCGCCTGCTGATGTCGACGATGTCGGCGTGCCTTCCCACCGCCCAGAACCCCTTAGCCACCGATGCGTCGACCCGATTGGTGCGCACGAACACCGGGCGACCGACCTCGCGCAGCCGCCGGTAAAGCTCTGCTCGTTCTGTTGGTCGGTCCTGCCACCACTTCAGATCGATCAGTGGGGCGAATTGTCGCTCGTCGGCCTCGATCGCGGTCACAAAATCAGATTCTGGCACTAGTGTCACTCTCTGGCAAGGCGGCTGCTGCAGAACACGGATGGCAACACCGGTTCAAGATTCGATTGCGGCATCGCGCGCGATTAATGATCTAACATAAGTGTCACCCTCGGCGGCGCTACCTCGACCGTCGATTCGTCAACGGCAAGGAGGCCAGATGACCCTGCGGGTCGGTGTAGTGGGAGTGGGCTGGGGCGCGCACGTGCAGGTTCCGGGGTTCCGTGCGGCTGACGGCTTCGATCCCGTCGCCCTGTGCGCACGCACGCCCGATCGGCTGGACCGTGTTGCAGCGAAGCTGGGCATCGAGGACACCTCCACCGACTGGCAGTCCTTCGTGACCCGGGAGGACCTTGATGTTATTTCCGTCGCCACCCCGACGGTGTTGCACCGTGACATGACGTTGGCTGCACTGGACGCCGGGAAGGCGGTGCTGTGTGAAAAGCCGCTGGCGGGAGACCTTGAGGCTGCCCGTGAGATGGTGCGCGCAGCCAACACCTCGAATCGCCCCACCGCCTGTTGCTTCGAGAACCGATGGAATCCGGACTGGTTGGCCGTCGCCGAGAAGGTCCGCTCGGGCTTCCTGGGCAATCAGTATCTCGCGCGGGTCAGTCGCAGTGCCTCGTACTGGCATCCGAGCCATCCACCTCAGGCGCGCTGGATGTATGACCGTGCCCAGGGCGGCGGGTACCTCGCCGGAATGCTGGTCCACGACCTCGATTTCCTGTGCAGCGTGCTGGGCCGCCCGCACTCGGTCTGCGCGGAAGTTCGCACCAGCGACCCGATCCGCGAGCTGCCGGACGGCGAGACATTGCACATCACCGCCGACGACACCGCCGCGTTGTTGATGCGGATGGAATCCGGGCTGACCGCCATCCTGAGTGTGTCGGTGATGGGCGCCCACGCCGACCACTACCGCCTGGAATTATTCGGCGCCGACGGCACCATCATCGGCGACGGCGATTTGCGCTCTACCGGGTACCTGGCCGGCACCGCCGCGGAGGACGGGCTAAGTCCGCTGGCCGTCGCTGAGCGCGAACCGTCCCATCCGGAACACCTGCCCGCGGGGCTGGCCGGACACGCCAGCCGGGCAATGGCATTGATGCTGGAAGACTGGCTGCCGGCGTTCGACGGTGCGCCGAGCGCAGCGGCGACCTTCGACGACGGATTGCTCAGCCTCGCCGTGATCGATGCCGCCCACCGGTCCGCCGAGGGCGGTGGCTGGGAACCGGTACAGGCCACAGTGTGAGACGGGTGCGCCGGAACAGGCGCGTCATCTGTTTTCAACATTCAAGCTGAATGTCATTCGCCTACAGGTGGTAGGCAATATACTGAGCGCGTGCCTAGGGGTCAACGCTCATCGGCGCCGGCCGCCAAAACGTCGCGCGCGGTCCAGGCCGAGGCGACTCGAGCGGCCATGATCGCCGCCGCGCGGCGCCTGTTTGTCGAGAAGGGATATTTCGAGACCGCGACAGAGGAGATCGTCGCTACCTCCGGCGTCGGGACGCGCGGTGCGCTGTACCACCACTTCGGCGACAAGCGCGCCCTGTTTCAAGCCGTGTTCGAACAGGTGGAACAGGATCTACTCGCTGCGGCCAGCGGTGCGGAGGACTCCGGTGACGCGCTGAGTCGGCTACGTTCGGGGCTGCTGCGATTCCTGGACGCGTCCCTCACTCCGGAGGTCCAACGGATCGTGTTGATCGACGGCCCTGCGGTTCTGGGTTGGCAGACCTGGCGCGAGCTCGAGGGACGCTACGGTGTGGGCGCTATCCACGGTCTGCTCGAACGCGCCGTCCTCGAATGCGCGCTGCCGGCGCAGCCGCTGATCGTTCTCGCCCACGTGCTGCTGGCAGCCGTTGATGAGGCCGCCCTGTTGATCGCCAATTCCAGCGAACCGGCCGCTGCCCGCGAGCAAGGCGTCGCTGCGATCAGCCAGTTGCTTACCGGGCTCGGATCCCGGCGCTGACGCGCGGTGCCAGCAGAGTCGAGCGTCTATGACGGCCGACCTGGGTCCGCCTTCGGTTGACACCCGATCCGCTGATGAACATACTCATCGTATGTAAAACACATACCGGCCGTATGTGAAAACGGGTGGGCGATTAAGCGCGGCGCGACGTGACAACTCCGGCCCCGCGGCCGGAGCTGTCGGCGAGGCAGCCAGAACCTTCGCAATCCGAAGGCGAGTGAAGGAGACCTTCTTATGACAACCGAGCTGGTTCGCGCGGATGGGGTGGACATTCCCTACACCGACACCGGTACCGGGCCCACCATCGTGTTCGTGCACGGCGTGTACGTGACCGGTGCTGTATGGAACGACGTGGTGGCGGAACTCGGCGCCGACTTCCGGTGCGTCGTCCCGACCTGGCCGTTGGGCGCACACAGCACGCCGACCGGCGATGCGGACCTCGGTGCCGCTGCGGCCGCCCGCCGGGTGGTTCACTTTCTCGACGTCCTTGATCTTCGCGATGTCACCGTGGTGGCCAACGACACCGGCGGCGGCCTGGTCCTGGCCGCGTTGGGGGATAGCGCACTCGACACTTCCCGCATCGGTCGATTGGTGCTGACCAATTGTGATAGCTACGAACATTTTCCGCCCGGCTCGTTTGCGCAGATTGTGAAACTGTGCCGGATCAGCTCGGTCGTCGGCGGTGCCATCCTGCGGCTCCTGGCCACCGGGCTGGGCCAGCGCTTCTTCCTCAAAGCCGTGTGCCGCCACGCACCGACAGCGGCACGGCAACGCGACATCTTCGGTGCGTTCGCGACCAGCGCGGCGGCCCGCCGCGATGCGGTACGGGTGACTGCATCATTGGATCCGGCCTTGACGTTGCGTGCCGCGCCGGCCATCGAAGCGTTCGACAAACCCGTCACCCTGGTGTGGGGGGCCGACGACACCTTGTTTCCGCTCGATCATGCCCGCCGGTTACTCGAGGGCTTCCCGCACGCGACCCTTGACGAAATACCGGACTGCTCGACTTTCGTCATGCTCGACGCCCCCCGCGAGCTCGCGGCAGCGATCCGCGGTTCACGAGTCAGCTGAGGCCCTCGGAGGCCGGATAGATCAGCACCCCGCGGATGTTGGTGCCGGCATGCATATCTGCATATCCGTCATTGACCTTCTCCAGCGGATAGGTCCGGGTCACCATCGACTCCAGGTCGACCTGACCGGCGCTGTGCAGTTCCAGAATCTTCGGGATGTCGGCTCGCGGGTTGCCGGAGCCGTACAGCGTCCCGATGATCTGCTTCTCGGTCAGGGTCAGGTCCATCAGGTTCGCCCTGATCTCGCGCTCCAGCATCGGATGGATATTGGTGATCACCAGGCGTCCGCGCTTGGCCGTCATCGCCAGTGCCTGGCCGACCAACTGGCCGTCGCCAACCCCCATCGCGCAGATGAACTTGTCCGCACCACGATTCCAGGTTGCCTCGGCGACAACGCTTTTAGCTGCTGCCCAATCGGCGGCGGTGTGGGTTGCACCCATCTTGATGGCTTCAGTCCGCTTGTACTCCGACGGATCGATAACGGTGATCGTGCGCGCCCCGGCAAGGCGGGCCCCCTGCACCGCTGCAGCACCGATCCCGCCGACCCCGGCGACGACCACCGTGTCGCCCGGCCGGACATCGGCGGCATACACCGCTGAACCCCATCCGGTGATGAAGCCACAGCCCAGCAGGCAGGCCAAGTCCAGCCGATGATGCTGCGGGATCTTCACACAGCTGGCCTCGTGCACCACGGTGTGATGCGCGAATGATCCGACACCGCACGCCAGCGCCAGATCCTGGCCCTTCGCCCGGTGTCGGGCGGTCTCGTCGTAAATCTGCATGCCCGAATAGATCTTGGCGCCCAGGTCGCACAGACTCTGGTGGCCCGTCGAACAGGACGGACACCGGCCGCAGGACGGGATGAAGCTGAACACCACATGGTCACCGGGGGCCAGCCAGGACACGTGCTCGCCGACCGCCTTGACCACGCCGGCCCCCTCATGGCCGCCGATGCACGGCAGCCGGATCGGCATGTCGCCGGTGACGAGGTGATCGTCGGAGTGGCACATGCCCGACGCGTGCAATTCGACCAGCACTTCGGGTGCCTTGGGCGGATCGAGTTCGACGGTCTCGATGGACCACGGGCTGTTGCGTTCCCACAACACCGCTGCCTGCGTGTGCATTGACGTGTTCCTTCCGGCCTAGCGGATGATGGCCTGGTATTCGACGAACCCGGCGATGCCCTCCGGTCCGCCTTCGCGGCCGATGCCGGACTGCTTGAAGCCGCCGAAGGGGCTGCCGAAGTCCAGGACGGCGGTCGAGTTGACCGCCACCGAACCCGCGCGCAGCTGTGCTGCTGCCGCCGCCGCGCGGTCGTCGTCGGCGGACCACACGGCCCCGACCAGGCCGTAACGCGAGTCGTTGGCGATGTTCACCGCCGCGGAGTCACCTTGGGAGTCGTCGTAGGCGATCACCACCGCCACCGGCCCGAACACCTCCTCGCGGGCGATCTCCATATCGTTGCCGGCGGCCACCAGCGCGGGGCGGACGAACCACCCCTGACCAGCAGGGCGTTCCCCGCCAGTCAGGATGGTGGCGCCCTCGGCATGCGCTCGCCGCAGGAAGCCCTCGACCCGGTCGCGGGCGGCCTCGTTGATCAGCGGACCGATGTCGGTGGTCCGAGCGGCCGGATCTCCGACTGTGAGCTGTTCCACCGCGGCGGTCAGCGCAGTGCAGAACTCGTCATAGCGGCTACGCGGCAGCAGAATTCGGGTCAGTGCAGCGCAGAGCTGGCCGTTGTTGCCCATCACACCGCCGACTAGCCCGCTCACCGTGGATTCCAGCGGCGCGTCGGGCAGCACGATGGCCGCCGACTTACCGCCCAGTTCGGTGCTGCAGCGGCGGATCTGAGATCCGCAGGAGGCCGCGATCTGCGCGCCCACCGCAGTGGACCCGGTGAAGCTGACCTTGTCGACGTCGGGATGCGATGTCAGTGCCTGCCCGGTCGCCGCCCCGCCGTTGACGATGTTGATCACGCCGTCGGGCAGGCCGGATTCTTCGATCACCTCGGTGAGGACACCGATGCTCAGCGGCGCGTCGGGCGCGGGCTTGAGCACCACGCTGCAGCCGGCGGCCAGCGCCGGTCCGAGCTTCAGTGCGGCGATGAACAGCGGAGTGTTCCACGGGATGATCGCGCCCACCACACCGACGGGCACCTGCCGGACAGTCACCCTCCCGCCAGCCAGCGACGGTCGGGTGGATTCGAACGGGTAGTCGGGGATGATCGCGGCGTAGGCGCGCAGCACCCCGACGGCAGTGAGCACCTGACCGAAGGTGCTCCAGGACCGTGGCGAGCCGATTTCGGCTGTGGTCAGATCGGCGAGGACGCTCTTGCGGGCGGCCAGCCCGTCGGCCAGTCGGCCCAGGGCGGCGGCGCGGTCCCCCGGCGAGGCGTCACACCACGGTGACGAGGTCAAGGCGGCGCGGGCCGCCGCGACCGCGGCGTCAACCTCGGCGGGGCCGGCGGCGCCTACCGTGCCCAACAGCTCGCCTGTCGCGGGAGACCGCACCGCGATCGTCTCGGCACCGGCGCCACCGGCCCATTTCCCCGCGACGTAGCTCGCCGCCAACTCATACATATCGGGCGATTCTGGCAGTAATGTCATCTTTCTTCAAGCACCTATAGCTGGGGGATCCCAGTAGTCGGTTTCGCTCGGCACAATTTTCTGACAGTATTGGTCACCATGAGCCGATCGTCGGAACCGTCCACCGAGCCAGGTGCCGGCCAGCCGTGGGAGATGGTCATCGAACGCGGGAAGGTCGCGGAGTTCGCCGACGCCATGCAATCCACCCAGCCGGCCTACCGCGGACCCGACGCCATCATCCCGCCCACCTTTCTGACCACGGTCGGCCGCTGGGCCCCGCCTGGCAGCCGCGTCAGCGTGGGATTCGACCGCAAGCGGCTGTTGCACGGCGAGCAGGAGTACATCTTCCATGGCGCGCTGCCCCGGGTCGGCGACACCCTGACCGCACACGAAAAGGTCGTCGACCGGTTCTCCAAACCCGGCAAGCGGGGCGGGACAATGCGGTTCGCGACGGTCGTCACCGAATACCGTTCTGCCGAAGGGGAGCTGGTGGCCGAGGCGCGGGCTACCTTCATCGAAACGGCGCGGCCATGACCGCCGCCGCCACGCTGTGGGTCGGCGCCGAGGCCACTCCGCGCCAGTTCGGTCCGGTGACCCGCCAGATGCTCGTGCGCTACGCAGGTGCGTCGGGGGACCTCAACCCGATGCACTACGACGACGAGTTGGCGCGCTCCGCCGGCTATCCCTCCGTCTTCGCCCACGGCATGTTCACTGCCGCGCTGCTCGCCACCTTCGCAACGGACTGGCTCGGCGCCCACACCATCTGCCGCTTCGGCGTACGCTTCCGCGAGCAGGTCTGGCCCAACGACGTGCTGACCTGCTCTGGACTCATCACCGACGTGGCCGCCGAGGATGAGGGGGACCGGGTCACGGTGGAGCTGACCGCCACCCGGCAAACCGGCGCTGCCGCGATCACCGGGACCGCGGAGTTTTTGATTCCGCGAAACGCCGCACCGTCTGGCGCAGGCTGAATCGCTCGGCCATAGGCTGAATCCATCATGTCCGAATCGTCCATCGTCCGCCGTGCCAGCTACGGCCCCTCCAGCCCGGAGGTCGGCGTCAGGGGCGCCACCACGCGTACCCGGATTACCGAGGTATCGCTGGAGTTGTTCGGCCGGCTGGGCTATTTCGACACGTCGGTCGACGCGATCGCCAAGGCTGCCGGTGTTTCCCGCGCGACGTTTTATCAGTACTTCCAGGGCAAGGACGAGATCTTCCTTGAGCTGCTCAACGAGTGTGGTGGCGCCCTGTTCCGGGTGGCACGACGTATCGGGCCGTTAGGGCCCGATGAGATAGGCTTCGACAACCTCAACTGGTGGCTGGGTGAGTGGAGTTGGGTCTTCGAGAAGTACTCCACAATGTTCATCCAATGGACGGCGATCGCATCGTCGGACACCAAGGTGCGCCCGGAAATCACCCGGTTCGTCCGCAGCTACAACCATCGCGTCGCCGAGCGGCTGGCCGCATCGGGTATCCGCGGCATCGATCCCGACGTCGCGGCGATGGTGATGACCGCGCTGGTGCACCGGGTCAACCTGTTCGTCCACACCGGCCGTGCCTATGGCCGCAGCGCCAAGGACGCGGTGGGAACGTTGTCGGTATTCCTGCAACTTGCCCTCTTCCCGGAAACACCGCCGCAGGTGTTGGCCTCGCTGCCGCTACACGCCAGCGCCGACCCGGTCAACGATGTCGATGCGATCGTGGCGCCCCCGGCACCCAACATCGACGGACTGTCGATCACCGACCGCACTGCCGGTTTGAGCAAACGCGCTATCAACACGGTCAGCGCCCTGGCCGACGCCGGCGCCGCGCAGTTTCGGGCGCGCGGCTACCGCAGCACCAGCGTCGACGACATCGTCGAGGCCGCCGACGTCGCGCGGGGCACGTTCTACAAATACTTCAGCGACAAGCAGGATCTACTGGCCGCGGTCGGAACCGAAATATACGAAGCGGGAAAGACTTTCGCCGCACGCATCGCCGACGTCGACCCGCTGGACGAGGAACCGGCGCTGCGGAATTGGCTGGCTACCTATGTGGAGTTCTACGATCGCTATTCGGGCTGCATCGACGCCTGGGCGGAAGGCACCACCGACCAGCCCACCGTGGTTGCGATTGGTGAGAATGGTCAAGTGCTGATGGACATCGGTGCGGCGAGGATGTTGATCCGCCGGCGTGGGCCCTACCCGTTTGACCCGATCGTTGCGGCTCTCATCCTGCGGGCCCTGGTGACGCGGGTTCCGCAAGCGGCCCTGGATCTGCCCGAACCGATGAGCGACGACGACGTCGTTGATCTGCTGATGAGCTGTATCTCCCGGGGTTTTTTCGGCCGCGCAGGTAGCGACTCGTAGCGTTATCGGGCCTAGATGCCTCCGCGCGAGACCAGTTGCGCGGCGATGACATTGCGTTGGATCTCGTTGGTGCCTTCACCGACGATCATCAGCGGGGCATCGCGGAAGTAGCGTTCGACGTCGTACTCGGTGGAATAACCATAGCCGCCGTGAATCCGGACCGCGTTCAACGTAATCTCCATCGCGACCTCTGAGGCGAACAGCTTCGCCATCCCGGCCTCCATGTCGCAGCGTTCGCCGCTGTCGAACTTTTCGGCGGCAAACCGCGTGAGTTGGCGCGCAGCAGTGAGTTTGGTCGCCATGTCGGCGAGATAATTGCCGACCGACTGATGCTTCCAGATGGGCTGGCCGAAGCTCTCCCGGTGCTGCGCGTAGGCCAACGCGTCCTCCAGTGCGGCGGTCGCAACGCCCAGCGCGCGCGATGCCACCTGAATTCGCCCGGTCTCGAGCCCCTTCATCATCTGGGCGAAGCCCCGGCCGGGCACCCCGCCCAGGATCGCTGACGCAGGCACCCGGCAGTCATCGAAAGACAACTCGCAGGATTCGACACCCTTGTAGCCGAGCTTGGGGAGATCCCGTGACACCGTCAGGCCTTCGCCGTGCTCCACCAGCAACACCGAGATGCCCTTATGGCGGGGGGTGGCGGTCGGGTCGGTCTTGCACAGCAGCGCAATAAGACTCGATCGTCGCGCGTTGCTGATCCAAGTCTTCGAGCCATTGATGACCAGGTCGTCTCCGTCGGCCCGCGCGGTGGTCGTCATGGCCTGCAGATCGGAGCCGCCACCGGGTTCGGTGAGCGCCATGGTGGCGCGTATTTCGCCGGCGGCCATCCCCGGTAGGTATTTCTGCTTCTGCTTCTCGGTGCCGAACAGCGAGATCAGTTTGGCGACGACGGTGTGGCCACCCATTGCGCCCGCCAGGCTCATCCACCCGCGGGCCAGTTCCTGGGTGACCTCGACGTAGCAGGGCATGGATACTGGGGATCCGCCGTATTCTTCGGAAACGGCCAAGCCGTAGATGCCGATGCGCTTCATCTGTTCGATCCACGCTTCGGGGTAGGTATTGGCGTGTTCGACCTCGCGGACCGCGGGTTTGACGTCGCGGTCGATGAATGCGCGGATGGTCTCAACCAGGATGGTCTCTTCCTCGCTGAGTGTGGTGATCATCTGACTCCTAGGAGAGTGGCTCGTTGGTGGTTATCTCGTCAGTCGATGGGAGCATTGTCCAACGTTGTCACGCCGCGGCGTACCAGGTCATCGATGTGTTGGGGTGAATAACCCAACTCGCGCATGATGTCTCCGCTGTGAGCGCCGAGCGCGGGCACATCGCCGACGGGAACGTCGACACCGGACAAAATGGCCGGCGGGAGCAGTGTCTGGACGATGCCGCCCGGCGTCCGAAACGGGCGCCGACGGTCCCGGCCGGCCAGCGCCGGATGGTCCAACAGCTGATCGGCGTCCTTCATCCGTGCGTTGGCCACTCCGGCCTCCTCCAGTCGGCGTTCGAATTCGGCGGCGGTCAGTTGGGTGATCCCGGCGGCGATGATCGACTCGAGTTCGTCCCGGTGCGCCAGCCGATCCGGGTTCTCGGCGAACCGCGGATCATTCACCAGCTCCGGTTTACCGAGCACGTTCTCGCAGAATCGACGCCACTCGGGTTGGTTCTGGACAGCCAGGAGCACTGTGCCGCCGTCGCCGGCGGTGAATGGTCCATAGGGTGCGATTGTCGCGTGTCGAGCGCCGGTGCGCTGCGGGGTGCCGGAACCGTAATGGCCGTAGTACATCGGCTGGCCCATCCACTCGGCCAAGGCATCGAACAAGGACACCGATACCGGTGTCACTCGACCGGTGGTGGCCCGGATATACAGTGCGGTCAGCACACCGGAGTAGGCGAACATTCCTGCTGCGATGTCGGCGACAGAGATGCCGGCTCGGGCGACCTCTTCGGGTGAGCCGGTGGCCGACAACAGGCCGGCCTCGGCCTGCACCAACAGATCGTAGGCCTTGCGCTGACGCCACGGGCCATCGTCGCCGTAGCCGGTGATCGTGCAGACCACCAGTCCCGGGTTGGAGTTCGCCATGGCCGCCACGTCCAGCCCCATGCGTGCGGCCGCGCCCGGTCCCAAGTTGTGCACCAGCACGTCGGCGCTGTCGAGTAACAGGCGGACGACACGTTGGCCCTCAGGATGTTTGAGGTCGAGGGTGAGCGACTCTTTTCCCCGGTTCAGCCAGACGAAGTAGCTCGAATCGCCGTGCACGGCCCGGTCGTAGCTGCGCGCGAAGTCGCCACCACCGGGCCGTTCGATCTTGATCACCCGAGCGCCGAGGTCGGCGAGCTGGCGGGTGGCATACGGAGCTGCCACCGCCTGTTCGATACTTACGACAGTGATTCCCGTCAACGGTGCGTCGGTCATGCGGCCGGCACCGGCATTTTTACTGCGCGACGCTTCACTATATTCGGTGACATGCGTGTCAGAATAATCCTACCCGCTGACGAGGGCAGGTGTTGCGCAAGCTGCACTGCAAGCGATTGCCTCCGCCAAAGCTTGTAATGAAGTGACGATGATGTCAGAATCGTAGCTGATGTCCCTGAGCGCGAGAGGGGCCGGTCGTCTGAAGCCGTCAAAACTGGAAACGAAGAGGTGCCCGCGGTGGATCTGAGACTGCGAGACAAGGCGTTCATTGTGGTCGGCGGCACGGCCGGCATGGGCTTGGCGGGGGCCACCGAGCTCGCCGAAGCCGGGGCCGCGGTGGTCGTGGTGGGCCGCAACGAGCCCAGAGCGAAGGAGGCGGCCGCGGCTCTTGCCGCCTCGGGGGCGGTCGCATCCCACGGTCTGGTCTACGACGTGAGTGAACCCGGCGAGGCGGTCGAGGCGGTCACCGCGGCCGTCGAGTTGCTCGGCCGCCTGGACGGGATTGCGATCACCATGGGCACTGCCGGGATGATGCCGATCGACTCCGACGACGACGCGTGGACCGCTGCTTTCCGCGACGTGCTGCTGGCGACTACCCGCAGCGTGCAAGCGGCACTGCCGCACCTGGCGGAGACTAAGGGGGCGATCGTCACCACCGCGGCGTACTCGGCACGGTCACCGGAGGAACCCCGGCTGCCGTACGCCAGTCTCAAGGCCGCGGTGTCGACATTCACCAAGGGGATCGCCCGCAGCTATGGCAAGGACGGCATCCGGGCCAACTGCATCGCGCCGGGCGCGGTGGAAACCGATGCCTTGCACGCTATTCGCGGATACGTCGCGGAGAACAAGGGTTATCCCTACGAGGAGGCGTTGGAGCGGGCCCTGGTCGAGGATTTTGGTTTCGAAGCGGCGTTGGCGCGTCCCGGCCAACCCGACGAGGTCGGTGCGCTGATCGCTTTCCTACTGTCAGGTCGATGCGGCTTCCTGACCGGGCAGACAATCGGGGTGGACGGCGGTGCGCCGTAAGGGTGTCAGCTGCGATCAAGGCCAGGGTTTGACGCCGACGTGGCGACCGCCATCCCGGTGATCCATTCCGGAACCGGTTCGTAAACCAGCGGTGTGACCGGTCTACCTCCACCAGCTGCGCCGGCGGCCAGCCAGGTGCGGACTTCGTTTGCGCCTGCCCCGGCCCGGGAGTGGGCGGTATCGACCAAGTCGATCAGCGCCGGCTTGTTCCAGTCCGCCATCGCCTGCAGCACTTCGGTGTCCCAGTCCGGGCGGATCTTCGTCTGCGCTTCGGCCATCCCCTCGGCGATCACCCGGGAGCGTTCTTCGTTGCTGATGTCGTGAGTGTCGACCTCGAGGCTCGGCGGTGAATGCGAAAGCCCGCCGGTGCCGATCACCAACACACGCTGGGCAAGCCCGGCGAGAAATTGCCCGACCGCTGCGCCGAAATCGGCAACCCGGCGGCCGGTCGGTAGGGGAGCCGTCGCGCAATTCACCGGCAGCGGAATCACCGGTTTAGCGTCCAGCGCGCCCAGCAGATCGCGAATCGGCTGGGCGAAGGCATGGTCCAGTCCGACGCCGCGGCATACGGCGATGTCGAATCCGGCGTACAGCAGATGCTCGGACAACTCTCTGGCGAGTTCGGATGGAATGGTGAGTTCCCCGGCCCCGTGGCGGCCCTCGGCGATAATCGACGCGGACAGTGCCACGGCGAATGCAGGCACCACGTGGCGGAAGGCGCGCCGGTGGTCCCCGCCGAACACCACCACTAGATCCGGGGCGAAACGTCGGACCTGCTCAGCCGCCCCAGCTAGCCCGGCGCGGAACTCCTTGCCGAAGCGTTCATCGGCGTCGCGGTCCTTGCCGGGACTATGGCTCGCGCACACTACCAGTCGATCGGGCGTCACGCCGTTACCCATGGGCGCGCTCAATCTTCAACTGATATTGCCCCTTCGGGGCAGTTGGTCGCACCGGCTCGCGCCGCCTCAGCCTGGTCTGGCGGCACCGTGCCGTCACCGATCACGTGGCCGTAGCCCTCGTCGTCGTCGGTGAAGACACTCGGGGCCAGGGCGTAACACATGCCGTGGCCCATGCACTTATCCCGGTCGACGGACACCTTCACGAGCGTTCCTTCTCGATCGTCAGGCACAGCGAATCGAGTCCGGTAGTACCCCGCGGCCAGTGCACATGCGGCGTCGTGCCCGGAGTGATGTGATAGTTGGGAATCCGCTTGTGCCATTCCTCGTAGAAAATCTGCATTTCCAAACGCGCGAGATGCGAACCGAGGCAACGGTGGACGCCCATGCCGAAGCTGACATGCCGGTTCTCGGACCGGTGGAAATCGATCTCGTAGGGATGCGGGAAGAGTGTCTCATCGCGGTTGGCCACCGCGAGGTAGCCCGTGATGCGACTACCCTCGGGCAGGGTGTGGCCCGCCAGTTGCGTCTCCTCCGCGGTCACCCGGGGGAGAAACGGGGCGGGCGGGTCCAGTCGCAGCAGCTCTTCGGTTGCTGCAGGAATAAGTGACGGATCCTCGGCGATTTCGCGTCGCCGTTCCGGGTTTTGGGCCAACCGCTGCATGCCCATCCCCAGCGAGTCCGTCACGGTGTCCAAGCCCGCGAGTACGAACAGGAAGCACAGTCCGATGGCCTCTTCGTCTGACAGGGCGTCAGCGGGCTCGAGATTGAGCACTTGGCTGAGTACGTCGTCGCCCGGCACGCCGCGCCGCTTGCCGATCAGTTCGGAGAGGTACATGAATAGTTCAGCGGCTTTGACCATGCCCTCCTGGGCTGCTTCGTCCACCGATGTCTGGCCGCTGGCCGCGCTGAGGTTCAATACGGCGTTCTTCCACTCGATGAACTGGTCGCGCATGTCGAGCGGGAATCCGAACAGGGTGAGAAACACTTGGGTGGGAAACACCGCGGCGAGTTCGGAGACGAACTCGCATTCCCCGCGCTGCGCGATCGGCTCGATCAACTCGATGACCTGCTTGCGCAGATCGGGTTCCAGCGGCTTGATCACCCTGGGACTGAAGACAGGCTGCAGGATCCGGCGGTAGCGAGTCTGCTCCGGAGGATCGAACGCGATCGGCACCAGCGGCAC
>Ga0164242_10005660_pt1 | contig 13883 bp, 20 predicted proteins | sample OricomgcompostMG_FD_108783 | JGI IMG/M metagenome (GOLD analysis project Ga0164242, IMG submission 108783) | Miracle-Growth compost microbial communities from Emeryville, California, USA - Original compost - Miracle growth compost (MG) ...
GGCCGAGAAACGGACCGGCCTCTGGAGTTGTACAAGACAGTCAGTCCCACACGTTTGACACCGTAGCGTTGGACGTGTGGCTCGCAGGCCCACCGCCGGTGACGAGCCCGTAATTACCGATCCGCGCCCTGTACGAAGTAGGCCGTAGGACCCATCCTTGGAAGGGCGAGTGCGACTAAACTTGCCCGTTATCTTGGCAAATGGGGGCATTTCAAGAGCCGATCCTCGGACTAACTCAGACGGACTTGGGCCAAGGGCGATAACCCTGGACAAGAAAATAGGTTCGGCGGAACAGTATTTCGCGCTCAATAGTGTCGGTCCTGAATCATGACGTGACTCGTCCGGGGGTGCCTGAGGAGAGACCGGACAAGACGGGTAATAAATACCGTAGGAGGAACGTGCCAGTGCCAACACGTATGGATCCGGAGACAACCCTAAAAGGAACTCAAGCCACTCGGGAGGGGTGCGAGGAAGGCTGGGTATCGAGGCGATCAGATCATGTCTCCCAAGACCACAGTCGTGTCACTCGGGCCGAGTTGTTAGAGAAAAGGGTATATTGGAGGCCAGTCTAAACGGCAACAGATAGGAGAACACTATACATTACGCAATTTCGAACGGGGGCTTTGCTCGTGCAGCGAACACATTCTTCTTCCCCCCTTGGTCGAGCAGATGCATTGAAAATCCAAACCAAGTTATACCTCCCGACACGTGTATGCCTCACACCTCTTGTTCCTTTCTTCACTCCTTCAGCTGGGGAAGCAGCTTACAGCACGAACGGAGCGACACCCATGGCAAGCGCCACAACAGCCGCGGCAGCGATCTTGCCCTCCAGCCAGGCGCGCGGGGCACCGTCGTTGGTTCCAGCCCCGCCGTTACCGCTACCGCTACCGCTACCACTGCCACTACCACTGCCGCTGCCGCCGGTCGGGCTCGAGCCGCTCTCGTCAGTGGCCGTAGGGGAGGAGCCGCCGCCAAAGTCGCCGAAGCCGCCGCTGGAGCCGCCGCCGGAGCTGGAGCCGGAGCCGCTCGTGGCTGTCGGGGTGCTGCCGCCAGACCCGCCCGATGATCCGCTTCCGCCGCCGTGGCCGCCGTCGCGGCATTGCTCGCCCGTGGGGCAACAGCCGCCGAATTCATCGCAGTAGGTGCCGGCCTGTTGGGATGTGCGTTAGTATGTGCTACTCGGCTGATCAGGGAGAGAAGTATGGGACTGTTTTGATAACAGGACCGCCTTTGGAGAAAGTTGGGCTGGGTGAGTGAAAAAAGGGGGCTGGACTTACGTCACAGTAACCGCCCTCGCCGTCGTTGCAGCACTCGGCGTCGGAAGGCATGCAGAAACCAACATCGCAGGTCGTTGCGCCGGTGGGACAAGTTCCGCTTCCGCCACCGCTACCACCACCACTGCCACCACCACTACCACCACCGCTGCCACCGCCGCTGCCACCGCCGCTCCCACCACCGCCACTACCACTGCCCTCTCCGCATTGGTCGCCCGAAAGGCAGACCTCTCCCGCATCACAGTAGCCGCCAGCACCGTTGTGGTTCTCCGGGCAGCAGACCTTGCCTATGGGCATGCATCTGTAATAGTTAGCACTTGCGATTTCACATCTACCTATGGTGTGGATTGGTTGCATACCCAGTTCCGCACAGAACCGTGTCGGGGTCGCAGGTGGCGGGGCCGCTGCATGTCTTGCCGATCTAGGAAGCGCATAACGGGGTCAGTGACTTTCAAAAAGACGGGAAGTGACACGGGAAAGGGGGTTGGTCAACGTACCGGGCAGCAGTTGCCGTCGGAAGTGCAGGCGTCTCCAATATCGCAGTAGCCTCCAGAGTCACAGCACGCGCTGCCTATCGGCATGCAGCCGCCGTTGCACTCGGTGGTGCCGATGTCGCAGGTGCCCCCGGCGAGCTGGTTGATCCCCGAGATGCCGGCCGGTGCGCCGGGGAAGAGCAACATGGGGCTGTTGGCGAGGGCCGCGCCGCCGGCGAGGGCGTGGGCTAGGAGGACGTTGCGCATATGCATCTTGAGATGTGTACGGGACGGAGAAAACAACCTCTTCGCGTTGCTTGATCGAGAACGTGGCGGATGGGGTGAAGGGGCCAGATCGGATCTCCACGAGAAAGGGGGGACAACATGGCTATTTAATTATTTTCACAGCGACCTCCTCTCAACCTCGACCGTCTCCCCTGCTCGGGAGGCTTGCCTGCTCCCCTGCTCGAACCGTGGTCCTGGATCGGACAAATGGGCTTCTGCCACAGGCAGCCCATGATAATTACAGCTAGCCCAAGATTGATTCCCGTCGATCTTCTGTCGGTATCGATATTTGTGGCTTGCAAAGCTCGCTGCTTACTGGTGGTCGGCTCAACTCTTGCCCGTAGGCACAGATTTACTGTGGTATCGTTGAACACAGCCAACGACAGAGGCTGATCACCCTGGCCCGCCCATCCAAAAACCGTCTAGTCTTGCTTTTCAAGGGGCAGTTCGACCCTGACTCCCCAAGTCAAATGCTTGTTGTCGGCCGTGGGGGGGTGGGAATGGAGAGGCAGCCTTAAATTAAGGTTGTCGACTCCTGAATGGCTGGACGTGGTCCAAGCCTCGCTCCTTGGAACCGCGGGGCATGATTGAGGGTTCAGCTCCTCATTAGCTGCATGCAACTATCGTTAGATGGGCTGTGGCGCTGCACTGGTGTGAAGGCAGCGCTGTGACTGGTGGGGTTTGCATCCAGCAAGTTTCCTGTCGCAGGCAGTAACGTCGCTTCCGTCTTTTCTCCTGCCATTTCCCCCCCCGTTTCCCATGGACATAGTACCCGACGACAGATCTGCAACGAGCCGTGTGACTCCCAAAGCTGAACTGATCTTTGCAGGCATCGACAAAAATGGTTGGCAGGCGAGAACCGTTGAGGAGTGCCAAGATCGAGGAGAGGCTCAGCTTGGTGGGCCCCTTTTTGCGCTCTGCAATAGTTAATTTCGACGGCTGACATTGAGCGACATTCGGCTCGCCGTGGTTTCCACTTCTGGCCCGGCTGCATCGTTTTATTTCTTGGCAAAACAAGCCTTCAATTCTAGATGGCTCCGTTGCTTGTCTTTCTCTCCCGGTGAGTCAAAAACATCCATGCACTTCCATTCCAGCCTTCGAAAGAAGAAAAGTAAAGCAGGGCTGTGCTCCGAAACCAAGTAGTGTACTGTGTAATTTATGATCTGCTAACTTCATCGCGGTAATTATCTCTATTCTTAGCAGGTCTTGGCATTCCTTCACCAACCTCAATTTGGCAAGTCTTCGGATCTTCGACCCACGCGAGGTTTCTGATGACTTTTTTGCGAGAATACGGAGCCCCTAATACTGAGAGAGGCAACCGAAGTCGGGACCAACACAAAGCTCCAAATGGGTCAACCCCAACGTTGGATTGGGCCTGACGCTAATTATCTTTAACCAATTAGTTCGTGCCCAACAAATCAGAGGTTGTCCGTTGTGACCCGTCGGATCGGGAGAGTGGGCATGGGAACAGTGTGCCAAACCCCGCCGCCGATCTCTCGGCCGGCATCGAGGATTCTCCGTCTCTCAACGCGGGTGGGTCGGCCATACCGGTCTCCTCGCCGTGGTTAGATTGGTACAGTGTGGATGATATCTACACCTATTTTAAACTCGGTAAAGCTGCTTATGAACAAGGTACAGTCTAACTGACATAAAGACAACTCTCACGGCTCTCATTTACGTGTTGAGATGACTTCATCTCCAATGAGCCATAGAGTTCGTCGTTACGAAACTGCTGTCATTATCGGCTCAGCGGTCGTTGTAGTGGCACCGCTATCCGGCGCTGGCGTTGGTGTTGCTGACGCAGCACTTTGCAGCAAGCCGATAATGCTCGTGTAGGCCGGTTTTTTACTCAGATTCTGGCTCCAGAGACACGCCTCGCCTTCCCCAGGGTACTGACTTGGGATCCAAGAAGTCTACACAGAAGGTTAGCCTCCAGTGTCAGTTCGCCGTCTTGGCTCCTCGAGGCAACCCGGGGGACAGGAGCAACCTACCGAATCTGTAAAATCCCATATGGTAATGCCAACACATTTTGGCGTTTCGAGACAAGCTCCCACAACCTCCATATAATCCAATGCCTGCTGCTCGAGGTCCTGCGCCGTTGTGGGTAGCTTTGTGTGCCGGATATCGACCTCCGTAAATGCAATCTCATCCACCAGCTCCGAGAACTTGGCCATGGTCTCCTTCATCTCCCTCTTGCTGGGCGACTTCCCCACGCGCGAATGGCCCTGCATCCCAACGCCGTCCACGCGCGCTCCGGCATCAAGGATGCTCTTCAGCATAGTCAGCGTGCTGTTGATCTTCGCGTTGCAGCACCGCTCAATGTTGAAATCGTTGTAATACAACTTGGCATCTGGGTCGGCTGCCGCGGCCGCCTTAAATGCCACTGGGAGGTAGTCGGCGCCCATTGCGCGATAAACTACCCCGAGGTTGCAGGGTCAGTTCCTGGACTTGAAGGTCCCATATTGACAATGGGGCCTTACATGGGTTCTGTCGGTACGTCCCGTCGTCTTCCATGGCTTCGTTTACGACATCCCACGCATAGCACTGGCCCTTGTAATGGCCAACGACATTTTGAATATGTCTTGTGATGATCTGCTCCATCTGTGCTCTTCCGCCGTTTACTAGACACTCAGAAAACAGGTCAGCGAGCCGGGCACAATTACTCGATGACAACCCCCTTCTTGGCTAGACGCACCCCAACCCGGGAGTTGGTTGTACCAAACCAACGTGTGACAACGAAGTTTCTGTCCGCTCTGCTTCACGACATTAGCGATCGCATCGCCGCTGCCGTAGCTGAACGATCCTTGCCCGGGTTCAGTCAACGACCACTTCTGCCCATTGGCCGGAGTGATCATCCCGAACTCCTCCGGATCCCGGGCGATCTTCATGTAAGCCTGGTTTCCCAAGGCAGGGTTATCGACCGCAGTCCCGAAGTACTTGAGCCCCGCCGCCTTGGCCCACTTGTCTAGCTGGGCGCAAGCCGGCGCCGACGCGGCTAGGAGAGCAAGAAAGGCGTGAGGCTGCATTTTCGCCGACGATGATGGTTTCCTTTGGGGTCTACTCAACGTGGATGGCCGCTCGAAAAATCCTACGAGTGCTAACACCACGAGAGTTAGGAGGTTATTTCAGGCTAAACAGTAACATCACAGTGTTGTTCAGCCGTAATCTTCCCTTGGATACCCAATTACCTGGGCTATTCTCAATGACTATCTTAAGACTTCATTAATTTGGTAAAATCCCCAATCCCGTAGCTCACAGAATTGGGCCTGGGCGTAGCACGGTTATGGTTTCTAGGGTCGCATCCAAGCCCTTGGCAAAGGGTTACCGTTAATCGAAAAACCTCCGGCCGCTCACCCGGATAGCTTAAGTAGAGATGTAATTTATAACTCCCGCCTCTGCTCAAACCCGGTTTGAGGAGCCTTTGTCCCTGCTACAGAAATATATGTGACAGACCCCTATACTATGTACCCTGGATTTGTAAAAGGCTCTTGTGGAGAAAGGCGATGGGCAATTTTTTTTGGGCCTCATCGACATCCCGGGAATGAACACAATTGTTAGTTATGTCGTGTTGTATCGTTGAAAATTTGAAAATATAGTAACGGATTAATCACCGCAAACTACGTAACTTAGGCACCTAGGGTAGAGAGCGCTATCTCTAGTCAAATGTTTGAGATGAATACTGCGCGTCTGAGAACAAATAGGCGAAGTTGGAGCGTAGTTCGAAGTAACTATAGTGCAATGTCTAGAGTGTTCTTTCAAAACAGAGTCTACCTATATCCGCGTAGATGATACTCGTGGTAGTCATGACAGCTATCAACTGTCCAAACCCAGTAGTTAATTAGGACATGGTTTCCACCCTCGATGCTTATTCCATCCCCAATGCCAAGGGCTCCGCACCTGCTCATCTAAGATCCGGGTTTTTATGCTTTCTAGGGCCGGTCTAACAAACGGATGTCCGGCAGAAATAATCCTCCTGGTACTCGGCCGAGATGAGCCCCCAGTAGCAAAACTTGATCTCGCCGTTCCCCTTGGTGCAGGTGCCGACCTGGTTGCCGCCCGCACCGTCGTCATACACGTTGTAGTCGTTGCCGTTCCTAATGAACTTCAAATCGATACCGCATAGCAGATCCCTGGTCTTGAAGTCATTCTCCGGCCATGGATAACTGGTGTCGCCTGAGGCACCGTCCAATAGTGGCGAATGGTCGATGCCATCGCAGTTGCCGCGATCGGCGCTCGACACGGCGTAGGCTTCGGGCTTCTCTGGTTGGCCGCTGTCGCTAACTGTCACGCCGGCGTAGAGGTAGAAGTCGGCTAACGCCGGGGTGATGAGGGCCAAGGTGGTTGCAAGTCCGGAAAAGAGCTTCATAGTGAAGTGTGCTCGGGTTGTGGATTGCAGAGGGGGTGTAAGGGTACGCAAAGGTGTCGATGAAATCACAATGGAGTTGGGTAGGATGGATTGCGGTGGGTGAGCAGCCGCTCATATATAGGTGAACTGGGCGATTAATTCTACAGTGTTTAGATAGAGTGGTAGTAGTAACATTACACGTGCTGCCTGCCAATGATTGTATGATGAGATGCATTCCACTGCGCACCATCGTCACCTAAGGGGGAGATCGACAGCAGATGTCAGGGTACAGAATCCTTCAATGGAGAGGTCGAAGCAGCAATGGGAACTGCAGCACGTTTAGAGCTTTCAGTCCGACGATTGACGTAGGCCAAGATGGTAAGCCGACTATCTTATCGCTCTAGGGAAGAGCACGATCCTGATGATCCACTGCCAAGGCCTTAATCAGGTAATGATGCCAGGAAATATTCGGGAATTTGCTAACTAGGACGAGGTAGTTGCGAGATTCATAAAACCTTGATGACCGAATCTGCTAGCTAGTTTCACGATGAAGTTGAAGAACTCTTAGTCGTGTTTTTCTACCGTGCAGACCTCCAAGACCACATAGAATGTCGGCTCCAATGAAAGAGGGATGTTGCTGTAATGGACGATTGGTACAATGCGGCCAAGTTTCAGGGCTCGTTCAGCAGTAGCTAGTTCTCAAGAGAGGATAGCAGATGGGTGAAATGGTGTATAGGACAGGAGAAGGAAACGAACTAGATAGGGGATGGGATGAGCAAAAAAAGGAAGGAAAAAGGGGGGGGGGGTTGGTTTTGGTTATTTGTATGATCTTGGAATGTCTGTAATGTGCTTCCTAATCCACAGCAGACCGACTAATTACTAGTAGAACCCAGACATGCTACATTCAGCTCGACGCCGTTTCTTCAGCTCTCCATCCCATTCATATATCTATCTATCCGGGCAATAGTGGACCGAGGCAAGTCAGCGAAGAAGGAGCGTCACAGATGGTTACAGGATTGCAGTCAAGGCGGGTCAACATACGGGGTGGGTGTCTGGGTATGTTAAAAAACAGACTGGTGTAAAGGGCGACGTAGAATGGGGTGGCTAGGATCGGTGACTCGAAAAGTAGAAAGAAGTCATCCATTACAATCAGTAGTTCAAACCTCGGGCGATAGAGTGGGAATGAATTAATGGTGATAGCGGTGGCTAAGAGCAAGCCTTTGTTTGTTTCATCAATAAGGGGGTTCATGCGAATCAGCAGATTTTGGTGATCGGCTCTCAATTTTGACTAATCATAATGGGATCTGGAACCCTTGGCTCATTGGGCACTACGTCCGTTCAGGTCTAGGGGTGGCTTTTGCCTTCGTCAGGTTACTCGAGTATGGCGGCCTTTGCCCTCGGAGGCAAGTGAGCGCCGGTCCCGACACAGCGGATGCCACATAGGGAGGAACATTGGCCTTGCCTTGGCTGTTGGTTTGAGGTATTGAGGTGGATTCTCAAGTTAAAGACGAAGCAGACCCATGAATAAAGACAAGATCCCAGGCGACCGTAGTTCTGCCACGGCGTTGCGCCAACTACCAAACCCCAATGTACAATTCCCTGCAAATACAAGAGGTATTTGCCCATGTTAACACCAAACTACCCGTGCAGACCATCCATGCTTATACATTCCAAACCGATCGATAAAACTCCCATTGCCCGGATTCTCCATAAATGCTCATATAACTGGGGTATCACCGGCTCCTCGGCCATGCCGAAGCAACCTGCTCCGGCTCTCTTACAACACCTTGCTCCAGGTCGCTCACAACACCCTGACCCTTTTCGCTCCGCTTGCTCTCAGCACCATGATCTGGTTCGCTTGGGTTACTCCCAGGTCGTTGGCTCGGTAGCCACGTTTGGGAGTCCTGGTCCTTGACGGAATTGTAGGGCCCTGTACTCGCGCTGATGACGTTCAGCTCCCTCTCCGGTACCTTGAAAGTGGGCACCCCCATGCGATGTAGGACTCGCTCGATGGGCGATTTGAGTAGTGGTACGCAGGCGGCTATTATAATGATGGCTTCCTCCATGCGAGACCAGAACACCTCGTCCCACATCAGGTAAAAGCCGTCGGCGGAGGTGAAATCGAAGGTGATCATAAAGTATAGCTTGGGGATACCGATGGCGGTTGCGAATATACTCGAGGCCATCAGGACGCACACTAGGACGCGCTCTAGCAGGGAGCGGGAGAGGCGCCAGATTACAAAGACGGGAATCGTAGCACAGATGAGATCGCTCACAATGGCGACGACTGTTGATGGCAGTTACGTTAGCGCGACCTGGGGGAGAGGGTTATGGATGGGACATAGAGAGGGGGGCTTACCAACGGTTGCGTATGTGAACCCCCAGACATGACTCGGCGAGAGACACTTCGAATCCTGCATGCGGAGCTTCTCGGAGATGACAGAAGTGCACTGGGCAAACTGCACGACGTAATACATGATCGTGATCAGGGCTTGCAGCACAATTGTCACCCAGATGAGGACCCGCCAGCCCCGCCGCATGGTGAACTGTAGGAGCAGGCAGGCGATGGAGATCCTGGCAAAGCTCGAGGCCGTCAGAGTGGCTAGGTATACTCCGAATAGATGGGTGCCCATGATGGCTATGTCGTGATAGGCGATGAAGACGGCATGCTTGCCGAAGCCGTGCGCTACCGCGGATCCTACGAAGCCGACCCCGATGGCGCTACATATCTACGAGGCGGAGACCGGGCAGTTAGGGGGGCGGACGTGGAGCCAAGGGTAGAACGGCGACTCACCATGGCAAGTGTTACTGTGTAGTCGGCGGCAGTCATGCAGAACTTGGGGTAAACCCGCGTCGCTATACGAGCGCTGTAGATGATCAAAGAGAGGACCAAGAGGGCATAGTTGAACCCCATCATCAACGGGCCCCGGTCGTCATCGGGGGAGTATCCGTGAGTGTCCATGACAGACTGAAGTGGGGCGTGAGAATCGAACGCGGTATGTTTTGTAGTAGATTGGATCACAGATCGAGATGATGCTGTCGAGGCCCCCCGTCTGGCATAGCTGTTAGTCTGCAGCTTCTGGCGGGTAGGACCAATTGGCCAGCCAAAAGTCTTGTTGCAAACAACTTTGAAGATTCAAGATGTTGAAGCGATGGGTTAGGTGGGGCATGGGACTGAGGAGACCGGCCTTCAAATATGAAGGATTTGTGAGGGACATTCCCATCATGGAGTTCAAGCTTTCAGGGGCCTCACGGACTCTTACGAACTAGTCAAATTTAGTACCAATCCAGAGTTTGACCGGTCCCTAAAAGACTGGGGCCTCTGGAGGCGGGGAAGCGGAGGAGCGAACCGTAATGTGATGGCCGCAGGGTCAGGGGTGAAAGGGCAGGTATTGGCGGCAAGCCCCGGCCGGCCAAGCTTTCACCGAGACCGGGGGCCAGGGTGTTAGCTCGCCCCGAAGTTATGCAGGAGTCAAGACATACGCTCAGCTTTTCTGTCAGAAACGCCACGGGGGGGGGGGCTGATTCCTGCGTAAACCGCAAGCATATTCAACTTTTGCCCTCCCATATGTTTCTCGATGAGGCGGAGCGCGCGGTAGTGTCCGTGGGCCACTCCCAAGCGTCATGCTGGTGACCGAACGCGGGAGGACACTAAAAAATAGCGTCAGCTTCCGGCCGTCCCGCAGGAATGGGGACTCGCTTGGCTGGGTTGGATTGGTTCGGGTGGGTTTAACTTGGCGGCACGCACGGTCGTCGGTGAGGAGAGGAAGGGATTCTTGGGAGAACAGGGGAACAGGGATTGAAGGACGGAGAAACAGGAGTTCATCGAATTGTGCTGTGTGTTTTGCAAAGTGTGGAAAGAGGATGCGGATTAACCCGTGGTCTAGTCTCGACCGGTCCAAACACGCAGCTATTAATATTGTTAACCGAAAACGAAGCCCTGGGAGTGGTCTATTAACGCCACCAATTGAAGGCCCTTCTCCGAGGACCTGGTTCGACCTTGCAATCCCTGACAGGATCCGGTGGGAACACAGCATTCACTCATCGAGCTCCCGGGGGATCCCTCGTTGGATCCGCGGCACATGCCGTTACCGTCCATTTGTTGAAGCCGCCTCGCTTAAGAATAAGCAACACAATCGGTGTTGATCGTTGTTGATCGTTCCCAGACAACTGGTTGAATGACAGCGCGATCCGCGCCGGCTGGTCTCCCCCGTACAGACTCGTTCAATCACGTTACGTTTTGGATGTCCGTGGAGATTTGTCACTTCTCCTCCGCAGCGAATCTGGACGCACTAATGCTGAAAGCTCCTGATCAGGAAATCGGTCGCAAGCTTTTGGTTTCACCGTGGATCCCCCTGGAGAACGCGAAGATGAATTATGAGTTGCCCTAAATTATGCTTTTCGGCTAGAGCATCTCGGTCTGTCTGGTTTTCAGCCACAGCTCTGCTCGAGTCAGGGGCTTTCACCGACGGCAGCCAGAACATAATTATTTGCTACCACCACCCTGATCGGGGTCTTCAGATCCCCCGTTTGTCCGCGTATGTGTGTCTGCGCGCCCGCCGGTCTTGACTCTTTGATATTTTCGTGTGTGTGTCGGAGTAGTCCTACCATAAATCATTCCCATTACGCAAAGCCCCTTCCCCCAAATACCCGCCCTTCAAGGCCCGACTGAGCAGGCACTTTTGAAAATCGATTATCGGCACTTTGAGCCTCCCCAGCTGTTGATGATGATATCGGCAGCCTGGCCCGGTTAGCAATCACACGCACCGGAGCGGGATCGGGGTTCGTTCGACTTACCTTCTCACCAACCGCATACGCCGTCTGACTGAGATGCGAACTCGGCAGCATCGGGAGGATGCTCATATCTACAACCCTCAGGCCCGCGGCCCCGTGGACCTTCAAGTCTGGCCCGACGACACCGCCCTTGGTCTTGGGTAGCATGGCAGCCGTGCAGCACGGATGCATATACGAGAACACCATATCATTCTTCATAAAAGCGATAAGATCCTCGTCACTCGTTACTGCCGCCCCGGGCGAAGCCTCGACGGTTCCATACGCTTGCATCGTTGTCGTGCCGATCATCCCTCGCAAGTACTTTACGTGCGCCAGGTAGATGTCGAAGTCCGCTGGGTTCGAGCCCGTTCGATAGTCTAGAATCGGTTGCTCCAACTGGTTCGTCAGGTCTAGACGTACGGTACCGCGACTGAGCGGATGGAGATCAATGGCGCGAACAGAGGTTCCCGTCGCGAAGGCACTCTCGAGACTAGGCGCGTCAGAGTTGGCGAGAAGGTCGGCGATGGCTGTCAGCTGCTCCTTGTAGCCCGCGACCATGGCCGGGTCGGACGCGAGATCAGCAGGGAGGTACGAGGCGGCGCTGCCGTCGGTAACCATGCCGCGGATCCTGTTGACTATCGTCATATAGTCCGGGTTCATGTCGGGCATCGATACGAAGATGGCGTTGTTGCCCATGGCCATCGTATACGGACCCGTCGCCGGTGTGTCGTCAAATGCAGCCGTGGCATCGGCCACGAAGGTTGCGTCAAGCATGTCTGACGGCATGGGCGTCAAAGTAGGAGGGTTTGTGTCTAGACCAAGTCCTTGTGTGTTAGAGGCCGTGCGGGATCTGACTACTTCACAGGAACGGCTATTGAGGCGGACTTACAGTTCCACGAGATACCGGAGCCGGAATGGTCCTGGAAGTTGGAGCCAACTCCGGGAAGGTCGAGGACTAAGGGTATACCCGCAGTGCTTAGGAACGCTGCCGGACCGATACCGCTCCTCTGTAGGATCGTCGGCGTGTGGAACGCACCCGCCGAGAGGATCACCTCGCGAGTGGCCGTCGCGTTGAAGAGGGTGTCGTCAGCTAGCGACCGAATCTCCACTAGCGGCGGGCCAGAGGTGAGGTCGTCCGGGTACACAACCCTGACGACCTGGTGCTTGACGAGCAGGTCGTAGTTCGACCGGGTGGTGTTGACAGCGGCGTAGTGGCCAAGCCCGGCGTGCGAACGCCGAGACGTGACGGGGTGCTCTGAGGTGGGGGCCCAGCAGAGACCTGTCTTGTCGCCGCCGGCGCACTCGACGTTGGCCGGGATGCCCATATCCGCCCAGGCGTTCCGGGCGATGTCGTTGTCGGCCCACTGGAAGGGCGGAAAGCTGGAATAGATGGGTGTGGTGCCGCCGTAGGCAGACACGTCCCAGGTATACCCGAACTCTGCGGCGACAGCGGCGGTCGGCGGGGTGAATGTGACGCTCTTTTCATGGTGATGTTAGTTTCGCAATCTTCTCACACGCAGGTTTGGCACGTCCGCTCTCTCCCTCTCTCTCCCCTCTCATAATTACAGACATGCTTCCTGCCCGCGTTTCCCTCATGGCTGAGTACTCACCTTCTTGAAATATGAGAATATCCCATTCCAATCCCACTTGTCCGGGCTCGAGTCGAACTCTGGGCTGCCCACTTGGGCGTACGCTTCGAAGTCCAAGCTGGACGGGCGGTCGAAGAACATGCCATTGATGGCGCTACTTCCACCGACCACCTTGCCGGCGAAGACAATACCGGCTTGGTTGTTCACCTCCGGGTTGGGTAGTGAGAAGAACAACCAGTAGCTAGCTAGCGAGTCGATCCCACCCCATTCAGTGAGTGGGGGGTCGAAGATCCCTGGAGCGTACTCAATCTCGCCGTACTCTACGACGAGGACGGTTTCTGTGAAAGAAGGGGGGAAAGACCCGGTCAGCGCAAGTTATGTAACAGGAAAGGACATGCGTCGGCTTACTGTCAGGGAAGGCCTCGGTGAGGCGGTCAGCCACGGTGAGGCCGGATGTGCCTCCGCCAGCGATGATGAAGTCATAGCTGCTACGGAGCTCGGTGACTTGGCGTCTAACCACGCCATGCGGCAGAGCACTCGCCAGGGCTGCGAGCGAGCCGACGAGGAGGGTATTCAGGAGCGCCATATCTTTTTGCGATCAAGCGAAGCTGACCGGTAGGGGGAGAAAGTGTCTGTCTCTCGCAATGACAGGCGATCTCCTTCTCTCGGATGGGGCGCTGGCCTTCCTTTTTCTAGAAGCTTGACACCCCGGACGTGCATCCCTACATGGCACGTTCCCCTCCCATACCACGCCGGGTATGGATCCTGATAGATCCCCGTTTCGGGCAGGGCAACAGGGGTGTGCAGCCTCGCATCTAGGCGCGAGTGCAGGGTGCGTACGAGCCGGCCCGGAATTATTGACAACGGGCATTTCCCCCATTGAAGCCGGAGCGGGCTGGCTCAATTGAAATGCAGCGCGCCGAATTGAGCTAAAGCTCTCTCTCGAACACAGTACGTCCGTTCGTACCTGCAAAGACCTCCGCGGACATTTTAGAGCTCCGCAGCAAGGTGATTGCGAAGGGTTGCACTTCGCACACCGCTCCCCCCCCCCCCCCCCCCCCCCCCCCCCCCCCCCCCCCCCCCCCCCCCCCCCCCCCCCCCCCCCCCCCCCCCCCCCCCCCCCCCCCCCCCCCCACCCCCCCCC
>Ga0164242_10005661_pt1 | contig 13880 bp, 4 predicted proteins | sample OricomgcompostMG_FD_108783 | JGI IMG/M metagenome (GOLD analysis project Ga0164242, IMG submission 108783) | Miracle-Growth compost microbial communities from Emeryville, California, USA - Original compost - Miracle growth compost (MG) ...
GGTACTTTATTTTGCTACCTTACTCTCTCACACCAAACCACCACACCACACCCGACTTGATTCAATGCTCAGCACATGACCCCCATGAGGATTAATGCTACCACTTGCTGAAAATGGCGCCTCCTAGCCTAACCGGGCCCCAACAGTTGGCATTAGCTGGCGCGAACAGCGTCAATAGCGCCCTTTTGAGAAGTACAGAAGACCTGGCTACTATCAAGGCGGGTGCTACTTGCTAACAGCAGTGAAGAGGAAGGTGCAGACGCAACAAAGGCGGCGAATCCCCTTAACCTCAGTGATCCTCCACAACAGGCGGGTGCCCTCCTGGAGAAACTCGAGTCCACCCGCCAACTTGAGTCCTCTCTCCAACTCGAGTCCTCTCTCCAACCTGAGTCCATTTTCCAACCTGAGTCCACTCGCCAACTCGAGTTCACTCGTCAGAATCAACCCGAGTCGTCCAACTTGTCCAAGGACCCCATCGTAATCACCGATGACAGCGACTCGGGCAATGACTTCGCTCTAGCAGTCAAGCCAAAGCGCAAGAGAACCAGTCAAGATCATCCTACACCAGAAGCTTCAAGGAGAGAGCTGGATGGAGTTCAATCTAAGCTTGAGAATGATGGCAAACCGAGCAAGAGGCCAAAAATACGACTATCGGCATATGACCAGAACATTTCGCCTTCCCGAAGCGTTTCTGCACACAGTCCCGCAAACTCCCCCTCGCCGCCCACCGCCTTCACGCATGCCCATCGAAATGATGCAAATAATCCCAAGAGTGCCCGGAATGTGAGACATGTCCGCCCGCTTACGCCGAAGCGCCAGGATGGGAAACATTCAAGGCGAGCCATTCCCTCAAATCAACCAACCCTGAGCGGTTTCCTCCAGCGCAAATACAACGCCGGCCAGCGTAACGATGGACCATTGGATCCTAACAGGCCCCCGCCTCCTAAAGATGAGCATGAGGCTCGGCTACGCGCCTTGGCTTCCGAGCAGAATGAGTCTGGCCAGGGAAGTGATGATACCGTGGCTACTACGGGCTGGAGACGGGCCTCTAGCGGAAATCCGTCACACCAAGTCAAGACGCCTCAGGTGGGTGACTCCGACGTGGCCCTGTTCAAAAGCTTCGCGGCGAAACAGCCGCCCAAGCCGACGACTACTCTTGTCGACCGCTTCCTAGATCCTAACAGGCCCCCTCCTTGTCAAGCTGGGCAAGAGTCTCGACTCCTCGCCTTGACTCGCATGCATAAGGGGTTTGACGATGGAGGCGATGATAGCATGGCTACAGGCAGGAGACAGACCCCTAGTGGAAATCAATCCAACATAGCCAAGCCAACCCAGACGGACAACGCCAGGGTGGCGTGGCTTACACTTGATGCCTTGGAAAATCCATCCACGCCGACGACTAATGCTGCCAGACACTTTCGTACACCGAGTAGCCAACGCTTTCCTAATAACCCAGTCACCAACCAAGCCCAAAACCACGGTAGTCGACGTCTCGGCATAGATACTAGCAACGTGGGCCTTGACAGCCCCAGTTCGCCCCATACAGCTACGGTGACGCCCTCCACGCCGCATTTCCCAGTTGGCCCTTCGAAGGTCTCCCCTCCTTCGACCAAGAATAGGCGAAAGAAGGTCCAAGTTCCGTCCTGGGCCCGAGATTCTCCTCCGGTCGAAGATCCTCCCCCGGCCCAAAATCTCATCCCCGCCGTCCCGGCCACAGAGGTATTCGAGGAGAGTCAACCAGTACGCGCCTATACGGTGTTCAAGATGGAACAACAGGTGCAAACTCCTTCGCTGGACCCGGCCAATCGATACGTCACCGTCCGGGAGGTTCGGCTGCGCTCCCACACCTCGGCCCTGAGGGCCAACCGGTACGCCGAGGAAGTCATGGAGAAGAACGACAGCCGCGTCAAGTCCGCCGTCCGCGGTAAGCAGTGGCTTTCGGTCGAGCGCGGACCGGGAGAGGAGGGCACCTTCCGCGGGGAGACAATTTACGCCAACGGGCACCGGCACGTCTTTGAAACCCGGGAGGAGCTGGTGTGCCTGAGCGACTTGCCGAAGTCACTTGCTAGCCGCAATGGCAGGAAGTACCCCATCAAGCGCCTCCTGCTAGACAAGGAAACGGTTGGCGTGTACAGGAAGCGTTTCGACGTCTTCTCTGTTAGGGTTTATCCTCAAAATACTCAAGATCACGGCTCGGTTCGGAATGTCTCCTACAAGGTCGAATTGCACGGCGCCTACACATGCTTCAGGATGGCCAACAAGGCGGCCTTGCGCACGTTCCTCGAGCTAGCTAAGCCGGAGAACTCCCGCGTCGAGGACAACCTCCATTACCAATATGATATCCGCCCCAACTACATCGACTCCTTCCAGGAGGCCGTCCGCAATGAGGACGCCCTCGTCGAGATCGAGTGGGAGCCGCCGGTAGGGTCTTACAAGTGGGCCTTCGACATGATGAAGGTGTGGGTCGAGCAGTCAGAGCTTAAAGGTCCCGTTGACATTGGGGATCTGGTCGTTGACGAGGACCAGGCTGTGGTGGAAGGTGCAGATGAGATGGGATGTGCCGGTGCGGATGCTGAGACGAGTGCTGGCGCGGATATGGAGGCGGGTGCGGATATGGTGGGTGACGTCAGTGAGGAGGACTAATAGATTGACTTTTGTGTTGTTTGATACAGGTGGTAATGAGGGTGGTATGACGGGGAAATATAGCACAGGCACAAAATGGGATATGAAAAGGGGTAAAAAACATGGGCGAGGACGCTGCAAGGATTGGGGCGGGATTTGGTGGGTACTATTTTGGGGGTCATTTTTGGTGGTTATTTCGGCGGATGGACTAAGTTGCGTTGGCTGTTATATACTAGTAGCTCATGGCCAGGAAGCTCCAACCTCGGTCGCGTAGCGCATATATAGTTGGACCTCGGGAGAGGATAATAGACTTCACTCGCACCTCAAGCAACTATTTCACCTTACTTTGGGTTGCAAAACGCTTTACTTCTGTGCGAACACAGACATTGAGAGCAGGGTAGAGTGATAAAAGGAGTGGATTCTTAAAATCCAACCACCTTTGCATTGTCAGTTTCTGACGCGGGCTATAATTATACATCAACGGCTTATCAATACAGGTAGCTCAGCACCTACGAAGGTGGTCTTAAACGCCATATCCTCTAGGGTTATCTGGACCTAGCCTGTCCGATATCCTATTGCGTTGTTCCCTCCGCCTTATTATGCGGACTCCCCTCCAAAAAAAGATACCATTCGTCGGTTACGGCATGGACTTGAGGAAGCCGTCCAAGTCGAAGCTCTCCTCGTACTGGCGATTATCCCAGAGCTCGCCCAAGTCCTCAAGCCAAGCCGCCTTCTTGCCCGGCTGGCGCACGTCGCCCGTCTCGACGTCCACCATGTCCTCCTCCCTGCCGTCGATGGCATCGCTCGGCTTGTCGGAAATGAGGCTGGGGCCCGTGTCGCCCAGGTTGAAGAGGTCGAGGATCTGGTCCGTGTCCATGGTCGCGAGGCCCGCGTTCTGCTGGTTGACGACGGTGCTGGCCACGTCGATCTTGAAGCGCTGCAGGCTGAGGATCTTCTCCTCTAGGGTGCCGCGCGTGATCAGGCGGTACACGTTGACGACCTTCTTCTGACCGATGCGGTGGGCGCGGTCCATGGCCTGCAGGTCCTTCTGCGGGTTCCAGTCGTGCTCGACGAAGATGACCGTGTCGGCGCCCGTCAGGTTGAGGCCGAGGCCGCCGACGCTGGTCGTTAGCAGGAGGACGTCGTAGGACGGGTCGCTGTTGAATTTGTTGACAATGTCCTGGCGCTTGCTGGCTTCGACGGAGCCGTCGAGGCGGAGGTACGAGACGGAGGGGAGGAGGTTCTTCAGGACTGTGTTCTGAACCATGTCGAGCATCTCCTTCATTTGGCAGAAGACGAGGGCGCGGTGCGGCTTGATGGGGGTGTAGAGGGGATCGCTCGATTCTTGGCCTTCAACGCCGATGCCGCAGTCAACCAGAAGATCTCTTAGGGCTGTGAGCTTCGGCGCATGCGCGGGATCCTCCAAGCTCGTTCCCTTCTTCGCCAGGAATTTCTGCGTGTCATCGTACGCTTTGTGATCCTTTTTCATCACCAGAGCCGGGGAGTTGCATAACTTCCGCATGTACTGCAGCGCCTGGAAGATGTGATGCTTCGCCTCCTTGTCATCGCGGCCCGCATCTTCGGTAATCTTCGAGGACTCTCGCTTCATGAAGTCCTCGAAGAGTTTCTTCTGCAGATCGCTGAGGTCGCAGTAGTAGTTCTGCAGGATCTTGGGGGGGAGGTCGTTGAGCACCTCTTCCTTGAGACGGCGCAAGAGGAACGGCAAGACTTGCTTGTGCAGGGATTCGATAGCGAGAGCTCCCGCCTCCTGCTCCTTCGATGAGGCCTTGCTGTAGCGGCTGTTGGCGATCGGTTTGGCGAATCGGTCGAGGAAGACCTTTTCTGCTCCAAGGAAGCCCGGCATCAGGAAATCGAACAGCGACCACAGCTCGAGTACGTTGTTCTGAATTGGCGTACCCGTCAGAATAAGGCGATGGTTGCTGATGAGCCTCTTGACGGCAATGCTGGTCTTGGCCTTGGGGTTCTTGATCAAGTGGCCCTCGTCAAGGACAACATAGTTCCAATTATACTCCCCAATGGCTTCGATGTCGTTTCGGCAGACGTCGTAGGACGTAATCACGACGTCTGTCTTGTCCAGCACGGTCTTCATAGCCTTTCTCTCCGCGGGCGGACCAACGTACGCGGTAACGCTCAGGAAAGGAGCGTAAGTCTTGATCTCTTGTTGCCAATGCCCAGCCAGGGTAGGCGGACAGACAATTAGGGATGGGAGCCTCCTCGAATCCAGAGCTCCAGTCCTCGCGAACTCTTCAGCTCGCTCATGGTGGTCGCTCGCAACGATACAGAGCGTCTGGAGTGTTTTTCCTAGACCCATATCGTCGCAAAGAATGCCGTGCAAGTGATATTTGTTGAGGAAGTGGAGCCAGTTGACACCTTCCTGTTGATAGGACCGCAACTCTGCCTTGATCGCCACCGGGATTGTGAAGGGCTCGATTTTCTTGGGGTCCAGAAGCTGGGCTATGAATGTTCGCTCACGATCTCTGCCCTTGAGGAGTTCCTGGGACAGGCCGGGTGGATCAGGGATGCCCGCCTCGAGAGGAACTAACTTGACCAACGTGGCAAACGACGTTGTGGCGATGAGTCGGACCTCGTTGTCCGAGTCGCTCATGCGGCCTAGGACCGGCACTATAAGGAAGATCACGTATGGCAGGATGGCATCGCCCATGGCAGCAATCAAGTGATAAACTGCCTCGATCGCGCCTTGTCGGAAGTTGAGATCGATGGGGTTACTGATCGACGGAAGGATCTTCTCCACCAGTGCGGTCATGCCTTCGACGGTAATAATGCTGCATATCGTCGCCATGCACTTGGCTGCCATGTAGCGGAAGACAGACAGCTCGGAATGGAGCGCCTTGATGACTAGAGGCACCTGTTGCATAACGAAAGGATGCAACGCTGAGTTCAGAGTCGGCGTCATGGTACGGATGACGGACATGGCATCCACCACCTCCTGGCCGAAGGTGTCCTCGGGGTCCTTCGCTTCTGCGGGGAGATCGCCGGAGAACGCTTTCTGCAGTGGCTCTTCCATGAAGGCGCGGAGGCTTGGGACCGTGTTCAGCAACTCGGCACCAAAGGTCTCCGACAAGATCTCCAGGGCCGCCTTCGCGCCGCGGCGCGTGACACGAGCGGCTTTCGCCTCCCTCGCCCACTTTGCGGCATCCGCGTGATCCACGCGATCCTCCTCCTTCTGCATCGAGAGAATGACGCTGGTCTTGTGGGCGTGGACCGGGAACTCGGGCGTCTCCGCAACTTCGACGCAGGAGAACTTGACGAGGTTGGCGACGACCTTGTCTGCGGGGCCGCGCCGGCCGGAGTCGGTGAAGAGCCGAACAAGTCGCGCTATCGTGCCCGCTGACCGTCTCTGGAGTTCGTGGTTCTCCTCGGTCTTGATACTATCCATAATAGCTTTGATGAGTGGGCTCGGCTTCTTGGGTAGGACCTTCATGGCAATTAGGGCACAGGCAGCCGCGGCTTTAATTCTGGCATCGCGCGCTTCCTTGGCAGCATTTGCCTCATTGATAGCAGACACAGTAACGTCGCGGGCTTCAGAGAGTTGTGGAAGCGCAATCAATCGCTGACCCGGGGCCATAGCTTTCTTGAACCGCTCAAAGTCATCGTTGACCACCTTCTCGGCGTTGGCAATTGAAAATGCACCAGGTCCGGCTTCCGCCTCTCCTTGGACCACAACAGCGAGGGTTGGTAGCTTGTTCTGCGACACCTTGCCGTGGTCGCGGAACATATTGATGAGCTGCTGGGTCTGCGATCGAACGCGCTGGACAAAGCTAACCAGGTCTCGGTATTGTGGTGGGCGATCCGACTCGATAATCTTCTGGAGTGGCTGGGCGAACCTAACAGCGGCCTCGGGCGAGGGACAATTCTCCGCGTATTCGTCAATGATCATGGCTGCAGTGAGTTGGGTGGACGAGAACGCGGACGACAGGCCAGGGGTGATTCTCGCATCATACGACTCGAGATTTGCGGCCGGTACGAGCGACATGATGAGGCCCATTGCTTTCGCGGCTGAGACCCTTGAACGGATGAGGACGTCCATCCCCACCAGATCGACATCTCCTTGCATCATGTGGCCATCGACGTCGTGCGAATGGGTAGGAGCGGGGACATCATCGACCTTGGTGGATTTCCGGCGGCGTTTTGTGGCTCTCTCGGCCCCTTCGGCGGGCGATGACCGTCGCGTGCCAGCGGAGGGCATGCCCAGCATGGAGTAGGTACCTCCCGAGGGCTTGAGGAAGAGAGTTGCGTTCATCGGGAGTGGGTTCCGCGAGACGCCGATGGGATGGAGCGTAAGCTGCATCAGGGCATCAATGTGCCCCTCAAACTCGTCGGCGAGGACAGACGGGGTCTGGCCAAGGGATTTGACAAGAGCCGCCCACAGCTCAATGGACACAGCAAGAGTCTCGTGATCCCTCTCAACCAAGATATTTTGGAATATCAGTCGGAGGATCCTGCCATTGAGCCACCCCTGAGAGCTTTCGCTTCCAAGGTTGACAAACGTCATGAGAGCCTTCAGTACCGCGAGGCGTACTGAGGTAATTGTATGGCGGAGGAATGGATAGAGTCTAGGAACAAGGCGCGCGAAAGAGCGCTCCTCATCCTGAGCCGCGGACGCCTTCATTGCTTCCAGGACTTCGGGGAAGCTGCAGAGGGTGGCTAGGAGATCCATGATCTTGCCGGTGGAGGCACTCAGGTCATCGCCGAGGTTGGAGAGACTTTCCCAAACAATGTTGATGAGACCATCGAGAGCGCCAGGGCGCATGGTTACAAACTCTTTCGCCATGGGGATTAAGGTGGCTGCGCTGACAGATCGGACGTCATCGTCCATATCACCGAGGCCCTTCATGACGGCGCGGATAACACCGTCGATCATGTCGCCATCTTTGAGGAGCAGGTCCTTTCTCACGGCGACGACGTATCTCAGGCCAACCATACCGCCGTGGCAGATGGCCCACACATGGCGCTCGAGGTCAAGGTCGTCCTGCATTACCATCCGGTAAAGGATGCGATAAATGGAATAGACCGACTCCGAGCGGACATGGAACAACACGGCGCCGAGGGTCTGGCCGATGGACTCCCTAATCGGGGCAACAGAGGTATCGGAGCTGTAGTCAGTAAACCTATCCAGCATCAAAACGGCGCACAGACGACAGGCGAGGTCGTCCAGCCAGATTCGGTTGAGCCGGTCGTTCTCTGCTCGCGATTTGCCTGCTAACCTGCCGGCGCCCAAGCCGTGGACCCTGATGACTTCTCTCAGGCCCATGGCTGCTCCGTGGCGAGTGTCCCACTGGGGATCGAAGAGATCGACTTTGAGGAATTCGCACAGTCGCTCGTACGGCCACTCAGCGCCTTCGGCCTTCTCGTCGGCTTCGAGTTCCGACTTGATCGGCAGGAGGGGGCCTTTAAACTCGGATACTACTTTTGTGTCCTCGTCCACATCTGCCGGTCGATCGAGGTTGAAGTACTCGGCCATTTTGCCAGCCTTTTTGGACTCGGGGTCGGCCATGGCCGTGTCTTCAGCGAAACCGTCGGAGCCGGCAGTAGCTACTCGGCGAATGGAGAGATCCCCGAAGCCTGCCTTGCCCTGGGCAGCTTTCTGGGCCTCCCTCTTTCGTTTTCTCTTGAGGACATTAAGTTGCCTCGAACTGAGCCCAGGCCCATCAGACGGTTGGCTCTGGCAGGTGCCGTTATTGCCATTGTCGTGCATTCCAAAGCCATTTTGACTGGTAGCGTCTTGGGGTGACGATGGGCTCCCGCTGTTCTCGAGGACGACGGGCATTTCCTCGTCCTCAAATCTCCGACCAAGGAGGCCTAGTCGGCCATTCAGAGTTTTCTTCAGATGAGCCAGCCGCGCCGCTGGATCCAGGGATGCCAGAGAGTAGTCCACGGCGCCGCCTCTCAGCAGCTCCCGGCCGTACTTTAGGATGTTTGCGGTGTCGAAGGTGTCGAGGTCCAAATAATCCTCCTGGGAGAACGAGACATCCTTCGCTTCCTCCTCCTTAACGACGTCCTTCAGCTCTTCATCATTAGCGACGTCCTCCTCGTCTGGATGCTCCTCCTTCTTCTCCTCCTTCTCAGGGCTAGCAAGCTCCTCGCCCTCATTTGGATCGTATGCCGGAGCATGTTCGATGATCTTGCCAATGGCCTTGGCTGCGGTGATTCTCGTATCCCAATCCTTGTTACGCAGGTAGGGCACAACCCGAGAAAGGAGATTGAAGAGCTCCTCCGGGTGTAGCTTTTGCCAGTCTGCTAGCTGGTTGACGGCGGTATCCCGAATTAACCGGGTACTCCCTGTCTCAAGGATGCTACAACGCGAGAAAGTGGTCAGCGTCAGCTCATAACACTTTAGATGGGGGTCAACCGATTAGGGGCAGCCGATTAGGGGCCGAGGGGTGAGGTATGAGGACTCACGTGACAAGTCGGTCAAGCCTAGAGAAGAAGCCTGTCAGCGGGGATTCAAATAGGTGATAGTGGTGGTGGTGGTGGTGGTGCTGCTGCTGCTGCTACTGCATGCATGCAGCCCAAGAAGGCGAATGCAACTAACCTGGAAACCATCTTTCCTTCATATCAATTGCGGAGCCAATTATGCGACCGGTTTCATAATCCTGCAATCGGGTTTGAGGTTAGTTCTGGCCACGCAAGGCTTCGACCGATACGACAGCGGGACTCGGGCAATCAAAATCTCAGATGCTGGCGATCCTGTGAAGGCGCTATGCGAAAGACTACGGAGCTGTCCACCCATTGGCTGGTTGAGTCAAGTTCGCCGTCCTGCCTGCCCCTGGACCCAAAAAACAACGGCACTGCAGAGGGAATACCCCGTAAAAATGAAGAACCATTGCCGCAGGAGAGGGGTGAAAGAGCTGCAAAGCTCGTCATGACACGCGTCCGGGACCCAACAAAGGGACCCATCCATCGCGGGGGTATGGGAAAAATGACATGGGAAAATGGCATGGAAAATGTGTGACGACTTACAGATGGATGCCCTTTGAATGGAGGACTGCTTGCACGTGACCCCGAGTAAACAAAGGTCACGGCGTGAGGCTGTTTGGACTCGAAAAAAAGCCTTGTTCGAAAAGGCACGGTCGTCGAGAAAGCTTGGCAAATAGATCTGGCTACCGACCCCGGGAAATGTGAGAATGTGTGAGGGTGTGTACCTGGAATATCGTGAGCTATACTGTCCGTTGGTAACGAAGGGAGACAGGGCAAACCTTACCTTTTGGTACGTCGCGGGAGGCCAGGAAAGGGAAGGCGGTGGGGTGCGGCACAGATTTCGGGGGATTGTTGTTTTGGCGGGTGGCAGTTGAAAATCGGGTGGAGGGCAGGCCTGGGTTCTATACGAACATTGCTGTATTTTTATACACATCGGTCCCACTCTCCAAACGGTTGCTTCCACTGGCGCCGCCTCTCGCTTAATTCCTTAGCGCCATGACTAGCAATGTCGGATCCCTGCAACGCCTATCAGCTCACCCATTGGCTCAACGAGTACGGAGCCGTCCATGCCAAAGCCTTTTTTTTTCTTTTTCAGGCTCGCCCTGCTGCCTCTCACTTTTGGCTCTTTCCAAGCAGCGGCCGCTCATCCACCCCTACGTCTACACTACGTACAACCTGCAGGAAGGTCTCGCCGTGATTATGGAAATCCGTATGCGAGGAGGAAGGTGATGACCTCTCTATCTACTTGCCTCTGACGCGTCGATTTTATCCACTCGTTTCAAGAGGCAAACTTCAGGTTGCCCGCGCCACCCGGTCACCTCGGCCCCAGACCCCCCCTTCCCGGCCTACGGCTCAGAAAAACGTGGCCAGAGAGGCACCAGGAATCCAGCAAGCCACCCTAGGCTGCCACCCGTCTGCTTTCTCGAGTGTTTGTTCCGAAGCGTTTGCACGCTGCGACTGTATCAACGCGCCGGTATGGCTGCGGTATGGAGTCTTATGTCACACCTATCCGTCGGTAGGAGGAGCTTCGGCTGGTTGACTACCTAGTTGACGACCCTCCGGGCTTCCGGCGTGTGTCTACAAAGTACCTGCCTAGAACTGGATCCCCGATCCGAGTTCTTGTCAGGAGGGAAATGAACATGCAGCCACGAACATAGCTTCTGATAACCGTTTTGGAAGGATCGACGATACCCTGGCATAGGTACTACATTTGCACTACCTTGCAGGCCGATCGCGAAATGATTTGGTAAAGTGGCAGGATCGCAACGGCCAACGCGTCGGGAGACCCTCGCGATGGTGAGAAACACTAGAGCCGTAAACAAAGTTTACATACATGATGTCGCACTTGGGCACATGCCGTAATAGGCCCCGAAAAAGTGAAGCTCCCAACCTGCTGCCAACAGCAGGAAGCAGCGATTCCCTTGACAAGCTGGGTACCGAGTGGCGACGCTCCCGGACGCACTGACTCGAGGTTTGCGGTCGTCCGTCACACGAGCTTTGACCATCCCACTCTAGATCGATCACGTGTGGGCCTTGTATGTTTCCACACCATCACCAAAAGACGCGTCGTGATTCCCCTCATCAACCCTGTAGACGTGACAGACCCGCCTCAGTCAAATGATTTCGGTCTCTGCATCGAATCCCGGATTAATTACAAGCGGCGCTCTTGCCCCGGCTGTTTCCCCCCTTCCCCCGACGAGCATTCATTTGTATGCGCCTTTGAGTCTGCCGTCGCGAGGCAGCGCCGCCAGTTGTCGCGATGTATATCAAGCAGATTATCATCCAAGGCTTTAAAAGGTGCGCAACTCGCGCCATCCTTCTCTTTGCTCCGTCTTGGGCGCGCGCACGCTAACACCAGTGCAGCTATAAGGACCAGACCATTTTCGAGCCGTTCTCGCCGGGCACCAATGTTATTGTCGGCCGAAATGGCTCGGGCAAGAGTAACTTCTTCGCCGCCATCCGCTTCGTCCTCAGCGATGCCTATACCCAGATGAGTCGCGAAGAGCGCCAGGCTCTCCTCCACGAAGGTTCCGGTTCCGCCGTCATGTCTGCGTATGTCGAGATCATCTTCGACAACGCTGATGGCCGCTTTGTTGGCTGCGGCGAGGAGGTTACCATTCGACGGACTATCGGCCTAAAGAAGGACGAATATTCCCACGACAAGAGGGTTGTATCGAAGCAGGACATAGTCCACCTCCTGGAATCGGCCGGTTTCTCAAAGTCCAACCCATACTACATCGTCCCCCAAGGCCGCGTAACGGCCCTGACGAACATGAAGGAGTCCGAGCGACTGAACTTGCTCAAGGAAATCGCGGGTACCAGCGTGTACGAAACCCGTCGCACAGAGTCGCTCAAGATTATGAGCGAGACCAACAACAAACGAGAGAAAATCGACGAGCTTCTCTCCTACATCAAGGACCGGCTGAGCGAGTTAGAGGAGGAGAAGGAGGAGTTACGGGGTTTCCAGGACAAAGACAGGGAGCGACGGTGTCTCGAATACGCCTATTATCATCAACAGCAAGAGGCCATCGCCCAGAAACTCGGCGAAATTGAAGAGCTCCGTCAGGACGGCGCAGGAGCTTCGAGTAAGGATCGTCAAGCTTTCCAAGCCGGGGAGAAGGCGATTGCCCAAATGGAACGCGAGCTACACGAGCTTCACCAGCAGATGGAGCTACTCGTCATTGGACGAGGTCAACTAGACGAAGACCGTCGAGACGCCTCCAAAGCCCAAGCGAAAGCTGAGCTCAAGGCAAAAAGCCTCGACGAGACCAGGCATGCCCGAGAGCAAGCTCGGCACCAACAGGAGACCCAATTAAGTAGCGTGAGACAACAAATACAGGCAAACGAGTCGGAACTCGCCACGATCCTTCCCGAATATGAGAAGAGAAAATCCGAGGAAACCAGAGTCAGGCAACAGCTCGATGCAGCCGAGGGAGGGAGGACCCGTCTGCTCACCAAGCAAACCCGAAGCTCTCAGTTCAAGAAGAAGGCCGACCGGGACGCCTATCTCAAAAAGGAGATAGACGACCTCAACCTCTCCCTCAGCAACCAAAAAGCGAACCGCATGGACGCCGAGGAGGAAGTCAAGGCGGTTCAAAAGTCTATGTCGAGACTCGAAACTGAGATCGCTAGCCTCCGAGAGAAGCTTGACGGATACGGTGGAAACCGTGAGGCTCTAGCTGGGGAGCTGGCAAAGGCCCAGGAGGTTGGAGATCAGCTCCACGAAGAGAGAAAGTTACTCAGGCGTGATGACGACAAACTAGGATCCGTCATCTCGAATACCCGCTCTGCCAAGGACAAAGCAGAGAGGACCCTGTCGCAATCTATGGATGGTGCAACCGCGCGTGGTCTTGCAACCGTCAGGAGGTTAAAGCAGGAGAGAGGTCTCCCCGGTGCATATGGTACTCTAGCAGAACTCATGGATGTGCCCGAGGCCTACCGCGTGCCTGTAGAACAGGTTGCGGGCGCCAGCCTTTTCCACTACGTCGTCGACAATGAGAAGACAGCCACCACGCTGTCTAATGAGCTCTACAAGCAGAAAGGAGGCCGGCTTACCTTCATGCCGTTAGCACAGTTACGACCAAGAGCGATCAACATGCCCCGTGCAACTGATGCCGTTGCTCTCATTAGCAAAATCGACTTCGACCCCGAATACGAGAAGGCATTCCAGCAAGTCTTTGGGAAGACCATCGTTTGTCCGAGCCTAGCTATCGCAGGTCAATACGCGCGGAGTCATGGCGTGGATGCCATCACGCCAGAAGGTGACACCACCAACAAGAGGGGCGCAATGACAGGAGGCTATGTCGACTCACGGAGGTCACGCCTGGAAGCAGTCCGAAACGCCAATGAGTTACGAAACCAGTTCGACGAGCACATGGCCGAAGCCGAGAGCATACGCAGGAACATTGAGGCCAAGGACCAACAGGTCACTCGCGCGATGGGTGAGCTTCAAAAGCTAGAACAGAAGATGCGCCTGCTCGATAACGGTTTCGAGCCCCTCAAGGCCGAGTTGCGGAGCAAAACGGCCCATTTGGACCGTGAAAGGGATCATCTTAGTGCAGTAATGGACCGCCTTGCAGCAGTGGAGAATAATATGAAGGACTTCGGCGACAACCTTGTGGCGTATGAGGCCGAGTTGGCGTCGGAATTTAAGAAAGCCCTGTCACCGGCCGAGGAGCGTCAGCTCGAGGAACTCAGCGACCAAATCCAGCAACTGCAAAAGGAGTGGAACGAGGTCAGCAAGAAGCGTCGCGAGCTCCAAGGTCGCAAGGTGCGGCTGGAGGTGGAGTTGCGGCAGA
>Ga0164242_10005662_pt1 | contig 13878 bp, 15 predicted proteins | sample OricomgcompostMG_FD_108783 | JGI IMG/M metagenome (GOLD analysis project Ga0164242, IMG submission 108783) | Miracle-Growth compost microbial communities from Emeryville, California, USA - Original compost - Miracle growth compost (MG) ...
ACTCGGCCAACACAAAGCACATTGATACGGGGGCGCGGTGACACCGATGGGCAGGCAAACAACGTCCTGCTTTGAAGGAGGGGAGCGCACTCTCTCTGTTGCCTCACCTCGGTGACACCGCTGTTGAGGATTTGAATATTTTCCACGCTGATCTCACCCCCATTCTTGGTCCAGCAGGGGCTTACTTGGCACGCCTCCGATTCGTCACCCAACCTGATGTTCCACCCGATGTAACTTTGCGGCCGCACAGCCCATCCATGCCGAGGTTGCACTGGCCGGAAAAGTACATGTGTGTATCTCTTTCCTCATTTGCACTGCAGGAACACACATTACCTACATTCACGGTGCAGTGAAATGACGATACAAGTCCGAGCCGCGAACTGCTCTGTGGCTCTCCACCTATACGGATTACAGGCCAGCCAAACATTTGGCAGAACCTTCGAACAGCTAGATACACGATGTCTCGTATCAGGCCCACGACTAATTCCCCGAAGACCTTGCAGATGTCGAGAACATCCATCAACCGGCCGTAGGCGTAAACGGAGGTTAAAAGCTTGCCAGCGGGATGTCGAGCGATGCTCCATCTTTACCAAGACCGAAAAAGGGTGTATCGTTGCTATGGTCTCTTGTATGCCGTCTAGTTATTAACCCTCGGTAACTTCATCTACTTCCCCGCTCTAATGCTCCTGTCGGATACTTGCTCCGTCTCGGTCGAGCAGACCAATTTAACCATATACTCCTCCTACATGGCCGCGACTATTGTGGCGCTGGTACTAATAGGAGACACCGCAGGCGTGTTGGGGAGACGTCCAGCATATGTCGTCACCCTAGGTTTCTTCGTCACTGCCAATACCCGCCTCTCTCTGGCGAAGTCGTACAGCGAGTTATTAGGTCCAAGAGTTTTACAGGCTCTACGAGCGCCTGGTACGGTCCTAATTAGGTAACGCATAGTTTGCGCGGCTTCACACAACCGTAACTACATGGCTTATTATTGCCCCTACCCTTCCTGAGGCGTTATCACCATCGTGTTCGGGGTTATCACCGATATCGCCTCACCTGCGGTGTGAGTCTCGTTTATCAGTGCACTCGGCTTTGCGTATGTTCCCAATCGTTCTTGTCCCCGGCTAAATGCAATTGGTCCTTGCTCATCGTTCCTTTGTCAACTACAACCATCGCACCAAGTATCGGGCGTATTCTCGGAGTAATCCTCAGCTACGCTGCCGGGTGGGCTGGGATACTTTAGTTCCTCGTCATTGTGATCAGTTTATGCCTCGTCTTCATCGTGTGCTTCATTCCTCACACGTCAAGAAACATCATAGCGAATGGATCCACACCCAGCGGCTCACCTTCGACTGTCGATTCCGACTACATGCGCCACCGGGAGGCGACTATGGTGCGCCTGTGCGATATAAAAGGCGCCTCCTGAATTCCATGAAACCTTCGGGAATTCTCTGACGGAAGTAAGAATTTAACTCCCTGCATGAGATGTAAAGTAAGGGCCTTAAGTGCCGAGAATGTTAGGTCTTTAGCACAGCCCTCGTAGGTATCAACCATCGCTCGCCATCAGCCGCCGGCGCCGCGACCAACCGTGTGCGGTGCGAATTGTCTGCGATTGCGATGGAATTCCTGGAGAACATAATACAAGTTATTGGAATCGGCTGAATCTTGTGGTGTATGTCATTGCTTGTTCTCGGATTGCTCTCTCCCGCTCACTAGGTCAAAGGGCATATTATGGAGACAGACGGCTCTCGTTGCCGAGAGGGCTACGTAGGAACCAGCTCCGGGAAGAGTGAGTCTCATGTCAAGCGAGACCTACGCACCTCACTACCCCGGCCTCCCCGTTCCTAGGACAGAGCAGAGCCTCTCTACGCCCAAGATGGTGCATAATAGTAGACAATCCCTGCTGATCCAGTCTCCCGGAAGTGCAAATAGCTCTTGATCCTATCCTCGATATTGTTTCGTGTGCTTTGGCGACTGGACGCCGTCAACATAGCACTCAGAGTGCTAGGTGGGGAAATCTCGTGGGGTCCTGCGCCCCATGAAAGCTGTACAGAACAGATCGCGAAGCTCTTGGTTAGGAACACGAGGCGGGCCTTGGGTAATATAGCTAGTATATGGCTTGAGTCAGGTTGGAACAGAAGCTGAGGGATTAGCCCCCTCGAAAAAGGAACCATCGGTATCACAGCCATCTGTTCGACGGTCGGCTTGGTCTCTCCCTCGAGCCGCGTCACCGACATGACAGTGGCTGGCTTGCTTACTAATATCAGTAAAGCAGATATGTTTACCGTCATTACTCCAAATGATATGCCAGATGGTGAATTTCGCCTTGGATACGTAAATGTCCGCGAGCTTGCCGTGTTGGGTGTCGTGCAACGTCACCACTCCCCGTACCGTGCCACAGCAGTATAGGCGACCTGTGGGCGACCCTGCCATAGCTGTAACGGAGTGTATGGCCCCGGAGAGCACAATTAGGCCCTCTAGCAATTTACCAGAGCTCTCGGTCTCACGAACGTCGACGTTTCCGCTCGACTCACCAACAAATTTCATTAAGGCGTTCGGCTCCCAAGCACTAGCGTAGTAGCCCCTTATATCATAAAACCGCTTCGAGTCGGGACTGAATGTTAGCCCGAAAACTGCATCCTGCGACCCTAGGTGGTACAGGAGAGTAAACGTGAATGTAATGTAAAGCTTCACCCTCCCGTATCGATCGGCAATGGCAAAGAGCTCACCGTCCCTGCTAACCGACAGCTTGGTCGCTACAGCAGGTAACTCATCGATTTCGTCGTCGTAAGGCGACCATTTAAAGACGACGCCTTCGATATTGAGCCCCAAAATCTCTGGTATATGCGGGTGCCAAACAACTTCGAGCAGTTCACGAATCGCCACTGTTTCGTCTTTCCGCCGGCAATGTCCAATATGCGATGGCCCATGGTCTCCCACACAGAGAGCGGGTGGTTCCGGTAGGCTATGGCAACCATACTTCCGTCCTTATTAAGGGCCACATGGGTCGCTGAGTTCATCAAGTGTCCCTCGAGTTCATCCTCGTCCAATCGTGCCTCGATTTCCCACGTTGGTTGCTCCTCGTCGAGGTTGAGCGATCGTATCATCCGGTCCTCTACGCCAACGAGTAGTTTGGAGTTGTTGTTTACGAAGAGTATTTCAAGGGGCCGAGCCCTAGACTCGATACCTTGAACAGATACTCTGCACTTCCCAGTGGAAACGTCCCACACTTTTATCGTTCTGTAACCGTATGCCGCAAGTAACGTCGCGGTGCGGTGCTATTCAACCGCATCATATAGACTCGCTCGCCATGCTTGATTGGGCTTGCCGTAGACTCCCAAAGATTGGACGAGTTGTAGAGGAATACACTCCTGCGACCCGGCGGCTGCGATGGACGACGCCAGCATGCCGGTACCTTGCCCTATGGTTACCCGAGTGAAGGCGTCGTCCCATATCTCCGCCGAGAGACCGATTACGGATAGGCTCTTACGCTCTAACTTGCCGAATAGCTGATACACGGATGAACTCTTCGGGCAAAAGGGCGGGATTACCTTGTAAATGAAGTCAGGTTTGCGGAGGAGGAGGCCATCAAATTTTCCGGCAATCCGCAGAAGATCCACCGCCTAGCTCTCTGAAAGCTCGTACCCAAAGTCAGCTACGCCACCAATTCTCTTCCCTGGGTCCTGTTGGTGCGCTATCGAAGCAAATCTCAAGAAATCCTTCGATGCCCGGACGAGCACACGTAACTTCCCAGTAACCGCGAGGGCATGAATCCATGTGATAATCCATTTACCCCTCAGAAATTCTTCAGTGCCATAGCCGTATCGTGATCATGGCATGGCGAAGACACCAAGTGTGACGACCAAAAACTGGCGGCATATTCCAGAAACTCCGGCTTCTGACTGCGTCCGAGACTTGCCCTGATGCCGGTGGACATATGACATTGCATGGAGCTTAGGAACATTTGCCCGTGAGCGACTGCCGATCAATATTGAACGAACACCCCTCACCTGTGTCATTTAACAGATGGTCCCGGGCCGTTCTGTGAATCATCGCCACCTGACCGCCATTGTCGACAACGACGAATCCCCCATAGAGATCCATGGCAGTACGCTGGAGATCCAGCACTTCGGGGACACCGAGAGCCTGCGAAAGCTCGGCAACTTTCAACACACGGAATGAAGCGAGAAGACATGGGTGAATTTTCGTAGCTAAGGACTTGTCGTTTAAGGTCGGTATACTCGCAATGGACAATGTCATCCGGCTGTATAACGGCTCCATACGCACTGGAAATTCCTGAAGTGCAAGATCAACACTCGCGTGAGTGTGACATTGGTTCACCGTTTCCGCTGCAAGGCACACCCACTATGTAATGGTTAGCCCTCACTTGTCAACAACCAAATTGTCATCAGTGATTCACGAGGAAATTGCTTTGTGACGATTCAGCTATACGCTGTCTTACCCACTCCTGAACTTAGCGTTGCCAGCCACGACGAGTCCCCGGCGGATATATTGATTAATATCCTCCATGTGGCCTTCGATAGTGATTGTTCCCAAGCTGAAATTATGAGGAAGCGTTTTGAACGCATCTATCGTTTCTGATGTCCTACGACCTGCGAATGAAAATACGAATCGGCACGGACGACGAGGAAATATCCGAGAGCAACTTAATGACTAGTCGAGGATCATCCGCCTCGTCTAAGCCATCAATAATCCAGTAAAGCGGCCGTCTCTCTTCCCAGTTGAAAGGATCAAATTGAAGATTCGGCCCCAGATCATCCCGGGGTCGGCTCTTTCGAAGTCGATGGCCTCATCCGCGAGTTCGACGATCTTTTGCAGGAACCCCGGCACGGCCAGTGCAAGCTGGTAAGTAAGGGAGCGAAGGAGAAGACCCAACATCGCTTCTTCTGGTCGTCGAACATGATGAAGAAATACTGGCACCCAAATCCATTCTGTACTAGCTTATTCGCAATGAAGGACGGCATGACAGACTTCCCGGTTGCCGGTCCACCGCTAAGCCATAGCAAGCTGTGGGTCGATTTTGGAGCGTCCCGCCACGCCAAGAAGACTCTGTCGCGGAATATCCAGTCGTTGGTCCCTTGTGTCCATTTGTCCCGAAAGAGGATGTAGTCGACTCCAGGGAGTTCCGAAAGAGCCAACAAGCGTTTCATCTCACGCAACACATTTCGGCTCAACGCGTCGGGCTTTTCCGGTTTGTTTTCCGATATTATCTTGCTCACGAGAGTCTCGAGGAAATTTCTTACCACGATGTAACTGGGGTCGTGGGGACCATCGTATTTACAAACACCGTGATGGTCTGCTGCCAAAGCTTGGGATATCTCTCCCGGGTACCCTAGAGTTAAAGGGTCACTTCTAGAACCATCTAAGGAATAGCATGTTAACATAGATGAGATCCTCTCGTCGCTTAATCTTTGGTTTCTTACGACACGGGCACTCTTAAGGCCGATGGAGGTAGGTAGCGCGTCTAGTAGAAGGAAACGATGTCTAGTGGGGGCGCAATGTGCCGAAACTGCTCATTCGGTTTCTGAAACGTAAGGAATTTAAACCCCAGTTCGGCGACATATTGTTTCGAATTACTTATCATTGTACAATCCAGGATGCGATTTAGTATGTATCTGCGCTAGATTTGTTCCGCGATGGGGCGTGGCGAGAAAGATAATGGCCGAGATGGCCTTGACGATCTTTGCATATTCTGGGTCATTTTGGCCTTGCATATAAGCCTGTTGAAGTTAGCTTAGGGCTAATACGATGAAGTTGTATCATTAGGTTCGATCCCTTTACCTCCTTCACAATGAGCCCACCCATGCTATGAGCGACAAATATCAGAGGCACCTTGAGAAAGTCAGACTCGACCTGGCCGAACCATAACTTTCCCCAAACTCCGTAGTTGACTCACCTTCCCCGTGTCTAGATCTTTCACGTCCTGATCTTTTGCATACTTGAGATCAAACAATAAATCCTTGGCAAAGTCCAACACTGATGTAGTAACGTTACTAGCTTTTTGGAATGTTGCACTGTATCCAGATGTCATGATTCTTGCCTGACGTATGTCAGGTTTCAATGGGAGAAATGTCATAGGCCAGAAAAGTCTCGGGCCTCTATCCTTCGTCCAAGTCCATCGGCTTGTCCCACCGAGGCCATGCACAAAGACGATGTCCACCTTGTGTGCATGGTCAGGAGCGTAAACGACGGTGAGGCCAAGGGTCCCATATTCTGTGTCCTTATCGGTTGGAGAAGGGTGACCCGTCGACGGGAGCGGCAGAGAGGGGCTAGAATCAGGCTGTGACTCCTGCGACGGCTCCGAACCGGACGCGACAAGGTCGAGGTCCGTTAGGGGGGTCTTCTTGGGCTCCTTCCGCCCATGCCCGGCGTTCCTCTTCCGATGGGCAACAAGGTTCTTAAACTAGATATGCAAAGCCACCGGTTAGCATAATCGCGGATAGTGGCCCAAACGTGGCATTACGGGGACCAACCATTGCTAAGAGATTGGCAGGGTTGGTTCGGTTTGTTGACGCTTGATGTACATGTACCAGAGCTTAGATGGAGATAGTCATTGATAGAGTGACATAAGAACGAAGCTGGTGAAGGTACAAATATGCCGGACACTGGAGGTAAAGTCGATAGAGCAGCTTGCATACTGTCGTGTTGGGGAGGCGGCGCCAACGCGCATACTGTCAGCCAACCATTTCAAACAGATTCGTTCTGTTATTCCGGCCAACTTGTGCCCGGAGAACCCTTTCCTCCGATGCGTGGGGGTTCCTCGGGTTTGGTTATAAACAGCCCTAGTGTAACACGTTCCTGGGCAACTAGCATTTAGTTTCGTTTACAAACACCAAAGTTTAACAACCAGGTTCTCATTTACTTACGTTCATTCGATGGCGTACGGAAAGTTCTGTGGGTTCAATCAATGGAGCCTTGGCACACTCTCCTTATATTCTGGACCATACGTGACGAAGGAATACAGCGAACTTCTAGGCGTAGAGGTATAGTGCCAATTACTAGATCAAAGGAAAAATGGCCGATTAGGAGAACATTTCCGGAAATTTAGCGGCATCAGCTGTTTAGTGGCGTAATAGAGCACGCCGGCCGATGCAATGTCTATACTATGATTGCGAGGAACCGGTAAACAACATGTACCTCGGACCGACGGACACTGTCAAAGCATATAGGGGGCCGCTGCCTGACTTTAATCGTGCCTTGCCACGTCATCGCCAAGAGTTAAAGGGTCAGGCTTTAATTCCGGTAACCAAGGATGTCCCTACAGGTTTACTCGTGAACTGTACGTTCAACGGGGTGCATAAACGGTCTACTAAATGCAATACTCCCTAATACCATAACCCGACGCGGTCAATCGGCCCTCACACCTTCGCAGCCCATCCACCTCCTCGCTTCCTTGCCAGTACCATCCTAGCCCCGATGATAAATCCCGTGCCCACTAACAGGGCTACTCCCGCAAAGGCCTGCGCGGCGTAGTATCTCCCCCCCGTGGCGGTGATTAGCGTCCCCGCGATGGGTGGACCAATCAGCACCGAGAAGCTGGTAATGGTAAACACCATGCCCATCCGCACGCCGGCTCTGCGTAAGTCCGTCGTCAGACTGCTCAGCCCCGCTGGGAACAGCGACTGGATGCCCCCGCCCACGATGCCATAGAATACAGACCATGCGTACAAGCCGCCGATATTTTCAACGGCCGCCCAGCACAACACGCAAAGGCCCGCGACCAGCGCCGTAGGAACGAAGACGGTGACAGGGCCAATGCGGTCGGCTAGTGTATTTAGAGCCACGCGGCCAACAGCGCCGACTCCGTTAAGGACCAGAAGCAAGTTGAGGCTATCAGTGTAGTTCATGTCAATTATATCGCGACTGAAGGAGGCAAGGTAGTAGAAAGCGAAGTAGAGGCCAAGGAAGCACTATAGCGGAATGTCAGGAAAAGCCTCGCCGGTGACCGAAGGACGTGTAACAATTGAACCATCGCAGCAGCGAGGAAGGGGCAAAGAGGAGTAGGTAGCACTCACGAAGAAACTTCCCACGGCGTAGAAGGTGTACTCTAAGTCCTTGAACGCCCTCCACTCGACGAGAGCGCCTGTTTGCCGGGGTGGTATCCTAGGGCGGAGAAATACATTTGCAACAAGGAGGCAAGCGAGCTGGACAAAGCCGATCGCGCGCATAGTCCAGGGGAAACCCGCCAAGGGGAGTAGTTGACGGGCCATGGTGGGAAATATCAGCCCGCCAGTGGCGCTTCCCGCTGCAGCAAGGCCGATGGCGAGATTGCGCCGGCCTGCGAAGTAGGTTGACACGACAGTGACAGTCGGGGAGAAAAGACAGCCATTTCCCAGACCCATACACACTCCCTGCGATAGGAACAGCTGCCAATATTGCGTGGCGTTGGCAGCCGTGAAGATGCCGAGGACCTGGAAAGCTGAGCCTAAGAGGAAGATTTGCCGAAAATAGCCCCCGTCCGTCGCCCGACCAGTGAAGGTGCCGATGAAAAAGAGTAGGAACACCTGGACGGAGCCGATCCAGGAAATATCGGAAGGCGGGTGTCCCAAGGCTGTCGTATAGTAGGTCTGGAATGCACCAAACGAGTTTATGAAGCCCCTATCGGGTACATTAGTTCTATAAGGCGAGTAGAAAGATAGAAAGCTCCCAGAGCGGCCTTACCACGTGTTCATGACGACAAGATGGGCGCAAGCAACTTTGTAAGTGGTGGTTAGCTTAGCATATCAACGTATCAGTATGAAGACTTGCCAGCTATCCAGGCCTTGGCACCTCCGTCGGGTGGTGGCCCAGGGTCGGATTTGACACTTGCTCTACTCAACACCCGGCTCACAACGTTAGACAGAACGCCTGAAGGTCGACCATCCAGTTCGTTATCCTGGACCGCCAGCTCGAAACCAGCCGGTGGAACACCGGGTGTTGATTCAACATCGGTAAAACCTTCATTCGGATCCCTTTCCTTCTGCGCATATTTGGGTTCCTCGGCTGCAATGTTACCACCTATCATCTGGAAAGACAAGCTCTCCTTTTCAGCATCACTTAACGGACCGACTGTGCTTGATCTCGAAGTGTGCCCTGACATGCTTGGATGGTGGAGCCCCTGTTTGGGGATCTGGGGAACCAGAGGGCGAGTTCCGACAAGGAACGGAACGATGGGTGCAGCAAAAAAACATAGGTTGGACTTATATATTGGTGTCCATCGAAGGAGATAAATAACTCGCTCTCGGAGGCGTATATAATAGCCTTCGAATGCTGGGCTAGTTGGGATGGGGAGTCATATCCCACAGGCGTGTGCCCCGAGATTTTTCTTCAATTACCACTGATCACCGCGGCCGAGTGGAGCCCATTAATAATAAAGGCGTTTGGCGTCGGCTTCTGACCGTCCTAAATTGCTGGTCGTTGTTCCCAAATCCTGCGATTGGAGACATCTCCATGCTATTCCCGGGCTAGAATGGTACGGTATCGATGGAAGGGCGCGCCAAGGTGCAAGCAAAACTTGCGGACCAGTACCGCACTTCTCAGCGATCGGGCCCTTGTCGAAAGCTGGGAATACACGAGAGAGACTCTCGGGCCTTGTCAGGGGCCAAGAAGCATTCCTCGCCGGCCCCGGACCGGAAGAGGCGCTGACTCATGGTTATACTTAGCGAGAACTTGGTTGGGAAACCATTCTGGAGGGATCGGGCGGAGATACCGCCAACAGCCACATGCGCTCATTATCACTACCTTAAACATGGCGGACAGGTCAGTACAAAGTACAAGCGGTGGTAGCAGATCGCGTGCTTCCCGCCTACCATCATCGGCTGCTTGACTCTCGAAAACGGACGTTGACCGAAGTCGGATGGCTGAAGCCTCGGGCGGAAGGCCCGGGGAGCTAAATCCAGCCAACTATATCGAAAAGTAATCATTATTTTATCGTATGGCGTGTAGTGTCCGTATTGCTGTGTCGCGTCGGTGGGCATTGAAAAGTGCAGGATGCTCGCTCGGAGAGAAGCGCAGAATCCGCGAGGGTGAGTGGAGGGGTTACGTAAGAGTATGTAACCCTAGCTATATAAGATGAATTTGTCAATGCATCCTTCAACAAACTCCCTGTAGCTCAGTTGGTTTAGAGCGTCGGGCTGTAATTGCTAGTTTAAACCTGAAGGCCGTCGATTCGACTTCGACCGGGGAGATTTTTTTTTGTCTTGCGATTTTTGCGACGTCGAATATGCGATTTTTCCCAAGGGGGAAATGACTTTTCATTTATCCACCATCGCATGCATCGGTATTTCAGATGGAAAGTATTGCCTGCTTCGCCCTTGTTTCGTTGAACTTGAAGCAGCTATACAATCCTCAATTGGACTAGCATGCCGAATGCTGACTACCTATCCTCCTTATCCACGTTTACCTAGGTAATCAAATGTTTTCGAGAAGTGTTGGATCATTGCGGGCAAGTACACTCCAAGAGCAGTCCCTTCGAGGTCCGGAATCCTTCAATCAGCAGCATTTTTTATCCACAGTTCGAGCAAGGTTTGCTGCCACCTCAACGGGTAGCGATGCCAAAACAGCAGGAGTGGCTGGGAACCTGCCATCCATGGGCCTTTCCCCTCAAGCGCCCATGTCGCGTCTATCGTAACCAATTACGTGATGGAATAAAGGCGACCGACGAGATCACACAGGGTTATCGTGGTAGAGTGCTGCATCATGCGGCTCAGCATTCTCAGCTTGGCCTGCACTCCGCGCTCTCCTTTCGCTCTCCGTCTTCTCCTCCTCCATCCTAGCTACCCAGATGGCGGACCCGGCCGTTGTAGTGAGTAGGAAGAAAAAGTTGAAGATGGGCACCAGTTCCAGCACCATAGCAACCGTGCCAAACCATGTGTATTCCCAGCTCCGGTCTCGTATTTCCTTCTTTCTCTGGTGCCGATCCAGACCACGAAGTTTATACCAGCGGTAATGGGACAGCTTCCCAAGCCTTGCGCCGGTGATGACGATAAATGCGGGAGTGCCGACATAGGGTATCAGGTTGAGGGGAAGGAAGAAGATCAACTCGACGATCTGTATCAGACTCCATGGTTGATACTCGGCTCGACTGGTGGGTTTGCCTAGCATCTTGACTGAGTTGGGAGCGTCGAGGAACAGTATTCGATGCGGAGCAATGAGATCGGTCAGACCGTAGTTGATGAGCGTTGCCTGCGGCGTTGGAACATCGGATTAGCATACACGCCGCCATGGTCATTCCGCGGGCACATAGCGGGTAGGACGGGGACAAGGAACGGAACCTACATCGAAGACATCCACCCGGCACTCGTCCACGAAAAAGCCTTCGAACAATCCTTGTATTAGGACCAACCCTTCGCCCAGGACGAGGACCACGGCATTGACCCACGCCCCCCATCCATGGAACAGGGCCAAGAAGGCAAACTGCGGCAGAAAGGCAAAGGTGAAAAGAATGAAGTAGACTAGGAGAGATATGATTGACAGAGGAAGCAGGCGGCCGACGAAGAGCGGATAGAATGCTGGGCGTCGCAGGAAATACCACATGCCCTGGAGTGGGTACCCGGCGGCTCTTAGGCCCCTCCAGAGGTAGTTTGACGGCCGCCGGATCGGGTCGATGAGGGCCCGGAGACCCACGGAGCTGTCACTCGTTTCCGGCGCCGTAGATGGCATCTTGTCTTCGCCACAAAAAGGGGTGCGATGCTGTCGAGCCGCTGGCAGGCCGGCGTGGGAAACAAACCGCCTGGTAAAGAGGACCGTGCGAGAGAGGTGGGGGTTGGGAAACGTCATCCCCAGGCGGGAAGTCAGGGGCTTACGCACGTGCGATTCGTTTCAATTGTGGGTCAACACGGATGAGCGAACATGGACGCTCTCTTCGTTGTCTCCTCCAGGTTGGCTTGGTTGGTTACCAGGTTACCTCCCAACTTGTTTACGAGTAGCACCGCTTGCAACTACCATCCATGCCCGTACCATATACGTCAACCTTGCCCTCGCCCCACGCCACAGCATTCGGCTTGGATGACATATTACCGCCCATGTACTCCCAGCTCGACGACCACTTATCATCCTCCCACGTCTTGCGATACATGGCATCGTCCTTTCCCGTGATGTACACCTCCATCTTCCCGCCGTACGCAACGACCTCAGGCGGCTGCTTCAGGTCGCCGCCCATGTTCTCCCAGCTGCCCCATTTATCCTCCTTGTACGTCCTGTGCCAACAGTTGCCGTCCTCGCCTTTGGCGTAGACGTCCATGCGATTGTCCCAGGCACAGGCTGAGGGTGTGCCGTCGAGGGAGCCCCCGAGGCTCTCCCAGTCGGCCCAGCCTGTCCCCTTCCACTTCTTGTGCCACGCCTGCCCGTCTTGACCCTTGCAGAAAACGCTCATATGGTCCACTCCCCAGGTCACCACTTTGGGAGGCCCGTCAAGGTAGCCCCCGATGCTCTCCCAGCTATTCCACCCCCCGGTATACTTCTTATGCCAGCATTGCCCGTCATCTGCAGAAGCGTACACATCCATGCGGTCCTTACCCCAGGTGCATGTCGCCGGCTCATGTACCATGTTGCCCCCAAGGCTCTCCCACCCGCCCCAACCACTTCCGCCGTACGACTTGTGCCAGCACCCGCCGTCTGTACCCTTGCAGTATACATCCATCCTCTGCTCGCCCCAACTGCATGTCGAGGGCGCGCTATCCAGCGAACCTCCCATATCCTCCCACGCGCTCCATTTGTTCCCCTCGTAGCTCCGGTGCTGGCACGTCTGATCCCCGCCCATGTAGTAGACGTCCATGCGCGAGCCCCCCCACGATACGGGGCTCGGGTACGACGACAGGCTACCGTTGAGGTTCTCCCAGCGACCTGACGTTGCGCGCCTCGACATCTGGTGATCTTCGTTGCCGCCGGTGGTACGCACGGATGCTTGGACCGGCGAGACGGATCGCCGAGAGTTGAAAAACTCGACCGAGTGCGTGTTGGACCGCTTGGCGAGGAAGTTTCCCGCTGGCCGAGGCGCGTTCCAGTCTACATGGCTCGTCCGGGGGGTCAGGAAGCTCGGCTTGGGGCCATATGGATGTGGTAGTGAAGAGACTAGGTCGACGACTTGGCCGAGGGCCAGTATAAGTGACTTTAGCAGCATATCTCTTTGTTTGTGTCTCCAAAGCAGGCCCGTATGTGCTTCTTGTTACGAGAGGAGGCTACCTTGGGTACAGAGAGGGCTTGAGGTGTACAACATTCAGAAGGCGGGCGCCTGGCATGAGCACATATATGCCCATATCATTTGCACCTCCAAACTCCACGGCAACCCCCCAACCCAATCATCTTGACCACTCCCGCTGCTCCCCCTTTTTTTTTCATTTGGAAGGGGAGGGGGCTTCATACGGCTTCCCCTATCCCGTGTAGTTCAACATCTTTCGATATTACAACCAATATCCAGACAGACAAGATTGAACGCTATGACTTCGTCCATCGACCATGAGCGACGTCGCTAAGTTGGCCTGGAACGCTGGCTGGAGAGTCTTCAATCTCATTCGAAGGTGGCTGTCAGCAAATATAGTTTACGCCTGCCGGACCAATGGGGGGGTAGTTTATAAGTCCCCTTTTGCCAAACTCTACCGATGTAGCCCACCAATAAGTGCGTACACTCTTGAGTCCCGGGCACGGGCGTCTAGACCTGTCGGTTCACTCCACGTCGGTACATTCCCCCGCCATATGTAATCTCCGCATGCACGGAAAGACACTGTTCCTGGTGCTGTGCCACGGTCGTGTTGATTAGCCAAGTCTCCGGCTACCTCGGGTCGTTGCCTTTCCGGAAGTGCTTAGCCAACTACAAGTAGCTTGCTCTTACATTTCGCAGGACCGCCTGTAGGTAATTGTCAGGCTTCTACCAGAACACCA
>Ga0164242_10005663_pt1 | contig 13878 bp, 14 predicted proteins | sample OricomgcompostMG_FD_108783 | JGI IMG/M metagenome (GOLD analysis project Ga0164242, IMG submission 108783) | Miracle-Growth compost microbial communities from Emeryville, California, USA - Original compost - Miracle growth compost (MG) ...
ACACGCTGCTCGCGCGCCTCTCGGGCAGCGAAATCGAGGCCGTGCTCGCGCACGAACTCGGCCACTTCAAGCGCCGCCACGTCATCAAGCGCATGGTGGTCACGTTCGCGATCAGCCTCGTGCTGCTCGGCGTGCTCGGCTGGCTCACCCAGCGCGTGTGGTTCTACGAAGGACTCGGCGTGCGGCCGTCGCTGCTCGGCGGCAACGAAGGGCTCGCGCTCGTGCTGTTCTTCCTCGCCGTGCCGGTGTTCCTGTTCTTCGTCACGCCGCTCAGCAGCCTGAGCTCGCGCAAGCACGAATTCGAGGCCGACGCCTTCGCCGCCACGCAGACCGATGCGCAAAACCTCGTCAATGCGCTCGTGAAGCTCTATGAGGACAACGCGTCGACGCTCACGCCCGATCCGCTCTACACCGCGTTCTACTACTCGCATCCGCCGGCTTCGCAGCGGATCGACCGACTGCTCTCGCACGCATGAGCCGGCGCGCAACGAAAGCCGCCGGCAGCGTGCAGGCAGGCACGGGGGCGACGCTGCACGGCGTCGTGATCGCGGCGCACGGGCGCCACTATCTCGTCGCGCCGGACGGCGGCGGCGCGGCGCTGCAGTGCTTTCCGCGCGGCAAGAAGAGCGAAGTCGCGGTGGGCGACCGCGTCGAATATCAATCGACCTCGGCGGACCAAGGCGTGATCGTCGCCATCGGCGAGCGGCGCAACCTGCTCTATCGCTCGGATCAGTTCAAGTCGAAGCTCTTCGCGGCCAATCTCGACCAGCTCCTGATCGTGCTCGCCACCGAGCCGCACTTCAGCGAGGATCTGCTCGGCCGCGCGCTCGTGGCCGCCGAGGCCAACGATCTGAAACCGATCATCCTGCTCAACAAGATCGACCTGGAAGCCGCGCTGCCGCTCGCGCGCCAGCGGCTCGAGCGCTATCGGGCGCTAGGCTACACGGTGCTGGAAGTGTCGGAGAAGAAGCATCCCGGAGCAGCGCGCGCGATATTGATCGAGCACCTGCACGGCCATCAGACGATCCTGCTCGGGCAGTCCGGCATGGGCAAATCGACGCTCGTGAACCTGCTGATCCCCGACGCCGAAGCCGCCACGCGCGAGATCTCCACGGCGCTCAACAGCGGCCGGCATACCACGACGTTTACGCGGCTCTACAAACTCCCAGATGGTGAACATGCGGGCGGCGCGCTGATCGACTCCCCGGGCTTTCAGGAGTTCGGGCTCTATCACCTCACCGAAGGCACGCTCGAACGCGCGTTTCCAGAGTTCCGCCCGCTCCTCGCGCATTGCCGCTTCTACAACTGCCATCATCTGCACGAACCGGGTTGCGCGGTGCTCGAAGCCGTCGAGGACGGCCGCGTCGCCCCGGAGCGCCATGCGCTCTATGCGCAGCTCGTGCACGAAATCAGCCAGGTCGTGCGCTGACGCGCCGCCCGTCGCCATGCTCAAGCTCGCGCGCGCGCCGAATGTCGTCCTCGCCCAGCACTGGATGAATATCCTTGCGGCGGCCGGCGTGCCATGCGAGTTGCACAACCGCTATTTGAGCGGCGCGATGGGCGAAATCCCCCCCGATCAATGCGCGCCGGAAATCTGGCTCGTCGACGAGCGCGACGAACAGCTCGCGCGCAAGCTGATTGCCGACGCCACGAACGGACCGCCGCCCGGCGCGCCGTCGTGGCGCTGCCCGCAGTGCGGCGAGACGCTGGAGGCACAGTTCACGGTGTGCTGGCAGTGTGGCCGCGAGCACGATCCGCGCGACGAGTAAAGCCGCCTTTTCGCTCCTGGAAGCGCGTCTGGAAATGCAAACGGCCCGCTCGGGAAGCGGGCCGTTGTCTTGCGCGTCTGCGTGAGGCGTGGAAGTCGCCTAGACCCAGACGGCAATCGTAAGCATGAGCAGCAGGATCATCCACAGGATCACCGCGCGCCACACGAGGCCCACGGCCGATTGCAGCGTGCGCGGCGTGCAGTCGTCGCCAACCGTGTAGGCGTCGCCGTCGCCCGGCTGGGCGAGCGCATCGACGCTCGACGGCTCCGCGAGCGGCCCCGAAAGCCGCGCGCCGAGCGCGCCGCTGCCGGTCGCGAGCAGCACGCCTTCGTTGGTGTCGGGCCACTGGTTCGTGTGGTTGCGCCACGCGTAGATCGCGTCTTCGAAATTGCCAACGATCGCAAAACCCAGCGACGTGAGCCGCGCCGGCACCCAGTCGATCACGAAGAACACGTGTTGCGCGAAGTTCGAGAACGCTTCGGTGCGGTCGTCGGCGGGACGCGACCAGGCGCGCGCCAGATATTCCGCGATGCGATACAGCACCGCGCCCGCCGGCCCGATCGGCACCAGAAACCAGAAGAACACGCCGAACACGTGCCGGTGCGAGGCCACCACGGCATGGATGAGCGTATGGCGCACGATCTCGCTCACGGGCATGTCCACGGCGTCGATGCCGGTCCACTCGGTGAGGATCTCGCGGGCGCGCGGCACGTCGTCGTTGTTCAGCGCGAGGTGGATGTCGGTGAAATAGTGGCTGAACTGCCGGAAGCCCAGCGTGAAGTACACCACCACCACGTTCCACAGGAACGCCAGCACGAAGCTGATGTGATAGAGCACGTAGTAGACGAGCGCGGTGGCCGCCGTCCAGGGCACCACGACCACGAGCCAGGCGATGAGGCCGTGCTTTTGCTTGCCCGCGTCGAAGCCATGCGCGGCCCAGTCCGCATTGAGGCGCAAGAGCGCCATCACCGGATTATTCGGCGAAAGCGCCCGCACCTGTTCGATGACGAGAGCCAGCAATACGGAGAAGAAGGTCATGCCACGCGCCGTGCAAGTCGGGTTGCAAAAAGGATTGCAAAAGGGGTTTGCAGAAATTGTTGCAACGATATCACAGGGCCAGATGTGCCTGAGCATGTGGCGGCAAAGACGCAACAACGAGACCGCGCCGGTACGACATCGTGCAGGAATTTGCGCCCCAAACGGCGAGGCGCGCCACGCCAAAGCTCCGCGGCGGCGCGAGCCGCGCGTGGAAGAACGGTCGCGTCAGGCCAGCAGGAAACGATAAAAGTTGCGCAGCATGCCCGCGGTCGCCCCCCAGATGAAGTGCGCGCCGCTCACGCTCGCCCCTTCCTGCGGATACGGCATCGCGTAGAAACGGCGCTCGCCGCCCTCCCAGCGCAGCACGCGCACCTGGTGATGCGCGGGGTTCATCAGGAAGCTGAGCGGCACTTCGAAGATGCTCGCCACTTCGAGCGAATCGGCGAGCACAGTAAACGGCTCGTGCACGAGACCCACGACCGGCGTCACCTTGAAGCCCGTGCCCGTGAGGTAGTCGGGCAGCGCGCCCAGCACCTCGACGCGCGCGGGGTCGAGATTCACTTCCTCATGCGCCTCGCGCAGCGCGGCGGCAATCGGCGTGGCGTCGGCGGGTTCGCGGCTGCCGCCCGGGAAGCTCACCTGGCCGGCGTGGTTGCTGAGATTATCGGCACGCTGCGTGAGCAGCACCGTGAGCCCGGAAGGCCGCATCGCGATCGGCATCAGCACGGCGGCCTCGCGCGGATCGCGAATCTCGGTCACGCGCGCTTCCTGCGGCTCGGGGTCCCAAGGCAAGCGCTGCTCGAAACGCGCGCGCAGGCCGGCGGGCGTGAGCAGGCCGGCGGCGACATGAGGCAGATGGGCGCCTGTCGATTCGATCGGCAGGCTTTCGGGTTCAAATACTGGACGGATCAACGGCTGACTCGGAATTCGGACACACGTCTATATTTTGCGGCCAAAAAGAAAAAAGCACCCCGAGGGGTGCTTCTTTCTTACAGCTTTTACGCCTGCTCGGCCGGAGCCGCTGCGCGGTCTTTGAACACGAGCTTTTCCTTGATGCGAGCCTTCTTGCCCGACAGGTTGCGCAGGTAGTACAGCTTCGCGCGACGCACGTCGCCGCGACGCTTCACCACGATGCTGGCCAGCAGCGGCGAGTACGTCTGGAACGTACGCTCGACGCCTTCGCCCGACGAGATCTTGCGCACGATGAACGACGAATTCAGACCGCGGTTACGCTTTGCGATCACGACGCCTTCGTATGCCTGAACGCGCTTGCGGGTACCTTCAACCACGTTCACGTTGACGATCACCGTATCGCCGGGGGCGAATTCGGGGATGGTCTTCTCGCCCAGCACGCGCTGGATTTCTTCCTGTTCGAGTTTTGCAATCAGATTCATGGATTGACTCCGTAAGCCATCTTGTCGACGTTCGTACCTGTGCAGGATGACCTGCGACTACGGCCCCGATAGAGGATGGATTCACAACTGGCGCCGTTCACGCATGAAGCGGCGCCGCCTTTGACGCCCCGTGTCGCGCACGCCCGAAGCCTTACGCTTCGTTCGCGCCCTTCGCGAGACTAGCGAGCCATGCCTCGTCGGCACGACTCAACATCTTGTTCTTCCGGGCCCGCTCGATCAGATCGGGCCGTTTGTGCCACGTATTGCGCAGCGCCTCGCGACGGCGCCATTGCCCGATTTCCGCATGATGGCCGCCGAGCAGCACATCGGGTACGCGCACGCCGTCGTATTCCTCGGGCCGCGTGTAATGCGGGCAGTCGAGCAGACCGTCCACGAAACTGTCCTGCACCGCCGACTGCGCGTCGTTGAGCACGCCGGGCAAAAGCCGCACCACGGCATCCATCAGCGCCATCGCGGGCAATTCGCCGCCCGACAGCACGAAGTCGCCGACGCTCACTTCCTCGTCCACGCAACGGTCGACGAGACGCTGGTCGATTGCTTCGTAGCGGCCGCACAGCAGCACGAAACCGGGCTCCTGCGCGAACTGCACGACGCGCTCGTGCGTGAGCGGCTTGCCTTGCGGCGACATCAGCAGCACGCGCGGACTGGCCACGCCCTGCTCCGCCTGCGCGGCCTTCGCCGCGCCGATCGCCGCTTCGAGCGGCCTGGCCAGCATGACCATGCCGGGGCCGCCGCCGTAAGGCCGATCGTCGATGGTGCGGTAGTTGTCGGTCGTGAAATCGCGCGGATTCCACGTACGCAACGCATAACGCTGCTGCTTCGCGGCCCGGCTGGTGATGCCCCAGTCGGTCAGCGCGCGGAACATCTCGGGAAAGAGCGTCACGACATCGAACTGCATCGCTCTCTCCGTTCAGCGAATCAGCACAGCAGGTTCAGTAATCGGCTTCCCAGTCGACGACGATGCGCTTCGCCGCCAGGTCCACCGTCTTGACAAACACGCCAACGAACGGGATCAGCCGCTCGCCGGTGGTGGGCTTGCCGTCCTTGCCCGTCGACGGGTACTCGACGCGCAACACCGACTGCGCGCCGTTGTCGATCAGGTCGGCAACCGTGCCGAGCTCCACGCCCGCCTCGTTGGCGACGTGAAGACCCATCAGGTCGACCCAGTAATACTCGTCGGCTTCGGTCGCGGGGAAATCCGCGCGGCTCACGTAGATGCGCGCGCCGCGCAACAGCAGCGCGGCGTCGCGATCCGCAACACCGCCCAGTTGCCCGACGACGCTGTCGCCGTGCGCCTTGGCGCTCACGCACAGCGCGGAATGCCGCTCCGGGCGCTCGCGGCCCTTCAGGAGCCACCAGCGCTTTGCCGCGATGAGCGCCTTGCCGCCTTGCGCGTGCGGGGCGATCTTCAGCCCGCCCTTGAGGCCATAGGCGTCGAGCACGGCGCCGACTTCGACGGCGTCGGCGGGCCAGCTCTCAGGCGTTTCGGCACGCAGGCCTTCGGCCGCGCCAACCGCCTCAGGCGCGCGATCAGTGCCGCGCGCCGCAGGCTTGCGCACGAACGCACCGAACGATGGCGCCTTGCGCGGCACATCGCCCGCTGCGGCAGCCGCGCCCTTGTCCGCTTTTGTTTCGTCATGCACGGGCATGGGCAAACCTCGCAGCCAGCTTGAACGCGTACACGCGGCTCACGCTGCGCGCACGTGGGTAAAACATCGCGAAGACTTAAGCAGCCGGTTGAGCGGCGGCAGCCTTTTGCGCTTCCTTCACGAGACGCTCGACGGCCGGCGACATTTGCGCGCCGTTTTCTTGCCAGTACGTCACGCGATCTTGCGCGACACGGAGGGTTTCACCCTTCGTGGCGACCGGGTTGTAGAAGCCGACGCGCTCGATGAAACGGCCGTCGCGACGGTTGCGCGAATCGGTTGCGACGATGTTGTAGAACGGGCGCTTCTTCGAGCCGCCGCGTGCCAGACGGATGATGACCATACTAGAATCCTTGAAAACCGGGGTTCGGGACTACTGAAACATGCGATTATAGCCCGAAACCAATGGCATAACAAACACTTAACCGGAAACCGGACGGAAACTGCGTGGCAACCGTGAGGAAGCGGCGATGAATGGCGATCGATCGGCGGCTGACGGACATGACAGACGGCGTTTTGCACGGGCGTCGAAACGGTGGCTGGCGCGGGCTTGCGCAAGCATCGCGTGCGTGTGGCGGCATGACAACGCGCCCTCGCCCGGATACGCTGCAAATCCAGCCCCATATCGGCGGGACAGCATTCTCGCTGACTGGCGCAAGTTGCGGAAGCGCCCATCGGTTCGCATTTTACGGCCGTGTTGCGCGCTGCTCGCGCTCACCGCCCTCCTGAGCGCGCCGCTCGCGCACGCCACGCTGCCCATCGAGCGCATCCGGCTGCCGGCCGGCTTTCACGTCGAAATACTCGCCGACGACGTGCCCGGCGCGCGCGAAATGACGCTCTCGCCCGCAGGCACGCTTTACGTGGGCAGCATGGAAGGCCGCGTCTACGCGCTCGAACTGCGCGACGGCGGGGTTCTCAAGCGCCACGTGGTCGCCTCCGGCCTCGCGATGCCGGTGGGCGTCGCCTGGCACGACGGCGCGCTCTATGTTTCGGCGGTGTCGAAGATCGTCAGACTGGACGCCATCGACACGCATCTCGACGATCCGCCCAAACCCGTGGTCGTCACCGATGCGCTGCCCGCCGAGCGTCACCACGGCTGGAAATTCATCGCCTTCGGCCCGGACGGCAAGCTCTATGTGCCGCAGGGCGCCCCCTGCAATGTCTGCCTGCCCGCGAACGATCCGCAGCGCACCCATTACGCGATGATCGGCAGGATGAACCCGGACGGCACGCACTACGAAACCATCGCGCGCGGCGTGCGCAATACGGTGGGCTTCGCGTGGCATCCGCAGACGCACGAACTGTGGTTCACCGACAACGGCCGCGACATGATGGGCGACGACATCCCCGACGACAAGCTCAACCGCCTCTCGCGCGTGGGCCTCGACTTCGGCTTTCCGTATTGCCATGGCGGCGACGTCGCCGATCCGGAGTTCGGCGCGGGCCATCCGTGCAGCGGCTTCACGCCGCCCGTCGCGAAACTGGGGGCGCACGTGGCGGCGCTCGGCATGCGCTTCTATACAGGGACGATGTTCCCGCCCGCGTATCGCGACAGCCTCTTCATCGCCGAGCACGGCTCGTGGAACCGCAGCAGGAAGGTGGGCTATCGCGTGGTGCGCATCGTCGTCGATGCCGATGGCGCCCACGCGCATCAGGAAGTGTTCGCCCAAGGGTGGCTCAATCCCGACGAAACCGAATGGGGCCGCCCCGCCGACGTGCTGCCGCTGCCCGACGGCTCGCTCCTCATCAGCGACGACTACGCGGGGGCGATCTATCGCGTGACTTACGCGAAACCCTGATAACGACGCTCGCGCACCCCGCTTTCCGGCATTTCCCGGCATAAGCGGCAACCTCTGCTTGCGCGAGCCCGCGCCACGTACAATGGCCAGCGGCCCACGTCCGCGCGCGAGCCAGCGCAGCGCAGTGGTCGCCCAGTCAGCGCGCCGTCATCCCATCCGTCTGCCCATGTCCAATCAAAAGAATCCCGCACGCTTTCGCTCCAAGACACTCACCGCCGCCCTCGCCTTCCTGCTCGGCGGCTTCGGCGCGCACCGCTTCTATCTGTACGGATCGCGCGACGTCTGGGGCTGGGCCCATGTCGCCGGCACGCTGCTCGGCATTCCCGGCGCGCTCCTGCTCGTCGCCACCCAGCGCGCGTCGATCCCCGGCTGGGCGCTCGCCGTGATCGGCGCCGTGTCCGTGCTCTCGGCGTTTCTTGCCGCCATCGTCTACGGGCTGCGCCCGGACGCCAGGTGGGACGCGCAATTCAACGCGGCCTTCGCGGGACGCCGCGCAAGCCACTCGGGCTGGGCGGTGATCTTCGTGGTGATCTTCTCGCTGTTCTTCGGCGCGTTTGGGCTGATGACGGGCCTGGCGTTCTCGTTCCAGACTTACTTCGAATCGCAGGTCGAGGCGGCCAAGGCGATTTCTCAATAGCGGCGACGGCTAGAACAGATCGAGTTGCGGCTTCTCGCGCACCGCCTTGGCGCGCACGAACGCCGACATGTCCAGGATGCCGTGACGCCGCTCGTTCAACCCGAGCCGCTTCACGGCCTTGTGAAAGCGCTGCTTGAGCAGATCGGCCCAGAGCCCGGTGCCCTTCATGCGCTGCGAGAACGCCGAGTCGTAGTCCTTGCCGCCACGCATGTCGCGCACGCGGCTCATCACGCGCGCCGCGCGTTGCGGGAAATGCGCCTCTAGCCAGCCCTCGAAGAGCGGCGCGACTTCCCACGGCAGGCGCAACACGATATAGCTCGCGCTCGTCGCGCCCGCCTCGGCGCAGGCTTCGAGCACGCGCTCCATGTCCGGTTCGGTGACGAAGGGAATCACGGGCGCGATGCTCACGCCCACCGGAATGCCCGCCTGCGCGAGGGTGCGGATCGTGCGCAGCCGGCGCGCCGGCGTGGCCGCGCGCGGCTCGAGCGTACGCGCGAGATCGGCGTCAAGCGTGGTGATGGTGATCGCGGCCATGAACTGCTGGCGTTGCGCCATGGGCACGAGCAGGTCGAGATCGCGCTCGATCAGCGAAGACTTCGTGATGGCCGCGAACGGATGCTGGCGCTCGCCCAGCACCTCGATCACACGGCGCGTAATGCGCAAATCGCGCTCGACCGGCTGCCAGGCATCGGTATTCACGCCTAGCGCGATGGGCTCCGGCTCGTAAGCGGGCTTGGCGATTTCGCGCGCGAGCAGTTCGGGCGCGTTGATCTTCGCGTAAATGCGGCTCTCGAAATCGAGCCCGGGCGAAAGCCCCAGGTAGCTGTGCGTGGGCCGCGCGAAACAGTAAATGCAGCCGTGCTCGCAGCCGCGATACGGATTGAGCGAGACGCTGAACGGAATGTCGGGCGACTGGTTGCGCGTGAGAATGCTCTTCGCGCGCTCCTCGAAGACCTGGGTGCGCAACGAGGGCGCTTCCCCGGCGGCAAGCTCATCGCCTTCGCGAGCGCTCCCGGCCCCGCCAGGCTGCGCGCGCTGCCAGCCGTCGTCGAACGCTTCGCGCTGATCGACTTCATAGCGCCCCTGCAGGTTCGTGACGGCCCCGCGCCCCTTGCGCGGCGCAGGCGGGGCGACGGGGTACCAGGTGTCGGGGGAAGAGTCGGGGTCCAGTTCTTTCACGGCGCAAAGCGAAAAGCGTCTCGATACTGTACAAATATACAGTATCGAGACGCTTTGTCGAGCGAGAAAAACAGGGCGCTTTCTACCGCACCGCTACTCGCCCACCGCGATCGTCAGCGTCTCCTTGATCTCCTCCATCACCACATAGCTCTTCGACTGCACGGCGCCCGGCAGTTGCAGCAGGATGTCGCCGAGTAGCTTGCGGTAATCGGACATTTCGCCGATGCGCGCCTTGATCAGATAGTCGAAGTCGCCCGAGACCAGATGGCATTCGAGCACTTCGGGGATCTTCTTCACCTCGCGGCGGAACTGGTCGAACATGTTGCCGCTTTTGTGGTCGAGCGTGATCTCCACGAACACCAGCAGCGCCGCGCCCAGCACGTTCGGATTCACGCGCGCGTAGTAGCCCGTGATGACGCCATCGCGCTCCATGCGCTTGACCCGCTCGATGCAAGGCGTAACCGAGAGCCCGACCTGCTCCGCGAGGTCCTTCATGGCCATCCGGCCATCCTCCTGAAGCAGCTTCAGGATGCGGTGATCGAGCCGGTCCAGCGCGCGGACCGGCTGACGCTGCGTTCTCATGCTTTTTTCCTGAAAATCTGAAAAATACGATAACAAAATCTAGACACAGAACAATAGCATAGTCGATATCACTGGCTACATCCGATTTTTCATGCCATTGCGCTACACAAGCCCGAAACAGGGCGGCGCAATCCCTGGCGAGACGGCGTAGCCCTGACAAATCTATATGGAGCAGGCTATGCGAGTCGTCGTGTTGGGCAGTGGTGTGGTCGGGGTCGCCAGCGCCTGGTATCTTGCCCGCGCGGGCCATGAGGTCACGGTGATCGACCGCGAGGCCGGTCCCGCGCTCGAAACCAGTTTTGCGAACGCCGGCCAGATCTCGCCGGGTTATGCCGCGCCGTGGGCCGCGCCCGGCGTGCCGCTCAAGGCCATCAAGTGGATGTTCGAGAAGCATGCGCCGCTCGCCATCCGCCTCGACGGCACGAAGTTCCAGCTGCAGTGGATGTGGCAGATGCTGCAGAACTGCACGGCCGAGCGCTACGCGCAGAACAAGGGCCGCATGGTGCGCCTCGCCGAATACAGCCGCGATTGCCTGCAGGCGCTGCGCGCCGACACCGGCATCCAGTACGAAGGCCGCACGGGCGGCACGCTCCAGGTGTTCCGCACGCAGCAGCAATTCGACGGCGCGGCGAAGGACATCGCCGTCCTGAAGGAAGCGAACGTCCCGTACGAACTGCTCACCGCCGCCGAACTCGGCCGCGCGGAGCCGGCGCTCGCCGCGGTCTCGCACAAGCTCACCGGCGGCCTGCGTCTGCCCGGCGACGAAACCGGCGACTGCCAGCTGTTCACCACGCGCCTCGCGAAAATGGCCGGGGAGCTGGGCGTCAAGTTCCGCTACAACACGCCGATCGACGGCCTCTCCGTGCAAGGCGAGCGCATCGCGGGCGTGCAGTGCGGCGGCGAACTCGTGCGCGCGGATTCGTACGTGGTCGCGCTCGGCTCGTTCTCCACGAAGATGCTTGCCGGCCTCGTGAAGATCCCGGTCTACCCGCTCAAGGGCTACTCGATCACGGCGCCGATCGTCGACGCGGGCGCCGCGCCGGTCTCCACCGTGCTCGACGAAACCTACAAGATCGCAATCACGCGTTTCGACGACCGCATCCGCGTGGGCGGCATGGCCGAGATCGTGGGCTTCGACAAGACGCTCAAGCAAGCGCGCCGCGAGACGCTCGAAATGTGCGTGAACGATTTGTTCCCGGGCGGCGGCGATACCTCCCAGGCCACCTTCTGGACCGGCCTGCGCCCGATGACGCCGGACGGCACACCCGTGGTGGGCCGCACGCCGTTCTCGAACCTGTTCCTCAACACGGGCCACGGCACGCTCGGCTGGACCATGTCGTGCGGCTCGGGCCAGTTGCTCGCCGACCTCCTCTCGGGCAAGCAGCCCGCGATCAAGGCCAACGATCTCTCCGTCTATCGCTATCTCGGCGAAACGCGCGGCGAGCATCGACCGGCCTACGCGTAAGACGGACCCCGTACCGATGTGAAAACGGCGCCCTGCGGGGCGCCGTTTGTCGTTTCGGCCGCCTTGACGGTGCCTTGGCGTTTCAGAACTGATCCTCCGATAACGCCAACATGCCCTCGGCCCCATTCGCGCTGACGATCGCCGCTTCGAGCGCCACCGCCTGCGGCAACACGTGCTCTGCGTAGCACTGCGCCGTCGCGATCTTGGCGCCGTGGAACTTCGGATCGTCCTGCATCAGGCGCTGCGAGACGAGCATGGCGCGCGCCATCTGCCAGCCGCCCAGCACAATGCCCGCGAGCCGCAGATACGGCACGCTGCCCGCGAAAACCGCGTTCGGGTCGCGCTTCGCGTTGGCCAGCACGAAACCCACCACCGAGGCCAAGGCCTGCTGGCCGAGCGCCAGATGTTTCGCCATGGACTTGAATGCGGCGCCTTCGTGGCCGCCGAGTTGTGCGAGCGTCTGCCCGATCTCGTCGACGAACGCCTGCGCCACCGCGCCGCCGTCGCGCAGCGTCTTGCGGCCGACGAGGTCGTTCGCCTGAATGGCCGTGGTGCCCTCGTAGATCGCCAGAATGCGCGCGTCGCGATAGAACTGCGCCGCGCCCGTTTCCTCGATGAAGCCCATGCCGCCGTGCACCTGCACGCCGAGACTCGCCACGTCGATGGCGAGTTCCGTGCTCCAGCCCTTCACGATCGGCACGAGATATTCGTAGCGCGCCTGATGCCGGGCACGCACCGCTTCGTCCGGATGCCGGTGCGCGCGGTCGCACTCCCCCGCCGCCACGTATGCGAGCGCACGCGCGGCCTCGGTGAGCGCGCGCATGGTCGAAAGCATGCGGAGCACGTCGGGGTGGTGAATGATGGTCACGGCTGCTTTGGCCGAACCGTCCACGGGGCGGCTCTGCACGCGCTCCTTCGCATACGCCGCCGCCTTCTGGTACGCGCGCTCCGAGATCGCCACGCCCTGCATGCCCACGGCGAAGCGCGCCGCGTTCATCATGATGAACATGTATTCGAGACCGCGATTCTCCTCGCCGATCAACTGACCGAGCGCGCCGCCGCGATCGCCGTATTGCAGCACGGCCGTCGGGCTCGCCTTGATGCCCAGCTTGTGCTCGATGGAGACGCAGTGCACGTCGTTGCGCGCGCCGAGCGTGCCGTCGTCGTTGACGAGAAACTTCGGCACGATGAAGAGCGAAATGCCCTTCACGCCTTCGGGCGCATCCGGCGTGCGCGCGAGCACCAGATGGACGATGTTCTCCGCCATATCGTGCTCGCCCCAGGTGATGAAGATCTTGGTGCCGAACAGCTTGTAGCTGCCATCGGCCTGCGGCTCGGCGCGCGTGCGTACGGCTGCGAGATCGGAGCCCGCCTGCGGCTCGGTGAGGTTCATCGTGCCGGTCCACTCGCCCGAGATGAGCTTCGGCACGAAACGCTGCTTCTGCGCTTCGCTGCCCGCCGTGAGAAGCGCCTCGATCGCGCCATCGCTCAACAGCGGACACAGCGCGAACGACAGGTTCGCCGCGTTGAGCATCTCCACGCACGGCGTGCCGACGAGCTTGGGCAAACCCTGTCCTTCGTATTCCTGAGGATGTTGCACGCCCTGCCAGCCGCCCGCGACGTATTGACGAAAAGCATCGGCGAAACCGGGCGTGGTGTGCACCTCGCCGTTGTCCCAGCGGCTGGGGTTGCGATCGCCTTCGACGTTCAGCGGCGCAAGCACCTCTTCGCACAGCTTCGCCGCCTCCTGGAGCACCGCCTGCACGGTCTCGGGCGTGACATCCTCGCCGCCGGGCAGCGCGGCAATCTCTTCGAGGCCCGCCAGCTCCTTCATCACGAACAGCATGTCGCTTACCGGTGCGTTGTACATGGCAGTTGTCTCCAGTCGAGGCTTGCGATGATGAAAAAAGGGGCGCTCGAAGCGCCCCTTTGTGTGTCGCCGGACCTCGCACTACGTCCGGCTTCGCCTATGTTGCGGCGCTTAGCCGAGCGCTTTGACGAGCTCCGGCACGACCGTGAACAGATCGCCGACGAGGCCGTAATCGGCCACGCTGAAAATCGGCGCTTCTTCGTCCTTGTTGATCGCCACGATCACCTTCGAATCCTTCATGCCCGCGAGATGCTGGATCGCGCCCGAGATGCCCACCGCGATGTAAAGCTGCGGCGCGACGATCTTGCCGGTTTGACCGACCTGATAGTCGTTCGGTACGTAACCTGCGTCGACCGCTGCGCGCGAGGCGCCCAGCGCGGCGTTGAGCTTGTCGGCGAGCGGCTCCAGCACCTTCGTGTAGTTCTCGCCGCTGCCCAGACCCCGGCCACCCGAAACGATGATCTTCGCGCTCGTGAGT
>Ga0164242_10005664_pt1 | contig 13875 bp, 19 predicted proteins | sample OricomgcompostMG_FD_108783 | JGI IMG/M metagenome (GOLD analysis project Ga0164242, IMG submission 108783) | Miracle-Growth compost microbial communities from Emeryville, California, USA - Original compost - Miracle growth compost (MG) ...
AACCCAGACATTCATTTGACGCTCTACTAGAACCGTCTTTGCCGAATTCTCGCCCAGGTCGGAAACATCAACGCAACAAACTTCAGCGCCGTACTCGGGAGTGTGCCTATACCTATCGCCATTCTCACATACCGCAGCTTCACTGGCAACTGAAGAAAAGGCTATTTTCCCCACCTCACTCTTCCTTCTACAGTACCGGACGAATCCGGCGCTCTCCTGACGTCGCCATGTCACTCACCATGGCGGACGTGCCGATGATCGTTGTCTCTGATAACTCCTCGTCTGAACGCCGCATCACCCCGGCATGGACAATCAGCCAGCTCAAGACCAAACTCGAGCCAGTCACGGGAGTGCCTCCTTCGTCGCAGCGCATTTCCTTGAAGACCTCGACAAGTGAGAGGATCGCGATAGAGGCCCCGGACGAGGAGGCAACCCAGCTCAGTGGGTTTCCGCTTGCTCCTTATGCCGAACTACACGTAAGTTAGAGCGCTCGACATCATCTTTTTATTAATATTGCTTTTCTCCCAGTTTTGCATTTCTGGGTAGTTCTCGGGTCGCGCACTATTTACCCTTTTCCCGTTTGGCTCTGTGGTGTTATTGATAGGCAGCCGGGGTACTGTTAGGCTTCGCGCAACACCAGCGATGCCCACCTTGTAGCCCAAGTATGGGCATTTCATCCGGCGCCTGGGGGCATCGGGATAACTGGGTCTTTGTCTCCAGCCCCGGGCGAGCAGCCGAGTGCCTGCCAGATATTGGTTAATCAATTATTTGTCTATTGTGCATCCTTGGGCGTTGGAACGGCTATCATGGCCCCCTTGCTCAAGCTTTCACTTTACTCCTATGACCTACCTCAAGGCATCGGTGGCAAATGGGCCTCAAGAGCTGTGACCAGGTTCTTTCTTTCTTTGTTAAACTAACCGGGCCTTCACAGGTCACGGATACCCGGCCACCTGGCTCGCGGCCCAACTACACCGACACAAGCGGTGTTGAGAAGTACGTGATGCCCGAGGACGAGTACTCCAAGAAGACAGACTCGGTCCTCGCGTGGAAGAAGGCGCAGAAGCTGGGCCGCTTCGACCCCAACGCCCCCAGCCTCGAGCAAGCCAAGATAGACGCCTTCGCGAAGGAGGTGGAGGCGCGCGGCATCGCCGTCGGCAAGCGGTGCAGGGTCGGGGGCGACGACACGAGGAGAGGAGTGGTCAAATATGTCGGCGAGGTCAAGGAGATCCCCGGCGGGCTCGGCGCCTGGGTCGGCGTCGAGCTCGACGAGCCGGTCGGCAAGAACGATGGGAGCATCGCGGGGACCAGGTACTGGGGCGAGCCGTCGGAGCTCAAGCGCGGTGTCATTGTTAGACCTGAGCGGGTTGAGGTTGGCGACTGGCCTGTCGTGGATGATCTTGAGGACATGGAGGAGATCTGAGCCTAGGTTTCTACTTCACTTGAGCGAACCTCGTGGCTATCTTTCGGCATCGAGCGCTCCTTGTGTACACAGCATGCGTACCATATGTTCTCCTTGCCTTTTGTGTACCTTTTGTCCCTTGTGCTTACGTTGAGCAGGCCGGTGTGATGGATATACAGAGAGGTCGACGGCAGTGTCAACCCTCATCAGTCAGGGTGGAACGATTCTTCGAGTCGCCTCCTTGGCCCCTATCATGTGGACTAGCAACAGAGCAAACCGAGCCGTGCTAGTAGAGTGACGACCCCTTGGGTGGAAGCTCCCAGGCCGGTCAACTCAGCTTCCAGCGCTTATTGGGCTTGTCCTTGTCACTTCCGTTCGCATTATCAGAACGAAATCCTACGATTGGAGGAGCAGCGATAAGGTTAGAAACCGTATCCCGGTCGATGATTTCGCAAGCAGAAACGCCCGGCATCGTCGCTCCTACATACCGGCGCATCAAAAGCAGAGCGTCCAGATCGTTCTTTCTGAGAGGATGCACTGCACACATGTTTTGTTCCGACAAGGCCCTGCCCAACCGATCACGCCGGTGCCGTAGACGGGCGATCTTGACAAACCTCCGCTCCAATGCCGAACATCTGGGCATTGGCTCCGTTGGTCGGGTATGCAGCTAGTGACCCGCCCCAAACCCTGGCCGGCAATTGGTTTGGGTTGTTTCTGGAAACAAGGTTTAAGGCATGTTGTGGTAGGGTCTCGGAAATTTATTATCTCATCTGTCGATCCCCAGGGCATGGAACCGGGTCCCTTGCATTCAGCCGGTCAGGCAAGGGTCGTCACGGCCTGTAACGTTTGCTGTGTGAAGCTCAGACACAACGAGAAGACGAGCTTGGTCGCTCGAGGGGACCATGGCAACAGCGCCATGCGATCAGCTACGCGAGCCTCGCTTCCACTGCACGGAGCTTCTCTACCGGTACTCGCATGGCCCTGGATTGCGATCCCCGATCTATGTTCCGAGAAGCTTAATTGTTTGAATTCTCCGAAGGAATGATCGCAACCAACCCTGTCAGCGAGAATCCGGCGTTGAGAAGGCTCGCCGTATGCGCTAGATCTAAAGCCCATCGAAGTGCGATACCTGGAGCCACGGAAGGATACTCCCCCCGACTGCGTCTACATGCGCCATGCCTGCGAGAACTTACCGCAGAGCAGTCCCCGGATATTGATTCGTTTCCCGACCGCACGTAGGCACGGGGGATCCCTCTCCAGTTTCTCGTCTGCTCTGTGCCTCACAAGATCTCCCCGAAGTGCAAGGACCACCTTTGATCCACGGGGGTCCTCAATGTGAGTTTAAGGTATGAGACAGGAGTAAAGATGATCATGATTACTCAACAGGAAGTGATTGGCAACAGGGAAGAAAACTCGGAAATGCTACTTTTTCGTAGACGCCTTGGTCAGTGTGGTGCAGGGAACAAAGTTTCAGCGCTCTGCTGCATTGTTGAACAGAACAACTTGGCGCTTCTCGTTTCCGTGTCTTGGTAGGTTTATCTAACTTTTTGGCGCAAGCTCCGACACCTCATCATGCACAATGTCCTGGGGCGTCGATGATGTCGGTGCTGTTGTTTTGTACACGACAGTCGGGCACTCAGCGATGTCCATTGTAGACAAAACAAGCCTGAGCTGACGGAGGAAGGCCAAATAGGAGGCTCATCGCCTCTGTTCCTCTGCCTAGGTAAGTTCGAGGTCGTGAGCCTAGCTCGCATGATGCTTGACGTATCGATTCCTCAACGAAGTCGAGAAGGCGTCTCGGAAGGGGGATGGGGACGCTCGATCTTGATCTGGTTAAACCAATCAGAGCGACGTGGAACACGAGTAACGAAGGTGCACGATCGATTTCGAAGGGATGGCCATAGCATATTCTCTATTGGGGCTCGCTGTGTGACAGAAGGCCGTCAACGTAACCGAAGTTGTTATGCAGGTACCCGGAGGCTCTCGGTCGTCATGGTGGGTCGAGTATCTCAGGTCTGGGTCCAGTGTCTTGGAATCTGGGCCAACAGGCCGCCCTGAATGTTAAGCCGGGGGGTCCAACTTGCATCGTACATTGCTGTGGGGAATTGTACCTCCCTAAGGGCCGCCCACCCGCATGGAGGGCGACCCGACAATGGGTCTGGCGGGAAGCCAAGGAACCGACGGCGAGTGCATGAAGGCGCTTTAGCAGGCTGCGCCAGTTCGCGTGTGCAGGGAGGCTCCTGATGGGCCGCCTTAAACCACAACATCGAGCACTAAAACAGGTTTGGCGTCTCAGGAAGCAAGCCCAAACGCCTCTTCCACAGGTCACGGCCTGTCTCGGGTCTCGGGAATGCCCATCACCCAGGATGCCAGATCCCTGCCTGCCTGCTTCTTATCGTGCTTCTGGTGCGCAGTGTCAGATAAACCGATAAACCCTGGTCGCCTGCTCTCGTGCTTGTCGTCGCACAACAGCTGCTCTGCGTCGTTGTGTGGTACCTGCCAATCCGCTGGTCACGCCTGCAATTGGCTCCGTACCGCACTAACTAGCGTCGGCCTCGCCTCGTCCCCCCCCCATCGCCTATCTCCCCCCCTCCCCCGCACTTTCCGGCCATTCCGCCTCTCCCAAGCGAGAAAAAAAACCTCCGCGGACCTTGTTCGCTTTTGCCCACGGACGACCTGCCACGCCATACGTTGTATGCTTTTGCCCAGGAACCAAGAGTCTTGTCGTGGCCCTTCGTGACCAGCGCACAGCCAATCTGGGTTCTGCTATTACTCCACCGTCAAGGCTTTGCATACTTACCTCGACGGCGATCAAGAAACCAAGCAACCAACCAAGCCAGTGATTCCGACCTTGTCTGGGCTACCATGTCGTGCCATCCGAATTGAGGGGATGCGCTGCGACACCCGTCTTTTCCGTTCTGTCCAAACATCCAGTCCAGCAGTGAACCTGTCCAACCACGCCGTTTGCTCCACTCCATTCTTCTACCCTTCTTTACCTACCCTTTACCTACCTCGTTACCCCCCTCCTCCCTCTCCCTTCCTTCTCTGATTGCCACTGCTCTCCACATCTCTCCAAACATCTAATATCGAAACCCCTCCAGCCATGGCGACGTCGACCGTCGCCGGTGCAGCCAGGATGGCTCGGCTCTTGCTGGTCCACGCCAGCCTCCTGTCCATGGCCTTCGCCGGAGATGCCACCGTTTTCGAAGTCGACACCGCGTCGGACCAGCTGCTGGCCTCCGCCATGACCCTCCAGCTCACCTCGTCCAGCGGCGTTATTGTTCCTTTCGCGTACACAGTAGTGCCCTTGACGGCAAGTCTGGGCCTGAACCAGTCCGAGGTTGCGAGACAGGTAAGCGGCAGTGTTCTCCGTAACTGGGGTAATACCGCTTGATATTGCAGTCACGCTGATTTCTACTTTCAATAACCCAGTCGATATGGTTACAAGGAAATATAAAACTGGCGACGACGGCCAATTACAACACCATCACCAGTTCCGACGATATCGCCTACCTCTCCTGCGACGTCGTGAACGCCTCGTATATCAGCCCGAGCGCCATGGTCAACGAGCTGATGAGTAATAAGCCCAAGGCCATTCTCCTTTACAGCATGAAGGGGAGCTGTTGCGGCCTAGAGGGCACCGACCTCCCGTTCCAGACCATCTTCACCATGACCGACGTTTCTGAGGCGTCCGAAACTCTGAACATAACCAATTCTGCCGACGGGATTGTGCAGGCAATTATTTCGGGCAACACGACCGATCCCCAGACCGATGACCAGGACCAGGCGGGCGGGAGCAACTCGGCCGTGGCGATGAGCATTTTATATAGTATCACGGGGCTTATCACGCTCCTATTCCTCATTATCATTGGGACAGGCGCCATCCGCGCGCACCGCTATCCCGAGCGCTACGGTCCGCGCTCCAGCTACGGCGGCCGCCCACGACAGAGTCGCGCAAAGGGCATCGCCCGCGCCGTCCTCGAGACCCTACCCATCGTCAAGTTTGGCAGCCCCGCGCCGCCGAAGCCGGACCCGGCGCGCGAGCTCGAGAGCCAGCACTCCAGGCCGTCGCACGACCCGAACATGGGGACAAGGCTGTCGGCTATTCCGGAGGAGCCGCAGCCGCCGCCGCAGAGGAGACCGAGCCAGAGCCCCCCGACGCCGCGCATGGAGTCGACTGCGGAAGAACAGTCGACCCCGAGGCAAGGGGCTGTCGGCAGCGGTAACACAAAGCAGGAAGGGGATGAGCATCTCGGATGTTCTATCTGCACCGACGATTTTACGGTCGGCGAGGACGTTCGGGTACTCCCGTGCGACCACAAGTTCCACCCGGCTTGCATCGATCCATGGCTTATCAACGTGTCCGGCACCTGTCCATTGTGGTAAGTTTCTTTTTTTTTTCCTGGTTTGCTTGACTGGGTAGTGCACATATCGCTAACGTATTTGGTTTCTAGTCGACTTGATTTAAGGCCGGACGCTGGAGACGCACAGGATGCCGCAACCCTGGATGACTTGATGCAGCTACCACCACCGCTGGATGCCGAGGGAAGTGGGATGGAACCTTCCGCTTCTCAACGCCGACGATCCTCTCGTTTGCTAGACCTTCACCGGCTCCGACACGCCTCGGTCGAGGAACGTATCGAGATCCTCAGGCGCCATCGGTCGCAGCAAGTGGAGTCCGCGACAACGGCAACACAGGCGACAGTCGAGGACGGCAGACAGTCCCCCGAGCGGGGTAGCAAAGCCAAACTCGCGGACCGACTTCGAAACAAGTTCCGGATTCATACGAGAACACAACCCCCGAGTCAAGACAGGCCCGGGCCCTCATCCTAGACGGAACTTTCTGGCGGGTTGGAAAGAGTTAATTACCTACCTACCTATGTCATGATACCAACATAATGCTTTTGATTCAGGGCCCGATCTACGGACCCGAATGCCCTTTTCTCTCTTTTTTATGTCCTCACACGACTGGACACCGGGGTATAGGCATATAGGCTGGTCCCAACGAGGGAACGGTTAGACCGGCGTTTAGAGGGACACGGCTTTTTTTTATGGCCCGAACAAGCATTGCATGGAGTTCATCGGTTATTGCTTTTAAGGGAGGACATATTGGTGGGGGGGGGCGGGGGGGGGGCAAACAAAGGGGGATTGGCAAATTGGCTCCGCGAGGGAGGCGCTCGCCCTCAAGGTGGAAGGAAACAGGCTCAACAGGGTGTGACCCGGTTGTCCCTGTGGTGTAATCGGCTGCTCTTTTTTTTATACTTTACTTCAGGGGGCACCCAGAGAAATGCCGTTGCCGCATTGCCACCCACCCGCCGCTACGACTGGGATTTCTACCCAAGATGGAATGGGGTTCCAACGCCCCCGAACCGGAAGGGAGCAGCAGCCAGGAGGAAAGGAGACCCTATGGTTCGGCTCAAATAGATGAGATAGTGCGAGTCAGATAATGCAAAAAACCAGTTCGTCAGCGATTGAAGGGTTTCGATGTGCGTATGTACCTAAATGTGGGTAAGGGATCTGACTGCAGAAGGCGGTGTTGTGTCTCGGTGTGTAAGGCTGTACCTCTCCTACCTGCGAGACTCTATGTGCGTCCCTCTGTACGTCCAACTGTACGCCCATCTGCACGCCAATCTGTACGTCTCTCTCTACGTCTATCTGCACGTCTACTTGTGCGTCTACCTGTACGTCTATACCTGCGGGCCCACCTGCATCCGTGTTAATAGCGATGGAGACTGGTCACAGGAGATGCAACCGAGGCGATGACGCGGTCCTCCTTCGAAGTTTCGTCCAAACGTCAAGAATACTCGAAAGTCCGGAACGCATATTCAAAGCAGTGTACGAATTAAGTGTGTAATAATTGCCCCCTTCGACTGTTGGCGTGTGGGCATGCTCGCTTGCGTCGATCAAACGCCACGAGATCCTTGTACCGGCAGCGCGGCACGGCAGTGTCCCCCAAATTCCCGGAATGCAAATGTGGAGGTCGGGTCCGGGGTCCGGGGTTATCCCGGTCTTCTACACTAGTGGAAGTTACCAAGGGTCAATAGGCGAATACTGTAGTAATTATTAGTTCATCCCACCACTGATGCAGCGTGCTGAAGATGCGGGATTGACACTTTAGAGCCATGTTCAAAGACTGGAGTTGGAAGTGTATGCAGTAGTTTGGACGAGAGTGATGGATAGCGGGACCATAAATACCACCGTCGCATTGGTTTTTTTTCTAATAGAACAACTTTGAACAAGGTGAAAGTGTCGCGGAAAGATGAGGATGGGCTTCCTGGACTTGCCGCACGATACCGGCTCGAGACATTCGCAATCAAGTAGCACAGCAGGTCCGCGAACCCGCCAGCGACCAGTCCAGACGCACAAGCTACTAGTACTCGGTAGGTTGCGAAGTGCTGCTGTACGCGTACACGTGAGGCAGCACTTAGTATGTGTCTCGGGTAATCTATTGGTGGGTTTCTGTGGTTCCCGGGGCAGGCACACCCCGGATTCAGGCGGTTTCTTGAGGGTCTCTGTGAGGCTGAATCGACCGCGGGTTGGCGGGTTGGTGGTGCACGTGAAGCCCCGCGAAATGCAGAGGCAAGTTCCGCTCAGCGAAGCCTAGCGCGTCCATGCCTGGCGTATGATCCAGTTCGGGCAATTCCTCAACTCCAAACCTCACAACCCCCCTTCCCCTTCCCACGTGCTCCTCCTCACTTTTACCACGACGAGTCTTACCGCCAGCTTATGACCGCTGGAATAGACTCGAATATACACAAAATCCCGGCCGATGCGATCCGATGCCCTCTCTGGTCTCCGAGTTCCTCATCAACCCCGTCCTGCGCCAGGCCCGTCGGTTCTCGTCGGGTTTCGCCACCGAACCTGATGTAGATTCGAATGGTAGACCCGTCATAGCGCGACCCAGCGACGGTTCGAGGCCGCCCTCCTCGAGCCTTACCCTGCCTAGTCCCTCGACGAGCCCCCGGTCAACAATCGGTTGGGATCTTGCCGAGGAAAGAAGGGCGATTTCAACACCCACTATACCGGAGCATGTCGATCCCCTCGCGGCCGGCGGCGTAATGTCACTGCTGTTAGCCACTCCTCCGAGCGATGTGGTGTCCGATACCGCTGCGTCGTCCCCGTCGTCCCCGGCGGTGGCATACGAGAGCCATGCCTCCTTACCGGAGGATGACGGCATGAGCGCCCTCAGGCAGCGTATACTCGCCATCCAGTCCCAGGCCATATCCCCTACCGAGAAAGCCCGCCTGATGCATCTCTTATTGATGGAGGGGTATACCCGCTCAATAATTGCTTCGCACTCCAAGCTTTCTCCTCGCCAAGAATCTCCTTTGAGTACGAGCCTCTCGGAACAATACCTGGCAACAAGGCCCATGCAGACCCTCAACAAGTTCCTGAACCATCTTGGAGAGGGGTTCTCGCCGCTGAAGCTGGAGCTGACCGAAGAGGACCTCCGGCCGACGTACGCCCCGCGCATACCCCTCGAAGAGGGGCAGGAGCTTGATGCCAGTCTAGAAGAGCCTGACGATGCCGAGGGGAGGCCGCTCGGCTGCAAGCACTATCGTCGTAATGTCAAGCTGCAGTGCGCGACTTGCGAGCGATGGTACACCTGCCGTTTCTGCCACGACCTAGCGGAGGAACACATCCTGCCGCGCAAAGAGACGAAGAATATGTTGTGTATGCTGTGCGGTTGTGCGCAGAGGGCCTCTGATACCTGCCAAAGGTGCGGCGAGCATGCCGCCCGCTATTACTGTGGTGTGTGCAAGCTGTGGAATGATGATGCCAACAAGTCCATTTACCACTGCAACGATTGCGGCATCTGCCGTGTTGGCCAGGGCCTTGGTAAAGACTTCTTCCACTGCAACGTAAGAATTCATGGATTGCAAGATATTCCTTCCCACTAAGGTTGCTAATTTTGTTGGTTCTAGAAATGCATGGCGTGCATATCCATCGCCGTCTCGACAACCCACAGATGTATCGAGCGATCGACGGATTGCGACTGCCCCATCTGTGGCGACTACATGTTCTCCTCACCTAGACAGGTGGTATTCATGCTCTGCGGCCATAGCATCCACAGGAAGTGCTACGAGGAGCACATGAAGTCGTCGTACAAGTGCCCCATCTGTAACAAGAGCGTCGTGAACATGGAAACCCAGTTTCGTAACTACGACATCGCCATCGCGACACAGCCGATGCCGGCAGAGTATCAGGACGCCCGAGCCAAGATATTCTGCAACGACTGCAGTGCCAAGAGCCAGACAGCTTATCACTGGCTTGGCCTGAAATGCGGTGTTTGTCGTTCATACAACACGGTGCAGTTGCAGCTCCTGCACATGCCAAACGCCGCAGACGAAGCGAGGAGCGACGACGCGACGAGCGGCCAGGACGAACCGCCTCTGGAACCGGGGCCGTCCGGACTCGAAGCTTTCGCGTCGCCCGAGGCACTCGCCGCAAGAGGCGTGCCGTGGCCGCGACCCGTGCCGGGACACCGCCCAGGGACCTCGATCGGCCCGCTCGAGGACATGCCCGAGTTCTCGCCGTTCCTCGTGCCCGAGCGCCTCGCTCGGTCGGTGTCTCCCATACCGGGCCCCGGACTACTTGCTGGAAATGCACTGCGGCACGGCCTGGCGGCGGGGGAGTCCGACGAGTCCGACGAGGAGGGGGAGGATGCGGTGGATTTCTGGGGCGGTGAGGATCACCGGAATGTCACTTCGGCGGAGAGCGCTGACGGTGGTGAGGGCCGAGAGGATGGCTCGGAGGAGGAGAGCGACTCTGGTGATGATTGTGATTCGAATGCTGACGACGATGACGATGATGATGACGAAGAAGAGGAGATCTCGCTGCTAGGCCACAGGTGAGTGGTCTCGCTTTTGGGCGACAGGTGAATGGGAGTCGCTTGGTCACGGATCTGCGATGAGAGGCTCTTCAGTTTGGCTTCGGCGTTGGACTGCATACAGGAAGGAAGGAGGGAGGAAAGCTATAGTCCATTTGCTTTTGCTGGCACGTTATCGATCGTGCGTCTATCATCGGCGCATTCATCATAGGATTGGCTTGACCATTTGGCTTATTGGGTTGGGGCCGGCGCGTTCATTGGCTTTTTGGGCATTTGCTCACTGGATAGGCAAGGTATCCAGTACGACGGATGGTACATGACTTGGAAGCATCAACTCATCATACACATACTAGAGAGGTATCGTTACTACTCGCAACGGCAGACAGATATACAGATGCCCATAGGCGTAAAACATGCTCCTTCTCGGTTGGTCCTTCTCTCGAGCCCATTCATGACCCTAGAAGTCCCGGCCTCCGTAATCATGATATCGTTCCCCGAACCCCGAGTGAACCATGGCTAGCAACAAAGATCCGTCCCTCGTAATCTAGGACCACCCCTATCCCTACCGTCATCTCCGGCGAGGCGCTGCCTCTATCTGTGCCTCTTGCGCTTCGTTGCGCAACTCCTTCACGACGCTCTGCGGTTCATGGATGAGCATTTCGGAAGCCTGTCAAGACGGGGCATGCCGAGGTTTGCGTAGATGAACGAATGAACTTACCGCGAGTGCTTCTGGGTTGACGCCGTTCTCGATCATGGAAATGCAGATTGACAATGTCCTACGGTCCAAATGACAGTTCTGTGGGGGGGGCGACCAGGCGCGGTCAGTAAAACGCGATCCGCGCATAGTTTTGCATGTTGGGCCGCCGCCGGTAAAACCTACCAGGATTGTGGAGATCTCGTGGAGAATATCGACGGCCTGCTGGGCAGCAGCCTGCTTCTCGCTCCTTTCATCGGGTGCCATTTTGGCTGTCTCAGGCTCTGATGGTTGGCAGCTTTTGGTGGTGTAACGGCGCGGAATTGTTCGAGGTCAAGAAACGCCCACACCGTGTGTACCCCACGTCGCCGCACTTGAGGTACGGATATATAGAGCTGTCTCGCTTGTATGCAAACCAGGAAGCAAATCACCACGAAAATCTAATAAACATGGATCAACGATAATAGTAACTTGTGTAGTGTTAGGAGTTACCCAATTTGAACAGTCGTGCCATTTCATTATGTGGTATATATGCTATCCCCGTATGCTATCCCAGCCGTAACATTAGGCCGAACCACAGCAATCAATGTTTACTTCTACCTTGGAACCAAAAAGAGGGCCAATAACCAAGGCCTTGAATCGCTCTCTCAAGCCTTCATAGCCTCGACAAACAACTCCCGCATCCCCTTCAATAACACGGCCAACTCCCTTGTCTCGTTCACCCGCTCCAGCACGCGATCGACCTTCTGCCTCTCCAGCTTCGGCCTGCAGTGGCGCACGTCGTAGTCCCTCGCCGCGGTGCTGAGCTCGAACCACGCCTCGCGCTCCCAGTCGCGCTCGTCGACGTGCGTGTACACGAACTTGAGCCGGTCGTCGTGGCCCGCGCCGTCGATGCGCAGGCACAGGTTCGTGATCCAGAAGTCCAGCTCCGGCACGTTGAACCGCGCCTGCGCCTCGAGCCGCTGAGCGCGCGCCCGCTGCGCCGCGAGCCGCGCGTCGATGTCCGCTTGCGTGTCGGCGATTTGGCGCTTGAGCTCGTCGCGGAGCGCTAGTTGGGCGTCGCGTTGGGTTGTTAGGGAGGCTACGGCGGCTTGCATCTCGCGCGCTTCGGCTTCCTCTTTGGCGATTGTTTGTTGGTGAGAGTTGGTTTTGAGCTGGAGGATCTCGATGTCCTTCTTCTTCATGCGATGGTCCTCTGTATGCGGGAACCCCATGTTAGTTTCAACGCGACCCTTCGTATGCGATGCGCGAGGGGTAGAAGACCGCGCGCTTGACTATTCCGTACCTTGAAGTTCCGCCACGTTCATGTGGAACTGGTTCCTCTCCTCCAGTACGCGCTTCCGGCCCTGTTCAATGAATGCGTCAAACTTGGCGGTGAACTTGGCCATCCTGTCGCGCAGGTCGTCGAAACCAAAGTTGATGTTGGGTAGGTTGTCCGCAGGCGACGGCCCCAGGCCCGGGAGGCTCTGCCGGCTGGTTGAGAGCGATGGCTCGAACGCTGATGCCATGGTTTTGGTATGGGATTGATGCTGCAAAATGGCAAATCGTTCGTTTTGTGGTGTTGAGAGTTGAATGGCGGAAGTATCTGTTGGAGTCAATGCTAGGTGGAAGAATAGTGACTTAGAAATAAACACCCGCGAGCGACGTAATATGTTGACTTGGTTTCCATTTTCGGATGCGGTTGCCGTGGAAATGTCTTAGGTAAGCGACCCATTTGCGAGGCAAATCGTCCTCGAACTCCACACCAAGACCAGCCGATCGTCGACGAACCTTGATATTCGTGGATTCCTTATATGTCGTAAAGACCTCAGGCTATAACCATATTCTGTGGCCCAACATCCTTGTGGCTCTTCTGTTCCTTACCTCTATTCGCCTCCAAAATTTGTATTCCTCTCGAATTCTGTCGGCTTTAAACGCGTGTGGCCGCAGAATCGTCATCCTGGCTCATCGACATGTTGAGACTGAACATCCAGTATTCGCCTACGATTATCACCCTGCGCCCTAATGACTGACAGAAGGGGTAATGTCCGGCCTACGGGCCACCAGCTACCGAATGTGGCGGGAGACCACCGTTTAAATGATGTCAACTGCGGTCACCTCGGCCGACTCACCTATGTGCCGGTTGACACCGACGACGAACAGGCTGGCCGGCTGCATACAACCCGGAATATCGAATTGAGTACGTTGTGATGCTTGGACCCACGTCAAAACTACATAAGCCACTAACTAGTAATAGCTCCGCATTTCAAGCAGATAGTTCCTTTTAAGGAACTGTGCCGCCCATCGAGGAGTGTCTTGCCTGAAGTTAAATCCAGACCATGGCGTGCAGTGAGGTCGCACAGAAACTGGCTGCTCAAATCTCATCCCCAAGCATTACTCGGAGGCCCCGACCTTGGCGCCCTTCTATCACAAGAGATCCGCGGCCTCAAAGACGCTGATGCAGCTCCTCCGGTTTCATCTCTCCTCGCACTTGGGGAGATAACGGATTTGCGGGAGGCTATCCAAGTCACCAGCCAACCAGCTATAGCTTTTGCTTCAGGAGAAGGGGGTCACATCCTGCAGATATTAACGCTTACGCCGGACGAACGTGGTTGGGACGACGAAGGCCTGGCACTCCGTTTTGGCACTACCCAGTCTAGTGGACGTGGGCAGTGGATCGAAGATGGCAATCCTATTACCATGATTAAGTTCGCGGTCGACCCCCAAAAATACGATCCCATCCGCTGGATTATTGTACAAAAGGCAACCTCGACCATCATCCTGGAACCTGAGATTAGGAAGACGCCACTCAAAGGGAATCGCCTCAGGGGAGTTGATTCACGCGCAACATTGCAAATCTCCGCGAATCCGCTCTTCGCCATCAGTGCCGACAAGACCGGTGGCGGTTCCCAGTCGGATGTCTCTTTCAACCCCGCCTCAAGCGGTGCGCCTCCTCAGCTTGCCATCATCAAT
>Ga0164242_10005665_pt1 | contig 13875 bp, 13 predicted proteins | sample OricomgcompostMG_FD_108783 | JGI IMG/M metagenome (GOLD analysis project Ga0164242, IMG submission 108783) | Miracle-Growth compost microbial communities from Emeryville, California, USA - Original compost - Miracle growth compost (MG) ...
CCTCACCCCGCTTTGAGACGACCCGGTGCGTAGGATCATCGGCAGCAGTCTCGATGAGACCGAGTCGCGCGAATGGTGCGATCGTTCTGTCGCCATACAGTTTCTCGTAGGTCCGCTCCGGTAGGTCAAGCATCCATCCCGACATTCCGCGTTCGGTGATAGCAGGGAGAAGGCATCCACCTGTGGCGGGCTTGTTGTCACGCGACAGAGTGAACAGGCAAATGGTCCAGAACGCGTCTCTCGGTCGTGGTGGTATCAACGCACATTCCATCGGTCTGTTATCCAGTGGCGCGGCTACGTGGGCTGGTCCATGTTCACCGAACACGGACTCCTTCCCGGTATCCGTGTCCCAATAATGTACCGGGGCCGAGAGGGCGTCGGGTCCGCGCCAGCAGGCCGCATTCACGCTGCGGGCGGCAAGGCGGCGCCGCTGTGTTTCGCGCGGAACCAATCGGCAACCCGATAATAGCGCAATGCCAGGGGTGGCGCGAAATTCATGTAGAAAGGCGCGGCGGCAAGCGGTTCGACCCGCAGCGACAGATTCTTTTCGGGAACGTCCTTCGCCCATTCCGACAGGATACCGCCGAGCATGCTGCCGGTGGGCACGCCGCGCCCCGACAGTCCTGTGAGGGCGACGACGCCCGGAGCCAGGCCGTAGAGGCGGGGGATTGTCTTGCGCTGCATGTCGAGTTCGCCGAACCAGAAATAATCCCAGCGGATGTCCTGCCGGATCTGCGGATGCAGCCATTTCAGCCGGCTCGTCATCAGCCGGTGCGTATAGGCCATGTCGCGGCCGCGCCGTCCCATCGGGAACATGGAGGCGACGATACGGCCTTCGGCGTTGTATTTGTAGACGAAGATATCGCCGCGGCCGTCGTAGATCGTCGTGTTCTGCGGCAGCACCGCGCGGCGCTCTTCATCGGAAAGCGGCTGCGTCGCCGCCACGAAAACCTTCTGGATCCTGAACGTCCGGTCGAGGCCGGGCCAGCCGCCGACCGTATAGGCCCCCGTGGCGAAGATCACCTTATCGGCGATGACCGTGCCCTTACCGGTCGCGACGGCCCAGGCGCCGGCTTCGGGCTTGCAGGACAGGACGGCGGAATCGGTATGAATCGCGCCGCCTTCCTGCAGCACGGCCCGCGCCAGCCCGCGTGCGTAGCCCAAAGGGTTGAGATGGCCTGCCTCCGAATGGAACCAGCCGCCGTAAAAGCGGGAGGTGCCGGTCGTCTTCTCCACATCATCGCGGTCGAGCATCCGCGTCTTCGCGCCGACGGCGTTGTAGCTCGCCACCTTTTCCTCGATGCTGCGGAGGGCGTGTTTATGCAAAGCGCCCTGGACATAGCCGTTCTGCCGCCATTCGCATTCGATCTGGTAGCGCTGGATCATGCCGGCGACACGATCGTTGGCACGCGTCTGCCGGGCGATCAGCCTTTCGGCCCATGGCTCTCCCAGCATCCGGCGCAGTTCCGGCAGGCTGTAATGCGTGAAAGTCGGCGTGCAGTGGCCGGCGTTGCGGCCCGAGCCGCCGAAGCCGATCTCGCGCCGTTCGAGCAGCACCACGCGCACGCCGGCGCGCGCCAGTTCCAGCGCCGTGGTCAGTCCGGTGTAGCCGCCGCCGACGATGCAGACATCGGCGCGGACGCGCCCCTCGAGCGGCGCGGTTTCGGGCGCGGGTGCGGCGGTCGCGTACCAGAGCGATGTCTCGAAGGGGGAAAACCTCTCCATGGTCCCGATCCCTCAACCGAGGTCGCTTCTGGCGTCGAGCGCATCACGCAGGCCGTCACCGATGAAATTGAAGCTGGTGACGGCGAGCGTTATGGCGATGCCGGGAACGATGGCGAGCCACGGCGCACTGGCGAGATATTGCTGCGCCCCGTTCAGCATATTGCCCCAGCTCGGCAGCGGCGGCTGGATGCCGTAGCCGAGGAAGCTGACATAGGCTTCGAGCAGGATGGCGCGCGCCACCGTCAGCGTCGCGGCGACGATGATCGGCCCGATGGTGTTTGGAAGAAGCTCGCGGAACATGATGTGGCTGTTGCTCAAGCCCAGCATGCGCGCCGCGACCACGAAATCCCTTTCCCTCAGCGATCGCACTTCCGCATCGACGATGCGGGCGACCTCCATCCAGCTCGTCGCGGCGATGATCAGGGTGATCATGATCGCGTCCGGCTTGATGAAGGCCGCCAGCGCCAGGAGCAGGAAGATGTTCGGGAAGGAGAGCATCGCGTCGACGAAGCGCATCAGCACGACGCTGACCCAGCCGCCGAAAAAGCCGGCTGCGATGCCGAGGACGGTGCCGAAGACCGTGCTGATGAACATCGCGACGAAGCCGACCAGGAGCGAGATCCGGCCGGCCATCAGGAGGCGCGCGGTGAGGTCGCGGCCGAGCGGGTCCGTGCCGAGGAAATGAAGACCGGTCAGCGGCGGCGAGAAACGGGCGCGAAGGTCGATATAAAGGTCATTGTAGGGGAGCAGATAGGGCCCGAAAACGCAGGCGAGGATCATCAGCACGATCGTCACCAGCCCGAAGATCGCGAGGCGATGGCGAGCGAAGCGCCGGACGGCGCGGCCCTGCCACCAGCGCTGTCCGGTCTTGAGAGGAACGACTATTTGCGGCTGGCCCATCTGTTTCTCCTCATGCCAGCCTGATGCGCGGATCGATGAAGGCGACAGTCAGGTCCGCCGCGAGATTCCCGACCAGGACCAGGATTGCCGACATCATGAGCAGCCCCATCACGACGGGATAGTCGCTGTAGCCGAGGCTGTCGAGGAAGAGCCGCCCCATCCCAGGCCAGGTGAAGACGGTTTCCGTGACGAGCGCGCCTCCGAGGATCGTCGGCAGTTGCAGGCCGAGAAGGGTGATCATCGGCAGCATCGCGTTGCGCAATATATGCCGCGTCAGGACGGTGCGCGGCTTCAGGCCCTTGGCACGCGCCGTGCGCACGAAATCCTGGTTGATCACGTCGAGCGTCGCCGTGCGCATGTAGCGGCTCCACACCGCGACGTTGACGAGCGCCAACACGATACTCGGCATGATGAGATGGATGGCATAATCCTGAAAGGAGCCATTGCCGATCGTGTACATATTGCCGGCGGGCAGCCATCCCAGCCGCAGCGAAAACACGTAGATGGCAACGAGCCCGAACCAGAATGTCGGGATCGAAAGCGCGACCATGGCGCCGACGGTGGCGACATAATCAAACGTCGAATAGCGCTTCAACGCACCGACCACGCCCAGCCACGTGCCGACACCGATGGAGATGAGGGTCGACGTCCCCATCAGCAGCAACGTCGCGAGGAGGTGGCCCCAGATAATGACGAGCACGGGGCGGTTGTCGCGGTAGGACCGACCCCAGTCGCCCCGTAACAGATGGCCGAGCCAGTCGAGATACTGGATCGGAAGCGGCCGGTCGAGCCCCATCTGGACGGCCAGGCGGTGCAGGTCGGCCTGCGTCATTCCGGGGGTCAGCGCGAATTGCGACAGCGGGCCGCCGGGCGCCAGATTGAGCACGGCGAAGCCCACCATCGAGACGATGAAGAGCAGGATTATGCTTTGCCAGAGACGGCCGAGCAAATAACGCAGCATGGGTCGTGCCTCCGATTGCGCCGGGCTACCGCACGAGAAGTTCGACCCACACTCCGGTTTGCTTCGCAACCCGCCTCTCTTCCGCTCGACGGGGGGAGAGGAAGCGTTGGCCGCAACGCCCGGCGCCCTTCCTCACCCCCCACGCATGTGGGGGAGAGGTGGCCGCCCCCGGTTCTTGCCTTCGGCAAGCCCGAGGGCAGGCTCCACGGACGGAGTGGGGGAAATCTTGTCATGCGATCGCCCTGGATTGCGGCGGATCCTGATCCGGCTCCGCCGCCGCGAATGCATCAGCCCAGATACCAGACCCCGACGTTCCAGGTGTCGATCCGGACATTGATGTTCGGCTCGATCCCGTGGATGTTCGACTTGTGGCCGCGCACCGTCGCGTACTGGAACATCGGCAGGAACGGCAGGTCGTGGCGCACCGTTTCCTGGATCGTGAAATACGCCTTCTTCCGTTCGTCGGGGACGAATTCGGTCGCTCCCTGTTCCAGCGCCTTGTCGACGACGGGGCTTTCATATTGCCACGTATTCTGGCCGGCACCACCCTTCGCAGGGATCGACTTGGAGCTCATGTAGTCGGATGTATCCGGGTCCGATCCCGTCAGGAAGTTGATGCCGACCATGGTGGAATCGTATTTCGACTGCATCCAGTAATCGCCCCACATGACCGCCGGCGGCAGGTTGGAGATCTGCATGTCGACGCCGATCTGCTTGTAGGATTGCTGGATGAACTGCTGCGCCTGCTCGCGCAGATGGTTGCCGGCGGTCGTCGAGTTCTTGAAAGAGAGCCGGACGCCGTTCTTTTCCCTGATGCCGTCGCTGCCAGGTTTCCAGCCGGCGTCGTCGAGGAGCTTTTTCGCCTTTTCGAGATTGTATTCATGCTTCGGCAGGTTCGGGTCGTAGTAGTACGACTGCTGCGGCATATAGGTCTCGGTCTGGGCCGGAATGCCGTAATAGAGCGCATCGATGATCGTCTTCTTGTCGAGCGCGTAATAGAGCGCCTGCCTGACGGCGAGTTCCTTGAACTGCGGCCGGCCCATGTTGAAGCTCAGTGATTCGAGCGTCGCCTGCGGCACCACCTTCACCGACTTTCCGGGCAGCTTCTTGGCTTCCTCATAATGATCAGGCGTGATCCATTGCAGCCCGATGACGTCGATATCGCCCGTCTTGAACTGGGTATACATGACCGTCAGGTCGGGGATGTATTTGATGATGAACGTCTCGAGATACGGACCGTCGCCGAAATAGTCGGCATTGGCGGCGAACTCGATATGATCGCCGGCGACACGCTCGACCCATTTGAACGGACCGGTGCCGATCGGCGCGTTGTTGAACGGCGCGTTGTTCCTGTCCTTCTCGGGCCCCAGAATGTGTTTTGGAACGATGAAGGTCGAAGCGAGGATGGAGGAATAGGGTGCATACGGCTCCTTCATCTTCCATGTGATCTCGGTCGGCGAGACGACCTTCAGGTCCTCCACCAGTTCGTGACCGGCGCGCCGCCAGCTGCGGAATTTCGGGTCGACGAGCAGTTCGATCGTGAATTTGACGTCCTCGGCGGTGAACGGCTTGCCGTCATGCCATTTGACGTCGTCCCGCAGCTTGACTTTCCAGTTCAACCCGTTCTTCGAGATGCCGCCATTGGCGACGGTCGGAACCTCTTTGGCCAGCGCGGCGGTGAACTCGCCTTTTGCGTCGACGGCGAAGAGCGGGTCGAACACGGCGAAATAAACGCCCTCGTCGACCTCGATATGCGGCATTCCGGGATTGAAGACCGTCGGCTCCTGGGAAAAGCCGATCGTCAGCTTCCCCGTCGGCTTCGACGGCGGGGCGGCGTAAGCCCGGCCCGTTCCCAGGAGGTTGGGCATGACAAGGCCGCCGGCGCCGGCGAGCGCCATTCCCAATGTCTGGCGTCTGGTTGGATAGAAAATCCCATTCTTGCGCTTATCGGACATGAAATCCTCCTTTTTCTAGCGCTGTTCCATTTTTCTCATTCCAGATGCTTTGTTGCGGCAGGTTTAAAAACCGGCCTCGGGCCTGACCTTCGAGCCGTCGGTGAAGCGCGAGAAGCGAAAGGCCGAGGGATCGACGATGGGCTGCCGGTTGAGGACGATGTCGGCCATCAGCCGTCCGGCGGCGGGGCCGATGCCGAAGCCGTGGCCGGAAAATCCGGTGGCGATATGGAAACCAGGGATAGTGCTAACGGCGGAGATGACCGGCACCGCGTCGGGCATGACGTCGATGTAGCCGGCCCAGCGTTGCGCGATTTCCGCCTTCCGAAGCGCCGGAAACGCCTTGCCGGCGCTCGCGAGCACCTTCGCGGCCTTTTCCCGCGATGGCTTGGGGTCGAGGACCCGGCAATATTCGAACGGGCTCGCCTCGTCCATCTCCCACCGCTTCGGCATTCTCGCTTCGGTGAAAAAACGGCTGCCGAAGCGGAGATTGAGCGAGCGCCACTCCATCCGCCATGCCGGCATGAACGCCAGGGCGTAGCGGAAAGAATGGGGCACGATATCGACCGAATTGGTGGTGCCGGAGGCGATCGTGTAGCCGCCGTCCTGTCGTTTGCGAAGGGCGAAATTATTGGCCCAGACCGCCTGTTCGGGTCCGCCTTCGACCGGCGTCGTGCGCAGCACCGTGTTCATCACCTTCAATTGCGGCAGATCGAGGCCGAACCGCCCGCAGAAGAGGTTCGACCAGGCGCCGCCGGCGAGGACGACCGCCTTGCAGGCGATGGAGCCGCGCTCGGTGACGACACCGCTCACCGCGCCGCCTGAGGTCTCGATGCCGCGCACGGCGCACTCGGTGAAGATGGCCGCGCCGCGCGCGCGGGCGGCCTCGGCGATTGCCGGCGCGGCCTTTTGCGGCTCGGCGCGGCCATCGATCGGCGTGTAGAGGGCACCCTTGACGTTCATGTTCGCACCGGGAAACAGCGCCTTGAAGCCGGCGGCGTCGAGCATCCGCGATTCGATCTGATAGCCCTCCACGTGCCGGGTCCAGCGTTCGTGATGCGCGTATTCCTCGTCGTTGGCGCAGGTGAAGACGATGCCGGCGCGGGTATAGCCGACATCCCGGCCGGTGCGCTCGCCAAGCCGCGACCAGATGCGCAGCGCCTCGGCCATCAGGGGCACCTCGCGCGGGTCGCGCCTTGAGATCCTTACCCAGCCCCAGTTGCGGCTCGACTGCTCATGGCCGATGCCGCCCTTTTCGCAGAGCGCGACACGCAATCCCGCTTCGGCAAGCTCCAGCGCGGTCGAGGTACCGATGATACCGCCGCCGATGACGACGCAATCCACCTCCTTCGGCAGGTCCAGGTCTCCGTGGACAGGTACGACGAACGGTCCGGGCATGTCAGAAGAACTCCTCGAGCTGACAATTGACGGCGAATTCCGCGACGCTGGCTTCGTTCGGCAGGTCGAGAAGTGCCGCAATGACGGCGGCGAGATCCCCCGGCTTTGTCATGTCGCTGTCGCTGAGGTCGGTAACGGCGTGCGCCATGTCGGTGGCGACGAAGCCGGGGCAGATGGCCGTAGCCCGGATGCCGAGACCCCAGCCCGCCTGCCTTATGGCGTGGGAGAGCGCCACAGCGGCGAATTTGGACACGGCATAAGAGCCCGATTTCGCCGATTTCACCCGCTTTCCCGACAAGGAGGCGAGGATCATGACGCGTCCGCGTCCGGTCGCCGCGAGCGCTTCCCAGGCGGCCTTGACGAGCCGCCGCGGCGCCTTGACGTTGATCTCGAAAAGCCGGTCGAGATCGGCATCCTCGGCCTCGATCACGGAGCGCGGGATCATTACGCCGGCATTGGCGATGACGGCGTCGATGCGGCCGTGAAAAGCACCGGCATCGGCAACCCATTTCGCCGCCGCGCCGGGATCGGCCGCTTCGTAGCGGAAGACATGGACATTGCCGCCGTCCGCCCATTCCGGCGGGGCCGGTTCGCGCATGCCGAGCGACAGCTTCCACCCGCGCGCGGCTAGTTCTTCGGCCACGGCCGCGCCGATGCCGCGGCTCGCTCCCGAGATCATCGCGACGCGGCCACCGGCCTTGCGGGGGAGGTTCTTCTCCTCAGCCATGCTCATCCGTCAGGCCCACCGTCCTTCGATAAACGCGCCGCAAGATGGTCAGCAGGCGCTGTTGATCCTCTTCGGAGACGTCGTGGAAGAAATCGCGCGACTGCCTGACGGCCACCTTGCGGACAAGCCGCGCCATCTCCGCGCCTTTTTGCGTGATATGGAGCGCCTGCGCGCGCCCGTCCGAGGAGTCCACCTGCCGCGTCAACAGGCCGTGCGCGACCATCTGGTCGACGATACGGCCCATGGCGGACCGGTCGCGCAGGATCAGTTGGGCGATGACCGACGGCCGGATGCCGGGATGGCTGTCGACGAGCAGCAATGTCGTGATCTTGCCGGTGCCCTTGGCGACGTCGAAACCTTCGAGGCTTTTGTCGAGGTCGCGCGAAAGCGCCATGTTGATGCTTCGGATATAGAAGCTCAACGTGTTTTCGAGGACATCCAGGCCCACCGTCTCCAGAGGATGCGGTGGTTTCGTCTTCGCCGGCATGACCCTCTCCCGGCCGGAACTGACCCCTCGCCACGCCTCGTCGCACTGCAAGGCGGAAACCATGATCGACCAGATAGTGGATAATTGCAACTAATTTTTGCAGGCTTTGGCCATAGCGGATTCCGGCCGCACGGCGGAAGGCCGCGTGCGAAGCGGAAAGCCGGCGAAACGGGAACGGCAGGGAAGCTCTCCGGCCGTCCGTCAGGCCGCCGACACCCATTCCTTGCCGGGAATGGCGGCGATCAGCTGCTGCGTGTACGGATGCTGCGGCGCCCGGAAGATTTGTGACGGCGGCCCGGATTCCACCACTTCGCCACGACTCATCACCAGAATCTCGTCGCAAATCTGACTGGCGATCCTGAGATCGTGGGTGATGAAGATCATGGCGATCTTCATCTCATGCTGGATTTTCGCCAGAAGCTCCAGGATCTGGGCCTGGATCGAAACGTCGAGCGCGGAGACGGCTTCGTCGGCGACCAGTATCTTGGGGCTGAACATCAGGGCCCGGGCGATGCCGATACGCTGGCGCTGCCCGCCCGAGAATTCGTGCGGGAAGCGGTCGTACGCGCCTGCGTCGAGCCCGACGAGGCGCAGGAGATCAAGCGCCTTCGCGCGTGCGTCCTGCGCCGTCATGCCATGCGCCAGCGGTCCGACGGTCAGGATGCGGGCGATCGTCTGCCGCGGATTGAGCGAGGCGAACGGATCCTGGAATATCATCTGGATGTCCGGCCGCATCGATCGGAAATCGCTCTCGGGCAGTCGCGCAATATCCCTGCCGTCGAAAAGGATGCTGCCGCCGTCGCAGTCCATCAGCTTGAGCAGTGCGCGGCCAAGCGACGACTTTCCGGAACCCGATTCGCCGACAATGCCGAGCGTCTGGCCCTGCCGGACCGAAAAGGTGACAGTCTTGATAGCGTGTACGATCCGCGGCTTCGAGAAGAAACCGATACTGGGCATATAGGTCTTGTCGAGGTCGCGAACCTCGAGGACCACCGGCGTTTGGTCCCGGCTTGTCACCTTCTCGTCGCCGATCATCCGCGGCACCGCCGCGATCAGCTTCTTCGTATAGGGATGGCTGGGGCGGTGCAGCACCGTCGCCGCGCTTCCCTGCTCGACGATGACGCCTTTTTCCATGACGATCACCCTGTCGGCGATTTCCGCGACGACGCCGAAATCATGGGTGATGAACATGACGCTCATCCTCTTCTCGCGCTGGATGCGCCGTATGAGGTCGAGGATCTGCGCCTGGGTGGTGACGTCGAGCGCGGTCGTGGGTTCGTCTGCGATCAGGACGTCCGGCTCGAGCGCAAGCGCGATGGCGATCATGACGCGCTGGCGCTGGCCGCCGGAGAGCTGGAAAGGGTATTGATGCTGCAGGACCTCCGGTTCCGGCAACCCCACTTCCGTCAGGAGGCTCACGACCTTCGTCGCCCGGCTCGCCGCGTTGCCGACGCGATGGGCCTCCATGACTTCGGTGATTTGCCGCCCGATCGTCATCAGCGGATTGAGCGCCGACAGCGGATCCTGGAAGATGATCGACACGGCGCGGCCGCGGAGCCCTTGCAGCACGCTCTTCCTGGCCCGCACGAGATCGTGGCCCTTGAAGCGGATGCTGCCGCCGGTCACTCTCACCGAGGACGGCAAAAGACCCATGAGGGCGTTGGCGGTCACCGATTTGCCGGAGCCTGACTCGCCGACGATGCAAAGCATCTCCCCGGCCATGAGATCGAACGAGATGGTCTCGACCGCGTTTTCCCGCTCCATATTGCTCGGCAAGCGGATCGTCAGGTCCTTTACGGAAAGAATGGCCTCGTCATCGATGGCGGATGACGGCGTGTCGGTTTTCCGCATCGGCAATCTCCTCCCGAAATGCCCAACTCATTTACACGTCACTCTCCGCAATTGCCGCCGGGAGAGGGCCGTCCCTTGCAGGATAGAGGAGTTGGCCGCCTTTGGCCACGATCCTTCGTGACTCAGCCGTGCAGCGTCATCTCCTGCTCCGCGGCATCGGTGGCGCGATTGAAGCGATCGGCCGCGAACGGGACGAGATCGAAGCCGCTATCCTCTCCCATGGCCAGGGCGGCGAGGATCCGGCCGGTGATCGGACCGAGGCAGAAACCATGCCCGGAGAAGCCCATCCCCAGCACCAGTCCCTCGACATCCGGCGCCGCATCGAGCACGGGCAGCGCGTCGGGCGTCATGTCGATCAGGCCCGCCCAGATTCTCTCGACCGGCGTCTCGACGGCGCCCGGCAACAGGCGCGCCATCTCGTCGGCCACTTGCGAAAGACTGGCGATCGGCGGCTGCACTTCGGGGCGCGCGCCTGCCGACGTCTGGTTGACCGTCATCCTGCCATGCCATGGCTGCCCGCCACTGGTGACACGGAACCGGCCATTGACTTCTTGCCGGCCGGCCCAGCCGCCGCCGCATACGCCGATGACCTGATCCAGCATAGGCTCGACGGGAGCAGAGCGGATGACCGTGACCATGCGCACCGTGATCGGCAGGTCGATGCCGAGGGGAGCAAGGAGTTCGGTGCCCGCGATGCCCGCGGCGAGCACGACCTTGTGCGTCGAATAGCGCGACCTTTCCGTCTCCACCCCGCGGATGCGGCCTTGCTCGACGAGGAGGCGCGTCACACGTTCGCCATCCCGGAATTCCGCGCCTGCCCGCTGCGCCGCCGCGGCGAAAGCGGCCACGGTCGCGATCGGATCGGCATGCCCGTCGGAGAGGCAGAAGGAGGCGCCGGGAATGTCTGCCGCCAAAGCCGGCGCGACGGCGCGCAGGGAAGGATTGTCGGGGAGGAAGGACAGCTCGAGCCCTTCGGCGCTCTGCTCCTCGACCATCGCTTTGATCTGCGCGTATTCCTGCTCGTTGCGTGCCAGCCTCAGATTGCCCTTTCGGGTGTAATAGGTCTGCTGGTCGAGATCGTCATCGAGTTCGGCCCACAGATCCACGGCCGCCCTGGCGAGGGGAAGTTCGGCCGGGTGCCGGCCGGACTGCCGCACGCCGGCAAGCGTCCAGCCCGAACCCATAGCCGCCAGGCCGAACCGGTCGATCACGAGGACCTTGTGGCCGGCGCGTGCCAGATGGCAGGCGGTGGCCGTGCCGCTGATGCCTGCGCCAATGATGATGACGTCGAAGCTGCTGTCCATCGATTGAGCCATCCCCTCTCACGCGCGACGCTCATGGGTCGAGCCGGGATCGCTCCCGCCATGGCGTCCCAGCTATAGCGCCCTGAGTATAGCGAAAGTGCTCGCCGGCGCGTCACAATTATCTTTACAGGCTATCCCTGCAGGTGGGGAGCCTTGATTGCCCGGGTCATGGACGAAGAGTACCGATGGCCGCATCGACGGCATCGCCGAGGCGCTCGACGATCGTGTCGATGGGTGGCGGCGATGATCGAGGTGCGTGCCCGGCGGACGAGCGGCGATACGAAACTATCGGTCAACGCCACGATGGCTACATCCCGCGTCAGCCCATAATCGACCAGTTCGACCGCGGCGCGCGTGTAGGGCTTGACGCTGATGGCGAGCATGGCGTCGTCGCGGCCGGCGTCGCGCAACCGGTCCGCGCCCGTTCCGTCGGGTGCATCGAGGAGCCGCGCGTCGCCGCCGGCGAGGGAATGGACATAGGCGAAATGGCAGGCGACGGGATAACTCGACCGGAAGCCCAGCACGTAGATGCGTCGCGCGCCCGATAGAACACTGGCGGCGGCCGCAACCGAATCGAGAACAACCGGGGTGGCGAGCGCCTGCATATGGCGGCTAAGCGTCTCGGCAAGATCGAACGCCAGCGCTCCGTCGCCTTCGCTTTGCCTGCGGGCAAGAAGGGCTTCCGCCTTGCTGGAGAATTCCGCCTCGCCGCGTCGAATTCGTTCGACATAGACGCCGCGCAGGCTATCATAACCGTCGAAACCCATGCGCTGCGCAAGCCGCGTCATCGATGCCGGCGCAACACCGGCCTTCCTCGCCTGCTCGCGCATGGAAAGCAGCGCGACGAATACGACGACGCCGGCTGGGCGCATGGTGCTGACCTTCTTCGTCAACGTTGCCGAGTTCGAGCGCAGCTTGATCCACGAGCGCACCAGCGCCGGCCGGGCGGCCGCCAAGGCGAAAGGCGTGCGCTTCGGCCGCCCCTGCCCTATCGGCCGAACAGATCGCGCACGCGCGCCAGCTCATCAGCGACGACAAGAAGCCGGCGGAGGTCGCCTGGCTCCTAAAAGTCCATCGCGCGACCTTCTACAGGGCGCTAGGAAAGGCACCAGGGCAACCATAGTGCTCGGCGGCGTCAAAGGCGGGTTGTCGCCATGCTCGCAGCCGAAGGCCGCTGCGCGTGGCTCCGATCCCGGCCTTGCGGCCGCTTTTGACGCTCCCTGCGCACCTATGGAATCCTGAACCTGTCGGGGCGAAGGGCGTCCCGCCCTTCGCCAGACTGTTGACAAACCCCTGGCGTTAGCCGGGGTTTTTTGATTCACTGGGTCATGTTGAAGCGACCCGCCCCCGAACAGACCGCCCTTGAGATCGTGACGCTTGAGGAGTTGGTTCCCAAGGATCATCTTCTGCGCAAGATCGAGAAGGTGATCGATTTCTCGTTCATCCACGATCTGACGGCGCCGCTCTACTCGCCCGACAATGGCCGGCCGCCACTCGATCCGACCTTGATGTTCAAGGCGCTGTTTCTCGGCTACCTGTTCGGGGTGCGCTCGGAGCGGCAGCTGGTGCGCGAGATCGAGGTCAATGTCGCCTATCGCTAGTTTTTGCGGCTGAAGCTGACGGACAAGGTGTTCGACGCTTCGACGCTGTCGCAGAACCGGCGCCGGCGCTACCGGGACGAGACGATAGCGCAGGCAATCTTCGACCGCATCGTCGAGCAGGCGATCCTGGCCGGCCTGGTCGACGGCACGGTGCTTTACAGCGATTCGACGCATCTGAAGGCCAATGCCAACAAGGGCAAGTACGATCTTGCCATGGTCGCCAGGTCGCGCGCCGACTATTGGGCCGACCACGACGGGGCGATCGAGGCCGAACGGGCGCTGCACGGCCAGAAGCCGCTGAAGGCGAAGGAACGGCAGCCGGCGGTGAAGGAGACGAAGGCCAGCCGCACCGATCCGGAGGCCGGCTACATGGTGCGCGAGGGCAAGCCGAAGGGTTTCTTCTATCTCGACCACCGCACGGTGGATGCTCATTACGCCATCATCACCGATACATTCGCCACACCGGCCAACGTGCATGACTCGATTGTCTAGAGCACGTCTGGGGATCGATGAATCGATTGTGATGTGACGGCGGCATCCGGCTTCTGATTCAACATCCGCTTTGACGGAGGTTGATGATGGCGAGAGCGCTCGGCGAGGATCTGCGGCTGCGTGTTTTGAAGGCTGCCGACGAAGGGTCATCGGCGCGTCAGGCGGCAGCACGTTTCGGCGTCGGGGTATCGAGCGCGATCCGCTGGATCGCCCGGGCGAAGATCGGCGAGTTGGCACCCCGACAGCAAGGGCGCCGGCGCGGCTCGCGCCTTGACGAATACGCGGGCTTCATCGTCAGGATGATCGAGGATCGCAAGGACATCACGCTGAACGAGATGGTGGCGCGCCTTGAGGCGGAGCAGTCGATGCACATCGGCCGGAGCGCCTTGAGCGACTGGTTTCGCGGGCACGGCTGGACATTCAAAAAAAGTCCGCACATGCACTGGAGCAGGAGCGCCCCGACATACTGAAGCGCCG
>Ga0164242_10005666_pt1 | contig 13874 bp, 9 predicted proteins | sample OricomgcompostMG_FD_108783 | JGI IMG/M metagenome (GOLD analysis project Ga0164242, IMG submission 108783) | Miracle-Growth compost microbial communities from Emeryville, California, USA - Original compost - Miracle growth compost (MG) ...
CATTCAGATAACTGTGGAGCACGGAGATCGCAACAAGCCATCCGAAGGCACAGAGCAGAATTTTGGTTCTAAGCTTCATTGCGGAACCCCCATCGGACTGATCTGATTCTTTCGAGTCTGCGGAAGCCGAGATCGAGCGCCAGTCCAATTACGCCGATCAACAGCATGGCCGCGACGACCAGATCGTAACGTTTGCCGGAGTTTCGAGAGTCGATGACAAGATATCCGAGGCCGGAGTCGACGGCGATCATCTCCGCGGCCACGACAACCAGCCACGCAATGCCGAGCGCGATGCGCAATCCCACGATGATCTGCGGAAGGGCAGCAGGGAAGACTACTTTGGTTAAAAGCTGCCATGGCGCGAGGCCGAAGTTGCGGCCCGCTCGCCGGTACATCGACGGCACATTGGATACGCCATCGATACAGGCCACGACGATAGGGAAGAAAGCTCCAAGGAAGATGAGGAAGATGGCTGCGTTATCGCCGACACCGAAAAAGATGATTGCCACGGGAATCCACGCGATGGGACTGATGGGCCGAAGGATCTGCATCACGGGATTGACTACCTGGTCGGCGGCCGGATACCAGCCGAGTATCAGGCCGAGTGGGATTCCGAGCGCGGAGGCAGCCCCGAAGCCAATGGCAACTCGGCGCAAAGAATCGGCAATATCGCTCCAGAGCACGTTCTCGCGGAACAACTCCGCTATACCTCTACCTACATCGACGGGGGAGGGAAAGATCTTTGTAGCGGTCCAGAGGACAGAGTAATGCCATGTCCCCAGCAGCAGCGCGGAGACAAGCAGAGGCCAGAAGATCTTCTCCCATTTTCCAGGTTCGGCGAGTGAATTCATACTCTGTGCGCCAATCCGATCTGCTTGAATATTCCGTCGCGAAGCTCTAAATAGCGTGGTGAGCTGATATCGCGTGGATGCGGAATGTCGATCGTCACTATCTGCTGAATCTTTGCAGGGCGGGCGCTCATGACGACGACGTGATCGGCGAGTTGAACCGCCTCATCGATATCATGTGTTACGAAGATGATGGTCTTCCGCTCGGTTTCCCAGATGCGAAGCAGTTCGCCGCGCATGATGAGACGCGTTATGGAGTCGAGCGCACCGAAAGGCTCGTCCAGAAAGAGCATGTCCGGGTTTACGGCCAGAGCGCGGGCAACTTCGAGCCGCTGCTTCATACCTCCTGAAAGCTCGGTCGGATATGCTTTTTCAAAGCCCTCGAGTCCGACCATCTTGACGTAATGGGCAATACGCTGGTCGCGTTCTTGGCGGGACAACTTAAAGAGGCCGAATCCTATGTTTCCTTCCACTGTGAGCCAGGGAAAAACACCGCGTTCCTGAAAGACAAAGATTCGGCGAGGATCGGGGCCGCGCACGACTTCGCCATCGACTTTGATGTGTCCGCCGGTAGGAGAGAGGAAACCAGCCATTGTGTTGAGAAGGGTAGATTTGCCGCAACCGGAGGGTCCCAGAAGACAGAGAAATTCTCCGTCGCCCACCTCAAGATTAATGTCTTCGAGGACAGCCATCTTTTGGCCGTCGCGCCGGAAGACCATGTTGATATGTTCGGCGCGCAGCTTCGTTCTGGTTTGCACAGCAGGCGGTGTTACAAGAGCTTCCATCGACGACACGATCAATCCTCCGAGTAACTCCAGCGAGATGATTTTATGTTTCCCAGAGAACGGATGCCCATATCCAGGAGCAGGCCGATGATTCCAATCATCACCATACCGGCGACCACAAGGTCGTAGCGGTTGCCGGCATTGCGCGCATCTACAATCAGGAAGCCTAACCCGGAGTTTACTGCGATCATCTCCGCGGCTACGACCACCAGCCACGCGATGCCCAGAGTAATGCGTAAACCGACGATCAACTGAGGAGTGACAGCCGGATACAGAACGCGGTAGATCAACTCGAATGGGCTCAGGCCAAAGTTGCGACCGGCATTGATGTATACCGCCGGGACGCTTTGCACGGCATTGATGGCCGTGAGCAGCAGAGGCAAAAAACAGCCCAGGAAGATAAGAAAGATCGCTGCCATATCGCCAACACCAAACCAGAGGATTGCGATGGGAATCCAGGCCAGCGGCGAGATGGGACGAAGGAGTTGAATGATTGGATTAAACGCCATCTCCGCCCGGCGGTACCAGCCTATGGCAAGTCCCAGTGGAACCGCCAGAACGACTGCCAATGCAAAACCCCACGTTACGCGAAATAGCGAGGCAACAATATATTTGAACAGTACGCCGTGGCGCACCAAATCGATAATTCCGCCGACGACCCCCCAGGGCCCAGGCAAAAGGTGGACGGAGTCCCGGTTGATGGCGATCTGCCAGGCTGCGAGTAGAACGGCAAGGAACAGGATCGGACGGAGCCGGACACGAAGATTCAAAGGTTTCGGCCTTTCCTGGTTCTGGTGTGTTGGCCAATTGGAATTTCAAACTCTCCGACAACTCGGCTGCGCTTCATAAAATTAGCTTCAGGAATGTCCTAACAATATTAGCCTCGAAGTGTCAGGTCCTCTATCCACCTTTAGGTGGAAATAAGGGTCGAACTTTAGGCGGCGTGGAAATCGGCGTGCATTGCTTTACCATCATTCCGACGGCCCGATCTACAGCGCAATCCATTCGAGTGTGGTTACGGGCATCGCTCGGGTTCAGATGCTATATGTTCAGTAGAGCCTTCAAATTAATAGAGCCCATGAAATTCCATGCATCGGATGCCGTCATGACCAACAACCGCCATTCACGCCACAAAATCCGGTTTCTGGTCTGCCTGCTGGCTGGATCGTTCCTTTTTTCGGTTGGGTGTCGTTCTCGCGCCCGGCTACCGGATAAATCCTCTCCCACATACGCCGATTTTGTATCCAATTTTTATGTGGGGCTGGCAGCTCTTCAAGTAGGGGACGACGTCCGGGCCGATCAGAATCTCGGGGCGGCCTCGAAGCTGGTTCCGGGGGAGCCTGCTGCGTGGGCCAATTGGGGCATTCTGGCGCTCCGTCAAAGGAGCTTCGATACTGCGGCACAGCGGCTCGACAAGGCTCGTTCGCTCGCGCCTAAAAATGACCGCATCTATTATTTGCTGGGTCTTTTGGAGAGCGATCGCGGAGACTCCGGCAAAGCAATTGATGATCTGCGCGAGGCGGTGAAGCTCAACCCTGGGAATTTGCGCGCGATCTATCAACTTGCCTCTGAGGTGGAACGCCGGGGAGATGCGAACAGCGAAGCCGATTTTGAGCGGCTGATGCAGCAGATTCTAACGGTACAGCCAGACAATCTTGCAGCATTGCTCGATCTGAGCCGCATCGCGGCCAAACGTGGTGACGAGGCGACCCTGCGCTCCACAGTAAATAAAATTGCAGCGCAGTCGAGCCAATGGCCATCGGATGTACGGCAGCAGCTTGCCTCGTTGCAAACTGCCGCCAGCGGTCCTGATCCGAGAGCAGCAGCTACCCGGTCCATTTTTCTGCGCAACGTGTTGATGCAGGTGCCGGAATTTCGCATGAGCTTATCTGCCATCAAGCCGCAGCCGGGCGAAGGCGCTGAGCCGTTTACAAATTTTCTGCGCCTCGCATCTCCAGTCTTCAGGCCTGCTCCGGTCGACGACAAAATGACATTCAGCCCCCGGCCGCTGGCGAACATACCATCCGCCGGTTGGAACTGGATTGGAGCGGTCTCGCTGAACGGTACGGGAACTCCTTCGATCGCAGCCGCAAATGCGCGCGAGGTGCGCTTATCCACTGGAGCAGTCTTTCCGTTTCCGGGGGGGCATACTGATGTAGCGCCGACCCCGGAAGGAGTTTTGCCTGTCGATTTCAACTACGACTTCAAAACGGATTTTGTGCTGGCGGGCTCTGGCGGGTTGCGTTTTATGCGGCAGGACAAACCCGGAATCTTCACGGATGTAACGATACAAACCAAGTTGCCCAGAGCTGTGGCAAGTGGTGTTTATACGGGTGCGTGGGCTGTAGATATAGAAGCCGACGGAGATCTCGACATTGTCGTGGGCGCAAAAGAGGGCGAGCCTCTGGTGTTTCGTAACAATGGTGATGGCACGTTTCTCCCGATGCATCCTTTTGCCGGAATCTCGGGCGTGCAGCAATTCGTATGGGCTGACTTGAACGGAGATGGCAATCCGGATTCAGCAATCATCGACGGTGCCGGACGTCTGCATGTATTTCTTAATCGACGCGCGGGCAAGTTTCAGGAGACTCCTGTGCCACCGAGCTTTTCCACTGTCCGCGCGATTGCAGTCGCAGACGTGAATCATGGCGGGACTTTGGGTTTGCTTGCTGTTCGCCAAAACGGCGCAATCACCAGTCTGACAGTTGCGAAAGATGGCAATGGCTGGACTACGTCAGAAATTGCAAGCGCTCCCGTCATCCATCTTTCCGGAGATGTTCGCTTGTATGTCGGTGATCTAGATAATAATGGAGCCTTCGATCTTCTACTCGCATCCGTTACCTCTGCACAAAATCCGCTGGTTTGGTTGCAGGGAGAAGATGGCAAGTTTCAGCCGATGATTAAGCCTATCCTTCCGGCGCTGGTTCTGGGCACGGCCGACCTCGAGGGAAATGGCCGGCTTGATCTGCTCGAGTTATCGCCAGATGGCCGCCCTTTCGAAGCGACCAATCGCGGAACGAAAAACTATCATTGGCAGACGATTCGCCCTCGGGCGCATCAGGCTACGGGTGACCAACGGATCAATTCGTTCGGTATCGGGGGAGAGATTGAAATACGTTCGGGACTGCTCGTACAGAAACAGTCGATTACAAGTCCGGAACTCCATTTCGGTCTTGGTGAGCAGGATGGCGCGGATGTGGCACGAATCGTCTGGCCTAATGGATCGGTGCGCGCCGAGTTTGCGCTCAAGGCGGATCAGGAGTTTGTTGCGGAGCAGCGGTTGAAGGGGTCTTGTCCATTCCTATTCGCTTATAACGGCAAGCAGATGGAGTTTGTAAAAGATTCGGTTCCGTGGGGTTCGGCGATTGGGTTACGCATCAATTCGCTTGGGACCGCCCGTATCGAAGCGACCGAGGAGTGGTACAAAATTGGACGGGATCAACTTGTTCCACACAATGGCTCATACGATCTGCGCATCACCGGCGAACTCTGGGAAACGTACTACTACGATTATCTATCGCTTATGACGGTCGATCACCCAGTCGGGACAGAGATTTTTACTGACGAGCGATTTGCCGTGCCCCCTGTGAAACTGGCGATCACTGCCGTCGCCACGCCTCAACCTATTGCGCGTGCCATAGACGACAACGGACAGGATGTTACCGAGATTCTGCGAAGCCTTGATGGAAAGTACCTGGATAATTTTGGCAGGGGACAATATCAGGGAGTGACACGAGACCACTATGTCGAGGTGGATCTGGGGAACAATGTCCCCGAATCGGGTCCGCTCTGGCTGATTGCCAAGGGCTGGTTGCATCCGGCCGATTCCTCTCTCAATGTAGCTATGAGCCAGGGCGACCATGAACGGCCAAAGCCACTTAGCCTGGAGGTCCCCGATGGTCATGGCGGTTGGAAGATCGCGCGAGCAAATTTAGGTTTTCCGGCAGGCCGTAAAAAGATCTGTCTGATCGATCTAACGAATGTCTTTCTCCCCGGAACACCCCGTCGCGTGCGGCTGCGGACAAATCTGGAAGTCTATTGGGATTCCATCGAATGGGCCAAAGGTATGCCGGACACGCCTTTGAAGATATCGCATCTGGAGCCAAATCTCGCGGACCTGCATTATCGCGGCTACTCTGTTATTCATGAGGCAAATGCATCGTCGCCTGAGATTCCCGACTACAACCATCTGATGGCAACAACACAGATATGGCGCGATCTTGCGGGTTATTACACTCGCTACGGAGACGTGCGCGAACTTTTGAATCGCACGGACGATCGCTATGTCATTATGAATGCCGGCGACGAGATGTCACTGCGTTTCGCCGCTCCTGCCGCGCCTCCCACAGGATGGGTGCGTGACTATGTTCTTGCAGGGGATGGCTGGATCAAGGATGGCGACTATAACTCCAGCTATTCGCAAACCGTGTTGCCCTATCCTCATCACGCAAGAAGGGAATACGATACTCCTCCAGGAAAGCTGGAAGATGACTGGGAATATCGTCACCATGAAGAGGATTGGCGGACCTATCAGACCCGTTATGTAACACCGGGTGTCTTCGAAGACGCCTTGAGGAGCACAGCAGTTCGATGAAGCGCATTCCCATCGCTCGTACTCTGGTCAGCATCTTCTTTGTAGGATTGCTGCTTGTGCCGATCATTGTAAGAAGATTATCGGGACGTCAAGTTGCCGCACAGACAAAGCTGGATACGAAAGCTGCACTGGCAAATCACGGATTTTATCTTACGGAAGTGTCCCATGCGGCCGGCATCGATTTTGTACATCAAGGTCCGACGCTCGATTCAAAACTTGCGGCCATTATGCCGGAAGTTGCTTCGATGGGAGCCTCTGTTTCTATTGTCGACTTTGATCGTGACGGCTGGCCCGATATCTATGTAACGAACAGTGCAGAGGGGAGCAAAAATCGTCTGTACCGGAACATGCACGACGGCACCTTTAAAGATGTTGCCGAAGAATTAGGCATTGCCGATGTCAACCAGGCAGGCACTGGTGTTTCTATGGGCTCTGTCTGGGGCGACTACGATAACGATGGCTATGAAGACCTGTATCTGGTGAAATGGGGACGCCCGGAACTCTTTCATAATGACCACGGCCATGGCTTTACGCGAGTAAGTGAACAGGCAGGACTGCCGCCATGGATCAATGCAAATACTGCCGTCTGGTTTGACTACGACGGCGATGGGCTTCTGGATCTATTTGTTGGAGGTTACTATCCGGAAGATGTAGATCTGTGGCATCTGAAATCCACGAGGATGATGCCCAATAGCTTCGAATATGCAAATAATGGTGGACGGAAATACCTGTTTCATAATCTGGGTAATGGGAGATTTGAGGAGGTAAGTGCAAAAGTAGGTATCGATAGCCGCCGGTGGGCGTTAGCGGCAGCAGCGGCCGATCTGAGAGGCACTGGTCACCCCGATCTTTTTGTCGCGAACGATTATGGAGTTTCTGAACTTTATCTCAATGACGGCAAGCGCTTCCATGAGGCAGGTGCGCAGACCGGCGTTGGATTTGCGCCAAAGAGCGGGATGAACGTGGCATTCGGCGATATCTTTAACCAGGGGAAATATGCCGTGTACGTCTCCAATATCTCGGAGGATGGTGTTCTGATTCAAGGGAATAATCTGTGGGTTCCCAGAGAAGGTATGAACGGAAACAGCATCAAGTACGAAAACATGGCTCGCGATATGGGAGTGGAGCTTGGCGGGTGGAGCTTTGGCGCACAGTTTGGAGATTTGAACAATGATGGCACTTTGGATCTCTATCTGACCAATGGCTATGTATCGCTTAATCGTAAGAAGAGCTATTGGTATGATTTCACCAAAATCTCTGGTGGAAACTCTACGATCATTGGGGATGCCAAGAACTGGCCTGGTATGGATGGACGAAGCTTATCTGGTTATCAGCAGAAACATCTATGGCTCAATGATGGCGCGGGCAAGTTTATCGATGTCGCCCAGTCGGTCGGTGTCACAGATACATATGATGGCCGGGCAGTTGCACTCGCCGATCTATGGAACAACGGAGCCCTGGATGTAGTTGTGGCAAACCAGCGCGGCCCCCTGCTTATTTACAAGAACACGGTTTCGCCAGATGAGCAATGGATTGAGTTTCAATTGGAAGGTACAAAGAGCAATCGCAGCGCCATCGGAGCGCAGGTTGCGCTCTGGTGGAATGGGCAAAAGCAGATTCAGGAGGTCTCTGGGGGTAGTGGCTTTTCCGCACAGAACGACCGGCGGTTACATTTCGGGCTGGGTAAGAATCCGCAGATTGAGAAGGCTGTTATTCGCTGGCCTTCTGGCAGGGTGCAAACTCTAGATAGCCTGGTCTCGGGAAAATTATATAAGATCGAGGAACCCGAATGAGCCATTTAGCTATCGCAGCGCCGGTTCCGCCAGGTAAGAATGCCGGATGGAGACAAATGTTCAGTCTCGATAACCGGTTCATGCCTCCGCTGCTCATCACGCTCATTCTTCTGGTGGGCAATGTCTCGTTTGGCATTCTTGAGAGTTATCAGAAGACGCTGCTGGCGATTGTGTCCAGTATGGTGGCGGAACTGATTCTGGGCCGCATCTTCCTTCATAAATGGCCTCATCTTGCCAGCGCCTATATTACCGGCATCAGCGTTGGTATTCTTCTGCGCTCTCCATTTTTTTGGCCATACGCATTGTGCAGCTTGCTTGCCATTACTTCGAAGTATGTTCTGCGCGTGAAGGGGCGACATATATGGAATCCTTCCAACTTTGGCATATCGGCGATGGTATTTCTTGCGGCGGAATCGGTGGCCACGCTAAGTATTCAGTGGGGAAACAATCTTGGAGCGATGCTGGTCATCTGGCTTTTAGGATCCGTTATTATCTGGCGGCTTCGCCGTTTTCATATCTGCGCTGTTTATGTAATTTCATTTATTGCGCTGGCCTTTTTGCGCACCTGGATTACGGGTGATCCGTTACTGTCTGAGATATCTCCTATCACCGGTCCTGAATATCAACTCTTTATCTTCTTTATGATTACGGACCCAAAGACGACTGTGCGTTCAAAGAAGGGTCAATGCATCGTAGCTTTTGCCGTCGCGGTCGTTGAGATGCTTCTTCGGCTTGACCAAAGCGTCTACGCTCCTTTTTATGCGCTTTTTATGGTGGGGCCAATTGCTCTGCTCGTCGAAATGTGGCTCAACTCTCGTCGCATCTCCGGCAGCGCGACTACGGTCAATCCCTAACATGGAACATCGGTAGAACTGGTAAAAGGAATACGTTCTATGGACTTGCGAGTACGGGCCATTCTTTATCTCCCTTTGATTGCGGTTCTGCTCGTTTTGGGCTGCAAACAGCGACAGCAGAAGTCGCCATCGCGAAATGCTTCATCCTCAGCAAACCATCCTGCGACCGCTCCTGCATCACTGCCGGAGAACAAGGATCAAACTAGTTTAATGAGGCCTTCAGGCCCGGTTCGGTTCACCGATGTGACTGCACAAGCGCGTATTCATTTTCGCCATAATAGTGGGGCGTTTGGGAAAAAATATCTTCCCGAAACCATGGGGAGTGGAGTATGCGCTATTGACTACGATAACGATGGATGGCAGGACATTCTGTTCATCAATTCCATGGACTGGCCCGGCCATGAGTCTTCTAAATCTTTTCCCGCGCTCTATCACAACAACAAAGATGGTACATTCACCGATGTAACTCGTCAGGCCGGATTGGCTGTGGAGATGTATGGCCTTGGCTGCGCTGTCGCTGACTACGACAACGACGGCTTTGATGATGTCTATATTACCGCTCTGAATGGCAATCATCTCTTCCATAATCTAGGCAATGGCAAGTTTTCCGATGTAACCGCGAAAGCAGGCGTCCGTGACCCTGGCTTTGCAACCGGAGCTGTATGGTTCGACTATGACAATGATGGCAAACTCGACCTCTTTGTTGCTCATTATGTGAGTTGGTCGATCGCAACCGATCAGTTTTGCTCGCTTGATGGAAAAAATAAATCCTACTGTACCCCCGAAGCTTATAAGGGCCAGAGCGCCACCCTCTATCATAATCGGGGGAATGGAACCTTTGAAGACGTTACTCGAAAGGCGGGTCTGTATGATCCCACCAGTAAGGCTCTCGGAATTGCGCTCTTGGATTTCGATAGCGATGGCTGGCTTGATCTGTTTGTGACGAACGACACCCAACCCAACAAGCTCTACCGCAATAACCATAATGGAACTTTTACGGATACCGCATTTTCTGCCGGCGTGGCCTTCAGCGATGCCGGAAAAGCGCGTGCGGGTATGGGCACGGATGCCGCCGATTACGAAAGATCGGGACGGCAGGGCCTAGTGATTGGGAACTTCACAAATGAGAGCATGGCGCTTTATCAGAACGATGGTACTGGACTCTTTACCGATAGGTCCGTGGATTCTGGCATATCTTCGCCATCTGCCAAATCTTTGACTTTCAGCACGTTCTTCTTTGACTTCGATCTGGATGGATGGCCGGACATCTTTGCGGTCAACGGTCATGTAGCAGATGATGTAAGCGTAGTTCAACCTACTCTTCATTATGCGGAGCCTCCACTACTTTTCCGAAATAAGGGAAATGGAAGGTTTGAAAATGTTTCAACTGGAACTGGGCCGGCGCTGACGCAATCCATTGTAGGCCGTGGTGCGGCATATCTGGACTTTGATAATGATGGCGATCTCGACCTTGTAGTAACGACGAGCAATGGTCCGGCTAAGCTACTGCGGAACGATAATGGCAATCAGAATGATGCGCTGCGAATCAAAACCATCGGCACACGCTCAAACCGGGATGGGATTGGAGCGAAGGTAACCGTGAGGACGAACAAAGGCTTGCATCTGTTGCAGATGGTAAAGACTGGATCGAGCTATCTCTCGCAGAGCGAGTTGCCCTTGACCTTTGGCTTGGGGAAACCTGATGAAGGAAAGATTGTTAATCTGGACATTGTGTGGCCAAGCGGAAAGAAAGAGTCGATCTCAAACATCGAGCCGAATCAGTTCCTAACCCTCACCGAAGGCAAGGGAATTACCTCGGCTCAGCCAATTGAATTTTTGCGCTCGCAAGATGGATCTCCATCGTCCCATAAGTAAAGCAGGTAGGCAGACGTGGGCGCCTACGCGTAGAAACCACAGCTTTGTAGCAAAGCTGCAATCTCATCATGCGTTGCTCCTACTTTAGCGGCAGAGTTAAGCAGGTCTTCTGCATCAACCGGATACCAGTTGCGCCGCTGGCGATTGCAGAGGCCTGCGACGTCGATCGGATCGATCGCCCGGAGGGCGTCTTCAATGAAAGCGGAAGATTCTTCTTCCGTGTGTATGTGCTGAGCGCGCTCAAGCAGTTTCCGGCAGGTCTCACCGAAGACTGCATGATCGTGGAGAAGGAAGGATTCAGCGAGTTGCGGTTTCTTCAATCGACGGGCAGTTTCAGAGAAGCTTGCCGCCGCGAAATAGAGTAGAGATAACGTCGTGAAGATAGAAAAATTATCCATGTTGGCATACATGCTCGCGATCAGGCGCGAGGTCGCAAGTAACTCATCCTTTGTCCGTGTGGCATACGTTTGTAAACTGTCGCGGAAGCGCAGCGAACCCCAATCATGCTCAAGAATTTCCGCCAGTCTGCTGATGCCCAACAGTGTAAGTGGAAATCCAGTTGAAAGCAGGGGATCAACGAATCCGGCTGCTGACGGCAGCATTGCCCATGTTTTCCCATAAATAGACGAACTTAGAAAGGAAAGCCGTGGCACAAAGGTGAATGGACGTTCTGTGTTTGCATTCGCGAACTGCGCCTTAAGAACTGGAATCGAATCTAACAATCGCTTCCATGCGCCTTCTCCATCTGCAAGCTGCAAGCGCGCGGCGGCTTCGTCTCTGGCTGCTACTCCGGCGCTGGCTACGCCATTATTGAAACGGAGAACCCATATCCAGCCGCCATCGAACACATGATGAACTGCAGCATCATCGATTGGATAGGGGGTCACCCCTGCATCGTGAAAGGCGGGCGTTTTATCGAGACGTGCAACGCCTGAGAAATGACTATAAAGCGCTTGCGTCGAGGGATAGTTTGGCAGGGCAGCTTCTGGCAAACGTAATGTACGGTGAAGAAATCCCCGAGGGCCCGTGGCGTCCACTACGAATTTTGCACGGAACGTAATTGGACGTCCGTCTTTTTTCCCCATTACCATCGCGTAGTTACCGTCTTCGACAAAGCTGTCGAGCATAATCTCATCGAAGTAGTCCACTCCGAGAGCTTGTGCTTCACAAACCAGCAACTCATCAAAATCCGCACGATACCAATGCGTGTCGGCAATCCGGTCATGCGGGCTTGCCGCTACAAGAAGTTGGTTCAGACGCTCTGGATCGAGAGGATCAGGATGGCCAGGTTGATGATGATAAAAGCTGAAGCCCCGCTTCAGTCCACAGGCGGCGTTCGGATAGTGCTCCTGCCAGCTACCCCATTTTGTCAGAGGCTTCAATCTTGGCAGGTCGTAACGCATTGCTAAACCCTCCAGAAGAAGGTTCGAAAGTGGGGTGGAAGACTCGCCAATAACAACCCGCGGGTGCTTGCCTTTTTCGAGCAAAACCACAGAATAACCCAGTCGATGCGCAATCATCGCCATAATCGATCCTGCGAAGCCCGAGCCTACAATCGCAATATCGTAGGTGCGATTCACTTGCACTCCTCGCAATGAGTGCACTGGATGGCTGGTAAAGCGCATTGCTGAAGATTCATATATCGAAGGCGCTCCACCCGTGCAGCGAAGCATGCAGGACATTCAGTCGAAGAGGCGTTCAGATCCCAAAGGTCGGCGAATACACGTCCTCTTTTAAGTCCTAGACCGTAACTTACAGCCGATTCCAAAATCTCAAGAGGAGGCGGAGTAAATTCCCCATTCTGCGCCAATATTTCCAAGGCCCCATTTCCCCCTCGCGTGGGAATGAGCGTTGCAGCAGTGGCTCCAAAAGCGAACGCAAAATCGAGCGAGCGTTCTGCCCAGTAGAGTGCCTCGTGCGCTTTCATAAAAGGCGGCTGAACGAGAATAAATACGCGAAGATCGGTTTCATTGCGTCGTAGGCACTCAGCCGCTGCGGAAAACTGGTCCAGCGTCATCCGCTTATTCAGCCGCTCCAGAATCTCTGGATGAACTGTTTCGAGCCCCATGGCTACTTCCAATCGATTTGGCAGAGAGTCGCGAAATTTGAGATAGTCCTCCTTTAGAAGCGACGGATGGCACTCCACGACCGTCCGATCAAATGCTTTTACTTGCGTTGCAATTGCTGGATAATCTTCCACCGGAATAGCCTTGCTATCGAAGAAGCTACCGCTGTTATAAAGCTTGATTTGACGAGCGGAGGGCAATTGCGCCAAAGCATAGTCAATCTGTGCAGGGATTGCACCTGCCGGAACGCTCTCCGTCAAGGTATTACGCCATAAATCACACATCAGGCAGCGCAATGGGCATTCGCGATTCGTTAGAAACACGGTCGCTACCGGCACAATCTCTCTTGTCGCAGAACATTCCTGCTCTACAAAAAATGCATAAGGCTGATTCGGATTGAGATTGTTACGTATGGGCCGGTGAGAGAGAATCCATTGATCCCGCTCTGTCCCATGCACCGGATAAGTTGATCTCAACTCAATCCTCACAAGTAGAGAGACAGAAACTGCTTTCTATATTCAGCTTCTTTAAACGGCAGCTTTTGCCGCATCGCGTCTTCGGGTAAAGCGCCGTGCTGAAAGCGCCGCTTCGGGAACGCAGGCATCTTCAGTCCTGTTAACTTGGCTATCCCTCTGGAGACGATCTCTCCCTTTAATTCATATAGCTTTTCGACGCTGTAGTCCGTCAGCTTGATAAAGGGAACTGCCTCCGCAACCGCAACGACATTTGGTCGCGTGTATGGGCTGAAGCTCTTGAATCCGTAATGACGCGCCGGAGCATAGGTGCGCGTGTAGGAACGGCTCAGGCCCCCACTATAGGTGAGTGAATGCTTGATCTTTCCAACCCCCCAGCCCTCCTGGTAAAGCATTTGATTGTTGATGACACTGCGAATGGTGAGTTCGGGATTCTCTTCAATCGGATAGTCTTTCAGGTTCTCGTCGCCGCCGTCGCCATCCAGCAGATAGCGCCAGTCGGGGTAGCGTTCACGCAGTCCACGGCACAGAGCCAGCGACATCGTTGCCGATTCAACATCCAGGGGCTTGTAGTCCTCAACGATCC